>OLQQ01000014.1_pt1 | contig 132523 bp, 111 predicted proteins | sample 1672041 | NCBI WGS metagenome assembly OLQQ01 (sample SAMEA3136639, study PRJEB25190) | human gut metagenome
AATCTCTACGCCGAAACGTAGAGAAATAAAACGTCGTAAACGATATTTTTATGTACTCAAAAAAAACGAGCCGCCTAACTCATCGACGGACGGGAAACCGCGGTTAAGCTTGCTTGCCCGTCGGTCTGAAGGTAATTGAACGCATACGAGGGAATAGAAACCCCGTCCGCGTCTGGTGCAAGCGAGCGTAAGCTCGCTGCATCACGACTGAAGTCACGAGAATGCGACGGCTAAATTTTTTTCAATAAAAATTTTCATTCTTAATATGCCAATTCTCCATTTTTACAAAAAAAAATACAGCCAAAATTTCTGGCTGTATCAAAAAACTTAAACCTGCTGGCAGATTTCTCCATATCCATAGCATCCGCCCCCCTCTGCGTCCACAGTCCAATGTGGCATATTGTTGTCATCTACCCAAAAATATGCATCATGTGCCGCAGTTATGATTCTGGCAGCATTCGGATTGAATTCGCCATCCACAAAAAATTTGTCTCCTTTTCTTATTTTCTGAATAGCCTCTTCCGGCATTAGAATGTATTTTACCATTTCTTTTTTCTCCTTTCTTTTTTTATATAAATAATATCATATATCTATAATAATATGAAGGATTTCTATTTTTACAAAAAAAACAAGCGCCACCGAAGGCAGCGCCCATTAAATCTCAATCCCACAACGCGAAGAAATATTTCTTCATTAAGTCAAACACCTCATCCTTACACTTTTCTCTATACTCCACCAGCCTCTTTTCCTCTTCCATATGCAGTCTGCTGATTTCTTCGTACTCCGGCAGTTCACTCATAAAATGCACTCTCCTGGAGCCTGTCTTTTTTGCTTTTTCTTTTTCTTCTTCTGTTTCCAGGCCTTCCCCGAAGAAACCGTATTTATCAAAGAATTCATCAGAGGCTTTTGAATATTCTTTTTCGTATTTATTTTTCTCACTGCATGTCTCTTCGTCAAGTTCCCGCCAGAGAAAAATCATCCGGTCAAGAATTTTGTCCCATTCTTTGTGGCAAGCATCGTTCTGCATTATGCCATGCTCATCAGTATAGTTTTGGCCGAGCATCGCCGGGCTTCCCATCCGGTTATCTTTCAGATGCTGCAGCATCGCCGGCATCAGTTCTTCAAGATATCCGTACATGTTCCAGACATCGTAGTCTGCAAAACCTCTTTTTGCTCTTTGCTTTGACCATTTGATGCATTTGAAAAAATGTTTGACTTTTGCTAGAAACATGGATTTCTTGCCCAGGCCACACATTGCGAAGCCATGTCCATTCCAGATATTCAGCAGAGAGTCATCTTCGTACATCTTCTTATTGCGGCGCTGCTTGCGCGAAGGCCGTTTCCGGATGGAGGATTTTGTTTTTAGACTTCTTTTTGGTTTGGTTTTTGTTTTTGTTTTGAGCTTCTTTTTAAGCATTTTGAATCATCTCCTTTTCAGGGTGTATGTATCCTTCGTGTTGCCGTGTATGTCGCATATATTCAGCTTAGCAAAAGAATTTCTTTTCAGCAAAGCTGTGACATCGCTGGACAGAAAACATACTGTTTCGGTGTGTGTGTTACCGTTCTGACGGTATTGAAGTCCAAGATATTTGTTTTCGGCATGCTTAGCAATCCAGTCTGCATCCAGAACAATAGTCTCACACGTGTGGTCTGAGAGAATCTCCTGGCTTGCTGCATTTTTGTCGTCTGACAGAAACCAATCCAGATTCTGTGCATTATTTCGTATATCTTTCTCGTCTTCTGCTACTGCGTGGCAGATTACGAAAAAAGTTGAGTTATCCAAGACTAGTATTTTTTCAGGCATTTTTTGTCTCCTTTGTTTTTTCTATACATAATATGCGGGATTTTTTGGAGAGAAGAAAAATTTGCGAAAAAAGAGCCTGCAGAATTTCTGCAGGCAAAATTGCTTCACGGAGTTATCTTCCGTACTGGAAATCTCCGTTAGAATCCACGAACTCATCCCACCAGTCCTCGCCATCAAAGACCTCATATCCGGTAGCGTGACAAAGTTCAGAGTTTCCGTCCACATCAAAACGCTTATCAAACGGCATTTCCTCAAGGCGGCGGCGTTCTTTCCAAAATTCATGTTCGTTCATATCTTTTTTTCCTTTCTTGAATGGTATTGCTAGATACATCTAATATGCGTAAAATTTTCTCTACTGAAAATTCAGAAAGTTTTAGGATTTAAAGCGGGAATCCTCGATTATTCTATATCCGAGATGAAAGCGCATAAAAAATAAAAATATCGTATACGACTTTTTTATCTCCGCATCTCATGCGGAGAATTTTTTTCGCAAAATTTTACATTTTATCACAAATTTGGCATATTAAATATAAATAAGAAATTCAAGGAAGGAGGAATCTATATGCTGCTATCACAAAAAACAACTATCAAATTAAATAACGCAGAATCTAATATCATTGGGCATATGTGCTATGCAGCATATAAACTTTGGAATGTCTGTAACTATGAGCGACAGAATTACAAAGGCTTATCACTGCCAGTAGAATATCCAAACTGGTACTATCAGAAGGCTGCGCACAAGGATGGTTTGTGGTTTAAACAGCTTCCGTCACAAACAGCACAGGAAATATGCAAACAGCTGGATAAGGCCTGGAAGTCTTTTTATTCCCTGAAGAAATCAGGAGGCATTGAGGACCCTAAACCGCCACGTTTTAAACATGACAATATCGCCATTACTTATATGCAGAATGGGATTATGCATGAGCCCGGAAGCGACACAATAAGGCTCTCCATCGCCAGGAATCTCAGGAAATACATGTCTGAAACTTACCAAATCAACGATACTTTCCTTTACCTTAAAAACCGTATTTTTAAGGACGTTGATGTGATAAAACAGATAAAATTGTATCCGCCTGAGAATGGGATATGTGAAGTCATTGTTGTCTATGAAATTCCAGATGAGGATATTCTGCCGGATAATGGCCGGTATCTGTCCATCGACCTTGGTGTCCACAACCTGATGACCTGTTACGACAGCACATCTGAAAAGGCCAATACTTTTATCATTGGACGAAAATACCTTTCTATTTGTAGATATTACGATAAAGAGATTGCAAGGATACAGTCCCAGTGGGCAAGAACTCAGGCGGAGCATGGAGTAAAATATCCGAAATTATCCAAACACGCCCAGGAACTATATCGTGATAAACGAAACCGTATCCATGATTATCTCCATAAAGTCACACGCTGCATGACCATGTATTGCAAACAGCACGACATCCACACAGTCATCATTGGCGATTGGACCAATATACGAAAAGACAAGGACTTTGGAGATAAGACGAATCAGAAACTCCACAGCCTGCCATTTAAACAACTGACAAACATGCTGGCTTATAAACTGGCTTTGGAAGGAATCCGCCTGGAAGTAATCAGCGAAGCATATTCCAGCCAGACAAGTCCATTGGCTCCAGATGTCAGCCGGAGATATGCGAAAAAGTCGAATCGTGTGGAGCGTGGATTATACATAGATAATGATTTTGCCTGGAATGCAGATTGCGTTGGAGCATTCAACATATTGCGACTTTATCTGAAACAAAAAGAGATAGACCTAACATTTGATGCCAAATCTATCTCACATCCTTATGTTTTAAAGGTAGCTGCGTAAAAAACAGTAGTGGTGGTATGGACCCACCCTGAATCTACGGGGCCCAGGCTCCGCACATCAGATGCTCGGTAATTTAATTGCCGAGTAGTTCACAAAAAAAGAAACCGCCGTCTACTGGAGCTAGACGGCAGCTTAAGCTGAAACTCAAATTATCGTTTAAGGGATAGACCGTTTGCACGGCTTCCTATATTTATATATATCATACTCCCCCGCGCTATCAAAGTCAAGCGCGGGTTTCCCATTCGCTCTGTCTTTTTTATTCCATTTTTTTTCTATTTCTCTCCTCACTTTGCAACCTGATTCCCAGTCATCCTCACCAGTCCTTCCACATCCCGGTTCAGCCTGTCCAGCGATTCCCTATTCGGTCTTCTCTCCGGCGGAACCTTCACCAGTTCCGCCCGGCCGCCGCTTTTGCTCAGTTCTTTTTCCAGTATTTTTCTTATTTCGCTCACCAAGCCACCTCTTTTTCTCCCGTAATCTCCTTCGCCTTCGCAATGACCTCATCTTTGTACAGGACAACTTCTTTGATAATTTCTTTTTCAGTTGCTTTTATGTATTTTTCCATATACTCCCAATCAGGGATATAACCTTTCGGGCTATAAGTTTTACCGGCATCAATGACTGGTTTTCCGGAGTCGTCGGTCTGTATGGGGAGGCAGATATTACATTTTCTTACTTTGCTCCACACCGCTTTATTACTGTAACCGAATCTTGGCTTGATTGATTTTTGAATTGATGCGGCAAGATACATTAACAAGCATTCATTCTTCATACCATTTTTTAGATTAACAATATATGCATCAAACAAAACTCCTATCTTATGCGACTGAGGGTATACGTTTCCCGTTGATATTGCTCCATTACTTACAATATCAATACCACCATCAACAGATGAAAAATCGCTGCTTCTTCCGTAATACATAATGCCATTATTTCCGTCTTTCGCATTTACGAGCGGCAGGTCAAATTCTTTTGTTTGTTCTTTTGAAACATCTTTTTCTTTATTAAATTTCCTGTTTGTAATCCATCCAAGTTTTTCTTTTTTGAAAAGGTCGTCAATCTTAAACTTTCTTCCCTCTTTCAAGCAGCCATCTGTAGATATCGAGTTTTGTGATAGTGTCCTCCCCCCCCATCTACCAATTTTGCAGCCAGAACAGATTTATCTTCTTCTGTCAATTTGTAATCGTTCAATCCGGATGCAATTAAATAATTTTCAAGTTCCGCCACGCGGTCCTTTTCAAGTTCCGCCACGCGGTCCTTCATATATTTCCAATCAGGCACATACCCATTACTTGAATATGGAGAATCAGCATCTAAGGCATCAAGTGTTGGAAGCATTATTTCTGCTTCTGCAAGTTTACTACTATTAAAAAGATATGAATATGAAGCAACCTTTAAAGAAACTTTTTTAATAGCGGCAATGATAAACATTGCGCTTATTTCATCCATATTTTCAATATATAAGGCATTGATAGATGCGCCAGAAAAGCCTCTTCCAACAAAATCAGCTCCTTGATACATACATAAGCCCTTAATCGGGTCTACGACAATACAATTTCCTTTACTTATGTCAGTTTCAGGTGCAGTTACATAACCTATAACACCATTATTTGACTGAGACCCCGTAACATACGGAGTCTCGCCTTTCTCATATTTACTTAAAGGTTTTCCTTTAACTTTTTCAATTTTTGCCAGTTCATTTAATTTATATTTTTCATACCTCATATGGATAACCTCATTTGCTCATTAATTGGCTAACTTTAAAACTCAAGTAATCAGAAATTACTTCCTTGATGTCTTCTTTGCTTGGTATTAAATCAATAACCTGATGCTGTGAAAACAACCAATCATCCCCATTCAGCGTAATCGTATCTTTAATCACTTTCTCATTTTCCTCCGTGTAGTAGTGTGTTTTCGGCATCTTACCGGTTGTAAGAGCCAGCACCTCGACATATCGTTCTTCGGCATGGTCAGTGTTTTTCAGATTGACTTCCTGAGTGGATTTCTTGCGGTTCTGTCTTGAATACCCATCTTCAGAGAAATCAATAAACGTTACAATATCATCTTCTTCATGTGGTCTGTTTACCTTAAATAAAAAGATATACACATTTACCGAAGCCTTATTTCCAAAAAGTCCAGATGGCATTTTAATACTTGCCTCCAGAGTACTATGTTCCAGAATCCTTTTCGTATAAGGAAGCCCCTGCCCGTTTCCTGCACTGTCCTGAATTAAAATTGCAGCATATCCTTTTGTCATCTGCTTTAATGCTTCTTCTACAAAGCAGAATCCTTTACCTGGTGCAGAATATGGAGGATTTAAAAGAAATACATTTGCTGGAAAATCATTCGGAAGTTTAAATCCATGGCTATCACCATTAATCACATTTGCTCCAATTCCATCCATTAAAATCATATTTAACACCGCCAAAATATAAATATTTCCAAGAATCTCAATACCGAGAATCTGGCTTTCTTTAATATGTCGGATTTTTTCATTCAATGCATTTTTATCAATAATTTTTGCTCTTGCGTCTTTTATCATTTGGTCCATAGCACTTACAAGAAATCCAGCGCTTCCCATTGTAGCGTCCCATACAAAACTATTCATATCAGTTCTGCACATTTTAGTCATTAACTGTGTGATATATCGCGGTGTTAGAACGACATCATTTTCAGAATCATTTTCAATATTTACCCAGTCATTCAAAGAATTTAAGATTTTGCCAGTGAAATCAAGATGTAAATTACTTTCCAAGCAGGGAATAATATCTCTTTTTACCTGTTCAAACAGTGTCCTTAAAAGGCTGATGCCGTTTTTCGGCTTCCAGAGCACTGATTTTTTAAACACACCTTCCAGAAGGCCAATCACCATATTGACTCTTTCCGCATCGCAGTGTTTCGCATGCAGAAAAGCCTCAATATTGCTCAGTATATATGTACCATCATTATTTCTGTCGTTATCATTCCCGCAAAAGTCTTTTGCTTCCAGAGTCTTCACTCCGTTTGTCCTCAATCCTGCCATAATCAGTCCGCAGAACAGATACAGTTTTTCATTCGTGGAAAGTGCCGTCTTCAGCTGCATATCATCGTAAATGCTCTGATGCATTGACTTGATTTTCTCTTCCAATGTTACCTCTGTTCTTCGTGTCAGTTCCTCAATCTCTGCATCGGTCAAATTCAGCTTGTCAAGAACCCTGAACAGCCCATCAACATTATCAGGGTTAAATAATGACCAGTCATCGGCCGTAATTTTCTCAATTAACTTCGGAATCCGGTTATTCTTTTCTGAAATGTAGTAAGCCTTGCATTCTGCATCAGCCACGCCACCAGCATCATCCAACGCTGTCCCGTTAATCCCGACAACGATTACCTCGTTATAAGTGCCTTCGTCCAAAATTGCGTTTCCGTAATGTACCGCACCATTGACTGCATAATCCTTAATTGCACTGTAATTTGGCTCTCCTTTCAGATGTACCGGCTTACCGTCTTTTCCGGGCTTTCCGTCTTTTTCATAATAAGTAACCCCAACGATTGCCCCGGATTTATCCCTTTTTTCCAGCTTGTTTTTTGTTCCTTTTGCTTCCACCATTACGGGAATTCTTCTTGCATTACTGTTTTCCAGCATCATCTGGATGTCAGGGAAATTACACCCGCTGCCGCCCGACTTGCTGTCAGCGTTTTTAAGCGCACTTGCAATCGCCGGGTTCATCTTTTCTGTCTTTCCATAATGTCTTACTTTATTTGCATCAAGAATTTTCTTGAAATATTCTTCTACCTTTTCTTCTACGCTTGGCATATTTTTGCCTCCTTTTTTTTGTTTTTCTGCATGTAATATGCCGCGAATTTCAAAAACCCTTATTTTTTGCGGATTTTTTCGCTTGAGGTTAATATGCAAAACGCGGAGGAAAGTGGCACGTCCAAAGAAAAAGCCCGCAGCAAAAGCTGCAGGCGTGAGATTTTTTCTTAAAGCCTCTCGGATGCCTTCTGATGGTCTTTATCTTCATAATAATTCTGCCCCATCCAGGTCAGCTGCCCAACTTGTACAACGCCATACCGGGTTGTTTCGTCAAAGACAAGCCCTCTGTCCAGCATCAGTTTCAGGGTATATTTAACTTCTTCTTCGCTAACCTCAGCAGATTTGAAATCATTGACTCCAAAGATATCCTTATCACTTTCTGCGATAGTTTTAACGACGGAATTAATCAGTTTCCAATTTCTTTTCATCTTTTTTTGCCTCCTATTTTTAGTATTTAAGCGCTTTTTGTTTTATACTTCTTTTACAGCGCTGCTATAATAAGCTCTTTTGAAATATCGATAACTGTATTAAACATTAAAGGAATTCCTTTCTCTTTTGCTATTTTTTTTATTTTTCCCCATCTTGTATTATCTCTAACTGACTCTAAATAGTTCTGACCTTCCCAAGTCATACTGCCAACACCAAAATCACATAATGTTTTCCGTAAGGCTCTAATACTTTATTCTTCTGCTTAATGATATTGAATCCGCCTTTGCCTCCGTGAAACTCAAAAGTACCGTCAGCCTGTTGTTCTGCTGTGATAGTGTACTTTATCGGTTTTTCTTCGGCAGGCTTTACCTTCTTAGCAGCCTTCTCTCTTTCGGCGGCGTTCGCTTTCTTGGCTGCCTGTAATTTACGGGCTTTCTTCCTGTTTGAGTTTGCCATATCGTACATCTCCTTTCTGTAAATTTCTTATACTTTTAATATGCCGAATATTTTTCTTTTTTGTCGTTTTTTAGAGCCATTTTTTTCTTTTTACAAAAAAAAGGCAGCCGCCGGCTTCGCCGGCGTCTGCTACTACCTGTCTCCAACTTTCCACATTGAAAAACATTGGAATCCAATATTCTTCTTTACGAATTTGCCATTAATCCCGTCGACAAAGACCTTATGTTCATATACAATTCCGCGAACATGAATCGGAGTCCTTCCATGTATGCCGGATTTGGATTTTTCTTTTTCTCCTTCCAGGCCAAGGCGTTCCCTGAAATCCGCGTCCACAGCCGTCCAGATTTTCTTGGAGATTTCCACCGGGCATTCAACCATTCTGCTTGCCGGACACTTGACCAGCTTCACAGATTTCAGCAGTAGCTTCTCGCACGGTATGCCGCCAAGCTCTCCTGGAATAAACACCCAGTCGTCGCATTCCAAATCCACCGCCGCACCAATCAGCGGTTCCAGCTCCTCCACATAATGCTTACCTTTCGGAATTTCAGCAAATTCTTTTCCGAATTTCTTTTTTCTTTCTGGTTCAGTTTCCAATTTATTTTTGTATTTTTCGTTCTTAAGACTCATTTTTGTCTTCTCCTTTCTTTTTCTTTTTTATATTTTCAGTATGCTGGAAATTTTAAGACAAAAAAACGGCCGGAAAAATTCCGGCCTGATTTAAAAATTAACGAAGAGCGGAAAGTCTTCAACCGACAAAAAGTCGTTAGTAAAATTAAAACATGCTTCGTTCAGCCTTCCGGCCTTACTCCGCACTTCGTGCACTGTACTCAGCCTTACGGCTTCGTTGGTCAGTAGCAAAAGCTGCTTGGTAACGAGCGCAAAGCGCGAGTTATCAAAGTGAAAATGATGAGTTGCTTCCTTTCGTGTCTTTCTGTGCTTCGCAGATGTACGCCATCACAGTTGTGAGGCCTTTTTCTTTTGCTTTTTTGTAAGTATCATCTAATGCTTTTGGTGTCATGATACCAAGCTTGATAAAATCAATCAGTCCAGTCTCATCATTTAATTCCATGTACATTGCGATAATGTTTTTGCTGACTCTTCTGAGATATGTTTTAACTGCATCGTTCGGGCATTCTTTCATTGTTTTTATCGCAGTCTTCCACTTGATTTCCGGCTGCATTCCATAATCATACAGTAATTCTTCGCATTTTTCTCTGAATGACGGGATTGCAAGCCGTGTGTCTAATGTGACAGCATCTGCCGTAACAATATATCTTGGCATGAAAACCGTTGCAGCTGGCTTTTTGATTTTAATATATATAGAGCTGTTATCTGGTATCGTATTTGACGTTATTGCTTCTGCGATACCATAAGGCATGTTATCCGATGACAGTGTGACGCTATCCATACCAGGAAAGCTTTGTCTTCCGATATATTTTAACGATGCTGGCAATGTAACCTCCTTAATACAACTCTGCTTAAACGCATAATCCATAATTTGCGTCAGTCCTTCATGAAAAGTTACTTTGCTGATTGCTGTTCCAAGAAATGCACTTTCTCCAATTATTCTAACCTGCGGCGGAATTTCAATCTCATGAAGCATGCTGCATTGTATAAACAAACTGCAATCATGTCCAATGCCTATTTCCTCAATGCCATGTCCAAAATCTACTTTTTGTAATTTATTACACAGCCAGAAACACTTCGGCATCAAGACCCTCAGCGAATCAGGAAAATATATCTCCTCAGCCTCGCTGAGGATGAATGCATACGATGTAATAGTTTCAATTCCATCAGGAATATGTACTGTTCCAGAAATAGCCGATGGATATTTAACTAAAACCAACCCATCTTTTGATAGAAGGCATCCATCCTTTGTAGAATAATACGGATTTTCTTCAGTTAATTCCAAAATTGGAAAAGGACTCCACCCTGACAGCTGCTCGTCTGTAATATAAGATTTATCTTTTAAAATAATCTTTACGCCAACTGGCAGCTTATACCGCAGATTAATCACAGTCTGAACTCGGTTCGCTGTAATGCTTTTAACATTATCAAAATTAATTCCGTCTCGCATTGCCGTCAGTGAAACTCTTTTGTCAGGAAGAATAATATTTTCAGAAGTTTCATCGATATTAACAAGAATAGACCCGGCAATAACTGCTCCAGCTGGCTCAGGTTCTAAATCTCCAATTGCTGAATTTCTAAATGCATATTCTGCACATGATGTAACACTTCCTGAATTAATGATTTTTGTAGCCATACATCCAGAGAAAGCGTCATCATCAATCTTGGTTACATATTTCAGGTCTATGGTCTCGCCTTCCTTTTTACCAAAAACGTTTGTCAAAATCTGGCCGTTGTCATTTCTTAGAAGCAAACTTCCGCTTTTTATGTATTTTCCGTACCAGTTGCTACATTTCACCTCTTTCACATTCGGAAATAATGTATTGGGAATATCAATATCATATACACTGTAATCAATCACGATTTTCCTGACGTCAGGAAATGCCTTTTTGCAGTCACCAAGCAGATACTCACGACCAAATGAAGCTCCGAAGCTTACTTCTTCAACACCTGGTTTCACATCAATATCAATACAGTTACCGCTGGTTGCATCTATGGTATAAACCACACCATCTTCTTCAATTCTTTTTTTCATTTTTTTTGCTCCCTTTCTGGTTGATTTTTATATATCCAATATGCCAAATTTCTGCCGGCAAAGAAAAACGCCCGAGAATTTCTCGGGCACAATGTTCTGTTTTTCAGTTGTAATATTCTAGCTCCATCTCTTCCGGGTCACAGTAGATTTCCAGCTCGTCCATATACTTCCTGCAGAAATCATACAAATCACTTTCCGTAATTCCTTTTTCTTTTTCGTTCAGCATCCACGGATACATCGGAACCCACAGAATCGCCGGCGGCGTACCGAGGTCATTCTCTGCAGCGTAGAACTTAAAGTTAATTCCGGTCTCGCGCCGCATTATCACAGCCAAGACAGCACCGAATCCAGTATCACCAGTTTCTTCATCTTCAAATGAATCTTCAATGTCATACATGACATCTTCCAGTTCATCCTCTTCGGTATCCTCGCTTTCAGCATGCTCTAAGGCATCCAGAATCTGCATCTCTTCATCCGTCTGACCGAATGACCCGATATGCTTTTTTAAAAACTCTTTTGCTTTTTCAAAGTCCAGCGTTACCGCATCTCCATCAGCAATTGGAAAACCATAACCACAAATCGTACAAGACATATTTTTGTCTCCTTTCTTATTTTTTTATATATTCAATATGCCGGATTTCGCCGGCAGCAAAACGCAACGGGTAAACAAATATGCGTGGCTTCGCGCCCCGCAAACGCCCCCGCCAGGCTTGCAGCCTGGACTGCATCGCAAAACTACGTTTTGCTTTTCAGACAGCACCTTCCGGCAGGTGTTTCAAAAAAGCCGCGGCTGCAGCAAGCTACTCCCGGCGCCAGCCGCAAAACACAAAACTTCTGTTGCCGACAAATACCGCGGCAGCCATAACTACTCTTCTGCCGGCAAGAAAGAAGCGCCGCATTCGCGGCGACTCAGGCTTCAGAGCAAAAACTTCTGTTTACAGAGGCTGTTTCCAAGCGCCTGTAGCATACACGCATTCATATCAGCGGCATCAGTCCTGAAATCGTTTTCCAAAACAACCTCAATATCTTTCACCTTATGCAGGCCAAGCTTCATGTAATCCATCAGCTTTTTTGAATCTCCAGACTTATAGAACGCCAATATGATATTTTGACTGTGTGTTTTTAGTATTTTTTTTTGCTTTTTCTTTTATTTCTCTGTCTTCAGTATTACAATACACCTTCATCGATGCATCATATGACGCATCAAAAGGAGTCTCTGCTGCATCCAGAGCATACATCTGCAGGTCATGCAGCTTCTCATTTAATGGCTTTTCGACAAGCTGCATTGCATCAGAAATGTTTTCAAGGAATTTTCCTTTTACATACCCATCCATTATTTTGGGGATATATACATTCACACTACCAATGCATACCTCCAAAGCACAGTTACATCTTGGGTCATAGTAGTCCGAGGCCTCATCAAGAGGTACGAAATTTCTGACAATCAAAGCATTAAGTATTGACTCAATATCTGATGTGTCATAGCAGTTTATTACTACCCTTCTGACCTTGAGAAAGTTATTATCCGAAAGTGAGACCAGCCTGTACGGAAGCTCTATCTCCTCAGCATGGCACCACCCAAAAGCACCGTATGCAATCTTAAACCGGTTATTGCATTTTTGCGGGCGGTTCTGAAACTTCAGGTTTCGGAGAGGACTCTCGCAGAATGCATTAGCCATAATATCCAATACCGTATCAGGGATGGTGATATTATCAAGCAAAGGACACCTACGAAATGCACATTCATCAATATGTGTGAGGCCTTCGTTTAATACGACCTCTTTCAGGTTTTCGCAGTTATTAAATGCATAAGGAGTGATTGCCGTTACAGTTTTTGACAGTATGACTTTTGAAGCCTTACTGTCTGTAAACGCATCGCTAGCAATCATTTCTGTACCGGGAGCAATTTCTACAGTTCCCTTCTTGTCTGGCGGCACGGCAATCAACGTAAGCCTTGCTTTTCCATTAGGCATCATCTTCTTTTTGCCATACAAAAGCCCGTCTTTTGAATAAAGCCTTGGGTTCTCAGCATCAACCTCAAAATCTGTAATGCCATCATCTTGAACGTTTTCTATCATTTCTATGATTTTCCGCTCGTTTGTATCGTCTTTGCCGATGCACGCGATTACTTTTTTGTCTTGCTGTATTATTTTCATAAGTTTTTTCCTTTCTTTTTTTTGCTTTTATACATACAGTATGCCGGATTTCGCCAGCAGCAAAACGCAGCGGGCAGCGAGCAAACATTTATGCAGGGCTTCGCGCCCCGCATACACCCCCGCCAGGCTTGCAGCCTGGACTGCACCGAAAAACTACGTTTTGCCTTTCAGCCAGCCCTGCCGGCAATACAGTCACATCAAACATTCTGCAGCAACCAGTAAGCTCCTTTCCGGCTCCAGCCGGCCAACACATCCCGCCGCATGTCTTTTTGTACCAGCCCCACAGTCTCCCGCCAGCCCACAACCTCCACTTCGGCAACACATTCCCGTTCTCATCCTTGTTCTTTCTACCTCTCCCCCCTTCCATGCAACAAAAAAAAGGAAACCGACTTCGCCGGTTTCCATCTCTTTTTCTTTTTTTCTTACAACTCCAACCCAAGCATCTCCTTCGCAATCTCTTTCACTGCTCTTCTCGCCGTCCAATCAGTATACTCTTCTGCACAGGCCACGCAGTGGTCATACATGAATGCCACCAGGTCACCCGTATCCTTGATTTTAGCCTTGATTTCGGCAATTTTCTCTTCTTCTTCTTTTTTTAATTCTTTTTGAAGTTCTTCACGCGAAGCATACAAATTTTTCAGAAGACAGCCGCTGTTTCCACCATCATCCCATTCAATATCTGCATATGGATATTTCTTCGGGTCTCGTACAGAAACTTCTGTTTCGCCAAGTGCCGTAATTTTTGCACTGTGGATGCACTGGCTCCAATGTTCTACAAACCAAACTTTTTGGCCGATTTTTGGATTTTCAATCATTGTTTTTGCTCCTTTTCTTGTTTTTGTTGTATAGTTAATATGCGGGATTTTTGGAGGCAAAAAAAACGCCTACAAGCACAGGCACCAACTCATCTTACAATATATTTTTCCGCCTCTTTTTCGCTCTCTCTTCGTTCTCTCTTATTTTTTTTCAATTTCTTTTCTATGCTTCTATTTACCGCTGCCACATGTTCAGTTGACACCACAAATGCCACCTCTTCGCTTGTCCTCTTTGCTACCGGTTTGTAATCCAGCCGTACTCGTTTTATCATTTTTTACGTCTCCTTTTTTTGTTTTCTTCTTTTCTCAATATGCCGGATTTTAAAAAAAGAAAACGCATCCTGCATTACTAGACAAAAAACCGCCTGGACCTCCAGGCGGCGTATCTTAATGTGCTTTAAAATTGTATACCGGTTTAATTACTTTCACAATATCAACAGTATCTTTGATATTTCCCATAATTTCCTCCATCGGCTTATACGCCATCGGCGACTCGTCAATTGTAGACTCCATTACAGAAGAAGAATATATCCCCTTCATGGACTCACGAAACTCATCAATCCCGACAGCATCTTTTGCTTCGCTTCTTGACAAAATTCTTCCGGCACCATGCGGTGCAGAATAATTCCAATCAGGATTGCCTTTTCCAACACAAATCAAAGACCCGTCACGCATATTTATCGGGATTATCAGTTTTTCGCCATCTCGTGCAGACACAGAGCCTTTGCGGAGAATCAGGTTTTTTGTATCAATGTAATTGTGTATTGTCTGAAACTCCTCGCAAACATGCCAGCCCATTTTTTCAATGACCGTATCGGCAATATATTTTCTGTTTAATTCTGCATGCTTCTGGACAATTTCCATATCATGAATGTAGTCTTTGAACGCCTGGCCGGAAACATAGCATAAGGATTTCGGAATATGCGGCTCCTGCATCTTTAACGCTTTGATTGTTTTTTCAATTTCTTTTTCCCTTCCTTTTGCTTTCAGGTCTGCAATTACAGCCTTGATTTTGTCGCCAACATCTAAATCCTTCAGCTGTTTGTATGCGAGCTCTTGGTAGTGTTTCGCAACTTCCAGCCCGAGATGTCTGGAACCAGTATGGATTACAAGCCACAAGTTTCCATCATCATCTTTATCAAGTTCGATAAAATGATTGCCGCCTCCAAGGCTTCCAATGCTGCAATAAGCCAGCGATATATCAGCCGGAGCGACCAAATCGCTCAAATGGCTGAAATTGCCAAGCGGCTCATCGTTTACATTAAACCCGGCCGGAACATATGTATTAATTACATCATCCAGCTTTGGAAGGTCAACATCCTTTTCTGCAATCCTGACAGCCAGCATACCGCAGCCAATATCTACACCAACCAGATTCGGGCATACCTTATCAGAAATTGTCATTGTCGTACCAATGACGCATCCGGCGCCTGCATGGCAGTCAGGCATGATTCTGATTTTCGCGTCTTTGATGTAATCCTGGTTCAGCAATTCTATTACCTGGCTGATGGTCTCATTGTCAACATTGTCAGTGAAAACCTTTGTGGTGTTGTATTTTCCTTTTAATTCAAGCATATTTTTTGCTCCTTTCTTGTTTCTTATTTTATTTTTTATTGTTTACAAGTTTAATATGCTATATTTTCCATACGAAAAAAAACAGAAGCCAGCAGGTTTTCCCACTGGCTTCTTATTTTGAGCAACGCCCAGAGTATGACTGAATCTGGATTTTGTATGGTACTTATTACGCTCCCCAATAGGAAGAATGAGTCGCCCCGTTCACCCTTACTTTGCATTTCTGCCGGCATCTCTCCGTTATTTTTTCGGCTTCATTTTTCGGTAGAGGAGCACCGCTTTTTTCGGTTCCCGTTTCGCTTCACAGCTGACAGGGACGCGCCGCTTTTTTCGGTTCTCGCTTAATGGTGGAGACGCACTGCTTTCTTACAATATGAAGAAAAATTTAATTTTTATTTTTTCTTCTTGCTCTTTACGCTTAGGAAATACACCTCACTTCTCTTCCTTTCAGGCTTCACTCCATTCTTAACCTGCTGGCAAATTGTTCTCTCACTTATCTCGGTACTCCTTGCTACGTCGCCAGAATTCAGAAAAGTTTTGATTAACTTATCCGAATCAAAATCAAACATTCCAATTAAATCCTGACAGGTATCCTCATCATCTTCATACCGAAAATAATACGGTTTTCTCGTCGGCCTGTGATACTTTGCCTGCCGGCAGATTGTCGTAAGGCTTAATCCTGTTTCCCTCTCTGCCTCTTTGCAACTGCCGTATCTTCCAAGTTCCTGATTGGTGTATGTGTCATACATGATGACCGGTTTAGACTGGCTGTCTTTTCCTCCTTTATCATTTACAGCAAGTCCATCGTCAAATGCTTTTTGTGTATTTTCTTTTGTTGTTGTCCAATACAGATTCTCAACACGATTATCATTTTTGATATTATTTTTATGACCAACAACACGATACCTATTCGGATTCGGAATAAACGCTTCAGCCACCAACCTGTGGACTCTTTTTGAAATTATTTTTCCGTTTTTGTATTTAATTCCGCAGTATTTGTATCCGTTAACCTCAGACTGAGATTTCTTTATTAGTCTCAGCTTTCGGTTGTTTCTGCGGTCTATTGCATAGACCGAGCCATCAATATCAATCCAATGTTCTATTGCTCCAACGATTGGTAGCGCCGTTTTGGGAAGCTGTAGTTCTGTATTTTTTTTGTTGTATTTTTTTAAATTTTGTTCTTTCATATATTTAATATGCTGAAAAAATAACAAAAAAAATAAAAGCTTGCCAGGTTTCTCTAGCTGACAGCAATTTTGAGGCCGACATTCATATCGGCCTCAAAAGCAGAGACATATTCGACAGGCAAAAAACCGCCCGGATTTCTCCGAGCGGCATGTATGATTTTTTATAACCCAGGCTTACGCCTTCGTTAGCATCACAAATTGATATTTTGTTAAAATTTTCACATAGACTTCCTATCAGCTATTTCAGCCATTTTTGCGTTATTCATTCTGGACTCACCATGTCTCCGTGAATAAGCTAAATATCCATTCATTCGGTCAATTTTGGTGAGATTCTTTGAACCGCAAATCGGACATTCGTCCCCAATGTCTGCTGCCTGATATCCACAGTCATCACAATAAGACAATGCCAGGTTTACACCTTCGTAATATCCCATTTCCATGGCTCTTAAGACAAGTGTTCTGATTGCATCAATATTGTAATCAATCGAATATCTAACATACTGAATTTTTCCACCATTAAATAATTCCCAGAAATCATATTCACGATTCTGTTTTGCAATCGGCGTAATGTCCTCTGTCACATGACAATGGAAGCTGTTACTTACATAGTCACGGTCAGATACATTTTTGATAATTCCATATTCCTTGCGGAACTGTTTCACCTGAAGACCACAGAGATTTTCTGCCATCAAAGAAAAATATTTCTTTTTATCGACTATACTTTGTCCATTTTTCACAAATGGTTTTGCTCTTTCGCTTTTCGCTACTCTACTTTCCTTCTAGGATTTCGACAGTCTGTTCACATTTAACCGCTGGCAAAACCAGCGATATTTAGCACAGGATTCTTGGCGAATTCCCTGTTAGCACGGTTTTTTATTGGCATTTCCTCCAACTGCTGAATCGCAAACCGTACACCCTGTTCCCTCAAACAGGTTAGGCAATTTTTTCAACATGCATCACTGCATGTGCCCCCGCAGAACTCCCAGGGGTTCCATATACGGCGTAAAGAATGTGGTCTTCCTTCTTATACTCCGCTAATTTTTCGTTAATATGTTTCATAACTTCCAGCGTAAACTGATTGTCTTCAACCAGGCTCTTTCCGTTATATAATTCCTGCAGCTCATTCAGCGCCGTAATGCCATAAGACATTGTCATCGGCGGAAGGAGTTTTCGGATTTTTTCATTTGGTTTCAGGTGACCACCATAAAGTCCACCTTCGCAGAACATAATTGGATTGACTGATGCTCTCAGTTCTCCAAGATAATCATATGTTCTTTTATGAAGTCCACGAATCATTTCAAGGTAATAATCCAGAACATCATAGAAGTCTCTGCTTTCACGTCTTGCTTTTGCAAGAATCATCGGCAGATGCAAAGAAACAACACCAAGATTGCAACGACCAACAAAGATTGGCTTGTCATTCTCGTCTGCTGGTTCCATTCCTCCGCGTTCATACCACGGACTTAAAAATGCACGACACGTATTTACTGCATGTCACCATACATACTGACTAGCTTTTCCCTCGGAGGCGTCCTCTTCCTCGTCATCAGGCGGCATCTTTGGAAATGGAGCTTATCCCATTTCTACTCGGTTACACTCATCACCGATAGTCGATTAACTCTTATTTTTAAGAGCACAGCTTCATCTGTGGTCCAATCGGACCTCTCCTCCCACAGACCTATCTGTTAGCAGCGTATTTGTTACGCCACACCCGCTAAGCAAGCGGTTGAATACCGTTTTACATGGGCTAATATGCACTTACCCATAGGACTAATCGCAGTTCCATATTTCTGATACATTGTAGAAATATATCCTTCTCCACTCATTGAGAGCCAATCCGGATACATCGTAGATGCAGAACACTGGATACCTGCTTCAAAAACATCATTACATTCTTTTCCTTCACCGTGAATATTCTTATCATATAAGAACACAAGCTTCGGGAATAATACAGGACGTTTAAAACCTTTCTTACCCTGTCCTTCTCTGTGTACATTTAAAATTGTTTTTGCACACATTTTTTCAAATTTTCCTGTTCCAAGTCCAAATGAAAATGTAACAAATGGATAATCGCCTCGGGAAGAGCCAACTGTGTTCAGTTTATATTCAATTCCCTGATATCCCTGCTCCATTTCACGCTGTACTTTTTCCATTGCATATGCCTCTGCTTTATCAATCAGAGATTCTGCGAATGCCGGATTCAGAACATCTGACATTAAATCAAGATATTCTTTCTTATATTTTTCAAAGGACTTTTCGGCATAAGGCCCCATAATTTTATCTACTTCTGGCACAGTAAAACCTCCGTACTGCTGTGCGGCAGTTGATAAAATTACATCCCCCATAACATCAAACGCTGTGTCAAGAGTCTTTGGCTCGTTATACCAAACGTTGCCCATTTCGAATCCGCCTTTCATAACGGCTCCGACATTGCAAAGGCAACAGTTGATAGTATCAAGTCTTGCACTCTGGTCATGCACATAAATATAGCCCTGCTTGCAAGCCTGTAATTCTTCACGATTCATAAAGAACTTTCTGTAAAGATTCTTATTCAGTTCGTTGAAGATAAGGCTTCGCTTTGTTGCCACCAGTGCGCTGTCAGTATTGGCGTTTTCCTTGTCGCCAATATATCTGATTGACTGACTCTTTGTGTATACATCATCCATCATATGGACAAATGACTGTTTGTAGTTACGGTAATCGCGGTAGCTTTTTGCAACCTCTTCATTAATAGACACAAGCGCTGCTTCCACCATGCTGTGCATCATAGCAATCGGAACTTCTTTAAGTCCTCTTTTTTTGATTTCGCTTTCAACATGGTCAACGATTGCCTGCTCTTCTTCTTTTGTGAACTTCACAAGGATACGGGATGCACTCTTGCCAACCGCAATGATGATTTTGTTCCCGTCAAATGGTTCACGGGTTCCGTCCTTTTTTACGATGATTACGTTTGCCAGATTGTTTTTACGTGCAATTTCTTTTGCATCTTTCTGGCTGATAATTTTTTTACTCATAATTTTTACCTCCTTAAGTATCACTATTTTCATTATTTGAACAGTCATCAGGCATTTTTTCAAAAAATACTTTGCAAAATATAGTATCTTCTGCTTCTTTTATCCGCTGATGTCCGTTCTTTTCAAGCATTTGGTTAAATTCTTTCTGTTGCATATCACCCAAAGACTTTTTAACGAGGACTACCCTCTCTCTTGATAACTCGCGCTTTGCGCTCGTTACCAAGCAGCTTTTGCTGCTGACCAACGAAGCCGTAAGGCTGAGTACAGTGCACGAAGTGCGGCAAGCGAAGCCGAAAGGCTGAGCGAAGCGTGTTTCGAACGGGGATTCAGCCCCACATGCGAAGTTAAAACCGGAGCATTTGACCCGCGGACGACTTTTTGTCGGCCGGGGATTTTCCGTTCTTCGTTAATGTCATTTTTCCTCACCTTCAACCAACATCAATTGCAATGCAGAATAACTTTCCCTGAATGAAAAGATTTCTGTACGTCAATTACACGCTGATTTGCGCTTCCGCGCCATTTTAACGTAACATCGCGCTTATCTTTTTCATACCGCCCTTCCACAATGACATCCGCTTTCAGAATAATAAACATCAGGTCATGGTCTTGCCCTGTTTTTAACTGGTGCAGCAGCTGTTCCCATGTGTAGCCTGTATAAATCCAAATGGATTTTTGTGCCAGTTCTTTTGAATTTTTAATCTTGGCAATAAGTTTTGCTACACCTGGACGATTGTAAGTCGCCAACGGGTCGCCTCCACTGAAAGTGATTCCCGAAACATAATCCGGTTTCAGTGATTCCATTAATTCGTCTTCTGCAGCCTTATCAAATGGAATACCTCCAAACCGGTCCCATGTTATCGGATTCTGGCATTCCGGACAATGATGCTCACAGCCAGCCAACCAAAGGACCGTTCTAAGCCCATCACCGTTTTTCATATCTTCGGTTGTAATATCGTGATATCTTAAAGAGATATCTGAGCAATTTTCATTATTCATCATACAAAACATCTCCTTTCTTTTTTTATGTTGCATTTTTAATATGCCTGAAACTTCTAAAAATGAAACTCCAACATAGTCTCCTCTTTGTTCTCGTTTTAGGCCAAAAAAAAGAAGGTCCCGGAAGTTCTCTCTTCGGTTGCCTTCTTTACTTTTACAATATGCAGGATTTTCTGTTTTAAAAAAAACGACAGAACATTCTATTTTTTTTACATCATTTCAGTCGCACCGTTTACAAATTTCCTTAACGCATTTTCGCCTTTCAGGCCTGCTGCTCCGTTTTTTAACATCCATATGTTCCCTGACGGCAGTACTGGCTCCTTCGCACGAACAATGCAAGCCAACGATTTTTCATATTCCATACCCGCTTTCACGGTGTGCATAGTCCCGCTCTTTTCTTCGCATTCCACCACAACAATCTTATCAGACAGCATTGCCTGGATTCTGTCGCGTGCCACGAATCGCCATCTTTCCGGTCTCGTGCCCGCTTCGTATTCGCTGACAATGCATCCGCCATTTTGTAAAATCTTTTTTAACAATGCTTCGTTGCATTTTGGATATACATAGTCCAAACCACACGGCATGACAGCAATACATTTCCCGCCTGCTGTTAATGCGCCTTCCAAGCCCGCTGTATCGCATCCAATCGCAAGCCCATTCAGAACTACTGTGCCACACTCAGCCAGAATCTCACCACATCTTTTCGTCGTTTTTATTACTTTTTCCGACACGTCACGTTTTCCAATCAGCGCAACGATATTTTTGTCCAGCAACAAAATATCTCCAAGATAATACAACTTATCCGGTGCATCTTCCATTTTCAGAAGCCTTTTCGGATAGTCTTTTTCGCACTTTTTTGTACATTTAATTTCCATATTTATTCCTTTCTTTTTTTATATTTTTCATTTACAGTATGCCAGATTCTTCACGGACAAAAATGCAGCGCATTTCTGCGCTGCATTTCCTACAAGCCAAACGGCTCCTCTTCCATTTCTTCTTCTTTTTCGTATAATTTTTTTTCCAATGTTTTTAGCATATATCCAGCATTATAAGAAGTCAAATACAAATCACGGTCACAGTCTGCATTCATCTGTAGATTCTCCAACCCTGAACGCAGTTTTTTTATATCTTCTTTACTAGTTTTCTTTCTTCTTACTTGCAAAATCAAGTCCCGGTCAGCGTATGACTGCTGCATGGCCTTTATTATCTCTGTTTCATTTTTCCCTGCAAACGGAACTATCTTTGAATCCTTAGGTATTCCCTGTCTATCTATATTCCTTGCAATCTTCAACTGCAAAGCACGAATCGTCAAATGGCTGTTTTTCATTTCTTTTCGTATCGGTGTCGCGATTTTTTCTGAGGACCACACTGAATACAATTTCTGGCAGCAAACATTCGCATTGTGAGAATCTACTATCTTACTCATACTCTTTGCCTCCTTTTTTTGTAATATATCACAGCCAACAAAAATGTCAAATTTTGCGGATTTTTTTTGCCACAAAAAAAGACATCACACAAACGTGATGTCTTTGCTTAGGAGGAAATTTATCTCTATCGTCATATGCGGCAAAACATATGACGAGTACAAAGAAAGTAAATCTATTTAATAGCGCCCCCATTTTTGCGCTTAGGGGAATAAAGAGAGAAAACTCCAGCAATCAGTTTCCTCTCTTAGTCAAACTTTAAGTTATTCAATTATATTATGACAAAAAAAATATGCAATAAAAAACAGAGCCCTCGCTCCGTCATACCTCAAAACTTTTCTACTACCAAACCATATATACACTTCTTTCCAATCCATCCATTTACATGACCATGATTGTTAGAAATCTGAAATGTTCTTCCACCCTTGATTGCAGAAATCTTATGCAGATAAAAATGTCCTGCAACTTTACATAGTACAATATCGTTCTTCTTTAATATTGTTTCTTCTGTCACCGGAACACATCTCACTGCCTGCCCGGATTTCAAAATTGGCGTCATAGACTGTCCATATCCGGTTACAATACACTCTTCTCCTGCCATCAGGTGTTTTGCGGTCTCGTAATTTTCTTTTCCTTTATACATATTTTTCCTCCTGTCGTAGTTTTAATAAATTTTTTAATTCATCATTTTTTATATATGTAGAAAACCAAGAAGAGGAAACCAAACATATTTGTCTTGCGTTTTATTTGTTTAATATTCCTCTCCTTTAGTTTTCTACAAATAACTAATTTAATGGAGATGATAATAATATGCAAAATAATTTAGCTTATGAGAAAGGAGGAAAGTATCCTCAAAAATTTCAAGAAAAATTAGCGAAGGCCTCTTTGAATACGGACGCAATATCTAGCATGGTATTACAGGATAAGAAAATCGCAGAGGTAATTATCAATGTTGTGAGAAACGCAACAGATAAAGACAAAACAAAATCTTCAGATATTAAGTTAAGCACATCTGAAACCCAATATTCTCTCAAGAATTGGAACCGTGGACGCAATGTCATCGGAGATTTTAAAGGCTTTTGCCCTGAAGAGAATACCATATACGGAATTGAGCCACAATGCTACAAGCAAAATGGAATCTACCACAGAGACCGATACTATGGTGCAATGCTTGACGCCAGTATCTTAAAAAGCGGTCAGGACTTTTCAGAATTGCCAAATCGTTGTATAATAGTCTTAACCGAAAAAGATTTTAATTCCAACGACCCGATGATTCAGCATATTAAAAAAGTAGACTTAATGTCTGGAAATGTCATCAATTCCGGCGAAGAAGAAATCATCGTAAATCTTGCCGCCGCAACCAATGACTCAGAACTTGGACAGTTTATCAGAGACTGGACTAACTCAAATCCTGACGATATTAAAAATCCTGTTCTTGCCGAGGCATTAAGATACTACAAATCTAGTCCGAAAGGGGTGCATGAAATGTATACAAAATGGGAAGAAGCACAGCATGAAGATAGAATCAATTTCGTGTCAGTTATGCTTGAAAGATTTTCTCCAGAGGAAATCGCAGATAAAATGGGTTGGGATAATAACTATATAAAAGCCCTTAAATCCGAAATCGATTCCAAAAAAGAGTCAAATTAAAAAAATATCGTTAACGCAAGACAAAAAGAGCAGGAAAGATTTCCTGCTCTTTTATCTTGGTACGCACGAGTTATGCTCGCGTGCACCAAGCCTCGTAGAGGCTGACAAGCGAAGCCGTAAGGCTGAGTGCAGTACATCACAAGGGCTGGTAAATCGGCTTCCCGTACCCGTCTAGCAACCTTCGAACCGACGCCCCCCCCGGACTATTCCGGCGTGCCTGGTCTCAACTCTCCACGTTCCTCAACGATAGATGCAATGCAAATACGACGACAAATACAATTCCAAGCAAGCAAAAACCCGCAGCATCTGCTGCGGGCAATCTCCATAAAACTTATTTTTTTTCTTCGCCTTCCTCTTTCTTCTGAGGCACTCTCCAAGTCGGTCTGTATACCCTCTGGTCAAGCCCGAATACCTTGCCTGACATTTCGCCGGGTTTCAGTCCTTCCGCCTGTGTCTCAAACTGATACATATAAGAATCAATCATGTCAATGTGATGAAGTACCAATGCTTCCGGAATTGCCGGAACCGTTACTGCTTCATACTCATGTTTGCCATGATGAGAAAGAATCAAGTGCTGTAAGAGCATGATATCCTCTTCATCCAGGCCCTCCTCTCTTGCTACTCTGCCTGCCAGTTCAGCACCAATAAAAGCATGTCCCATCAATGTGCCTTTAACTGTATATTCTGAGGCACCAAACTCATTTGTATCCAGCTCACAAAGCTTTCCAATGTCATGAAGGATAGTTCCGGCTACTAACAGTTCTGTGTTGATGTCACGGCAATCCTTCAACATTGAAGGCTCCTTGTTATATACAGAAGTTGTATATGCTGCCATTTTGGTCATACGGTATGTATGATACAAAAGACCTCCACGGATATTATGATGGATAGACCTGCCGGCACCCCAAATCATAAGCTTATCCTTATTCTTCGCAAGGATTCTTCTAACCGTTGAGGCGTACACGCCGCATCTTCCGGCTGTCTTGTATAAGAAGTTATACATATATTCAGACTTCAGCGGTGCACCGCAAATGAATAAGGACGGGTCTGCCGAAGATTCCGTAATTTCACGGATGATATAGCTCGGCTCACCTTTATATTCTTCCATCTTTACTTCAATCAAAACGGCCTGTCCTGGCTTAAACATAAATGTCTCTACTTTTTCATTCCATTTTTTGGCAATGACCTGAGATTCACCGTCGCTGACTCCGATGTTCAGAAATGTACCGTTATTTCGGTTTGTCTTTTCTTCGATGGTAACAATCACACATTCAACAGTCCCGATTCCATTTGGTTTGATTTCTTTAAGTTTCATAAAAAATTCTCCCTTCTTGTTTTTAATAATTTTTTTACCTTTTTAATATGCTGAAAAATTTAACGGCTGAAACAAAGAAACCGGCATTTCTGCCGGTTTGGGTGGCCTGGACAACAAGACGATGTCTAGGCCAGGCATAGAATAGCAAAGTCGTGCTATTCTCATATTTTTTGAATTTGTCTAGTAGCATAAGCGTTGGACATTGAGCGCGAAATATAAGATGACAAAAAGATTGGCCGCGGCTTTCTATCTATCAGCTTCAGCGGCAATTGTATCTTTATTTCCAGAACGGTCCATAGATTTGTTTTAGTTTTTCAAGTCGTTCTGGTGTTATTTTTTTCAGTGAGCTCTGGATTGCTGCATATGTCTTTGGCACTGCTGATTTTAATTTACCTGGTTCAAGCACATATTCCATATAGCTTTCAGCAAAATATTCTGCTGAGCTGGATACTGCATATCTGCTATCCATAAATGCTTTCCTGTACCGTGCTTTTTCGCTATTATATATAGCCTTATACTCAGCACTATTATCTACGTGTCCAGCAATAAATGAAAGGAAGTGCCCAAGCTCGTGATATATTGTATCATCTAAGTCGTCATTGATGTGCATTCTTGTTAGCGTAATAGTTCCATCTCCAGCATTAAAACAACCGCCGAGGCTTCCGTCCGGAAGAGACGTTTCGTATTTAATCTTGAACCCAAGCGTATCAAACGCTGACGTTAACCTCGTATCTGCCATTGGAGCCATTTTCTTTACAAGGCTGCCGTTATATGGTTTTACCGTTACTTTACAAGTCAATGTGAGTCCAGCTGTTTTCGCGGTCACAGTTGTTGTTCCAACATTGAACGCTGACCCTTTAAATGTAGAACCGTCTGTTATATTTTTGCACACAATTTTCTCGTTTCCAATCTTCCATGTTACATTTGTGCCGCCTCTTACGCTTAAGTTCACTTTGTCGCCAACTACGGCTGTCTTACTTGTGTAATTCAATTTTGGCTTATTTCTTACAGTTACTCTATATACATATTTTACATTTTTGCATGTGACTGAAAAACTTGCGGTTCCTGCCTTCTTTCCTGTGAGTTTTCCGGCAGTAGTCAGAGTATAATATGTATTATTTACTGCCTTCCATTTGAATCCGCTCACGCTTGGCTTTGTCAATGTCTTTGAACTTCTGACAAAAACGCTTGTTGAAGGCATATTTTTTGTTGTTATTGTTGCAGCATGTGTTGTTGTTGCAAACAGCATCATTGACGCTATAAATACAGCAAATATAACTGCAAATAATTTTACTTCTTTGTTTCTCATTATATTTTTCATTATTTAATTCCTCCTTATTATTGATTGTTTTTTTTGTCATCGTTTTCGGCCCGTTTTAAGTATCTTCCCGCTTATGCATTTGATAACTCGCCTGCTTTACAGGACTCGTTACCAGATTAAAAATGATAACTCAGGCTTACGCCTTCGTTACCAGAATAAATATAACCAGCACGAAGTGCGGCAAGCGAGGCCGGAGGGCTTAGCGACGCGTATTTCGGGCGGGGATTCGAACCCACGCACGAAGTTAAAGAATAGTTATTACCCGCGGACAATTGCTTGGCCGGGGATTTTCGCCCTTCGTTAATATGCTGAATATTTTTATTTTTTTGCACGAAAAATGGCCGGAAAATTCCGGCCAGACTTAAATGGAACTTTTTCAACATGATACTAATCCATTTCCAAAATTGATTGCTCGCTTTTATAAGCTTGCACTTCAGTCGTGAGTCATTAACCATTTTTTTTCCATATCACCTTATATACATTTTTAATCTTTGTAATTCTGTCTGGTGAATTTTGGATGGTCTGAACTGCATTTCTTACATATGCATATGTTTTAGGCCTGCTCTTTTTCAGGTTTGACCCACTCAAAATATAATCCCTGTAAGACTCCGCAAAATATTCTGAAGCATTTTGTGTTACATATGCTTTTCTTACTCCTGTATATTTTTCTTTTTCAGACTTATAAATTGTTGCGAATTCACTTCTTTTATCTACATTTCCGGCTATCCATGCGAGGAAATGCCCTAATTCATGGTATACAGTATCGTCTACACCCTGAAGCGTAATACTTTGATTTAAAGCTGAAAAATATCCCGCATAAGAAACTGAGCCATCATATATTAACTTAAAATCCAAGTCTTCAAATGCCTTTAGTACACATTCATTCGCCATCGGCGCAGCCTTTCTTACGAGACTTTTTGAGCTCTTTTTTACGGTCACTTTACAAGCATATGTAATACCTTTATATTTTGTAGATATTTTTACGACTCTTACGTTACAACCAGTAACATTCCCTGACGAACTTACTGTTGCAATCTTTTTGTTACTACTCACCCAGTTCCGTCCACCTGCCGTATTCAGAAGTTTCAGTTTGAAGGAATCCCCAACTTCCACTTTTTTTGATGTGTAATTAATTTTTGGCTTACTTTTTACATTTACGGTATAAGTATAGGACCGGCTTTTGCTTTTAGCTTTGATTTTTGTAGTCCCTGCTTTTTTTCCTGTTACTTTTCCTGCTTTGGAAACTGTCGCAATTCTACTATTTATTGAGGTCCATGTCACCCGCTCTCCCTTTGCCGGGTTCTTTAGTTTTATTGTGGTAGAGTTTCCGGTATATACAGAAATCGGTGTTCTAGAAATGCTTGCAATATACCTATTCGCAGCATGCACTGGGACAGTCATAAAAAATACTATAGTCAAAAGCATAATAGTAAACATAGTTTTTTTTGCGTTTTCTTTTACTCTCATATTCGTTATCTCCTTTGCCACTTGGCAGTTTTTTATTTATTACCAATATGACAAATAAAAAAAATAAAAAAAACAAGAAAGAAGTAACATAGCTGGCGGTAATTCTCCATATTTATCATAATAAGTGAAATCATTGACGACGAAATTCAGGAAAGCGTGACCCTTACTCTTGTAAGTAACAAACTGGAGAGCCAAGACAATCCTGTTGGTTTTGTCCAGCTCAAAGACAACAAAATATATATTAACGACACCAGATTCCCGAATTTACTATGTTCTGAAAAAATGAAGGAACATCGCAAAACTAAGAAAAACCAAGACTTACTGTGTATGGCAGAAGAACTGATGCCTGATATTGAGAAGCCGGAAAGGTGAACATGGGATAGCAAGACAACTCGAAGATTAAGCTATTAGATGGCTTTTACGAAATAGTAACATCTTGAAACTTCTTAAAGAATATGTTATAATAAAGAAAAGGGAAAGCCACGACAGCGGCAAACCCCTTTATCTGTGACGTATAGCCGCCAACTATGGGGATAGGGGCGGCTACCTTTCTTTGTCTTTATTTACATCATATATTGTCTTTAAAAAATCAAGCATAAATTGTAATGTTTGTAAGAAATCTTGATATGACATTTTAAAACCCTCCTTGTGTAAAAACTTAGAGGGCATTTTCTGCCCTCCTGTAAAGGAGGGGCTTGCCGCCCTTTCTGTTATGACTTTCCTTATGCAAAATATAACATATTTATTTATACCAAAAATGCAATTTTATTTAAAAATAAAAATCAGAAGCAACCATCTTTTTAATTTCCTTTTATTTTTTTTGCGGCTTATTTTTCAGCATATTATACATGTCATAAAACATTTGCAAACCACTAATTCCTATAGTAAAATATAAGTAAATAAAGAAAAAATCATCAAGGAGGGATAAGTATTTATGACAAGAAAAATAGACAAACGGAAGCTGTTTTATAGCTTTCTGGCTCTCATTATGGCTATCTTATTAATCGTGCCCATGATGATTCAGAGTCCAGCCGAAGCCGCTTCCAAAAAGACGCCCGCAAGACCGGCGATTACGAGAGTAACGGCCACGAAGAACTCGGCGACCGTTACCTGGAAGAAGTCCAAATACGCCACTTCATACCGTATTTATTACAAACAGGCCGGCACGAGAAAATGGACCACGCTGGCAACTATCAGTAGTAAAAATCTGAAGTACACTCACAAATCTTCCAGAAAGCATCCGCTCAAGGGTGGTAGAAAATATACCTATACCGTCAGGGCATACAACAAGTACGGCAGGAAATGGAGTTCTTACGACAAGAAAGGTAAGACCGTCACTATTCCGACCGTACCGTCTATTGTAAAAACCCGCGTGAAAGCGAACAACTATAAGCAGACTACTGTTACTTGGACAAAATCCATCAATGCTACGAACTACCTGGTTTATTACCGCTCCGCTGACACCGCAAAGTGGACCAGGATTGCGAACGTCAGTTCAAAGACCCTGAAATACGTTCACAAGTCCAGCCGCAAGTACCCGATTGAAGCCGGAAAAACTTACTACTATATGGTAAGGGGATATAATAAGACGTTTAAGACTTACGGCAGTTACAACAAAGCAGGACTGCGGGTTGTCATCCCAGAGAAACCGGCTGCAACGCCTACTGCCACTCCGACAGTTGCACCGACAGCAACGCCGAAGCCGACACAGAGACCGAAGCCTACGGCAACACCAAAGCCGACACAGAAGCCAAAGCCAACCGCTACACCAAAGCCAACAGAAACCCCGCTCAATACAGAGAAATTCATCAAGGAAGTCATACGATTGACGAACATTGAGAGACAAAAAGCCGGGAAAAATCCGGTGCAGGAGAACGCAGCGCTTGATAAAGGAGCGGCGGTAAGAGCGAAGGAATGTGCACTTGTTAAATATAGCCACACCAGGCCAGATGGAACGAATGCGAACACAGCTTATCATGAATCCGGTGCTGGAAATATTCGTGGGGAAAATATCGCTGTAGGCTTTAGAACTCCAAAAGAATTTGTCAATGGCGTCGTAAATAGCCCTGGACATTATGTTACTATGGCAGACAGCGGTGCTACTCATATTGGAGTAGGCTGCTACAAAAAAGATGGAGTCATTTACTGGGTGCAGATTTTCGCCAAAGACCCGGACCAGAAGTTTACGTTGACTGTTGACGCAAACGGCGGTACATTCCCAGATAAAGGTGGAGTTGAAAAATATACGATGCAGATTCCGGCGGGGATGACGCTATCAATTGATAATATCTCAAAGCCAGAGAATGACGGCAGCAGATTCGATAAGTGGACAACTGTTTACGATGATGGCTATGAAACGAAACAAACAACGGAAATTCATATGTCAGAAACAAAAACTCTAAAAGCCAATTGGATAGAAAATCCATCTTAACTAGTTTATATCGCACAAACGCACCACCGCGAGGTGGTGCGTTATTTTTTTTGCAAACCATATATATTTGTTGTAAAATATATATAAAAAAACAAGTAGGGAGAATTATTTGTGACATCGCGAACTACGCTCGCGTGTAGCAGACACGGATGGAAATTTCTCTACCCATCGGTGATAAAAAAAGTAAATTTATATTAAAAACTCTTCAAAATTGACCATTTCTTTGCGTTTTCTTGATTTTTTATTTCTATCCTGATATACTATGTTGCATAGGGAGCCGAGAATAACGGCAGGCGGTTTATCTCCTCGTAACTGTTAATATAGTTTACTGGGGAGGTGCAGATAAATGCCCCTTCTCTAGTTTTTTACAAGGAGGGGATGCGACATGTATAAGTTTGTAGTCGCGATAAGTGGTCTCACTTTCGTGTTAGAATGCTGGAAATTTATCTGGCAAGTAGAACTTGACAAACGAAACAAAAGCAAAAAGCCGCCGACTACTGGCACTAGACGACGGCTAAACATAACACTAAAATTATCGTTTAGGAGATAGACCGTTTGCAACGGCTCCCTGTGTTTCTTATATTATAACATTCTTGTTCCAACAAAGCAAGCATTTGTTTATTTTTTTAGATACAAGAAGCGCACGTTTCCGTGCGCTTCTCTTCTTATCTTTTATTTCTTTTCCTCACCACTTCATATTTTTTGTGGTTATCCATTTTCAGTTACTTCCTGCGTTTCTTCTGTTTCCGAGGATTCATCATCAGGATTAATCCAGTTCCAAGAACCGCAAGTGTGCCAAAGCCGATAATACCATACTTCCAATTTCCTGTTCCTCCAGTCATCGGCATCTTAAATGTTGCTGAGTTGGTTACTTCAAAAGTACAGTCGTAGAACTGCCACTTGTTCGTATAGGCATCCCACGTCGCCTTTGATGTATCAGCCTTATTCTTGATAGCCTCCTCTTTCGTCATTGTGATTGGAAGGGTAACAGTAATCGGGTCTTTTAAAAGCGTATGTCCTTCAGTCGTTTTTGTTTCTGTTATCTGGTATTGTCCCCTGTCAAGGTTATCAAATACAAGATTTCCATTTGCATCAGTTTCTCCTTTTGTGCTCTCACCAACTTTCAAAAGTCTATTTGGAGCAGACTGTACCGAAGCAGACTGGAGGAACTTCAGCTCAAACTGAACTCCTTTTAAAGGTGTTTTTCCATCTGTATCAAATTTCCTGATACTTATTTTGCATGGCTTTGAAGTATTGATAACATCCAGTTTCATTTTTTCATTTTTACCTGTCGTCAGATATTTAGGTGTACTGTCAATTGTATATTCAGCAGGTGCTTTTACTTCCGTAATTTTTAGCGTTCCCCCAATAGGAATAACTACTTTATTATTATGTTTATAAAAACCATCACTCTTATAACCAGCCTCTTTTGAGGTGTATGACGTATCCATTTTTACGAGTCCTTTTTCATCGGAAACGAGATACCATGTTTTCTTTGTTATGTCATTGTCCATGAACTCAACTTTGAAGACTACACCCTTGATTGGATTCTTATTTTCATCGGTTTTTGTAATCTGGAATCCGTCTGAAACAAATATCGGCTCATCAGTGAACTCAAGTGCAACCTTCTTACCGTTGTCTTGGGGCATATTGATTTTTATCGTCTGCGTTCTGCTGTCTAATGTATGACCAAGCGGCGCCTTGACCTCTGTGACCTGGTACTCCCCGGATGTGGTTGGAAGCGACAGCTCTTCTGTTGTTCCATCCTCCGCTGTTATCAGCCTTCCAGTGAATCCATTTCCTGTTATCTCAAACTCAGCACCTTTCAGTGAATATCCGCTTAATTCCAATATTTCATTTGACACAGTAGACTTTTTCTGTATCTTTACAGTCGGTGGGGTTATCTCATCATCTATGAATCCTTCGCCTGCAAATGTCTTCAATGGCCCTTCTGTGCTACCCTGTGCCAGAAGTGTCTTGTACTCTGATTTATCAAATGTAAGCGATGCGATTTCTTTTGATATCAGATATCCCTTAGGGGCTTTTGTCTCCTTGCACCATAACGTGATAGACGTTGTTGCTGAATCAACAGCGAATGAGATAGTATTGCTCATACCATCCTGTCCCGTTGTCAATGTGCCAATGAACTCTGAAGAACTACAATTTTTATCACCATAAACCTCAAACTGTGCTCCAGCCAAAGGTTCTTTTTTCTTATTTATCTTTTTAACGTTCATCCTTACACGCCATGAAAGATGGTTCACGATACCATCAACCGGGCCAAACATTTTAAGTTTTCCATTTTCCTGTTCCTCTGCACTTAATGCTTTATATTCATCATGAGTCCATGTCTGACTATAGACTTTGTCATCAATATCATATCCATCTGGAGCATCCGTTTCTTTACAGTATAACGTGATTGAGTCATTCGCTGCGTCAGCTTCATATGTAAATTCATCCGTAAGGCCGTCTTCACCTGACGTGAGCTCTGCTACCTGTGAATCTTCGTCGCATGTCTCGTTTGTATATATTCCAAACACAGCATCAGCAAGAGGTTTATTGTCGTCGTCAACTTTCTTAATTTGTGCCCTCAGGTTCCATCCTGAAGGATTGGATTCGTGTTCATTTACAATTCCATTTTCTGAGCCAAACCACTGAAGTTTTCCATTCTTCTTATCCGTATCAGACAGTTTATCGTAATCCGCCTTTTTCCATGTCAGGGTAAACACTTCGTCATTAAGTATATATCCATCAGGAGCGGCTGTCTCACGACAATACAGCGTTATCTCTGATACATCGTTCGTGAGCCTCATTGTTTCCAAAGGCGTCAGACCGTCTTCGTCAGTTACGTATGAATCCAGCTCATTTTCGCCAGCCTCTGCATCATCCTGGCTCTTATAGATACTAAATTCAGCCCCTTTTAAAGGTTTATTTTTTTCATCTATTTTTTTTATCCTGAACGAATAAGCCCAGCCTTCAGGGGTATTTATCACTCCTTTACCACCAAACGGTTTCCGCTCGCCGGTGGAATCCTGCTCTTTCTTTGTGAGTTTTTTATAATCACTAAGACTGAAAGTAAGTGACAACGGTTCGTTGTTTGCGGGAAGGGCAAATCCATCAGGAGCCTTTAGTTCTTTACAGTATAGTGTACATGTTTTTTCTGTAGACTGGTCTAAATCAGGATACGTATAATCCGGGGTCAGCCCGTCCGAGCCGGTGGTAAGACGAGCTAAAGCATCGTCTTCCTTTTCGGCTTTTTCCTTAGTGTTATAAATTCCAAACATAGCCCCGGCCAGCGGATTTCCGTTTTGGTCGATTTTTTTAGCATAGACCGTAAGTCTCCATCTTTCATCAATATGCGGGTCTATCTGCTCATACTTCTCAGAAGTTACCGCATTGTAATCAACCCATGTGTCCAGTTTTGAGTCTTTCGGCTTTGTTACGATACTAATTGTCTTAGTAGTCTTCACAACCTGATATCCTTCCGGCGCCTTGACCTCTGTTATCTTTAATGAGCATACAGGCAGGAAATAGGTTTTTGTATTGTCTGCATTCGTCACATAGAACAGTGCACTGCTCTTATACCCTGAAGCAAGATGGCTTCCATCTACTTTAACCTGTCCATTGCTGTCAGATTTCAAGTACCATGTCCTCTTTGCTTTAAAAGCTGTGCCACCCTGCTCACTGTACTGCACTTTGTATATCGCTCCTGCCAGTGGCTTTTTCGTGTCCCCGGCCTTTTTGGTAAGTATCGCGCCTTTGAACCTGAACGGATAGTTTACAACATATCCTGTCGACGTCATGCTCTTTTTGCTTCTGTCTGCCGTTTTGACAAAATCTCTGAGTTTATAGCTCTTTCCCGCTGCTATCTTACACGGACCATACACATTTGTATTCTGAATCGTACCGGATATTCGGCCTGTTTCCTTCACGTAATATGTTCCTGGTTTTAATACAACAGTAGCGTACGCTTTTGATTTTACGGTTTTTTTGGTCTTTGAATCTGTCATGTATGACAGTGGAACGTTTCCGCCCTTACCAATGACAGCCTTTTTGCCATTTGACATCGTAGCGATATGTGAAGCAGCGCAGTCCTTGTTTGTATAGATAGTGAACGTTGTATCAACAACCTCTCCTACACGGCTTGTGTTCTTTGCCAGCTGGTCATACAAGCTCATACATTTATAAACCGAAAACTTTGAAGTCGTTGGGGGCGGAGTCGTAATAGATGCACAGAAAAAGCCAACCATTGTCTGCGCGGTCTGTCCGCTTGGTCCTGAACATTTTGCACGGAAGAAGAAGGTTCTTGCTGTTGCAGAATCATTTTTGATACACTCAATGTAAAAATCCGTTACAACAGGGTCTCCGTCAAAGTTATTGCTCACATCACTGACACATCCACCAAACAGCCAGTTGAGTCCATCAGCACCTTTTCCGCCAATGTTATTAAAGATACTATCGCTGCAACCGTGAATATTAAAAATCTGTCCGGCCCCGAAGCCATTATGGTATACGTCCATTCCAGATACCCAGTTAAACGAAACACCACCATTTCCAACATTATGTGTTGTTGCGCTGGCCTGCCAGCTCTTTCCTACGGTGTATTTACTGATATCTCCTTTCAGATATACCATATTACATCCTTTTGCTATAAAGTATGCGGGATATGTTCCATCTGGAAAATAGCTTGAAAAAGTTGCCACTGAAACTTTTCCAGTCTGGTCTTCTTCAGGTTTTATCTCATCTGGCATAAGGTTTTTATAGAATGCTGACTCCGTGTCTTGCCATACAGTGACAGTTACATCTTTGTCTGCATATTCTGCCGGGATGTCGATATAGCCGGTCTGCTCATCATATGTACATTCATCAGTGATAGGCTGCTGCCGTCCGCCATGTGCTCCACGGTCTACATCAACCGCCAGTGATGTTCCGTCAGCACCGTTAAGATTATAGTTGTATTTTGAAGCATCTGGATTTATTAAACAATGAAGGCTTCCATCTGACATCTTTTCATATGGATACTTCAAAATGATATTTGTTACAACATTTTTTGTATGCTCATCAATATCTGGCTTACTTGCATCGTAAAACAGGTAATATACTTTCAATCCGTCACCCTGCGATACTTCATCACTCCTGTAAGATGCGTCAAAAAAATCTTTTTTGTCTGCTTTTACATTTTTGATTCCACACTTAGAAGCATAACCACTGAACATGGCCGCAGCCTCCGATGTTGAATTGGCTACCGCGTTATAATCAACAGTATCTCCATAATTTGATGTTGTAAGCCTCACGCCTTCTTTATTGCATGCGCCAATAATGTACGCAGAATCAACAGATGCAGGCATGTATCCGGAAGCATCATCGCCATTATTTCCTGCAGCACCAACAACGGTGATTCCATCTCCTACGGCTTTATCGATTTCTGTTTCTAATATTTTGTTTATGGAGTCTTTTCTTGTTGATATTGAAAGATTAATGATACCTACATTTTGCTTTATAGCATATTCCATTGCAGCAATAACATCAGAAATGCTACCCTGGCCGTTGTCTCCAAGCGCCCTGATAGACAAAATTTTTGCTTCATTGTTCTGATTTACGATATTTTTTACCATGGTATCACCATGGCTGTTTTTACCGGCCAGGTCATCATCAATCAGCGAAATTCTGTCTACGATATTTTCAGACTCAGACACGCCTGTGTCAATCAGTGCGATTACATTATCTTCACTCTTTGCTGCCACAGAATCCTCGGCGGTATTCAGTGCTGCAATAGCGTTACTTTCTGTTTCTGACGGGATGCTGTCGCACGCATTTTCTGAAGCATTTTCAGTAGCAGCTTCAACGATTGCATCCGGTTCCACCGCCTCTGCATTCTCTTTGTAATACATATAAGCATTCATTGCCTGCGCAGCATCTTTATACTGCAGCAGGTAAATGCTGCCGTAAGCGCCAATCAAATGTTCTTTGTCAACGATTCCAGATTCAGTATCAGTCATAACAATCAGTCTTGCAGAAGCAAATTCATCAGCGTTCAGTTCATCCACGCCGTCTGCTTTTTCCAAAAAATGTTCTTCCACTGTTTCATCCGCACTCTCTCCTGTATCCGTTGTCTCGCTGTCATCCGCAGCTTCCGCGTCTGTAGTCAACTCTTCATCGCCAGCCTCAGTAACGTCATCAGTGTCATTTTCATCTACTGCTGTTTCGGCCTCGCTTTCAGCCTTGTTCTCTTCATGGTCTACAACTGATAAGTCATCATCCACACCCGCAGCATCCGCTTTGGATTCAACATCTTCTGTCTCTGCATCAGCCCCTTTGCGTACCGAATCATCAACGCTGATATCCTCGTCTTTCTCTTTGTCATCATTTACATCCGCATCTTCAGCACAATCATCTCTGACATCTTCATCTGCTGTTTGCGTTGTCTCATCAGTAACACCAGTATCGCCTTCGCTGGACTTCTCAAACTCCACGTCTACAGTTTTGTTTTCATCCATAAAAATTGCCTGCTCATAACTGTCTGAAACATCATTAGCGTTAAGGTCAGCCTTTTTATTTGCATCTTCAGCCTTCACCTCATACTTTTTCAGTACATATCCTTCATCAGCCTCTGCTTTCACATTAGCCACGCTGTCGGATTTTACTTCGTAAGCATATGTATAATTATTTTTAGCGGCATCCTCACTTGAGACCAGTACGTCATCCTTATCGTAAACATCAATCTTTTCTTCATCCGTCTTTCCGTCTTCGGATTTATGTTTTACGAGCCTGACCGTATGTTCTTCATCCTCGCCTTCGTCTATGACGATTTTTCCGCTAGTGGTTTTCAGCCTCAGAAACAAAAACTTTGTCTCTTCTGCTTCATCTTCACTTGAAACTTCCGTACTATCAGCAGTCTCGTTCCCCTCGCTTGTATTCAGGATGGTCTGAGTGCCGTCATCATTCGTAATAGTCTGCGTCTGGGCTGAAGGGTCTACCTCTGTCAGGTCTGCAGCATAACTTAAAATAGGCGCAGCCACGGTTGTTGCAGCTGTTACTGCTGCCATCACGCTTGACATGATACCTGCTTTAACCGTTTTTATTGTTATTTTTTTTCTTTTTCTCCGGTCTGGCGGGTTAAAATATTGTTTTTTCATATCTTTCTTCCTCCTTGCTTAAGATTTTTTATCTTTTTAAGCTTTATCATTTTAATCTCCTTTCTTCTTTGTCAACTATACGCTACGGTTTGTATTCTCTCATTTTTTATCCTCCCGTTGTTTTCTTTATATTTCCTGCCTTTTTTTTGTCTCTATGAAAAACCGTTCCTGGCATTTTTTTCTTTCTTTTTTAATATGACAAATCAAAAAAAAATTAGAACATTTTTTTTAGCATACTAATTGTTTTACTCACTGTATCATCGACGGACGGGAGACCGCGGTCATTGAGCGAAGCGAATCTGGTAACGAAGCCGAAGACTGTACAAAACGCTTATATTAAACAAACAGCCTGGCTTCGCCAGGCTGTTTTATTTTTGCTTTTATTTTCTTTTACCTTTGTAATCTTATCTTCAGCATCATTTATATTTAGCAGGCGATATTCCGCCCTGAATTCTACTCTGAGCCAATCCTGCCATTCTTCTCCCAGTCCTTCAGTTCATGTTTTGCTCTTCTCCTGAACCGGTAGATGATGTCCATTGTCCTTGATTCGGAAATATTCTTTTGCCGGCATGCTTTCATGGTCAATTCTCTCCAATTATCTTCCGGCGCATATTTCAGGTAGTTGTCAATAACGAACCTGGCCTCTTCGTTCATGGAGACCAGCATTTTTTCAACAATCTCATGTACCTCTCCCGGCTCTTCTTTCAAAACCTCGTCGACACTGTCGCGTCTTAAGATATCTTGCTTCTTTTCACCAATCCTGTCGGCAAGGGTGTCTCCTTCATCAAAACTGTCAACTGCTGCTAGCGCAACTGGTTCATCCATACTGAGTGTATGACACTTCAACCGTACATAACTCTGTACTGTGCTTTTTTTCATATGCATGCTTTTCGCGACTTCGTCTTCTGACAGATGCTCGCTATGCATCTTTTCGACTGTCTTTGATGCCTCGCGCATTACATGCGCAGATGCGCCCATTGCTCCGGTCTCTTTCCGGTATGCTTCCTTCGCCGCTGACCGGATGCAGACATTGATATATGCCCAAAACGGGACTGCTTTGTCTGTGAGGATGTAATCACTGATGCTTCCCATAATACTTACAGCAGTATTCTGGACCATGTCTTTCAGGCTATCTTCGTTGAGGAAACTTTTTCCGTAGTGGCTGTTGATATATTTCTGTACTTTATATGTGCAGACATTCAGGATTCGGCTGCAGTCTTCTTTCACCCCTTCCTTTGTGATTTCTTTATCTGCCAATTCCGAATAATAGACTGGCTCTTCATATAAATTAATGCTCGCCATTTTTGCATTTTCCTTTCTTTGATTTATTTGAGATATTGTTTCTCTTTTACGGTTTCAATATGCAAAAATGTTGAGGATACAAAAAAACGGCTGTATCGTCCAAGATACAGCCGCCGTATATATCAGATAAATTTCAGCACCAGGTTGACGATTGCCATTCCCAGCTGGTCACCTGCTGCAATCAGCATAGCCAGTACAGCGGATGCCACCACAACTGACATAAGCTCTTTCATAACCGTTACGTTGCCTGGCCATTTGATATATTTCATATCCGGAGTCATTTTTTTAGACTCGTCAAGTTCTTCTTTCTTAAATTCGATATCGCCTGGCTCACCGATATTTTCTCCTTTTCTTATCTCCATTTTTAACTCCTTCTTTTTTTTATTTCTCTGTATCCTGGCAAAGGATTCCGCAATAATTCCTTCCTGCCATTTCAAGCTGAATCTGCTGCATCGTTTCTGCCACAACACCGATGACGATGATTAGTGAGGTTCCGCTGATGGTTGTTGTGATTCCGAGGGAACCGCAAATAGCCATTGGGATTACCGTTACGCAAATCAGCATCACCACGCCGATAGAAGTAAGGCGGCGGGAAATACTCTGGATGTAGTTCTCCGTATCCTCTCCTGCTCTTACTCCAGGAATGAAGCCTCCGGCCTTCCTGATATTGTCAGAGATTTCTGCCGCATTAAATGTCACCGGCAGGTAGAAGAACGCGAAAAATACAATCAGTGCCAGATAAATCAGCAGGCCAACCGCATAAATCGGATGGTCGTTATCAAACCAGTTCTTCTGTGTCATCATGTTCAGGAAGATTTTGCTGTATCCGCTGCCATATCCTTTCCCGGCAATCGTTGCAATCAACTGAGGGATAGCCATGAGTGATGAAGCAAAGATGATTGGCATAACGCCAGAAATTCCTACCTTTACCGGAATCTGTCCTGTTTCGGCATCCTCTCCGGACTGGCTCATTTTCTGGCTATACTGTACATGCAGTGGATGATATCCTTCTGTCATATAAATGATTACGATAATCATCAGCAGCAGTAAAGCGATAAACCCGGTGATAGAGAGTACAGCCACCATTTTACTCTTTCCGTCAACCACGCTTTTCGCCATAGATGCGAACTGGCCTGGCATCCTGGATACGATGTTCGCCATCAATAGTACAGATACACCGTTTCCGATTGCTTTTTCTGTAATGATGTGCGCAAGATACATCATGATTCCTGTGCCTGCCGTCATAAATACTGTGATAGCGATAGCAGAAAAGACAGCGTTTCCGGTAATCATACCGCTCTTATTGAACCCGATTGCCATACAAAGGCTCTGGATTGCTGCAAGTACGATACCAACGATGTTAGTGATGAACTTTGTGACTTTCTGTCCATGCTCACCCTTTTTCTGTAGTTTTGCCAGTGACGGAATTACGCCTGCCATCAGCTGGATGACAATCTGTGCTGTAATAAGCGGGGTGATGCCTAAAGCAAACATGGAGAAGTTTTCAAATGACCCTCCTGTGAATGCTGAGAAAAGATTGAGCGCATCGTTGGAATTGGACGCCATCCACTGCTTAAAAACAGAGGCGTCCACTCCGGGAACCGGAATCATGGAAATCACACGTGTCAGAAAGATTATTCCGACAATGATTTCCAGTTTCCGTCTGATGTCTCGTGTTGTCAGGGCCTGTTTGATAGAGTTAATCATTTTTTTAAGTCTCCTTTTCTGTATTTAATTTTTGATTTGGTCTTCAATTTTTTTTAATGTTTTTTTATACTCCTTTTCGTCTTTTACCGGAAGGCCTAATATCGTTTCCAGATTCTTTGAAATCTTTCGGCTGATATCCTGGCTTCCGTTTATCTGGACCAGCAGTTCATAATCTGTTTCTTTCTGGTTTAACATTTCATATTCTTTTGCTGCTTCCAGTAGTGGAACCATGTATTTTTCTCTTTCCAGGCAATTAATCGGAAGTCCGTATTGTGAGCATATCTTGTCCACATTCATCGTCTTCTCATCAATCTCATTGGAAAGCGAATCCAGACAGTTTGAAATTTCTTTTAAATCTTTTCTTGCCTTCCTCTTTTTTGTTACTTCTCTGATAAATGCCGGGACGTACATCGCGGCACCGGCTACGATGATACCGATTCCCGCAGTCATAAATGTTTCCATAAGTGAAACCCCTACTAAAATGACCGGCGTCCCGGTGGCCAAAAGCAATCCTCCCACTCCATCTTTATCTGCATTTTCTTTAATCTCCTGCCTTTCTCTTTTTATCTTTGATGCTGTCAGGTATTCTTTCCGGATTTCTTTTAAGGCCCTTTCGTCCTCAAGTGCATTCTCAATCGGCTCGGCTGGGCGCTGGCATTTAAAAATCTCTTTCAGCTGCATATACCGTCCAGCCTCATACGGTGTGAGTTGAAACTTCTCCTCCTCTTCTCTCCTTACATCCAGTTCGTCAATCAAAAGACTGGTCCTTTTTAATAATAAGTTTGTTCTTCTTGGATAATGCGCCGTTTTAGCCGGCACGTTTTGTTTGTTTGACATTTTTCTGCATTTCCTTTGCTATATTGATTCTGGCCATAACGTATTGTGCATGATATTTTGAGTAATCAGCATAATAGCCTTCTGCACTTGAATAGCCTGTTACCTGATTTAAAATTTCCTTGCTTAATGTTTTATCATCCAGCCAAAGACCATATGTTTTTGCAAGGGCAAGGACTTTCATTTCTTTTTCAAGTGCCTCTGTAACTGATTTCTGCATCTTCTTTGTGAAATCATCAATGCTGTCGTATCCTATGCTCTTTACATAAGACTTAAAAGCATCACTGTTAATATCTGAAAGCCCGGATTCCTGATATACACGGATAAAAGCCTGCTGTATATCATAACTGAGCACATCATCCGGATAGCCTGTGATTTTTGCGTTTTTACACAGGGCGTCTACACCGTTTTCACTTAATTCCTGCGTTTTTTTATACTTTAAAAGTGACTTTATGTACTCACGGTATTCCTTAATCGTCGTCTGCGCCCCGCTAGACAGGCTTACCGCTGTTTCATCTGTCAGCGTCATTCCTTTCACTTTTTTAATTGTGATGTGATAATCAAAAGTCTTTCCTCTATAATTTTTGTCCTTGTAGTCCTTCGGGAATGAATACTTTACATTAATCACATCACCAGCCTTAACCCCAACGAGTTTTTCATCAACTTCGTCAGGGAACAGATTATCTCCGACGATTCGGTCCTCATCTTTCACATCAATAAAAGCCTTTTTTTGCTCTTCTTCTGTTGCGGTATAGTCAATCGTAACAATATCACCGGATTCCGATTTTTCTTTTTTACTGAAGATATTCTGGTTCATCATTTCTTCTTTTACAGCATTATCGATATCCTTTTCGGAAATATCCATATCCTGCGTTTTTGCTGTTTCAGCAATATTGCAGCCGCTTACATCCACATATTTCAATGGGTCGTATTCTGGCCTTTTGCCTGTTTCTGTACCTTCATCTTCAGAAGTACTGTCCGCATCTGTTTTGTTGACAGCCGCAGCCAGACGCTTTATGATGTATTCCGCGTTTGATGATTCCACATCCAGTTCATCCTGCACTTTATCGGAAATACTTTCTCCTACTGTCGTGGAATCGGCAATCTTGTCAAGCACATCATATTGTTTGCCACATCCGGTCAAAACCAGTATGCTGGAAAAACCGACAATGCTTACCGTAAATCCAGGTGGAAACCAATATTTTTTTCTTTTCGTTATCTTTTCCCTCCTTTGTTTTTCTTCCTGTATACATACAATATGCTGAAAAAACTCTGTATCGTTCGTTTTTTGAGGATTTCTTTTTGCGTTTTTTTAGCTGTAAAATTTCACTGCATTTTCACAATTTTTTTTACTCTTTTTTGCATATTGTAAATATAAAGAAAAATAGGAGGTGTTAACTTTGAAAAGATTAAAAAACATTACGGAAAAATCCAAGCATAAAGATGCATTGTTTATCGCAAAAACTCTTTTATTCCTATCCATTCCGCTTATCAGTTCCGCATTGGGGCTGACATATCTGGCTGTACATCATGCACTTTTCGTTTCTTCGGAATCAGCAATCTGTTGCGGAATTGGCGCTTTCATCGTGTCTCTTTGGGCTATTGCTGAGTTTTGGTTCGGGCTCTCCTTTTGCAATAAGTAAGGAGGGCTGATGACAAATGATAATCAATCCAAAAGAAGTTAAGAAAGAAGAACTGAAAGGTTTCCATAAACCTACATATGACGAACAGCGCTTCCTTGAGAACAAAAACAAGACCTCCAGGACGTTTACAGTCAGGATACTATGGGATGCATTGCTTCCTATCATATGGGCAACTATTGCTATGGCGATGCTGGCCGTTTACCAGTGGTATCATGGCTATATGCGCGCTGCTTCTTTATGTTGTTTCTTTACCCTTATTTTTGCAGCCTGGGTTTTATCTTATTTTTTCGTAGATTTTTTCTTCCGGGAACGAAGACGTAAGAAAGAGATAATATTTGAAACAATGACATGTCGGGTGTCAAAAATGAATTTGTACAAAAAAGGTACTTATGCAGCATATGCAGCAACAGACACAGAAATCTGCACGGAGCCAATCATGGTCGATAGCATAATATTTCAGAAATGGCACAAAGACAATAGCTGTCCATTCCTTCTTGTCAGATACAACACAAAAAAAGACCCGCAGGCAAAATTTTTTCAATTATTCCTGCAGCAGGAAGTCACTGATGCGTTTGCTATCGAATGTTTTTAAGCAGCCACACACATGCGGCTGCTTATTTTTTTTGCGGATTATTTTTTCTTCATTTTTAGTTTCCTGCTTTCTTTTGCTTTCTCGGAGAGAATCAGGCATACTATATATATCAAATCAGAATGGAGGCTGTTTATATGTCAGAAAAAGACATTTTATATATTATCATTCCTGCTTATAATGAGACAGACAACATCTTAAACGTTATCAATGATTGGTATCCAGTTGTTGAAAAGCACAACGGAAACCAAAAATCCCGGCTTGTTATCATTGATGATGGAAGCAAGGACGATACATACAACATTATTTCCGCCGCAGCGGAGACAAGACCGCTGCTTCACCCGGTTAAAAAAACGAACTCCGGGCACGGTGGAACTGTATTATATGGATATCAGCATGCAATCGCAAACAATGCCGATTATGTTTTTCAGACAGATTCTGATGGTCAAACGCTGGCTTCAGAATTTGAAGGATTTTGGCAGAACCGCAGCGACTATGACATGGTTATTGGATGGAGAAAGGGAAGGCAGGACGGATTTTCAAGGGTGCTTGTCACAAAGACCTTGAAGTTAGTCTTACGTTTATGTTTCGGCGTTTCACTAAAGGACGCGAACACACCATTCCGCTTAATGAACACTGACACGTTAAAACGCTATATTCAGTTAATCCCAAATGGGTTCAACCTTTCCAATATTTTGCTGTCAGTCATTTATGCGAAAAAAGGATGCAGCGTTAAATATATTCCTATCACATTTCGGCCACGCCAGGGAGGCGTAAACTCAATCAACATTCCGAAAATCATTAAAATCGGAAAACAGGCCATAAAAGATTTCCGAAAAATAAACAAAACAATTTCCAAAAAATAGCAAAAAAAATAGAGGAGAAAGACCTATCCTCAGGCCTTCTCCTCTATTTTCAATTTCCAAGCAATGCAATTACTTCTTTCCAGTTGTCTTTAAAGAAAATATGTTTTTCCTGGTCCCCGGAAACGTTGACCCAAAAACTCCCGTCGTCCTTCTGTCCGATACATAAACTTTTATTCCTGTATTCAAGCTGTAGATTACCTCCGGAAGTAATCATTGCAGCGCACCTCATATTTCTGGCGATATCTATAGTCTCTTCTGCCGGTCGCTGCCACCATTTATCCTCTGCTGTCATATATCTGGTGATGCCAAGCAAATCATCTCTATAATTATGGTTTTTCGTGCTTGCGGATTCATCTACGTACAGACCCTTATCTCCTTCTCCTATAACGAAATTTCGGCTTTGTCCTCTTATATAAAGAATTCCGTTTTCCATATCCGGTTTCATCCGGAACACCGGTCCTGGCAGGTAATTCCATAACCGCTCTTCTTCGCATCTTTTTATAAAACCATTCAGCTCTGACAGATTTTTTACTAGAACGCTCCATTCCTGCCCAAAATCAACAAGGTATTCCTCCCCATCCGCATCAATCTCATTTACGCATGAATCCTGCTGAACGGAAACCAGAAAGCCACCGCTTCCATCGTCTGCCGCTTCATATGTACCAAACAGTCCACAGATTCGTAATGCATCATCTTTAATATCCAATTTATAGCTCATATTTTTTCCTCCTGCTGCATATATTTTTTTTGCATACAGACAATATGAAAAATTTTCCAAAAAGAAAAAATTAAAGCGTTTCATATTTTTTATTATTCTGCATATTAATTCTGAGAAATTTTGGTTTTATAAAGAAAGGGAGCAATAAAAAATGAAAACAAACGAAAAAGAAAAATTTTATGGAGTACACTTAACCCATATGGAAACTGTCAAAGACAAAGCGGTCATCATTGCGAAATTTGCAGCCGAATTTTCCGGAGCAAAAACATCCAGAATTGTATCCAGGATAAAGTCTCCGGAAAGTATGGAGAAGAAGATTCTGGCAGACGGTTTGCCAGTTAATTATCACTCTATGCTGGTTGAGGAATCTGATGCCATTGGAATCCGTATTATCACAGATTCTATCTCTGACGTGTATAAGATTTCAGATAACCTTGATAAAATCCACGATTTCGGTGATACGAAATGTCAGGTTTTACATATCAAGGATTACATCAAAAATCCAAAACCCAGTGGATATCGCAGCCTGCACGTCATTTTAGGAATCACATCTGACGACGAAGTCTTTCCAGAAATGAAGGTAGAAGTTCAGATTCGTACTTCAGTTATGGACTGTTGGGCAAGCCTCGAACACTTGGCGCAGTACAAGCAGGTTATCAGCCTGACCCCTGAAGTATTAGATACACTGGATACATACCGCCAGGCAGCAGACAGAGAAATCCAGGCGATGTATGCTTAAACGACTAATTTTATCGAAGAATGCCACAAAATAATGTGGTATTCTTTTTTTTGCATAAAAAAAGACGGCTTCGCGTTATACGAAGCCCTCCTTCGCCATCCTCCGACCTTCTTTCCGTTTCTGTTTATTGGTCTTCCCGTAAAATACAGTTGGCCTTCCAACCGGCGGACGGTCATGCTGAATCTTTGAGATACCCATCTGCAGTTCCAGTTTCTGAAGTTCTTTCTTGCTTAATTTTTTAGACATATCTTTTTCTCCCTTCTTTGCGCGTCTCTATGTTATATTTACGAGACGAATATTATTTTTTACATATTTAATATGCAAAAAAAACATGTTAAGAGAAATACTCTGAATCCTTATCAGCGGGTTGGAAAACCGTGGCCAGGCTTTCCCGCCCGTCGATAAGAAATGCTGGTACAAAAATGGTACAGGAAAATCCTTATTTGGCATATTAAACAATATAAATACACAAAAGGAGAAAATCACCAATGCCAAAAGAAAAAACCGTAAAAGGAGAAATGTACAGAAACGAAGACAAAATCAAAAGAAAAACGCGCGTGGACAATTTAGAAGATTTTTACAATTTTCGTATGCCATACAAGGATGAGGCTATACATGCCAAAAAATCAATGAAAATCTTAAGGGCTGTAACTATTTCTTCCTTTCTTCCATTTTTAGCCGTCGTTTTATTTTTTCTTGTCTGGAATACTATCCATGTTGTCATGGATGGACACTTAGAAAAGGAAACGATGCAGACGTATATCTTTATCTGTATATTTTTTGTATTTTTACTTGTATACAAAAAGAATAACAAACTTCAATTTAGCGCGTTAGACGATTACGACATCCATGTTTTAGATTGTCAGGTTTGGAGCATGCGGAGAGAGCCAATCGAAAACTTCTATTCTTATTACGCTGCCATCTGCACTGATACACAGTTTTGCAATGAATATGTAGCCATCCAAAGTTATACATACAACTGCCTTGTTGATAATCCAGATGAGCAAATGCTTTTAGTTAAAGTTGAGCACACCACTAATGACGACATCAACAACTCAAAACCATTATTTTACTTACAAACAAAGAAAAACCTATCCAAACAAAAAAGACAACTGGAATAATGCCAGTTGCCTTTTTTTGTTCTGACTGCATATTTATTGCATGCTTTTTTTATTGCTCTTCCTACGGCCTGCAACTTCCACAAGGCTCATAACCTTCCGAAATCAGTTCTTCCCTGCTGCCGGTATATTCTTTTTTGTTTTTTGTTCTCATCTTTTTTACGCTGTTACAACTCGGTTTATGAAATTTTCCAGTATTTGTATTAATTACATATTCCGTCTGTTCTGTCGCGCCACTAGAATTCCCAGGCACACCGCTTGCAGGACTCGTGTCAGCGTTTCCGCTCGCATCCGGCTCTCCGTCCACGACTGACTCCTGGTCTACCCAGCTGTCGCCTGTTGCATAATCAATTCCAATACCAGGCTGCACATTATAGCAATACACATTGAATTTGACACCTGCTCCGGAATCTTCCACGGACTCTGCTTCCATCTGCACTCCGGAAGCAATCAGATTATCTCCGTCAAAAACCGGAGTCACACGATAGAGTACATGGTTTCCGGTTTCTTTAACATAATCTGCCACCTCATCTTCAAACGGGAGCATTCCCTCCACATTCAGATATCGTGTTCCGGTTATCAGGTTTTTCTCATTTGCATTCTCCCCGGCCAGCTGAAATCCAATAAGGTGACAGCGGTTGTATAGGTACCGGTCTTTGATGATATCCGGATATTTGACGGTATGCCATCCGGAGGGCTTAACCATACCAATCCTTCCGCGTTTTTCCGTCGGCATTAACTCTTTACAGATGTTTGCATAAGCCACACAGCATCGCCCAAGACTATCCAAATCGCTATAGTCCTCAAAAGCCTCTGTCGTGAAATCCGATTTTGCAAAATCCGGCTCATTGTCATTGACAACAGTATATGGGCTTCCTGTGTAGCCAGGAGCCTGGCTCAAATCTGTCGCTGCCTGAACTTCTGTTTGCTGCATCCATCCGACATTACTTCCACTGATTACCACAACTGCAGCAATGACTCCAGCCAGCATCATCCTGAATTTTTTTAACATTTACTTTTCCTCCTCTTTTTTGTATGTTTTCTATACTACACAAATATGCAAAGCAAATCCAGATGCAAAATTCTTTGCGAAAAAATAGCCCGAGATATCTTTATCCCGGGCCTCTATGTATTTTTCTTCTTTTTTAAGCCGCGCCGTTATTTGCCGCTGAAGATTTCAGTCTTGAAGAAAACAGTGTGTATACGGAGTCTGTTTTAATCTCATCAGACATCTTATTGAACATGTCAAATGCTTTCAGTTTGTATACAATCGCTGGGTCCTTCTGTCCATATCCCACAAGGGCAATGTTCTGGCGCAGGATTTCCAGGTCATTGATATGCTGCATCCATTTGATGTCAATGCATCTCAGGATAATCTGGCGTTCAAATTCTCTGAATACATTAATATCCGGCCACTCTCTTTCCCTGTCAACGTATTTGTCTTTTGCGGCGTTGATGTAAAGCTCAGAAAGCCTCTTCTTCTTCATATTTGGCTCATATTCCGGGCTTTTAATGCCATGGACCAGAACTTCAATTTCTTTACGGATTTCCTGATACTGTGCATCTGTTACCTTCTTATCCGGTGCGTGTTTATCAATGACCATATTGATAGAATCTTCAATCATTGTCACCATCGTACTTCTGGTATCTGCTTTTTCAAGGATAGCATCACGTTCTGCGTAAATCAGTTCACGCTGCTCATTGTTTACCTTATCAAATTTCAGGACATTCTTTCTTGCTCCGAAGTTATTATCCTCAATCACAGTCTGTGCTTTCTTGACAAATTTATTTACAGTTCCATTTTCAAGGCTCTCTTCATTTTTCATACCTGCCAGACTTAAGATATTTTTCATACGCTCTGAGCCGTAAAGCCTGAGCACCTCATCATCAAGAGAAAGGAAGAAGATAGATTCGCCAGGGTCGCCCTGTCTGCCGGAACGTCCTTTCAACTGGTTGTCAATCCTTCTTGACTCATGACGCTGTGTGCCGATTACCTTAAGACCGCCGGCTGCTCTCGCATCATCATCAAGTTTGATATCTGTTCCTCTTCCGGCCATGTTTGTTGCAATGGTGATTGAGCCTTTCGTTCCAGCCTTTGCAATGATTTCGGCCTCTTTCTCTAGGAACTTGGCGTTCAGTACAGTATGTGGAAGACCTTCTTCTTTCAGCATCTTATCCAGAATTTCAGAGTCCTGAATAGTTGATGTACCAACAAGAATCGGCTGCCCGGTCTCATGCGTTTTCTTAATCTCGTCAACAACTGCCTTAAATTTTGACTGTCTAGTCAAGAACATCTTGTCGGAGTCATCAACCCTCTGTACCGGCTTGTTTGTCGGTATCTTTACAACAGACATATGATAAATGTCTTTAAATTCTTTCCTTTCAGTAGACGCTGTTCCCGTCATTCCGCATTTCTTATCGTATTTGTTAAAGAAATTCTGATATGTAACGGTTGCATATGTAGAAGTTTCTTCTTTGACTTCAACCCCTTCTTTTGCCTCAAGTGCCTGATGCAGACCATCGGAATAACGGCGTCCCGGCTGAATACGTCCTGTGAATGAATCTACAATCAGGACCTCGCCATTCTTAACAACATAATCCTTATCTTTCTTCATCAGGTTATGCGCTTTCAGTGCTGCCAGGATGTTATGGTATAACTCTGTATATTCTCTGTCTGCCAGGTTGTCAATTCCGAAGTATTTTTCGCACTTCTTGATTCCCTGCAGCGTGAGGGTAACGATGCGGTGTTCTTCATCAACCGTATAATCGCCAGTCTCTTCTGGCCTCTCCCCTGCCATCAGGTCCACTTTTGATAATTCTGTTACTTCTCCTTTTTCCAGCTGCTTTGCTAGTTCATTACATGCGATATATAGTTTTGTAGACTTGCCGCTGTTTCCGGAAACAATAAGCGGAGTCCTCGCTTCATCAATCAGTACAGAGTCCACCTCATCAATAATGCAGAAATGGAATCCCCGCTGCATCTTGTCTTCCATCCGCTGTGCCATATTGTCTCTCAGATAGTCAAAACCAAGTTCTGTATTCGTAATGTACGTGATATCTTTTGCATATTCTTTTTTCTTTTCTTCCGGTGATGTCGTCTTTAAGATACATCCGACGGTAAGACCCATGAAACGATGGATTCTTCCAATATCTTCCGCATCACGTTCTGCAAGGTAATCGTTAACAGTTACAATATGAACCCCTTTGCCTTCAAGAGCGTTGAGATACGCCGGCATTGACGCAGTAAGAGTCTTTCCTTCGCCGGTTTTTTGTTCCGCAATCTTTCCCTCATTCAGCGCAATTGCACCCATAATCTGCACTTTGTACGGTCTTAAACCAATGCTTCGGTAAGCCGCCTCTCCCACTGCTGCATACGCATCAGGCATAATCTGGTCCACGGTTTCGCCGTTTTTCAGCCTTAATTTAAACTCGTCTGTTTTGCCTTTCAGTTCACTGTCTGTCAGACGCTGCATGTTTTCCATCTTTGCATATATTTTATCTGCCATTTTTCTTAATCTCTTAATTTCTGACATTCTTTTTAAAATCTCCTTTTCGCATTTTTTAAGTTCGTTTCCAAGTCAGATACAATATGCCGGAATTTGAAAAGTTTTTTCGTTTTTAGTGAAATTTTTTATTTTTCTTTTTTGCACAAAAAAAAGAACCTGGCTTTCGCCAGATTCCTTTTTGCAATTTTTACTTTTTACATAGAAACGATGCAGTTCAGGCCGACTTTTTTGTTCGTCTTTTTCCTGAGTCTGATACATACCTGACCATAGATTGGTCCGAATCTTAAATTGACACATTCCATTTCGCTGTCAATCACTGCCGTGACAGGGTCGCCCTTCTGCATGGTCTTTGCCTTATCTAGCACATCTTCTTTTTTTGCGTGTATTACTGCAGAGCCAGACCCATCGCAGGCTTCAACATTGATTACCGCCTGTTCATTCTCTACCGTGATTTCCGCTATCCTGCCACAGACAATCTGTATGCAGGATAAATCGTTACCGGGAATTGTATATCCTTCCAACTCTTCAGAACTAAACGGTTCCAGCTCTTTTGCCGATTTTTTTATCTCCTCTTCCTTGACTGCTTTTGATTCAAGTGCCACAGAGATATTAACGCCATTTGTACTTCTTTCCTCTGAGGCGTCAATCATCTCAAAAAGGTCAGACTCTCCATATAAAGTCTTGTCATATTTCATAAAAAAAACTCCTTTCTATCGTGCAGCCGCCCGAAGGTCTGCATACAGATTCATCATCTGCAGCATGTGTTCCGGATGTACGTTGATGATGTTTTCCGCTTTTTTATATGCCTCTGCTTCTGACTTGTCAGAAATTCCACCCCGGAATTCCTGATAAAACGAAAAAGCGTCCGTCATAAACGAGCCTTTGTCATTTGCTGCCCTGCAAAGTGCTTCATAAACAGCACTTCCCATCTTCTCCGCAAATTTTCCGCTGAATTTTACATTAAAATCGCTCAATGCTTTCATACCGCTTGCCTTAAATGACTCTATATCATTAGCAAACGTCTCAAACATTTTCCACGCAGCCTGAAAAACCGTTCCAGCATTCTTATACTCTTTCTGACGGTCAGACGGATTGAGCCGTGCCTCTCTCTCCGCTTCAGCGACAACAGCCAGGACGACCGTTTTATAAAATTCAGATGGATATTCAGCATGAATTCTGTTTGCTTCATCCATGCACGCTTTCCATCCGTCATCGGTATCATTCTTTCTGACTGTATTGAACATCTTCCAGACCTCGCCGAAAACCTTATGTGCTTCTTTTTTATCAATTGTTCCCATATATTTTTCCACCTTTCTTTGTAAAGATAATTTCATTTTTAATATGCCAAAACCTTTTTATGTCAAAAAATCCGCCCGTTTTGCATATTAAACATAAAGAGAAAAAACCAGAAAGAAGGTGACACATGATGCCAGAAAATAAAGATGAACTGCTCAAAAAACAAAATGAAGAGATACAAAAATTAAAAAAAGAACTAAAACAAGCATCAAAACCGTCATCCATGTTCTCAGTTTTGAAAAACACGGTAAAGCGAAACGTACACGACTTTTTTATCCGTGAAGACAGAATGAAGAACATGGATTCAAAAATAAAAAACCTGGAAAAAGAACTGGCTAAGAAAGAGGAAGAACTGAACAAAACATCAGCCGAATTATTTGCTGCTGTCAATCTCGGCGAATCAGACACTACGAGAGACCGCAGCGATGAAAATAGCGGTGACAATCCAGAAAGTGAACCAGACTCCCCAACACAGGACGGACCAGTCTTCCCGCAGACTGCAGAGGATGCAGTCAAAGAGTATTTTGGTCCGATTGACCTAGCGCAGCTGGCTAGATACTATTACCCGGAGACCTCAAAGCCTAAAACGTCAGAAGGCTTAGAGAGCCCGGACGAAGAGTCAAACGCTGAGAAAGAAGAACCATCTTCTCAAATCAGCACGGAGCCTGAAAATATGGGCAATTCAGTCCCAGTCGATGCAAAGCCAAAAAGCCAGGAGCAGGCACCGCTTGTATTAAATAATAAAGAAGAAGCCGAAAAGGAACTTCCAAAAACAGAGCCCAGACCCGAACCCGTTTTAAAAGAAACAAAGAAACCAGAAAAAACCGAAAAAAAAGAAAAAGATAATCAGGTTTCCGAAAGAAAAACCGCAGCCACAACGACTGCACTTAGTCAAACAAAAGCCGTTGTCGACGCGGAGGATGCGCCTAAAGAAAAGACTCATGAACCTCAGACTTCAACGAAGAACGCGGGTCTGAATCCCCGTTCGAAGTCAGGCAACGAGTCCAGCTTCGCTGGCGAGCTATCAATGAAATCTGGTGCCGACTCCGGCAAGGCCGGGGAGGCGTCAATGAAATCTCTACACTCAGCCTTGCGGCTTCGCTTGCCAGCGGCAAAAGAACCGCTTGGTAACGAGACCGGCAAAGCCGGTGAGTTATCAATGAAATCTGGTAACGAGTCCTGCGAGGCAGGAGAGTTATCAATATCCGTCAAAAAAGCTGAAAAAAACGACGCAACTTCACCTGGTCGGGCAAAAACAGATACCCCGAAAATCAATAAGAAAAACACATCTACACAAAATAAAGAGGAAAAGGGCTCAAAGCCGACACAACAGGAAAAACAGCCTGAGGTAAAACAGTCAGAAACAGACGAACAGGTCAAGGGTTCCTCCGCTGTTACTACCACCGCCACTGTCGTTGACAAAAATGGAAAGAAAAAATCCAGAAAGGACCGAAGGAAGCAGAAAAAGAATACACAAAATCCAGAAGCACAATCTGCTGCAAAAACGGAAAACAATAATACAGTTGCAAATCCAGGACAAGAGAAACCGCTCTCAGAGCCAGATTTTGCAGAATCTGCAGAGCTGGATATTGACCTGCCTGATGACTTTGGAATTGTCATGGAGCCCGAAGAGCCGTTGCCTTCCGATTTGCCGGATATCAATAGCGGCAGCGGAAATATTTTTGACGATTTATTTAACAGTGACAGTGATAATTGGGATGATTCGAATATTTAACGAAGAACGTTGAATGTGCTCACGGCACCTCAATATCGATGTTCAAAAAAAGAAGCGGAATTCAGTTTTGCTTCTTTTTTTTATGCCGTTTTTGCACACTTATTCTGCATATTAATTTTAAATAATAACATTCAGAAGGAGGAATAAAATGAGAAACAGATGTATGTTTGAGAAGATGGCCGCCGGGATGGTGCTGGCGGCAGCGGTGATGGCCGGCGTGGCAATGATGCCTGGAAGCGGGTATGGGCTGGTGATTAACGCTTATGCTGCAGATACGAGTAATCAGAATAGTCAGAATATTCGGGAGTTGAGTACCAGGAGTGCGGATGGCGTAAGTGAAGAAAATAGGGAAGGCAGCGATTCCGGAGAAGGTATCTACGACTTCAAGGATAACAAGACGACCAGAACCGTTACTGTTACCAAGAAATGGGATGACGGGCTGACCAATGCGGAGCGTGAAATTCCAGATATGTATCTAAGCACCGAAAAGCCGAGCAAGAGCACAAAGGGGTATACCGTCACGTTCCACGGGAACGGGCTGAAGTTTGCGGACGGGACTGACGAAAATATGGTGGTTTATAACTCTTCCGGGCAGATTGTGGAGGGGAGTTATAAGGAAGCAGTAGGGACCGGAGTTGGATGGTACAGTGATGAGGCATGTAAGAGCAGGGTAATAATTTCTGATGATGGCATACCGCAGGGCAAGCTGACCGGGGATTTGGACTTGTGGGCGAAAGAGATGACGTTTGAGATTAAAGGGTATACTGACGACTATCAAAAAAAATATAATGATTTCAATTATTTAATTCCAGATACCGTGACCGAAGTTATCTTTACCGATGAAGCAAAGCCAAAAACGAAAGAAGCCATTAACGTTGATGCGGACGGAGATAGCGGCGTTGTCGCATGGCTGGATGACGATGCGGGAACGGTCATGAAAGTGTCTGCACAGGTTCCAGGTGTAAAAGTACAGGCTGCAAAAGACAGTAGATATATGTTTTATAATAGAAATAAACTTCAAAAAATCGATTTTAAGATGCTGGATACACAGAACGTAACAAGTATGTATCGGATGTTCTCCAACTGTTATAGACTGACGAGCTTGGATTTGACGCCACTGAATACGTCAAAGGTGACGAATATGAGTCAGATGTTCTACGATTGCTCTGGCCTGACGAGCCTGGACTTAACGCCGCTAAACACACAGAATGTGACGAATATGGCTAAAATGTTCTCCGGCTGCTCAGGCTTGACAAGCCTGGATTTGTCTCCGCTGGATACACAGGAAGTGACGGATATGCAGTGCATGTTCTACGACTGCTCCGGTCTAACAAACCTGGATTTGACGCCGCTGAGTACGCAGAACGTGACGGATATGAGTGACATGTTCTCCGGCTGCTCGGGCCTGATAAACTTGGATTTAACACCGCTGGATACGCAAAATGTTACGGATATGGGTGGTATGTTCAACAGCTGCTTTGGCCTGACAAGCCTGGATTTAACGTCTTTAAATACATCAAATATTACAAATATGAATTACATGTTCTATAGATGCTACAGTCTGACGAGCTTGGATTTGACGCCACTGGATACACAGAATGTGACAAGTATGAGAGATACGTTCACCAACTGTTCTGGTCTGGTAAGTCTGGATTTGACTTCGCTGGATACTCAAAACGTGACGGATATGAGTGAAATGTTTGAGAACTGTCGCAGACTCTCAAACCTGGATTTGACTCCGCTAAATACACAGAAGGTGACAGACATGGGTGGTATGTTCTACGGCTGTTCTAGTCTGACCAGTCTGGATTTATCGCCGCTGGATACACAGAATGTGACGAGTATGAATCAGATGTTTTACGACTGCCGCAATTTGACAAGCCTGGATTTGACGCCACTGGATACACAGAACGTGACGAATATGAGCGGTATGTTCTCCGTCTGTTCCTCCCTCACCAGCCTCACTACCGGCACCACCTTTAAATTCATCGGAACGAACTATAAACTCTCCGGCACATGGCAGAACACCGCCGGTGAAACTTTCAACGGTAATAATGGCACAGCGAATTTCCCCTCCAACGTTGCCGATACCTACACAAAAATTTCATCTTAACAATCTCCATTATTTATTTTCATATATTTTTAGGGCCCTGCCGTTCCCGGCAGGGCCCCTTTTGTTTAGCATCCTTTCGTCTTATCTTTTCACCTTATTTTTCACTTCTTTTTTTTCTTTTTAGAACCACGATAGCCATAATTCCAATCATTCCAGCCATAACTACACCGGCAATAGCACCCGTATTTGTCATAGCCGCCGTTGGTACACCAACATCTTTAGTGTTTACAAAACTTATTTCAGTATCTTTATTAAGCGTTCCGCTTGCGTTCTTGCTCTCAACAGTGTATCCATTGCTTTCGCCATCAAGTTCTGTAACTGCATATTCTACGCCTTCAGGCACTTCTTTAAAGACAATCACATCTTTGTGTCCTAAGGTAAACTCTGCAATTCCGTTCTTAACAGCCACACTTCCGGCCTTTCCGTTCTTTGCGTAGGCCAGATTTCCCGGTACGCCATTTCCTGTTATGGACATTTGGAACCTAAACTGTTTTGTCTTGTCTCCCTGGTTTCCTTTGACTGTCTTTTTGACTGTCACTTTGTGGCTTGGGTTATATGTATTGACTACGTCTGCGGTGCTTGCTTTTCCTTTGGTTATACTTCCTGAGTACTTACCGTTATTTGCTTCTGTGTAGCCAGACTGTACAATTTCTGTCACCGTCCACTTAACACCGGCCGGTATGTCTTTCATGTATATGCTTTCACCATGCTTTAAAGTAAATGATGCCGTACCATCTTCATCAAATGCAACAGTTCCTGTCTTTGTACCTTTGTTTCCATCAAGATTAAACGTTCCAGCCAGCGGCTTGCCGTCCTTTTCCAGTGCTACGGCAAATCTGAAATCCTGTGTCAGGTCCGCACCATCGCCCTTCACTGTTTTTGTAACTTTTAAGTCTCCAACGTCTTCAATCGAATTGGTAATAGTGAACGATTTTGTCTTATCCTCGCTCACAGTCTTTATTTCAGACTTATAACCCGGCACATCGATTTCATTAACCTCGTAATCGCATTCGGTCGTACCGTCTTCTGCGTACTTATCCAGGTCTGTGAAGTCTGCCTGCCATTTTGTGTCAGCATCCAGTGTCGCTGTTGCAACAACATCTCCATCCTGTGTCAGCTGCACTGTAATACTGTCCGGTCTCATTCCTGCTGCGTTATCGTTATCATTCCAGGTCTTTTCAACATGGACATTTACCAGTTTATCTTCGTCTTTCGGGGTTTCCTTTCCAGTGTTCGTAAACGCCACAACAGCAACATCGTTTTTATTGATTGTCTCTTTCGCTGTTGTTAGTGTCTTGTTCACGTCAAAGTTTTCTCCATGCTGCTGTGCTATCTGTGTTGTTCCACTTACGTCATATGACGAAATATAGTCCCCAGCCTCTTCTGATATCTGGTATTTGCATCCTGCCGGCACATCGGAAAATGTAAACTCCTGGTTATCTGTAACAGACAATGTTACATCAGCCATGCCGGTAGCGTCAGACGTAAATTCTTTTTCACTCGTTCCATCTGAATATTTATATGAAAGGTTCTTATCAAGGTTCCAAAAAGCAATATGCAATGTTGCATTCTTGTCTCCTGTGATATTTACAAATTGCTTCGTCAGTTTTAATACTCCATATTCTGCCGGATGTTCGGTTGAACTTCCACCGCCTGTTGATTTCGCATATGTATTTGTGCACATGATTTCATGTGTCACATTAGCCTCAACAGCTCCTGAATATGTGTTTTCATTTCCGCTTCCTGCTGTTCCTGTCCATGAAACATTATAATCTTCGTTCGGTTCTTCAGTAATTGTATAATTTACTCCAGCAGGAATACCATCAATAACTGCCTTATCTCCTCCTCCGAGGTACACAAGCCCTTCGCCGTCTTTGAACACAGTATCGCCGTACATTTTTTCTCCGGAAATCAGTTTTGTTAAATCAGCGTTATCTGATGAAAGTTTTACATTAAATTTAAAATACTGCTTGTCTCCAAGACCGGCATTTCCAGTTACAACAGCATAGTATCCAAACCCGTTTCCACAGCCACTACTATCAGACTTGTATCCAAAAGTAACCGTATCTCCTTCCACATCAAACTCAACTGTCGTGCCGCTGCCGCCACCAAATTTCTGTGTTCCGTTTACTGATATTGCAGAACTATAATTACCGCTCGCTGTATATTCAGGATGATTTCCTGTCCATGCGCAGACATAATCATAACTTACGCTTTCTCCTGCATATTTTAGCACAACATGTAATTGTGTAGAACCTGGGATGGAAACCACATCATTTAAGTTAAGGTTGTTTGCGTAGTTTCCATTCTGTACGCCATCGTCATTGACATTTGGTGTATGTGCATATTTTTCTGCTCCGCTTTTACCTTTTACTTTTTTTGTCAGTTCTATCGCTCCGGTTTCCGGTGCCGGGTTTGTCTTTGATTTATTTGTGATGGTCAGTCCACCGCCACTTCCAGTCACTACTGCATAATATCCATATCCATTTCCGCAGCCGCTTCCGTCGGACCTATATCCAAACGTAACAGTATCGCCAGACACATCAAACTCAACCGTCGTACCGCTGCCACCGCCAAACTTCTTTGTGCCATTTACTGATATCGCAGAGCCATTGTTGTTCGATGCTGTATATGTCGGCTGGCTTCCTTCCCAGGCGCATACATAATCATAACTTGCACTTTCTCCGCCATATGTAAGCGTGACATGCAATTTATCTGCACCTGGAATGCTAACTACATCGTTCAGATTAAGATTATTCGCATAGTTTCCATTTTTAACGCCATCATCGCTGATATTCGGCGTATGAGAATACTTCGTTGTAGAAGTAACAGCAGGTTTTGCTCTGGTTCCGCTTCCAATAACCTCATAACCGGCTGGCACATTTTCTTCCCAGCCGTAGTACGTGGCTTTGTCATCGGCAACAGTAAATATGTATTTCCATTCGTCACCATTCTTAACAAGGGTTACGTCTGTTGTTCCGTCTCCATCTTTATCCATGGTGAAGGTTGAGTCATTTACTTTTTCCCATGTCCCGTTTTCTGTCGAATAAACCACATTACCGCCTGCTGCTGGTGCTGAATCTGTCGTCTCATTGTTTTCTGCTGCAGCATAAACCTTCGTATTTGCCAGACACAATATGCAAAGTGCGGTAAACAAAATCACTTTCAGTATACCTGGATTTTTTTTACATGCTTTTTTCACTTATTTTTCCTCCTGTCTTTTACTGCAGGCGGGCATTTGCCCGCCGCATCATGATTTAGAACTTTCTGTGTCTGTGTTTTTAGACAATTCATCCATTATGTTTGTGTCGTTTTTTGTTGTGATTTTGACATTTTCCGTAAGGCTCTTTTCTTCAAGCTCTGCCGTGTTCTCTGCAATGCTTTCAGAAATAGTCTTAGTACCAGAACCAAATCTTACTTTTTTCAGTCCGTCAATCGTAAATGTTCCATCTTTTTTGACAACTACTGTGTATGGTTTTTCATCCAGGTCATGGTCCTCTGGGGCCTTTGTCTCTTTTAAGATATATGTCCCAGGTTCCAGCTTATCGAACACAACAAGGCCTCCGTCCTCTGCCTTTCCTGAAACAGCAGTTTTGTCAACGCTTGTACCATAGTCAGAAATGCCTGTCAAACTAAACTCTGCACCCTCAAGATAAATATTATCTCCATAAGTACTGCTCTTTAAGAACCTTATGCTATGGTATGGTTCGTTTTTTACAACGTAATATCCATTTGTATCTTTTTCTTCCTCTTTTTCGCCGTCATAGATAACAGCAACACCCCTTTCATCTACTTTAACCTTCCATGGCTCTTTCTTTTGTATATACCCATCCGGGGCTTCTACTTCTGCAAGTTCGTATGTTCCAAGCTCAATATTCTCGAAATATACACGGCCAATATCCCCAGACGTTTCATACAGCAGATAATCATTCCCGTAATCGGACGTTCCTGAGAGCCTGAACTTTGCATTTTTGACGCTGCCGCTTGTCACACTGTTACGTTTTATAAACAGCAGATTTGCGTGGATTCTTGGCTTATCAGATACGATATAACTATCGCCAGCCTTTGTCAGGTTTGTAATTATCGCTTTTCCTTTTTCATTGATAGTCACTGTGTATGATTCTGTGTTGAGCTGCCAGTCGTCCGAACAATTTATTTCCTGAAGCAGATAGGTTCCTTTTTCTATTGTTAAAAATTCCATGCCTCCATTCTTGTCTGACACTCTTTCCTCGTTATAATCAGTACCATAATCAGATGTCCCTGCTAGTCTATATGTAATACCACTGATTGGCGTTTTCATGTCTGTTTCGTCAACTTTTTTTAGTTTTAAATCACCAGATACCCTATAATGTGCTTTTGTATAATCCTGATGATAAAACTGAGGCAGTTCTTCTGTACTACCATTATCACTAACAACCATGGCAGTTCTTTCTACATATATGTTGTTGTATGCAATAGGGTCAGTCTTTCCACTTTTGTCTTCTCCTGGCGCTTTCATATAAATATCAAAAGAAATAGATTCTTTTTCATTCATGACATAGTCGCTGCCGTCTACACATTTACTTGCGTCAATTGCGATAGCTGTAGCTTTATCAATCCCGTATTTCTGAATGAACTCATCATACGGAAGCCATACCGCATCACTATCAACTGTTTCTGACAGGTCATGATGATTTTGAATATTCATGCTATCTATCTTTGAAAGATAAACAGCTGGTGATATATTCTTAAACAACAGGTTGTTAACATTTATACCGGTAAGGGTTCCTTTCCAGTCAGATGCTTTTGTCGGTGAGGTTTCTTCGGCTTTCTGATAAAAGTTTTCCAATGAATCAAAAAATATAACATCTTTTGACTTGGTTGAGGCATCATTTACCAGCCGTACCTGATAACTGTAGTCTTCATTAAGATGCACTGTTGTATCGTATGAATATTGTGTTGATGTAGAATTCTTTATCTGCTTCTTAAGTCCCGTAGAAGCAGCAAACAAAATATTGATATTGTAACGTGCTTCTGCATATTTAAACTTATTCGCGTCGGTTGCTTCATCAAGGTCAGTCATATATGACTTGTCTGTGATTTCTCCGCCATTATCAGGAAGACCCTCTCCTATCTTTTCGTTGCCTGATTCATAAGCTACTGAATTCAGAACATTTTTGCCATAATCATTAATAGAGTCATATGTATGTGACGTTTTGTATGTCATGATATACCTGCTATTCGTTTCATTATTGATTGACACAATAAGCATCGTCCTTCCTGAATTCTTAAAATTATCTATTGTTTCGTATGTATACTCTCCAATGCCGAGTTCTTCACCTGACGCATTCACCGTAATACTTGATGTATCTAAGATACTTCCGGCCGGCAGTAAATCGTAAAACTTGCCGCTCTCCTGCAGAATATAGTGAATACCATTGTTATCAACGTATTTTTCACCGAAATCAACTCTCCATGTGATGTCGAAGCTTGATTTTCTCTTTACATTCTTTGTTTGGATTATATCCTTCTTTATTTCAGACTCTCTCTTTACTTTCTGGATATAGTCTGTACCATCAACATCCCTTTCAAAAAGGATGTCTTTATTTTGTGTTACAACAAAATTTGCTTCATTCCTTAACCTTACTTTACTTTTATCTGTTCCGATAATAGCTAAAACATTATCTGTTCTATTTAATGATACAATTGGATATAACTCGAACTTTGTATGATAATAGGCATTAGATGCTGTAAAACGCACACCCTTGACTCCTTTTGTAAATGCAACATTTTCGCCCGCTGCCGATTTAATGAGTGTATCATCAACATTTTCGTAATCTTTTCTTTGAAGGTTATATGTCGCAGCCTGTTTCCAGCTATCGTCACTCCATCTAACCCATATTGTGATATTATCTTCATCACTATAATTGGTAATAGGTGTCTCTACGAACGTATAGGAATTCGGATTAAATGTCGCATCATTCACTGTTGGCGTCCATTCAATATTCGTCAGTTCATAGTCTTCATTGTTAAGCCTGGTCCCTTCCAAATAAAACGTATCATCGGTGAACTTGTAATTCACTTTTTTCGTGCCATACAAGCCATTTGTTGCATCATCCACAGTTTCAGTCGCACCATCTGCCAACGTCCATGGATACGGATATGCATTTCCATATGTATGATACTTGAGATTATCAATCGTATCCTCATCTCCGGCGCAAAACTCTGCCAAAGTATAATCTGACACGTCTTCTGAACTTCTGACCACATTTCTTTTTCCATAAATACCTTCTTTCTCTGCCCAGAAATGACCGGTTGGAGTCTCATATTTAGGTGCCTCATACCACCAGTCTAATGAAGAACGGGCTATCGTATCCTCATCTACCTGGTCAATCGGGTCAACCGTTGCAACCACATCATTATGTACTTCATATCTTAAGTCTGATTGTACTTTCTCTTCAGCAAGTGACTTACTGTGTCTTGTTAATACATAATCATATCTATCCCCATAAGATGAGACATTGTCTACATGGTTTGTTTCCGTGTATTTGTCCTGTCCTGCAAACCTGTATCCGACAACGCTTCCCTCTAAAGACGAAAACGTATCGTCAAGATAAAAATTATACATAGAAGTATTTTTATTTATATAAGTTCGGATTGGCCAAACCAGATACAAATAATTATCTGCGCCTTCTGGTTTCTCTCCCCAGGAATCATTCCATTTTGAATACAGTGTTGGTGCTTTTTTCTGCGTATAAGAAATAGTTGCATGAGTGTCGATATATACGGGAACAGCATCAGCCTCTGCTGTTACAGTTGAAGCATCGTTTGTTGCATATACTTTTGCATGTACTTCTGTCGAGCCACCCATATCTACGTAATTCATAGTGTTTTTAGATGTTGAATATGATACTTCTATATATCCAGCCTCTCCTGTCGGGTATGGCTTGTAGTTATAGATAATCGCTTTGTTGTTTTCTTCATCAACAGAGTAAACAAAATCAGGGTTGTCGTCTGAGCTTAATTCTGACTCAAGGCTATATGGACAATCAAAAGTGTCCGCCCAGTTTCCATCGCGGTCTTTTAATATATGAAGAGGTACTTCAATCTTAAAAGCGCCCTTGTCTGTTGAAAATGTTCCTGACATCGTATAATCAATTCTGTAAACAAACATATGTCCTGAAGCTGAGTCGGATGGGTTCCATACATATTTGCCATCTGTCAGAGTTGCTCCACTCACAAAAGAAGCATTAAATTTATCGATTATAACAGGCGTGACGCTATCTTTTCCTTCGCTTCCGGTGTTATCTGCTTCTGTTACAATCGCCGGTCCCATAATGCTGAATGAGTCAACGCCAAATACCACAGTGTCTTTTTCTTTTGAACTATTAGTAATCTGTTCAACTGTTCCGTCATCCTTGATATGGGCAACAAATGTCTCATCCGGTTTCGGAGATGTGCCAAACAATGCATCTTTGAAAGCCATTTTTACTTTTACTTTCCCTTTTTCTGGTTCTATTTTTTCTCCATTATTGATAAAATATACATCGTAAGGGATATAAAACAGTTTTTGGTTGTTTCCTATCTTTACAGATTTCTCAACTTCGCTCATCGCTGTGTTGTAAGCGTCTGTGCCTTCTTGCAGTTTCTCCGCATAAAGTTCTGCTCTATCCGGCAACCCAGCATCGCTATTTGCGGTAGCTGTGATTGCAACGTCATCATCTTCATATGAATACGTTTTGCTGCTCTCATCTGAGTTATCCTTTTTATCCTCTTTTGCTTCGTCTTTTTCTGTTTTCAGGAATATAAAATCCCCAAACCCATCGGATAAGCTAAACTCAATACCTGAACTTGTTTTTTCGTAAGGTACTTTTTCCCATTGATTATCCTTCAATTCATGATAAAGCAGCGTGTCCTCTGTGATTGCCACTCCATCAAAATCAACATGGTAAACCCCATTACCTAATTCTGCCTCTCCATCAGTTTTGCAGATATTGATGTTCGTTGCCAAATCAACCGATACGTTCTTTCCAACTGCTTTTGCAATTACATCTGTCCCTGCCTTGATTTTGTCCTCAGAGCCCTCTGTCACTTGCAGCGTGTCTGTCTCTGGATATGCTGTCTCAGAAGTAACGTTGATGGATAAATCCTGACCTCCGATTCCGCCTTTCCATGAGAAATTGTTTATTTGTTCCACAACACTCAAGTCTTTATTGCTGTCTGACTTTTCTGGTGTTGATGCTGGCTCATCGGTAGTTATATTATCCGTGTCCGCGGTATCTGTGGTCTCCGTAGATTCTGGCCCAGTTTCGTGAACTTCTTTTTTGTTATTCTCGCTGGTTTCTGCCTCTTTTGCAAAAACAAATGTTCCATACGCATCATTTACTGTAAAAGTGATGTGCTTTATATTTTTCTCTTCATCATGAAACTGTGTGTACTCGAGTTGTTCCCATGTACCATCGTTTTTTTTATGATACAATACAGAATTATCTAAAAACGAAAAGTCTGTTGACGATAAAGTTATCAAACTCGGGCTGGAGAGCAATACGTCATTATCCTGCCCATCTTTGACTTTTAAGTCAAACATGGCGGATGAAACTTTTTTATTATCATTATACGTGCTATTGAGCGCATCTTCTTCATTTTTCTTCTGGTCGCCAAGTACTTCTCGAACGTCCAGTCTATAATCTGACTGGATTTCGCCTGCGTCATTTGACACCTCCATATCAATCAGACTGCCATTTGATAAGGCAACCTGGCACGATGGATTTTTTATGACTGTCTGGTCGACCGTTCCACTGGCTTCTTCAACAATACCCTCATTTGTGTCATCTGTAGTGCTATCGCCGGCGCCATCGTCGAAATCGCAAGAGCCACCTGCATTTTGCGTGATATCAGCAGTTCCAGTCTCATCGTTATTTATTAACCCTTGTGCTGAGTTCACCGAATTGTCCATAGGCAGTCCCTCTTCCTGCGCATCGTCTGAAGACCCTGTATCTTCTGCTATTGCATCTGGCTCAGTATCCATACCGCTTTGTTCCGATGTGATATCCGAGATAAAGTCCTCGGAAGCGAACACTGCAAGCGGCTGAGACAATGTAAGCGTTCCAGCAAGCAGCATCGCAACTACTTTCCGTCTTTTCATTTTGTCTTCCTCCTTTTTCGTAACGCCAATATTGCAGTAATCATTCCGGCTAATCCAATTCCGGCATACAGACATTCAAACGTGTCTACGCCTGTTCTGACTTTTTCTGCGGCAGATGATGTGCTTTTAGACACTGCGCCAACGTTTCCTGATGACCCAGGATTTCCTGTTGCACTTTTTCCTGTAGCATTATTTTTTTCTGTAGTTTTATTTGGCGTTTCAGTATCCTGTGCCGGCGTAGGGCTTTTTACCTTATTTACAAAACTACATGCCGCAGACTTTTCGCTGCTTCCGTTTGAGAAGACTACGGTATCGGCGTTCAGTTTTCCATCATCATCTTCTGTAACGAAAACTTCTGCCTGATATATCGTCTTATCATAATCGGTATTTTTGTTGTTTCCTTTTTTTTGATAAATTTTATATTTATAATCACCCGGCATGTCTATTGATACAGTAAAGCTCTTATTGTCTCCATCCGATAAATAGACAATAGAAGGAGACGCCTTATAAACACTATCTCCTTCAATCAAAACCGCGAATTTTTCCGTGCTTTCTCTTGCAGTACATGTTACTGGAAGAACTGCATTTACTTTTTCTGCCGCACAAACCGGTGTTGCCGTTAAGCAGATAGACGTCAAAATTAACGGTAAAGCATTTTTTACCATCTCTTCTCCTCCTTTAAAAAAAAGCGTCCTGTTCCATATTTAATTGTGGAATCAGGACGCCTGCCATATATATGGCTCCAAATTTTAATAACTTGCCGTATCGGCTCGGTGCCAGAATAAATACAACCAGCATGAAGCATGTTCTGAACGGGGATTCCCCGTTCTCCGTTGACTCTGAGACGTCTTGCTGCTTCCAGCATGGCTCTATCCCATCCTATGCTAATCTTTAACTGGCGACATTGCACCAAAAATCAGAGTTCTTTCAACGGTGTCAGGATATTTGCAAGTTGACAGACCAAGGATTTTTTCATCTTTGGCAGGTGTTGCGTCATCGTCCAGAAATAGCGCATGCTGCTTGATGTAGTCCAAAGTTTCATCATCATTTTCTGTTGGGGCAAATATTGCAGGTTCCGTTGCCTCACATTCGAGCACTGCGAAAAAACGAAGTTTATATTTTTTTTCACCAACCGTGAGGGTCCCGCTGCTGTGTGAATCAAGATAGCCTTCTTTAAGATAATCATCAAGTGCTCCGAACATCATACCCTGTTCCATATGATGTCCATACACCAACGAATAATAATCATCAAAATCCGGGTTATTTCTACTGTCAAGGAAGATACTTCCTGATAAAGAGTAATCACCGAACGGGTCTTTGTTTAGATATTCATTGTTATCTTTACCCTGCATGACCGGATAATCAATATTTGTGTTATCAACGGTCAGCCAGGCCACCATATTTTCTTTTATTTTTTTATTTGTTGCGTCATCAGTCTCATATCCCGGCTTATACTTCAAGATACTGTCGTCTGTCGCCTGCTGATATACCATATAACTGTCGTAAAGTCCATAAGACCCGAGCAGGAACAAGACCAGGCAAACAAGAAAAACAGTCTTATCAATCATATTGTCAATAAACCGGATTATCTTTCTTACCATCAGAAGCCTCTCCTTCTTATAAGGAATAAGAGTTTTCCGCATATCTTGGATTCCTTAATGCTGCCAATTTGGCGGCTGTCATCCGTATCAGAACGGAAATCGTTCATAACAAAGAACTCATTCTTTCCAACTTCAGTCGGATACTTCACTCCATCAGCACCAAATGTCTGATAAGTGATTTCTTCTGCCGGCTGATAGCCATCAACCGTATATCCGCCATCTTTTGGGAAATTAACCTCCTGACCTCCGACTGCAACAATCCTTCCAATCTTGGTTTTGCCGTTTTTGTTTTTATACGCCACGACATCACCAGTTGTATACTCATCAAGTTTATAGACGATGCATAAATCCCCATCTTTTACAAAAGGAAACATATTATTTCCTGTCATCCGATAAAATCCAAGAACATATGTAAGGACTAAAAAGATAATCACGCCAAGAACTGCTATTTTTATAAGAAGTTTTATTAACGGATGTAACCGCTTCTTCTTCTTTTTTTTAGCTTCGCTTTTTTCGTTTTCCGGGGTTACTTTTTCGTCTTTTTTGGGTTCTTTTTTTGGAATTTTTGACACCGCCTTTCTTAAACGCTATGTACGGCTGTGGAGGCGAGCCGAAGGCTCGCCGGAGCCGTAAAGTTAAAATTAATCAGAAAAGATTACTCATCCTCTTTCTTGTTTTTCTTCATTACCAGCGTCTGACGGAAAATCCGTCAGCGCCCGACGCTTCTTTGGAAGCGCCGTAGTTACAATGCCAGCACCGCCAAGAATAGTTACAACTGCAAACGGGGCAACCGCCAAGCCGCGGCGAGTAAAAACTCGCCTGCGCTGAGGCTGGCGCGACGTGCGGCGCTATCAAAAACTTAATCGAAAAAGATTACTAATCCTCTTTCTTGTTTTTCTTCATAACCATCGTTACAACACCGGCACCACCAAGGAGTGTAACGACTGCGAATGGAGCGACAGCCATAATAACACCAGTTGGGATAACACCATCACGTGTATTCAGGTAACCAGTTGTAAGGTCTTTGGAAGCAATTGTTCCGTTAACTTCTGCGGAGATTGTATCTGCTTTAACATCTACAACCGGAGCGGCTGCTGTGTTTGCTGTGGATTTGTAATCTTCTGTATTCTCTGTTACAGCATATGTTGTATCTTTTGCAAGACCCTGTACTGTAATCTGCTGGCCATGCTGCAGATAGAATTTCTGTGTTGCTTTACCAGCACCGTCTGTTGTGATAGATGTAACGTTAGCCTGTCCAGCATTTGCATCAATTGTAGCAGCATTTGCTTTAGATGTAGCGTCTGCATCATCAATAACAACATCGTATTTTGTATTTGGCTGAGCCTTGTCAATGTTCAGAGTAAACTCGAAGTACTTATCACGGGAAGCCTGGTTACCAGTAACCTGTTTTCTCAGTGTCAGGTCAGATGTATCATAGCTGTTTGTGAAGCCCTGGGATTTTGTTGCTACATAAGCACCTGCGGAACCGAAATCTGCACCTGCTGCAACATCTGGCTCGTCGTTCTCATTAGAATGAAGGACATATCCTGCGATTGTCAGTTTCTTTGTAAGTGCGCCATCTGTATCTGTAGAAGCATCGTTTACATACACATCAAGGACTCTTGTAAGGTCAGCGTCATTTGTGATAGCCTGGTTTGTACCGGACTCTGTGATAACATAACGGTAAACGCCTGGTTCTGTAAACTGTACTTTAGAAAAGTCAAGTGTAGCAGTTTTCAGTGCATATTTCTTTCCAGCTGCAAGGTCTTTTACATACTTATCTTTTGTTGTATCGTGTGTATCGGAGCCATCGCCCTGCTTGAACACGATTTTATTTGCTTCTGCGCCTTCACCAACGCCTGCCATTGTGATTTTGTCTGCATCAACACCAGCGAGAACCTGGAATTTTTTGTCTGCAACACTGTAAGCTTTTGCATTACCTGCTGTTACTGCATAAGAGAATGTAGCATTCGGTACGTTTGCCTGACTGTCCATAACCAGGAATTTATCGAATGTAGTTGTTTTTGTTCCTTCAATTGTTGTACCATAGTTTGTACCTGCTGCAGCGAAAACCGGAGTTCCCATACCTGCTAATGCGGTAGCAGCCATAAGTGCTGTCATACCTGCCTTTGGTAAAATGTGTCTAATCTTTCTATTCTTATTCATATGTTTTTCTCTCCTTTTTCTTTATTATATTTTTGGGGCCTTTGGCCTTTCCATATGAAATTACATGTCACCAGCTGGACCGCTTTCGCTCTGGCGACTGACGACTGATTTGGTTTTATTTTTTTTGCCGTCTTTTTTTTGCGGAGTGCTTTTCTCCTTTTAGGTTTTGATAACTCGCCAGCAAAGCCGGACTCGTAACTTGACTTCGAACGGGGATTCAGACCCACGTGCGAAGTTAAAACCGGAGCCTTTGACCCGCGGACGACTTTTGGTCAGCCGGGGATTCCCCGTTCTCCGTTGAGCATTTTCTTGTTTGCTTTTAGCTCTTTCTTTTGCTCTATATTTAATATGCAAAATAATTAAAAAATGTGGTGTTTCTGTGAAAAATATTTTTTTGCTTTTTTAGCACTCCATGTTTTTATTTGAGCATTTTTAAATGCCTCTTACGTTTTGTTTGTATGCTCTATAATTAATATGCAAAATAATTCCAAGAGTGTGGCGTTTTTTTTGAAAAATTTTTTATTTTCTTTTGCGAAGCGATGGAGCGTACTTAGGCACTTGACAATACAAAAAAAGACGCAGCCATTACATAGCCACGTCTTCATGCTTTTCTTATCTCCTCTTCCTTACACCATACACCACACCACAAACCGCAATGCATACAATAAGTAGCATCACAATCGTATTGGTCATGGATGACGTTGGGATTCCAACATTTTTCGTATTTACAAAAGAAACATTCACATCTGCCTTAACCACACCTGAAGCATTTTCGCTGCTGACGGTATATCCATCATTTTCTGCACCACTTTCTGTCACTTCATAACCAATGCCTGCCGGAAGGTCTTTAAATGTGATTTCCTCTCCGTGTGCAAGTTTGAACTCTGCCTCGCTATTTGTTAAATCTATTTTTCCGTTTTCCTTTCCTTTTTTGTATTCTACCGCTGCCGGAAGGTCAATTCCATCTCCTGCCGTAAGTTTCAGGACAAAATCAAATTCTTTCGTTTTGTCTCCCTGGTTTCCTTTGACTGTTTTAGTAACAGAGATGCTGTACATTTCTTTATGCGTATTTACCACATTGACTTCTGCAGTTCCCTCAGGGATTACTCCGGAATATTTACCTTCATCTGATGCGGTATAGTACTTATATGGGTTCTCTGCGATTTCATATGAAGCACCGATTGGAAGACCTGAGATTACGATTGATTCGTTATGTTTTAATTCAAACGAAGCCTTTCCGTTTTCGTCAAATACGATTGTTCCGGTCTTTGTTCCGGCTTTGCTGTCAAGATTGTAAACACCTGTCACCGGCTGGTCATCTTTCTGAAGCGTGATGTTAAATTTAAATGCCTTGTCGGTTTCAGCCTTCTCACCTTCAACTGCTTTTGTTACCTTAATCGCTCCGGTTGATACAGCAGTATTTGTAACAGTGAAAAGTTTTATATTTTCGCCATTTTCATCAACAGTACTTTCTGTAATCTCGGAAGTATAGCCGTCAATTTTTTCTTCCTGAACAGAATATTTATATTCCGTTGTCCCGTCTTCCTGAAATACGTCCAGCCCGTCAAAATCAGCCTGCCATCCATTATCATTATTTAATGTAATGTTTTTAATGATATTCTCATCCTGCAGAAGGTATACAGTGATTGCAGCCGGTCTTGTTTTTGATTCGTTATCGCTCCATACTTTTTTGATTCTTATTTTTGTTGTTTTTGTCTCCGGAACATCAGGTTCTTTTCCGGTATTGATGAATGTAACAACTGCATTTTCATCTGCATCAACGATTTCTGTTCCAGTTGATAATGATTTGTTTACTTCATCGTTATTCTGTTTCTGCTGCACCGCATTCACAAAATCAGTGAGTTCATAAGATGCGGCATAACTATTCCCATCTTCTGTTATCTGATATTTGCTTCCCACTGGGAGTCCTTCAAAGATGACGGATTCTTTATCTTTCAGTTCAAAAGAAACATCTGCAGCACCAGTTTCATCAGAAGAGAAGACCGTTTCTGCTTCTCCTTTTTTGTATTTATATTCTGCATTTTCTTCCAGTCCTTCAAATGCTGCATGGAATACAAAGCTTTCCTCTGCTCCGTTTTTTGCCTCTTTTACTTCTTTTTTTACTGTTAAAGATTTTCTTTTTACTTCTTCTTTTGGTTTCTTTTTATTTACACATATTGCTGTTGCCTCGGCGTCTTTCGTGATGACTCCGGAATCTGCAGTCCAGGAAACTTCATAATCTGTATTTTCTGCTTCAGTAATTTTATAGGAAATTCCGGCTGGAAGGCCTGTCATTTTCACCTGTTGTCCGTTTGAAAGATAAAAAGAACCTTTACCGTTTTCTACAGTCACATCGCCATAATCCTTTTTTTCTGCAAGGGCTGCGGTCGTGCCAGCGTTGTCTGATGTGAATTCAATATCAAACTTAAACACATTATTATCTGTTGATTCTGTTCCGTCGGATTCTGTTACTTTTTTAGTAACGATTAAATTTCCTGTGTCAGGAATCGGTTCATCTGTAGCCACATTTGTTGCCATAAGGCCATTCTGGTTCTTATCGCTGTTGATAACAGCATAATATCCATAACCTTTTTCGCCGTCTTTTTCTGAATGAAATCCAAGCGTGATTGTATTGTCATTGAATGCATATTCTTTTGTATCTACTTTTCCAGTTATTTTTGTTCCTTTTGCAGTATCTCCTGCTGCCGTATAATCCGGATGGCTTCCGGTCCAGATAACAAGATAGTCTCCAGCAGCCAGGTCAGCCGTCAGTTTCATCATTATTGTGGAAGAGCCGGGAACTGAGAAAACTTTATTTGTGTCAACCCCGCCCGTGTAATTTCCGTTTTGCACCCCGTCGTTATCAATATTGGGAGTATGTGCATACTGGATGCTTACTGCCGGATTTTCTTTTGTTCCATATCCGTTTTCAACCTGATATCCGTCCGGGATATCTGTCTCCCATCCGTAATACATTGATGAATCGTCTGCAACATTAAAAATGTATCTCCATTCGTCACCTTCTTTAATCAGAGTGACATCAGTTTTGCCGTCCCCGTCTTTGTCCATCGTCCATGTTTTTTCATTAACCTTAACCCAGGTTCCTCCGACAGTGGAATAAACGGCATCGTCAGCAGACACAACAGATATTCCTGTTATAAATAAACATATTAAACTAAATAGTACTAAAAACACCTTCGCCAGGGAAGATTTCCCTGGCTTAGTATTATTGTTTCTTTTTATCATTTCACTTCGCTCCCATCTGTCGTATCTCCGAATCTGATTTTTTCCAGACCATCAATTGTAAATGTTCCGTCTTTTTTAAGAGTTACCTTGTAAGGCTTTTCATCAAGATAATGTCCTTCCGGCGCTTTTGTCTCCTTAAGTGTGTAAACACCAGGCTCCAGACCATCAAATACTACCAGTCCGCCATCTTCGGCTTTTCCTGACATAGCCGTCATATTTACATTTGTTCCGTAATCTGAGATTCCGGAAAGGTTAAATTCTGCACCTTCAAGATAAATATTATCGCCGTAAGTACTGCTCTTTAGGAATCTTACACTATGATAAGGTTCGTTCTCTATCTCGTAGATATCAGCATTGTTCATTTCAAGTTTCTTATCTCCGTCAAACATTGATACTCTGCCGTTTTCATCAATCTTTACGGTAAATACCGTTTTGTTTTTGATGTATCCTTCCGGAGCTTCAACTTCTTTCAGTTCATATGTTCCCATATCAATATTTTTAAATGAGACACGGCCAATCTTATTTGATTTGGCATACAGTGTATAATCATTATCGTAATCTGATATTCCTGTTAGTTTAAATACTGCCCCTTCAACACTTCCGTTTGTCACCGGATTGATTTTCTGAAAAACAATGTCAGCATGGTATCTTGGTTCGTCAGTAAGGACATACTCACCATTTTCTACTGCCAGTCCGGCAATCTCGACATTGCCTTTTCCGTCAATCACAACGGTATAGACATTTTTATCAAGCAGCCAGTCATCAGAACAGGAAACTTCCCTCAGTTCATATTTTCCTTTTTCTATTTCTTTAAAGTTTATTTTTCCTTTTTTATTGGAAGTACGCTCCTCATCATAGAATGTTCCATAATCTGATGTTCCTGTCAGTTTGTATGTAGCACCTTTTATTACACTTTCAACGTCTGTCGCATCAACTTTTTTAAAATCGAAATCCCCTGATACTCTATAATGTGCCTGAGTGTATTCCTGGTGATAAAACTGGTTTATCTCTTTTACTTCATTTCCGATTTCCTTGATTGCAGTCCTTCTTACGAAGATATTATTGTATGCCACCGGGTCTTTTTCCCCGCTGGTATCTTCTGAGGGTGCCTGCATATAGATTACAAAAGAAACAGATTCTTTTTCATCAAGCAGGAATTCTGAACCATCCTCACGCTTTGATGCGTCAATCGCAATTGCTGCTGCTTTATCAAAGCCATATTTCTTTTCAAATTCACTGAGCTCCAGCCATACCGGCTCCCCATTCAGAACTTCTCCCAAATCGTTATGTTCATTTGGATTCATGCTCTCAAGCTTTGAGAGATACACAACAGGTGCAGCTCCTTTCTGCTCTATCTGTGACACATCCACACTTTTCAGCGCTCCATGCCAGTCAGATTTAAGCGTTGGCTTGCTCTGGCCTTCATTCTGATAGAAGTTTTCAAGTGAATCAAAGAAAACAATATCTTTTGCTTTTGTTGAAGAATCGTTTGTCATTCTGACTTTATAACTGTACCACTCGTTTTTGTGTACGACTTCATTGTAAGAATAAGATTTTGAAGTTGAATTCTTAACCTGTTTCTTTAATCCGGTAACTGCTGCCACCGGGAAGTTTACTTCATAACGGGCTTCAGAGTATACAAACTTTTCTGCATCGGTGTCAGGGTCAATATCTTTCAGAATTTCTTTGTCAGTGATATTCCCTCCATCATCCGGAAATCCTTCACCAATTCTTGTATTTCCCGACTCATACACAACTGAGTTTAGCAGGTTTCTTCCATAATCATTAATAGAATTATAATCATGTGAAGTATTGTACTGCATAGCGTATTCATTTTTTGTCGGACTTGAAATCGTTACTGTAAGAAGTATTCTTCCGGAATTTTTATAGTTATATGTCAGACTATAATCATATTCTCCTTTTCCAAGGGGGATTCCCGATTCAGTCACAACCAGTGAGTCAGCATTAAAGTCGCATCCTGTCGGAAGCAGGTCGTAAAATTTTCCGCTGTTCTGATAAATGTAATGTATGCCTTTATCATCTATATACTTTTCCTGAAAATTCACGTTCCAGGTTACTTCAAATCTTGATTCCCTTTTTATATTTTCTGTTTTTACGACATCTTTTTTGATTTCTGACTCTCGTGTTACTTTCTGTACGTAATCAGTACCCTGAGTGTGTCTGTTGAGCATCGTTTTATCTCCCTGCGTCACGATATAATCAATTTCATTGGTTACTGCTATTTTTTCCGGTTTGCTTTTTAATATTTCCTGCATATGTTCCGTTCTGTAAAGAACCAGTTCCGGATAAATATTCAGTTCTGTGTAGAAATAAGCGTGAGAGCATTTATATTCCAGTGCTTTGACGCCTGCATTAAATTCAATTATCCTTCCGTCAGTATTCTTGATATATTTATTATTGATATTTTCATACATCTTATTATTTAGATTATATGTTGCAGCTTTATTCCATCCATCTGCTGTTCTTACGAACACATCAATATTATCACTGTCATTGAATCCGGAAGTTTTCTTTTTGGATTTAAATGTGTAAGTTGATTCATCAAAAGTCGCGTCTTTGATTACCGGTATTACTTCTGCTCTTCCAATATCATAATCTGCATCATCAAGTTTTGTTCCTTCAATTGATATTCCATTATCTATCAGGTCATAATCCACTTTCTTTTGCCAGTATAGTCCATTTAGTGCATCATCAACTGTTCCGGTTGCTCCATCAGCAAGAGTGTAAGCATACGGTGCACCATCGCATATTGCACGGTATTTCAAATATGAAAGGGAATCAATCTCTCCGCTTTCAAATTCTCCAAGAGCATAGTTTGAAATATCTTCAGAACTTTCAACCCTTGTATATTCACCATACACACCATATTTTTCAGCCCAGAAATCGCCATCACCTCCAAAATATTTTGGCGCTTCATAAAACCAGTCATATGAAGAAGTTGCCTTTGAATCTTCATCAACCCGGTCAATCGGGCTTACTGTCGCTTCAATATCATTATGGATAAAATATCTTTCTTTATTGTTGGTCAATTCATCTGCTTTTGCTTTATTATATCTTGTCAATACATAATCATATCTATCACCATACATTGAGATACCTGTAATGGTGCTTTCCTGGCTAAATTCCGTCTGTCCAAAGAACTTATATCCGATTACCTCGCTATCCATCTCTGTTGGGATGTCACTTAAAGAGAAATCATAGATTGAAGTATTCTTATTGACATATGACCTGATTGGCCATACAAGATAATAATAGTTTTCTGCGCCTGCCGGCTTCTCGCCCCAGGCTTCGTTCCACTCTCTATATAATGTAGGCTTCTTTTTCTGTGTGTAAGCGATTGTTGCATGTGTATCAATATAAACCTCATCAGCTTCTGATTCTTTCGTTACTGTTGATGATTCATTTGTTGCATACACTTTCGCATGAACTTTTGTTGATGCTCCCATGTCAAGATACTGCATTGTATCTTTTGTGGTTTCATAAGAGAATTCTACATAGCCAGCTTCACCTGTCGGATATGGTTTATAGTTATAGATTGTAACCTTATTATTTTCTTCATCTATCTCATAGACAAAATCAGGATTATCTTCCTCTGTCACTTCCGACCTTAACCAGTAAGGACAGTTAAACGTATCAGCCCAGTTTCCATCTTTATCTTTTAGGATATGCAGCGGGAGTTCTATTTTAAAGGCTCCAATATCTGTTGAAAATGTACCTGACATTGTGTAATTTACACGGTAAATAAACGAATGTCCTTTCGTCGGGTCTGATGGATTCCAGACATTTTTACCGTCTGCATTTTCTGCACCGCTGACAAATGACACCTGGAATTCGCTGATATCAACAGGGATAACACTTCCTGTTGGGTCTGCATCAGGATTTTCCTGGGTGTTGCCTGCAGTCGCATCTTCCTCTGTAACCTGAGGTTCTTCTGAAATATTTTCTGTATTCACAGTCAAATCTTCAATATTTTCTTCTGAATCTTGAACCGCAGTATCGTTTTTTGGTGCATCTGTCGTATTAGGTTCGTCATTTACCGTTAGGTCTTCACTTATCTCTGCAAAAACAAAACTTCCAAGACCTTCAGCAGACACAAATTCAACTTTCTGCCCTCCGTTTTCGTCGCTTCCTGCTGTAAATGTCAGTTCTTCCATATCTCCATTTTCTTTTTGGTGATATAACTTTAGACCTTTCAACGCTGAGATATCAGCCATATTTAAGGAAATTTTATAAGAAATATTCTTTTCTTTTTCTTCTCCATTTTTGTCCTTTCGGCTTACATCAAATCCAAATTTTACCGAAGCACACGAGTTTACCGCCATTGCGGAAATTTTTGTTTCTAATTCTTTTTTTGCTTCTTTTTCTGTTTCTTTAATATCCAGAATATCAGAAGCATCCATTTTAGAGCCGCTTTCACATGACAGCTTAGCTGTTATATCAGTTTCATTAATTCTGCCAGTCCACTGCAGCGACTGCACCGTTGCTTCCTGTTCTTCAGTGTCAAATACGCTTAAATCTTCCGTGCTGCCATCTGAGAACATATCGCCGCCAGAGTCGTCGTAGTTTATGTCAATGTCTTCCTGAGGTGCTGAGGACTCTTCTAGTTCTGTGGATTCATCTGATATTTCTGGCTCTGCAGCAGGCTCTTCCTGGACTTCTTCAGAAGGTTCCTCCTGAACCACAGTTTCCACATCAGATTCGCTGGCGTATATTGAAACTGGCTGCGATATTGGAGACACAGCCATCAGTCCCGCCATCAGCATAGCGACAACCTTGTTTCTTTTTACCATTTTATTTTATTTCCACCTTCTTTTTAATTTTTGCGGGCTTTTTTCTTGCCTTATATTTAATATGCCGAAAAAATATCCCAACATATATAATATGCAGAAAAAATAAAACAAAGAACAAAAAAAAAGGAGCGAAAATTATTTTCGCTCCAAAAAATTTGGCTTAATCAGATTTTCGTATATGTATCAGCTACATTACCCGGGATTTCTTTGGCGTCGAACTCTTCTCTCGCAGAGTTAACCCAGGTTCCGGTCAGACCGTGAACCGTACCGTAGAATGCAAAATTTTCTCCAAGAGTTAAAGTTTTCAGGCTTCGCAGGTTAGAAAATGTCCAGTTCATATTTGTTACTTTTGATGTATCAAAATTCGATAAATCAAGCGAGGTTAAAGCATAACACATATTAAACATATTACAGACATTAGTTACATTTGGCGTTTTGAATGATGACATGTCTATTGATTTGAGAAGGCTGCATCCATAGAATATCTGCTCCATATTTATCACGTTTTCTGTTGAAAAAGACGATAAGTCTACTGAAACCAGGCTGGAACATGAGGAAAACATATACTGCATCATTTTTGCCTTTGCTGTATTGAATTTAGACACATCTATAGTCGCAACTTTAGAACATCCGCAGAACATATGATTGAATGATGTTGATTTTGATGTGTTAAATTTGGACACGTCCAGTTCAGTCACGCTCTTACATTGATAGAACATTTCTCCAAATGTTGATGCATTTGATGTATCAAAATTTGAAACATCTATAATTGCAAGGCTTTTGCATCCAGAAAACATTCCAATAAATGTTGTCACATTTCCGGTAGAAAATCCAGAGACATCTGCAACCTGAAGATTACTGCAGCCATAAAACATATAACCCATTCCTCTTACTTTTGATGTCTTGAAACTTCTTAAATCCAGATTTTTTAATTTAGTGCATGAATTAAACATATCATTCATATTTACCACGTTTTGAGTATTGAATTTTGATACATCTATTTCTTCCAGATTTCTACAGTCCCAGAACATTGAGTTCATATACACAACTTTTGCTGTATTAAATGAGGAGATATTTAAGGTCGTTAAATTTCCGCACCCTTTAAACATTGAACTCATATTTTCAGTGTTTGATGTATTAAATGATGACAAATCAAGATTTGCAATGCTGCTACAGCTTTTAAACATGTTTCCCATCTCTTCCACTTTTGATGTATCAATATTATCAAACTCTATTGAATTTAAATTTGATTTGTTTCCAAACATAACTTCGCAATCTGAATTAAACTGAATCGGGATTCCTTCAATCTGAGTGGATACCTTCATTATATTACCTTCAGTCCATGCCACTACTCCACCATCATTATCTTCATCAACATTTATAATTTCAGCTCCATCAGGCATTTCCTCATCAGTAAATATTACAGATGTCATATTGTCAGGTATTGCATTATTGAATTCTGTTCCAGTTTTTGTAACAAATGTGACAGCTCTCGCATACAGATTAATATCTCCATCAAGCTGCAAATCTGGTATTCCCGTACTTGATACATTGACTTTATTGATGCATTCCGGTTCAGTATACCAGAAGGCATATGCTTCCCCTGGAACTTTGTATTGTCCGCCAATGATATTCATACTGCTATTGAACAGCATCTCGTTTTCAGTGCTGCCATCAGCAAACGTCATCCCATTTCCGTGAAATATAACAGTATATCCGCTGACATTTTTTCTCGGCTTTTTCGTACTTATCTCTATATTTGGAATGTTTCGGTCTTCTTCCTTTTTTCCGTCTTTCCAGCGCTTAACAAAAGTTATCGTACCTTCTTTTTTCGCATCCCTGAAATTGTAAATAAGGCTATCTTCTGTTGTTTCGCTGCTGGCATACACATCATCTGAGATTCCTGCATAACATATTGCTGATGCAATCGGAATCATAAAAAAAGCCGCTTTTCGTATTATATTTGATAATTTTTTTTGCATTTTTCTCTCCTTTTTTCAAAAAAAGAACAGGCAAAAACCGGCACTCTCGCACCGGTTCTTACACTCATCTTTTTTCTTCAGAATGTATTTCAATTTCAACCTTGATATCCTCTGGAGAGATTGTTTTTTTTGTTTCTTTTGGGGCTTCCTTTGTTTTTTCGCCTGATGCAGGCGTTCCTTCCTGCATCAGATATCCGGTAATATATTCCATATTACTGGATAGAATAAATTTTCTATCATCTGCATCTGGAATATTATATTTATCCTTGATTTCCTGCATTTCATCTGCTCGAACGAAGATGATGTCTGCATCCTGAGGGTTCTTTGTAAACTCTCCGTTTGACATTACGTTTGCTTCAATCAGCCTGTTTAAAGACATTGTCTTCGAGCTGGAAACGCGTCCAACCTGGTTAAGCATTCCATATAATCCCCTTGATGCTACATTCTCCTGTGCTTTTTCATTGAGCCACAGAATCTCGCGATTAGAGATATCAATGATGTACATAGACGCTTGTTTTGCTTCTATATCAAGGACAAACCGGTTTACGACTGTTGCCGGTTCATATTTTTTCCCCATGTCCTTATCCGTTCTTTTCATAACACCAAAACAGGTGTGCGGCTGTTCTGAAAATTTCTGGTTTGTATAGCTGTTGACCTGTGGCACAAGATAAACGATTCCGCGTTCTTTCAGCTTATCAATATCCACATCGATGAACTCAGCACGTCCTTCACCGTCAGCGGGTCCTCCATCCTGGACATCACCAGAGTAAACGAATCCATCTCCATGTTTTGAACCGTTCCAGCCACAGAATTCCACAACATTCATGTTTTTATCGCAGAACGCAACTGTCAGGTCAATGTCAACTCGGTTGCCATCATGGTAACCCTCGTTATCATCGCCTTCCATAAGGTTTGTCCAACTGGTGAAGAATCGCATTTTATTCCAATTCTCTGCAATCGGCATCTTGGAGCCGGAGGTCATGCCTCCCACCGCTCCTGAATTATCACGAATATCTGTCGGGATTTTTACGGTAGCGATTGCATCACTCATAAACACTTTACCCATCGGCTTTTTGCCGACAAATTTTTCCGACATTCCTTTCATCGCGATATTAACGGCCTCTTCAATCTGTTCTGCTGTAAAGCCTTTTCGGTTTTTATTAACGCTTCTTACCACTTTTCCGGTCTTTCCCTTAAAGAAGCGTTCTTCTTCGTCATGGTCTCTCATCTCAATATTACCGATTGCTCCGGTTACAGTTGCAATCCCGGCTTTTGCTGAAACTCTTTTCATTGCGTCAAGAACAACCTGCTCCTTACCCTGCTCAATACCCATACGATACAGCTTGTCAAAGCGACGCATGAACTCACCTGGCATTTTCGCAGATTCCTTTACTGCGAGTTCAACATTCCCGGCTTTAACGGCCTCTTCCAGTCTTCTCGCCGGACGGTCAATCTTCATTCCGCTCTGGATGATGATAATTGCCTGCTTTACATTATCGTATTTTGCAGCCTTCCATGCTGGGTCTGAGATATGAAGACGCTTAAACAGTCGGCTCCATTCTTCGTCATGTCCATGCATGAAGTTAGAAAGTTTTTCTCCACTTCCTCTGTCCATTTCCGCCAGGTTATCCATCACAAAACGCCTTCCTGTTCTTCCAAGCGCAAAATCAGGCATATCCTCTTTTGTATCTTTAAGCGCAATTGCTCCATATGGGTCACGTGCTGCACCAATTCTCTGCAGTGATTTAAACGCCGCATACCTCAGCAGGTCTGCCGGCTGTTTCATAAACTTAGCGGTATGCAGTGAATTTTCGGAAAGTTCCTCCACCATCATTGCACAGGCAACAGCATTCTCGCGGTTCTTTGTTGCAGCATTATCAATCAGAGCATTAATTTTTCCCGGATTCTCTTTTACATACTCCATGATAAACTCACGCTGTTCTTTTGAGTATGCGATTACTGATTTCACTGCCATTTCAAAAGTAGCGTCAAGGTCTTCTCGGCTTCCAGTCATAAGAACTCTTCTCATAGGCTGCCCGATGAATGGATAGGACTTCTTTTCTTTCATATATTCTTTTGGCTCCAGCTGCAGTCCGGATAAACCATAAATAACCTGGTCGATAAAGTATTCCGCATGACTTCTTTCCATACATCCTTCAGGAAAATCCGGATAAAACGGCTTCGGCTGTTTACCTGCTCCGATTACTTCTGACAGCATGGCAAAATTGTCTTCATAAAAATCCTTGATATCCTCAGCATCTGCTTTTGCAAGTGCGCGCAGCTGTTCTGTTGTAAGAGGAAATCCAATGGAAATGAAATTTGCAGCAACAGTTGCTGCGAGGCTCAGGTTATCATTATCTTTCTGCTCCGGAAGGATTACTTTACCCTGCATTTCATAATATTTTTTCATAATTGTTTTATTCATATTTTTTTCTCCTTTTTGTTTTAGATGTATGTTTTGAGCCGCAAAAAAAAGCAGCCAGGAACGGCTGCGTCACGGAAACACCAGAAATATCAGAAACATCTGAAATACTTAGGGATTTCAGGAAGATTGACTTTCTTTTCTGCGAGATGTTTTTTCTTCGTATATCGAAGGCCGAGCCGCAACGTCATTTTGTTCTTGACTTGGAATGCCAGACCGGCATCTCAAGTTTCTGTATATTTAATATGCTGAAAAAAATTACAATGGATTGTTTTTTACGTATTTTTTTTATTATTTTTTTCGAATTAGAAAGCCGCCTGCAGTACGCAGACGGCTGAAGTTTTTGTGTGTTAGGTTTTTCTCACCGTGAGAAAAAGTTCTTGCGGCAATGATACCGCGAGCTATGCTCGCGTGTGTCAAGCCTCGTAGAGGCTGACAAGCGAAGCCGTAAGGCTGAGTGCAGAGCGCGGTCGGGATTTCCGGCTCCCCGTACACTTTAGCAACTGATTACTTACAGCAATCCACCCCCGACGGCAAGCATGGGCGTCGGTTTCTCCGTCCATCGATGATTTCTCACCGCAGTGTTTTTCTCACCGCAGCGCTTTTCTCACGGTGAGAAAAGTACTGCACACTCCGTGTTGAGAAAGTACTTTCTCAGCATTCGAATTCTTTTCTCAGCATATCCAATTCTTCAAGCAGTTCCTCCTTTGTTTTTCTCCTTTTTGGGGACTCTCTTTTCTTTCCGCTGAACATTGTTATGTCTTTGTTTCTCTTTATCTTTTCATAATTTCTTCTTTCTTTTGCTTCCCACTGATGCCTATAGCGGTTCCCAGAGTTATCTTTCCATCCAGTAGAGTGATATCCGTTAAATTCTTCATCCGGCCAGATGCTTTTAAAAGATTTATCCTTTGCCTTCACAAATCTTCTATATTCTTCTTCAGCCTCCATGGCGTACGCAGCGCGAGCACGCTGAATATATCTTGCGTCATCTCGCCATGGGTAGCATTTGTGCTGGCTCCGGCCCTGTTTTTCTTTGTGTCTTCTTTCTGTCTGCATTTTATAATAATATTGCATGTCTGTTTTTATCTCAGACTGCCTAATATATTCAGCATTGACTTTATCGCGAAGATTTCTAGCGTCATAGTTTGGCTGCCCTGATGTATCTAGCCAAAAAAGATAGTTATTGATTTTCCATTCATCATTAATGCTTTTGTAATGAAGACGTGAAATAGGATAGTGGTACATGGTATACATTATTTCATCGTACGTCGAATCGTAAAGGTCTTTTCTCATGAGACCATTTAACGCCTGGTTGTCCATATATTTATTATTATATCTGCCTGCTATAGGCTCCCCCTCAAAATTACATACTGGACGATTGTACCTTGCAAGAAAGCATACCAGCTCCCTTTCTGTGTCAAATATCTTTTCGTCCTTGACTATATACCTCTTTCCCTCAACATCGTATCCAAGCACTGTTGACAAATGAATTTTCGGAGGATTTATTTTATACATATTTTTTCTCCTTTCTTTTCTATTTAGATGTAAATAATATGCTGATTTTTTAGAAACAAAAAAACGAGCGACAAAAAAAATCGCCCGTATACATCTTGTTTTGACAAAATGTTTCACGTGAAACATTTTTAGACATTATTTTTTTCTCACGGTGAGAAAATATCACCTTCCAATCTCATCATGCGCAGGCATCGGCATTGAATGTGATAAAGGTTTTGAAAGGTTTTGACCTCCTCCTTTGTCCTTATCCTGTCCAAAATCAAATTGTTTTCTTGTGATGTCATCTGCTGTATTAATCAGTCTCTCTGCTTTATTTAAAATCTCGCCAGGCATTCTAAATGCTTTACTCGTATACCTTTTTGCCAGAAGAGCAAAGTGAATTCCTTTTTCAAGGTCCTGGCCGCCATACATGTTCCTGCCATTTGTTCCAACGATAGACTGTGCAGTCTGTCCCAGTTCATTCACTGACATAGCCATTCCAACAGCAGCGTCTCCGGCTCGCGATATTGCTTCCGATGTCTGCCCGTGTACTTTTCTTCTTCCAAGAAAGCCTTTTTTAACGACATCCCAGCTCATCCCATTTTCCTTGAGCTCTTTTTTAGCCTCCTGCCTGAGCGCGTACCTGTATTTTGAGGCTTGTCGGTCTTTTTTTATTGCAGGCCCTATTGCTCCAATATTTTTTGCTAGTGTTGCGGCCCTTCTAAAAAAATTTCCGGGGCTGTTTCCTACACTTTCCATATGCATATAAGAGCGCCTGAACTCTTCTAAATCCATATATTTTTTCCTCCTTTCTTTTCTTTCTATTTTTTCACTCCATATTTTCTCACGGTGAGAAAACTGCGATATGACTCCGAGAGTTGTGCTCGCGTGTACCCATCACATAGAGGCTGAGCACAGTACGGCTTTTTGCCGCTGACAAACGAAGCCGTAAAGCTGAATGCAGGTCGCGGACGGGGATGCGAATCTGCATTCGAAGTTAAAGACGGAACATTTGACCTACGGACGACTTCTTCTTGTCTGCCGCATCCACTCTTTGTCAGTTTATACCAATCTTAACTTTCTCACGGTGAGAAAATCGGTGAGAAAATTACTATATGCATCTTTTTTTTCGATACACTTTTTCCGCCAAACTGTTTTTCTCACGGTGAGAAGAATTCCCCGTTTGCTATACAAGAGCAGCTTTCACTGAAAACATATGTATTTCAGGTAGCAGAAGAATCCGATTAGCACGCCTGTTTTTCTTTCCTTCTAACCAAATCAACTTTTCCACCTTTTGAAACAATACATTTTTCGATGTTGTCTTCTGATGGTATATTGAACATTGCTTCTTTCAGAATCCTTTCCAGGATACCCCTTAAACCTCTTGCACCTGTTTTCTTTTTGATTGTCTCTTTGGCAATTTCTTTTAATACTTCTGGTGTGAACTCTAATTCTACACCATCATACTTAAAGATTTCCTTATACTGGTTAACGATACAATCTTTTGGTTCAGTAAGGATTTTCATCATTGCCTCTTCATCCAGTTCATCAAGTGAGACGACAACCGGAACCCTTCCGATAAATTCTGGAATGAAGCCATACTGCACAAGGTCTTCCGTTGTAACAAGCTTTAATGCTTCCCCGATTTCTTTTTCTTTTTCTTTCTCTACGTTTGAACCGAACCCGATAGCAGTATTTTTTGTCGCTGTCCTTTTATTGACGATTTCTTCCATGCCTGGGAAGGCTCCTCCGCAAATAAATAAAATATTCTCTGTATTTACCGGAATGCATCTTTCATTCGGATTCTTTCTTCCGCCTGACTGTGCAACGTTTGCAGTAGTGCCTTCAATCAGCTTCAGCAGCGCCTGCTGGACACCTTCCCCAGACGGGTCTTTCGTAAGACTTGCCCCGACATTGGATTTTGCAATCTTATCAACCTCGTCAAGAAAGATGATTCCATGCTCGGCCTTATTAACATCTCCATCTGCAGCCTGAATCAATTTGAGAACTACATTCTCAACGTCATCACCCACGTAACCTGCCTCGGTGAGAGAGGTACAGTCAGCGATTGCAAATGGCACATCAAGCATTTTGGCGATGGTCTGGGCTAATAATGTTTTTCCACTTCCAGTTGGGCCCATAAGAAGAATGTTGCTCTTGTTAATCTTTACATCAGAATCAATATCCATTCGTTTATAATGATTATACACAGCAATTGACATCGCAATTTTTGCGTCATCCTGACCAATGATGTATTTATCAAGTTCATGTTTCATCTCTCTTGGTGTCTTCCTTCTGCCTTTCTTATTTGCAGAAATGTTTTCAATGTTTTTATATGTTTTACCGTATAAAATCTTAACGCATTCTTCACAGATAAGACATCCATTAAGAGAAGAGCGATAAGCACGTTTTGGTTTTATAATTTCTTCTCCACAAAAGTTACATACCGGTTTATTATTTGACTGCATAGTTTTTACCTCCATTGTTTTCTACTTTTACTATGCAGATTTTTTGATTTACTAAAAAAATTTGCGGAAATATTTTTTCTCACCGATTTTCTCACGGTGAGAAACTTATTTTGATAACTCAGGTTTACGCCTTCGTTACCAAACCTCGCAGAGGCTGAGTACAGAGAATAAATATAACCAAGCGGATTTTGCCGCGACCTGCGGACGACTTTTGGTCGGCCGGAGATTCCCCGTTCTCCGTTGGTAACTCGCCGTTCCGGCTCGCTACCAGATTTTATTGATACCTCACCGGCCTTGCTGGATTCGGTACCAGAGTACGCATAATAACTCAGGCTTAACGCCTTCGTTACCAGAATAAATATGATATTTTGTGCTTCGCACTCAGTACCAAAATAAATCTGATAACTCGCCAGCAAAACCGGACTCGTTACCAATTTGCGTAGCAAATGTCAAGCGAAGCCGTAAGGCTGAGTGCAGAGATTAAAATTAAGTTTTCTCACGGTGAGAAAAACAATTTCCTAAGCATCACCTTCCTCGGTCTACTTCCTCAATCACACTTTTTACCTTCACAATCTTTGGTTTTGATTTTTCTGGATAAAGCCTTGGCGACTCCCCGCTCTGGTTAGAAGTAGTTTCTGCTCCGGAATTCTCATCCATACCGGAAACGTCTTCTGCTTCTTTTTCTTCATCCTCTTCCAGCTCCAGACCAAAATCTTCCTCCTCATATTCTTTATCCGGCTCAACGCCTGAAGCAGTAGCAGTGTCTCCTGCCTTCTTTTGACGGTACGCGGCAAGCCGTTCTGCTGCCTGCCGTCTCTGTTCTTCAGTCATAACTCTTTTTTTCTTCTTCATAGAAAGCAATTCTCTTGGTGCTTCATATATTTTTGATACTACTTTTCCATTTACTTTTCCTACCTCGATTACTTTCCATGCTTCAGATTCTGCTACATATTTATCAAGCCTTCGCATGATATGATATTCAGTTGTAAATATTTGCATTTTTTTTGAATTTCCTGACATACAGATATGAGTTTCTCTTTCATCTTTATTTCTTTCTATAGCCATATTTTTTTCTCCTTTAAAAAAAATAAGTATTCAGTCATCTACAATATGCTGAATACTCACTTTTTTTGTTGTTTTTTTCTGTTTCTCACGGTGAGAAATTTATCGACGGGTAGAAAAACTGCGGTCACCTTCGATAACTCCCCGGCTTTGCCGGCGTCGGTACCAGAGCACGCTTGATAACTCGCCTGCTCTGCCGGACTCATTGCCAATCGGCTTTTTGCCGCTGACAAGCGAAGCCGTAAGGCTGAGTGCAAAAATTAAAATTGATAACTCGCGCTTCGCGCTCGTAGCCAGACTTCGAACTGGGATTCTGACCCACGTGCGAAGTTAAAACCAAAACATTTGACCCGCGAACAATTTTTCGTCGGCCGGGGACTTCCCGTTCTCCGTTAATCTCAATCCGACAAAGACTTCAACTTTGCCGTGGATTTATCTGAATAAAATTGATATTTTTTAATGCTTTTTTATTGATTTTCTTTATTTTTTATCATATAATTTATTTAATCAAAATATTAAACTATAAAATACATTTTACAGAATAGGAGAATAGTTGTGAGAAAAGGAATAGTCTTATCATCTATTTTTGAAAAGGGTGGAACAGGGAAATCAACTATCACATACAATCTCGCTTATTATTTAAGCCAAAAATATAAAGTACTTGTCATTGACCTCGACGGACAGTCTGCTGACATTACATACTTCATGCTCGGAGAAGATAAGCTGAAATCCAGAGACAGTATGAAAACAATAAAATCTGTTTTTGAAAATTCAATGACTCTTGACAATGTAATTCTCACAGTCAAAGATAATCTTGATTTAATTCCAGCCAACACATATGTAACAGACTTATCCCCGGCATACAAGACATCTGTTTTTAAAAATATCATACGGCGGCTTAAAGAAGAATATGATTTTATATTTATAGATGTCTCACCGAGCCCGAATCATGGTCACGTATTATGCCTGAGTGTAACAGACTACCTTATTCCAATTACTGTACTTGATGCTGCTTGTATAACTGCATTAATGTCTCTCGATGAGAGCGTATATGAGGTACAGGATGCATCAAATCCGAAACTGAAATATTTAGGCATCGTAGTCAATAAATATGATAATAGAACAAACATCTCAAAAACTGTACTAAACCAATTAAATAGGCTCACCAAGGAACTTGGGACTTCTATTTTTAAAACAAAAATTCATCAGAATGTAAGCCTTAGCGAGCAAACTCTTTTTCATCAAAGTATTTTTGAATACTTAACACGCAACAAGGCTGCTGCAAAAGCAGCAAAAGAATATGCCTCTCTTGCGGAAGAAATTTTATCACGTATATCCCAAATAGAAGGAGATGAGCTTAATGTCTAAAGATTTATTCGCCAATATGGATGAACCATCATTCACAAGGAGAAAGTTTCCTCAGCTGGAAGAGGAGAAGAGGGAAGCAGAACTCATTGAACAGGCAAAGGAAAATAATAACTTAATCACTCTTCCTATTACACAGCTTGTCATGGACCCCGACAATGAATCTATTTTTGGTAAAATAGAGCTTGGTTCAATTGTCAACTTTTCTTCTGAAATTGAACATAATGGATTCAAAGGTGCCATCATGGCTTATCCAATAGATACAGATGATGGAAAAAAATATCAGATTGAATCCGGACATCGTCGTTTTCTTGCTGCGAAAGAGGCTGGGTTGGAGGAATTACCTGTTATTGTAACAGAACCTCCGCTATCTGACACCGAAAGAAAAATCCGCTTAATTGATATGAATATGCAGAACCGTGACCTAAAACCCTCAGTCTTAGCAAATGTTGCTTCTGTGCTACTGGATAATATCACAGCAGAAGAAGAGAAGAATGGCGTGCCTGTAAAAAAAGATTTAGTTTATGGACTTGTTGCCAGAAAAATGAATACTTCTCCGAAGACGATATACAGATATCAATCCTTGAATAAATTGATTCCCAAGCTCAAAGAATTTGCAGACGAAGGGGTGTCCTGGACAGCTTTAACACAGGCAGCGAAATTGCCGGAAGATAAGCAAGAATTAATAGCACTGGCCATATCAAACGAATTAGTAGAAAATCAAGCCGAAAATATAACAAGACCTTGGATTATTTCTTTAATCGCAAGGACATCTGGACAAACCGACGAGCCAAAGTCAAAGACTATAGTAAGAAGCAGGAGCGGTGCAAAGATTATTTCCAAATGTGCAAAGGATTTTGACTATATCTTCAGCGGAAATGCTACATTCAAGGATTCTGAAAAGAAGCAGGCGTTCGACGATTTAGTGGAATTGCGTGATAAACTCAATAAAAAGATATCAGAACTTGGTAACGAGATATTCTAATTTTTTTCATATTTTCTCACGGTGAGAAAACGAAAAAAGAAGAGAAGAGGAGTATGCATCCTTTTCTCTTCTTTCTTTTACGCTTGGTCCCTATTTAATAAAGCCCTTTCATACTCATCAAAATTATAATCTCGCTGATGAAAATTATTAAATTTATTTTGTTTTTTACCATTTTCTTTTTTAACCGGCAAATCGTAATTTTCTTTGATAGCCTTAATCATAAATCCGACTAAATTATCAATAGCATTAGTAGAAGAGGAGGCTACCATATATGCCTTTTCAATTTTTTGAATATCATATTCCGCAGCTTTGCATATAACACCTATGTCATCATACGACAATTCTTCTTTTATAAGTGTTTTAACTTTAAAGAAAAGTTCAAATTGTTCCTCCTGGCTTAACTGCGATTTGCTCTTCTTAGTTGCTTCTGTTTTTTTCTCTTCTTCATTTTCTTTATTTCCGAGTTCCACAAAAAAAGTAATCGCGTAAACTTTTCCACCATGACCAGCCTTTTTAGGTTCATACGAAACAAATGTTCCGTTGTCCACTCTATTGATTTCTTTTACGGCAACCTCTATGACTTTCCTTCGGAACTCATACCAATCAGAAAAGCTTTTTTCCGTTGCCTTTTCTACAGCTTTATCATAATCAGGAGTAGGAGAGCCAGCCAGCACTTTCTGCACCGCGCTAGTCTCTGCATTTACGACGCCTAACGACAGCTTTAATTCAGACAATCCAATTTCTATTTTATAATGTCCTTTTGTCGCCTCTTTTTTAGTATATTTTGCTACACCAGGTTTTTTCATATTATAACACTCTGACAGTAATATCTCATGTAGACGTAGTGCATAAACACTATTATATGCCAGTATAACAGGGAGGTCCAAAACCGTAAAAGGAGCCTCTTGTGTTAAATATTTTTTTAGCTCATAATTAAATTTGACTGTAAAGGTTCCTTTTTCATACTGGGCCATTGAAATTAATGATATGTATTTGAATGTTTTTATATCATCATTTACAAAACCAATCGTCCTAGATGTCATAGCCGCTGCTGCTTTATTTAATTGTGTATAAAAACTTCCTCCAGATACTCTCAATAATTCTCTGAGTTCTGCAGCCTTTATCGAACAAACCAATCCGCCAGTCTCGCCTTCATCATTATATTGCCGCTTCTGTAGTTTTGAGAGAACAATATTTAACAATTTTTGTTCCATTAATGAGGCCTTGTACTTACTATCTATTAATGTATTTGATTTTGAAAACAGGTCTCCATGGCATTCATATAATACATCAGTATTTTCTTCTTTTTTTCTCAATTTGTCACACTCCAATTTAGACTGGATTTTCTCCAAAATGAACGGTAAACTAATAGGTATTATATCAGCGCAGGCAAAAAAAAGCAACCAAAACTCCAAAATGAACGGTAAAGACTCTTACCGTCCAAATATGGAGTGTACATTTTACTCTTTTGGCGACTCCATATTTAGACGCAAAAAAAACTCCAAATTCAAACGGAAGTAATCTACTATCCCGTTCAAATATGGAGTAAATTTTGTATTTGATATTTTTTTCGACCGTCCAAATATGGAGTTTATAGATTAGATTTCTCTGAAAATTAACATATAACCATATACGCTCCATATTTAGACGGGATAGACAAGCTTAATCATGTCGGCATATTTATTTTACTTCTTCAAAATATTAAATTACCGCTTTGTAAACGTAATCCATGGGATTTTTCATGGATAAACGATACGTAATGTGTACTATTTTTTGCTTCTTTATTCTTGATATAAAAAGCTCCATATTTGAACGGCTTTAGATTTTTACTTCCGTACAAAAAAGGAGCTCATCTATTATTTGTTAAAAAAAATGCTCCATATTTGGACGGAATATTTTTTCAACTCCATTTTTAGACGGTTAAGCAATTGAATTTTTCTCCACATATGGCCGGGATACAATAACGAAAAGCTCTTATTCTGGACGGAAGTTACAAAATATCTATAAAAATACGGTTTTTGCGCCAGATTTATCCGCTAATTCCTCCAAAAAACTACCTTTTCATATCAGAAAAACAACTCCATTTTTAGACGGTTGTCGCTCCTTTATCATTTCGTAAGTTTATCCACATAAATACGTAAGTTCATCCGTAAATCTACGCTAAAAAGTCCTAGAATCCTTGCAAATAGCGGCATTTGTAGCATATAATAAATAAATGAAACTTATGTTGTTATTATATATAATAAAACAACCTCCATTTTTCAAAATTCAAAAAAGTAGAAGAGTAGTGTCATACAAAAAACATATGACAAAAAGAGGGTATGCCTTTGTTGATAACTCAGGCTTACGCCTTCGTTACCAGAATAAATATAACCAAGCGGCTTTTGCCGCTGACAAACGAAGCCGTAAGGCTGAGTTTAGTGCACGAACGGGGATTCAGACCCACATGCGGAGTTAAAATCGGAACATTTGGCCCGCGGACGACTCTTTGTTGGCCGGGAACTTTCCGTTCTCCGTTAAAACTATCGAGTTAAGTAATTATACTCGATACTTATCAAAAATACCACCTATGATTTTTTTAACTCAATAATCAGTGGCGGTATTTTTTACGAGAAATGGACGCTCTGGGACTCGAACCCAGGACCGACCGGTTATGAGCCGGTTGCTCTAACCAACTGAGCTAAGCGTCCATATAATTAATACTATATTTAATTTAACTCTAAATCCACTAATCCGGCTCATACCTTCCGGTTACTCGCCAAATCTGTGACTCTGTCACATCTTTTTCTTCGCACGCCTTCGGCGTTGAGCCGGTTGCTCTAACCAACTGAGCTAAGCGTCCATGATAGCGGTGACTTTATGCAATGCCATAGGCTTTAAGTTATGTGCAAGATTGTTTTTATCTTGCTACATATATAGTATGCTGAATAAATATTGTTTTTGACGGAAAAAGAAAAAATATTTTATTTTTTTTGGTAACTCAGGATTAGCGGGGCCCGTTACAGAATTCCGAATGTGGATTCTGATTCACGTGTAAAGCTGAACACGAAAACCTTGATTCACGAAAGATGCTACTATGTTACCAAAGGGCGGAATACCGCGGCCAGGCTGGCCGTCGGGGAAGGATTGCTATAAGCGGTCCGACCCCGAACAGTCTGGTTGTCCATCGGTTCGGAGGTGGCTTGACGTGTGCGGGGAGTCAGAAACTCCGTCAACGCCTGGTGGCGGTGAACTTATGTTCAACGAATCATTACCGTCATTTTTCGGTTCCTCATTCAGCCACTGTATACAATCATCAAGAGCATCGTCGTAATTATTGAAGGCACCTCCAGAAGGGGAATTGTAAACGGCATCATATGTTTCTATAGGATTTTCCCAATCATAGTCTACGTCGAACTCGTAGGACTCATGCACCAACAACGGGGCCAGTTCTTCAACAGACATTTGCCGGATGCGGTCAAGATTTCGAATATGTTTCTTCCGTTCCAATTTTATTTTTCCTCCTTTTTTTTGCTTTTCGTTACGCTACTTGACATGGTAATAGTAGTAAACAGTTGCAGATGTATACTTTCCAAAGAAAAAATCATTTTTTATATTGTTTTTAAGCAAAAAACCATAACTTTGTCATAGCGTTATCAATAGCATCATCATTTATTTTATTTATGGAAACTATATTTAGAAGCAGTGGTTTCTACATCTATACGACAAACCCAGATTTTTCAAATAGATGTATGGAAAAGGCCTGAAAATCACATATTTTTGTAATTTTTTAGCCTTTTCTTACAACCAAGCAGTCGCCGTATCTTGCGATAAGAAATCACCATTCTAGTTCTGAGAAATCTTTAATATATTTTTCTTCCCTGCCAAAGTCTTGTCTCATTTGGTCCACATACGCATTGTATTGCACAACCATTTGTGACTTTATTGTCTGTACTTTATCCAATAATTCCTGATTATCTGGATTATTTGTTTCAATCCCTTTTAATACATTGATGATATCATTCCCGAACACATATTCGTCGCATGCTTCAAGTAATTCTGACCAACAGCCTTGTTTTGCCTCAGGTAATCTTTCTTTATATGCAATATACAAAAAATCATCTTTGAATGTGTGGTTATGGAATGGGCCCGGTTCATATATCATATCCACGACACCTGCTGTCTCCATATATCCGTTCTTTTTGTAGTTAGAAATGCGTACATAACTTTTAGGCAAGTCTTCCGGCTTTATTTTTGTTTTCCGCCCGCTTTTCCATCCGGAGTATAAATAGCCTCCGGGAATCTCAAAGTGCATATACACAGATTTATCATGCCGTAGCCGCATTTCCTTTTCTTTTAAAAACTCCTTTGCACTTTTAAGATTTCTGTTTGGCATTGTTCCTTTCACAGAGAACCTTATCCCGGGAAAATCTTCATTTTTATCTTTTGCGGATTCGGAAAACATTTGAAAAGCAAATCTGTCTTTTAGTTCAGCGACAGTTTCTTTTGTGACTTCCCCGTATACTGTACATGGGATAAGCCTGTCTGCAGGGGCTTTTCTAACAGGCACCAATGAATCGTAACTACAATTATAGAATTTGCTTGCAAATTTTCTTTTTGCCATGTTGAGCGCTCCTCCTACATCCTGAGTTATTTTTCGTTGTTCGTTGTTTCTGTTGTTTCATCTTGGATATCGAAACTTGAATAGTTTTCTTTCAGATAACCTGCCAATGTACTGATTAAGATGACTGTCATTACAAGCGCAAGCATCACTTTAAAAAATTGTTCCATTTGTGAGTTCAAAATTATCGCCTCCTTGTTGTCGTATGACCGGCTGTGCCGGCCTCTTCACATACAATATGCCGATTTTCTGCAAAAAAGGAAACGATGCTTTATCGTATCGGTTCTTCTCACGGTGAGAAGAACCGCATATAAAGATTACGCTGCGACCATCATTTTAGCCTCTACCACATCCGTTTTAAGAATACTTTTAATCGGGACCAGATATCCGGAAGCACCCTCTCCCATCTTTCTCCATGCCACCCTAAGTGATTTCGCCTTATCCTGGTCTGCCTCCATTTCAGCAATGAACGCTCTGAATTTTTTCGGGTCCAGTACAAATGCTTCACCTGTATGGTCTAACAGGTAAATGATATGGTCTGCCTTTGTTCTTGCAAAGCAGCCCGGGTTTCTGTGTGAGAATTTCTCATAAGCCAGATTTCCCGTCCTGTGCGCCATAGTATCGGTTTTGATTTCAGCAGTGGACACATGACCATCTGCATAAACGATTTCAAAATCAATATCATCATCGATTCCACGTCTTGTATTGCTAATATCTCTGACGTCTACAACACTTTTATACTTTCTCAGATGTCTGGCAATACGCTCTTCGCCCTTTTTTCCATAATCCAAATCACGTACAAAACTTCTTCCCTGTGTTTCCCATAATGTCCTTTCTTTTGCTTTCTTTGTCATAATACTTACAACTCCTTTTCGGTTCTTTTTTTTGTTGTAAGTAATATGCTTAAAAACAAGGCAGGCGTGATTTTTTTTGCGAGTTATTTATTCTACGAATTTCCTATAGGCATGTTTTTTCTCACGGTGAGAAAACGTCTGTGAGAAATCTATATTTCTGGCTGTGCTTCCGTTCACCAGCCTTTCCACTTTTTTCTTTTTATCCATATTTTTCATATTTCTTTTGACGATTTAATTCACAAACAACGAAAGGGGAAAATATTTTATGGAAATCTTAAAAGAACTGTTAAAGGAAAATGAAGCGATTTATGAGGTCACATGCTGTGCGAGCAAATCAACGTATATCATCGGACCTGTTGTTGAAGATATCAACCGAGATATTGATTTGTCTGGATGTATTGAAGAGACTTTGCACAGAATGCTTGAAAACGGATGCCTGGATTCCGATATCTTCTGTGTACTGAGTGCAACAAAGGAAGATATAAAACAGGAGCAGCATGAAAGTGACTATAACATTGACCTTGGATATGTAATCTGCGACTTTTATCCGACTGGTATTGTTGAAACTGGAATCTGCTACGAGCAGCCGATGGTTGCTTATACAGTACATTATTGGGATACTGTATTATGCAAGAATTTTACAGTTAAGGAAGATGCGACAGATGAAGAATTACTGCAGGCAATGGGTGACAAATTTGGATTCAATACAGAAGAATATATTGTCAATGATGTTCGTGATGATGGCACCTTGATTGGAGTGCAGGACGTACTTGACGATACGCTCTTGTTCGTTTTGAAGCGAAAATTCGAGGCAACAGCCAAAGACATCGCAGCATAAAAGCAATAAGCAGCGGGAACGATAATCTTTCCGCTGCTTTTTTTTGTCTTTTCTTTATATATTGTTGTATCCTTTTTTCAGATGCTCTTTTGCGATAGCCAAAATGTCTTGTGGTGCGTTTCTTCCCTCTGCGCTATAGTATCTCTTAACCTGCCCCGGCCTGGCAATCAGTTTTGTCACCATCTTTCCGGTTCTCTGATTATGTACAACGATGATGCCGGTGTCTGTTACAGAATGGATTTCCGGCCCGTTTGGATGTCCTCTATCCACGACGAAACTATCCACAACATTTCCTTCGCCGATTACATCTGAAATCAGGGATTCTCTTGTATACCTGTTTTCTTTGTAGTGTTCGCTGACTATACATACCGCCTCCTGTACTGCTGCTTGTTTCTTGTGTCAGAGACAATATGCTGAAAAACGCAGTGCGTTTTGCGATGACAAAACAAAACGCCGGCAAGTTACTGCCGGCGTTTCTCGTTCTCACTCCTCTCTCTTTCTGGCTATCTTACTCGTTTCTGTTGTTTTTTAAAACGGCTCATCTACCGCCAGCAGGCCATATCCTTTTTCTTTTCGTTTATACAGAATACTCAGCGTGTCATCACGGTCAGAGTCACGGAATACATAAAAATCATGGTCTGTATACTCCATCTCTACACAGGCTTCTTCTCTTGACATTACCTCTGCAGCAATCATCTTCTCGCGGTCAATCATCTTAACCATCTGCGCAGCGTCATATGTAGATGTGCATGCATCAGCTACCTCTGTAACATCAGCCTCGCGGATGGTCTTACTGCCGGCTCTTTTTCTTCCTTTTTCCTTCATTTTTTTTACTCTCTCTGCTGCAATATCAACGGCATCATTCATTGCTTTATATAAGTCATCATCCGTAACTTCTGACCTTACTACATTTCCATTGAACTTAACGGTGACTTCTGCCCTTTTTGCATTGATTTTTCCTTTTTTTGCAGACACCAGAACCGCGACAGAAGCATCGTCTCCAACCAGGCGCTCAATCTTTTTGATTTTTTCTTCTGCTGCATCTTTAATCCCTTCTGTTAATGTAAAATTCTTTCCTGAAATTGTAAGTCTCATAAACGAGTCCTCCTTCGTATTTGTTTTTGTATATGTAGTATGCCGAAAAAACACGAATGATTAATTTTTTTGCGAAAAAAAACTAAAAAAAGAACAAGCACAAAAATGTACTTGTTCTTTTCTGTATAATTAGCAAAACCGCAGCTGTCCGCTTTCTTCGGTTGTGACTGGAGTCTCAGCCTTTATCAGTAACACAGCCGCATCGGCTTTCTTTGGCACAACGGTTTCAATGTTCTCTACTACCGGTACCATCTTTTTAGCCAATGCCATCAAGCGGAAATATTCAGCAGTTCCACCATCTTCCTTTTCGCTTGAAGCGTAGTTTCTGATAGCCGTTGACAACATTTCAAAAGAAACAAAACGGTATCTACTTATCGGGTTCCTATTTGACACATTTTCAAGAACATAAGGATTATCGCCAGCATCAGGACGGTATGAAACGAATTCATAAACAATCCCATTGAGCCGGCATCCAACTCTGTATCCTTCTTCGTTAAGACTCATATCCTTTAATACGGTCATCATGTCCGTATTTGCAACCTTCTTTGATTCGTTCAGGGTTGCAATACGTGCACGGATATCTCTTCTGGCCTCATTCACTGCTGCAGAAGACCTGATATCCTCTATACCGAGCATTTCTGCTTTATCTGCAAGCTCGTGAATCTCCTGGAGTGCTTCGCGAATCATCATGTTAACGCCGTCTTCAAATGGAACAGAAAACATATATCCTTTGAGGTCAGAGAACTCCGCCATTCCATTCTTAAGGCTTTTAAGGACATAATAAAAACCAAGTTCATCCATAGCGCCCATCTCGTAAAAATCTGCCGGAAGTCCGTACGCCGGGCATACCTCCGCAAACATAGTCTTGTCTGTATCCTCAACGAATACCGGTCTTACTCTCTTCTTTGTTGTAAACATTTTACCCATAATAAGGCTCCTTTCTTTGTATCAAAAATTTTATACAAGTTTAATATGCAAAACACACGGAGTCTTAAAAAAAGCAGCCGCACAACAGCCAGACAGTTTCTCATTGTTTTCCCATTGCTGCCTGCATGCTACGCCACTCTATTCCTACACCCAGCCTATTGCCAGTATTTGTGTTAGAGACAAACCAATAATATAGAGTGTATAAGTATTTTGTAATGGCTCAAATCTTCACATCTTTACTTGCTTTTCAAGCAAGTAAATCTGAAAGATTTAGAGCGTCGCTGAATAGGCTTACGCCTATTCGCTCCCAGTTTTCATGCTGCGACATGTGAATTCTACGGTGTTCTATTGGCTATTGGCTAACGCTCAGCAGTTAGTCGTATACACTAGGTATCTGGCATTTGTTTCGGTGAACTGGCGTTCACCTACACCAGACGCTGTGGCAGTCGTTAAGTTGCCGGGTTTTGTGTTTCACAACGTTTAACATACGAAAAAAGTAGCACTTTGTCGATAAATTTGAGCTTGCGCCATATGACCCCGGCAATAGGAGTGAGCTGAGCGGGTTGACATAGTTTCTCCTATGAAGGAATATGAAGAAAAAATAACTACAAAAAGAGTTATTTTTCCAGAAAAACTATGCCAATCCACACTCAGCCCACTCCAAAAAGTAATGACACCCGTATAATGAGTCGTTCGCCTCGCATATCATGACGGCTTTGAATAGTCGCTACTATTAGCAGCGCATGCCTTATTGCAGTGAGTCTTGCGACTCTCTGCGGATGTGGTCATATAAGTCACCTTATATTTTCCGCCGCCCCTCACATCCTTCACTTTCGTTCATTAAGCATGTTCAGGATACTTAACTTATGAGGAAGACATTCTTTTCTTCTCTGTTCTTCCGCATAGGTTAAGCATCCTCGGCATTCGCAGCAATTGCGTGCGAGCCCCCGCGTCCTACGTTTAACCCTATATTTATTTCTGAATATACGTGTTTTTCAACATCTAGACATTGCAACGTGTCCTTAGGCTTCTTGAGGTCCTGAAACGCGCCTTAACCCCTTTGGTGCCCCAGCTGATTCAAAGCCTTATCTGCTGGTCCCCGCCGACTTCTTGCCGCTCGGCCGTTCACTTAACGTTGTTTTAGTAATTGTTGATGATATCGTCCTTTTTAACTGATAAATTGTTATCCATGAAAATATTGGTATTCTTTTGTTGCTATTTTTTCTTTCTTTTTTTTGGCAACAAAAAACACCCGTCAAATGCTGCATCTGCAGCACCCGTGGAATCCACGGCAATCCCTGCTGTATTACTACAGCAGCATCTCGTTTCTCATCACGCTCCGGTTCGTCCGTTTGCGCCCTGTACTGATAACAGGTGATGCCTCATGATTTTATTTTTTATTTAAAATCCCATAAAACCGCCGGTCTTATATGACCAGGTTGCAACGGAATCATGGTCTTCGTTAACGAGTTTCTTTTGCATCATTTTTTTGGTGCAATTCCAATATGCTAAATAAAATAAAAAAAAGTGCGAAAAATAAAAATATTTTTTTTAAAAAATAAACACTGAAAAATATTCTATATAAAAAATAAAAAAGACGGCTTTTTGGGCCGTCTAAGCATGTTTTTTCTTATTTTGCAAAGGAAAAGATTAGCGCGATGATTCCAACTATTAAAAGAATCATCAGTGCTGCCGTAATTAGCCCACTTGCTGCCAGAAGAATCATAGCGACCGGAAAAAAGATAAAAGAAAGGATTAATTTTCCGACACTCCACGCCAGCTTAATTGCAAGCCAGAAAAAGTCCACAACAACAGCAAACATTAAAATAATAAAAATTGTACTTAACATATTGATTACCTCCTCTGTTTAGAAAAAAAATAAAAGGGGATTATTTTATATCCCCTCTGAAAAAATCAAATTCTTTCAAGTGTCAGTCTAAGTGTCTTTCCGCTTAATTTAACACTCATTTCGACATGGCCATCCGCAACATACATAAGTGTTCCATCAACAATCTTGCTAGAACTATACCCAAGCAGTTCGTCATGCATTTCATAAGATGCGATGCCAAGGTCCGAATCTGTCTCTAATGTGATGTCTTTGAGCTCAAGCTCGTTTCCATCCGGTCTCTGAACATTAACGTCCATTTTATTACCCATAATAGACACGAACACATTTTCAACATAATCGGCCCCTACTGGAAAACGATTGCTGGTGATATCAATGACCTTCCACATGCCATCAAAAGACACTTCTTCTGAATAGTCATCGTTTTTCTCCCTTGAGAACACCTCATCGTTTCCATCCGGTCCTGTTTTATGCAGGGTTTCTGTCACGTTGTTATAATCCATTGTGACTACATCCTTATCTAATGCTTCCAGGAAGCTTACAGACAAGTTGTCTGCATACCATTTGCCCTGTGTAAATACAACATCTCCAGGCTTAGCATCGTCTGTAAAACGAATGTAATAATCGCCATCATCTTTTAACTCAACAACGGCTTCTCTTTCATCCCATGTTCCATACCATGTTCCAACAACGCTATTAGATACATATGACTCCATAGCGGTTTCTTCCGGTGTTGGGTCTTTTGCAAAAGTCTGAGCTGGAGACAGTGCAACAACAGAAGCAGCGATAACAACAGTGACCATTTTTTTTGTGATTTTTTTCATTTTTTTTCTTCCTTTCATGTTTGAAAAATTATTTTATCGATAATAATATGTAGGATTTATTGAACCATAAAAAAAAGAAGTAGATACATATCAAGTATCTTCTTCTTTTTTTTGGTTCTTTTTGATAACTCGCCGTTCCGGTTCGTAACCAAGCCTCGCAGAGGCTGACAAGCGAAGCCGTGATACCGCGAGCTATGCTCGCGTGTACCAGACGAGGGCGGGTTTCCCGCCCATCGATAAGGCTGAGTGCAGTGCACGAACGGGGATTCTGACCCACGTGCGAAGTTAAAACCGGAACATTTGACCCGCGGACGACTTTTGTCAGCCGGGGACTTCCCGTTCTCCGTTGATACCTCGCCTGCTTTGCCGGACTCGGTACCAGAATAAATATGATAACTCGCCGTTACCGGCTCGTTACCAGATTTTATTAATTTGTATGTGCTGCTGCTCCAGCCGTACCAGGCTTGATATCTTTTGTTTTTGCCGTGCTGGTGCCATCAGAATCGATATAGTTGTCTGTATCTGGTTCAGAACCTGAATCGGCGTTTTTCTTACTCTTCTGTTCGGATGCGGCTGCCATCTTCTTTGCTTTTTTCAGTTCTTTTTCCGTGCTCTTTTTCATATTTAACTGCATTTCATAATCATCAGTCCTTAAAGTACATATAATAGTCTTGTCATTAAGGGAAACCATATCCAGGATAAATGGCTTATCGTTATTTTCTATTGCACAGGTTAGCGTTCCGTTCTCAAAAGAGCCGTCCATTTCGTCAGCCTGGATTGGATTGTTCGATGAAGTGTTGTCAATATAAATATCAACTTTTTTATTTTTAATGTTTAAAAAAGCACTTGCAATTCCAAATGTAGATGGTTCAGCGGAAAGTTTTCCAATACTTACAGAGTCTGCTTCCCAAACTCCGTTAAAATCGGATTCATCAGCATTTTTATTTGGCGTTTTATCAGATTCTGAGGAAGAGGCATCTTCGTCTTTTGTTAGCTTCATTTTTGCCCCCTTAACCTTCGTGATGAGGCTGTCCCCATTAAATATATATGTCGTTTCACTGTTGTCCCCTTTATCTGTGATAACGTTGTCTCCATCCATTATCCATGTTCCGGTCTCTTCATTTCGTCCCTCAAAGTCTATACAATATGCGCCTCCGTCCTTTAGGTTCAGCACAACTGACATTCCGAAAATCTTTCCATACCATGTGCCTACTGGTGTGCCTTTCTTTTTTGGAGTTTCTGTCTGTGCAGGCGCCTGAGGCTCTGCCTTTGCCGAAACAGCCGGAGCGACAACTCCGGCGACCATGCTTGCAACCATGATGGTTACTACAATTCTGTTAAAATCGGATTCATCAGCATTTTTATTTGGCGTTTTATCAGATTCTGAGGAGTAGACATCTTCGTCTTTTGTTAGCTTCATTTTTGCCCCCTTAACTTTCGTGATGAGGCTGTCCCCATTAAATATATATGTCGTTTCACTGTTGTCCCCTTTATCTGTGATAACGTTGTCTCCATCCATTATCCATGTTCCGGTCTCTTCATTTCGTCCCTCAAAGTCTATACAATATGCGCCTCCGTCCTTTAGGTTCAGCACAACTGACATTCCGAAAATCTTTCCATACCATGTGCCTACTGGTGTGCCTTTCTTTTTTGGAGTTTCTGTCTGTGCAGGCGCCTGAGGCTCTGCCTTTGCCGAAACAGCCGGAGCGACAACTCCGGCGACCATGCTTGCAACCATGCTGGCTGCTACAATAGCCATTATCCACTTCTGAACAGCTCTTTTTCTATTCTTTTTGGTGGCTCTTTGATTCACTTCGGTCTTTTTGTCCATTAGCTCTCCTCCTCTCCTCCAGCGACTTCCCTCGCGTAAAATTCGTTGACATATTTCGTATATTCATTCATAATCCTGCGTTCCTCATCGGTCGGAGCCGGCTTTTTTCTATCTGCCGGATAGAAAAACTCTGATGCTCCATCTGAACGGATAACATAAAATGCCTTGCTGGAAAGCGGTGTCACGACAATTGTATCGGCGTAAAACTGCTTGTCGACCATTTCAATAAGGACATTTTCTATATCATCAATGTTTTTAATTTTGGCAACAGTTTCAATGACCTCACCAAGAAAAACGGAATTTAAGCGATATGTTCCATCTTCATATGACACGGACAGTCCCTCATACTTCATTGATGGAATCAAGATGATTGTATCCGGGTCATAAAGTTCTATATCAGTAAAACGCGATGTGCGCTTGTAAAGGTCAATGATTGGTTTATTTCCTGCCAGTAGGTTTTCAAACTGCTTGTTTGTCATCGGACCAAGCCCGTCAATGCATACAGAAAGAACCCGGCTCAGTTCTTTGTCATTTCCGGTTAGGATGCTTTCCTGTTTTGCAGTAATCCCGGAAATATCCTCTACGTTTACAGGAATCCATTTTGAAAATTCAAAATCATACTGAAAACATTTTGAACTTGTAAGCGCTGCCTCATCAACAGAGTTATATTTAAATAGCGTAATCTGTACATTGTCTGGATATTCAATCTCATCAGATATTTCGTCCAAATCTTCGTCGATATCTAAATCGTCATAATCATCTTCATCATCCAGGTCGAAGATATCTTCGGCCTCATCTTCGTAGCGCGATACGATAGCCAGGATGTACGTATAGGTTTCATCTCTTCCAGACAGCGTAACACCACGAAGCCGCAGTTTGTTATTTACAATGCTATCTTTGAAAGCGTCCGCATTATGCACAGAAAAGGTTATATGTCCAAGACCTGCCTTGGCAATTGCGTTTTTAGCCGCTTCTTTCACCATATCACGTGTTTCCTGGCAGAACTTTCTGTAAGTATTAAAGGTATTTTCCATATCATCAAAGAAAGATAGATTCAAGCCACCGTTATCCTTCTCATTATTGCTGTTTCTTCCTTTCTGCATTTCGGTCATATCAATAGTTTCAATATTATTTTCATTCATATTAGTTTCCTCGTCTTTCTATCTGATAGTTTTTTACTTTTTATAATAGGTCAGGTATTTCTGAAAAAACTGTTCTTCCTCAGCGGGCATTGTTGCTTTGTCTCCTATGTACTCATAGCTTCCATTTTCTCTTACATCAATCAATGAGTTTGCTGACAACGGAACAATGGCTGCTGAATCCGGATAAAACTTTCTATCCAGCATATCCGTCAATATTGAACAAATCTCGTCTTCAGATTCTGTCCTTAGAATCGTTTCAATTACCTGTTCATGCGCTACAGCGTTTAGTTCGTAAAAACCATTATGGAAGGTAACGCTCAGACCATCCGCTGCATCACTTTTCAATGGAGCTAAAAATGCTTCCTGGCCTTCCTGGTCAAAATTGAGACTTACAAATAAATCAGTTTTTTTATATAAGTTGAGAATTTCCTCATTCTTCTCACATAATTCCTCAAATGCAAAATCAGGCATGATTTTTTTGCCAGTGCTGCTCACTTTTAGAAGTAACGCTTCATTCGAATTTGGCTTATTCTGTATCATTTCGCATTGCAACGTTGTAAAGACGTTCTGCAAATGTTTCTACACTTGTATTGTACTTATCCTGAAGTACTTCGTATTTCTTGCGAAGGGATGCATACTGCTCTGACATGGCTTCCAGCTGATTTCTGAGACTCTGAATTTCAGCCTCTGTGGATTCAGGCTCAAATGCTTTGAAAGGCTCCTTTTCGCCCGCTGCAATATCAGTGATATTTGCATATGTATCTGCCTGTACCTTTCCGGTTTTCTGAGTTTCGGTTACCTCGTTTCCAAGAATAGCGCTGTATTTCAGACAAAACTTTTTGTATTTTGCCTTATTCAGAATCTTGCTTGGCCACACCGGATGCTCATTCATGGATTCGACAATCCGCTCGGCCAGGAATTCATCAAAATACAGAGGCAGCTCATCTTTGAACCGGTAGACATGTTCCGGATATTCACTCCTCAGTTTGGTGAGTCTGTGTGAGATAGAGCCTACGGCAATGCCATTTACCTCAGCAAACCTTCTTGAAGTTACAACCTTCACGCCTTTCACCTGATGCTGCCCTTTTCCTGTTCTTCCGTTAACTTTTTTCATGATTTTTTACTTCCTTTCTTGTTTGGTGCTTATTTGAATGCATTTTTAATATGATTTTTTCATGGCAAAATAAAAAGCCTGGCTTAGCCAGGCTTTTAGAACGGATATCCTCTCCATGGTGCTGGAAATTCCAGTGTATCATGGATAATATTTTGTGCATGCATATGTAATAAAAAAAGAAGCCCGTTTTTTCGGGCTTCAATAACATTATTTTTTCAGCAACCTGATTCTCTCCTCAATAACTTCCTGCGCATATGTATCTGTCCTTGCTTTTTCGTCAAGATACTCAATTTCTCCTGACACAGAAATCTTTGCAATGACTGTGCTATATTCAGGATTATCATATCCTCTTTTCCATGCGTTCACGCACCAGGCTTGCTCCTCCTGGTCGAAATGGTCGCACATGATTTCCACCCATTCGCTTGATTTTCCAGTCTTTGCGTTCAGAATAGTTCTGATATTTCCAACCATATTTTGAATCTCATACGCTTCACGATTTTTGTATTCCTCGTATTCGTCCTTATTGTCTTTCGGGTCGTTCATATTAGCGAAATTAATCCATTCAGAAGGATTTTTGTAATAGCAGTCCAGAACACTCTGGCAGAAATCAACAGGAGTAAATTCTTTGGTTGCCTGCAGCGGCATTTCAGAATTTTCGTCAATGATGTATACAGTATCACCACTGAGAACCACAGTGATATCGCCGTTGCCTTCCCGGTTGTAAATAACGGCGGATGCGCCTCTTGTTAAGTAATCAAAACATGCCAGCATTGTGTCATACATTACATCTGTCAGATAGCTTAAAGATGCCCAGTAACAAAAACTTCCTTTCTCTTGGATTCTGAATGTGCACCAGCCGTGCATTGGATTTGTTAAGATTAATTGTTTACTCATCATTTTCTGCGCAGGATACCCCATCTGACGTAGAAACAATATTCCTTGTTTCATAATCGGATGGGGAGGAATGCGCGGTTTTACATTTCTCTGCTTTTCTCATTATGTTATTTTTGGTTAAATGCTGATTTGAAATAACCGCCAGCATATCTATAAATGTTCAGTTTTTTAATTGCAACAGATTTCTTCTGCGGTAATAAGATTACCCTTGTTCCGTTGTTGTGACATCCGGATGTTTCAAATTTTTCTCCATTGAATATAACGATATCGTGAGGCTGTATTGCATAATGTTGTTTTCTTATGGTCCTTTTGCCTGCTGATATCTTCTGCCGTCTGTATTGGTGTAGATTCTCGGAGTCTTTCTTATGGTTGCGGCTAATTCTTCCATTAAACAACTCCTGGCCCGTCCGCGTCTTACCGTTACGGTTGTCAATGTATTTTGCATCGTAGAACTTTTCTAAACATCGGTTGTTTCTGCGCTTTTTCTTATAACATACAGGTTTTGAGCGATGCTTTGGATGGAACTGTCCCATTACAAAAGCATCATTGACGTGTGATTTGGTAATATCAAATGCTCTGCGCCGTTCTTTCGTTTCAGCGCCATATGTAATGTGGATATCAATATCTAGGAATAACGCTTTAACTTCGTTATATAATTTCCACCGAATGGTAGTCATATATGTCGCGCCTTTGAATGATGCAACCTTTGGTTTCCATCCGTATAACTTTCCACCAGGCTTATGGTTTGCCGGCGTATGGCACTTATCACATACCGTAATAAGGTTAGATATACGGTTTGTTCCACCCTGGCTTCTGTATACTACATGATGCGCATGAAGAATCGCACCATCTTTAATGGTCCTGCCGCAGCATTGACATGTATACCCATCACGTAAAAATACTGCTTCGCGGAGCGTCGTAACGCTGTATCTTTCGCCATGCTGATAATCTAATCCCTGTGGTAATGGCCTGCCTTCTTCCCTGGCTTTTAAAACCTGCGTATCAAAATTTCCCATTTCTAAGGTAATATCGGTAACCGGTATCACTTTGCAGATACGTGAAATCGCCTGGATATGGATGGTCTTCTTATGTTCCAGGGACGGAGCAATCCATCCGTCGTCCCGCTCTCGGTTATTGAACCGTGGCTGACGGTATCTCTTTCTGTTCCGTCTCTGCCTGCGGTACATCCTGCAGGCATCATGTTTCTGCCTCTCATCTGTTAATGTGTCAATCTGCTCTCCCAGATATTCGTGCTTCTCTGATTTTACAGATGTTCCAATATGTATATATCCAGTGTCCATGCAGAGTTCCACCGGTTGAATATAACCGGTCTCTCTTTCTGTTAACTGGATAGTGAACGGATGATATCCGTGTATGATTGCTTTTTTAGATTTGAGCAGCTTACGCGCTCTGTATTCGCTTGTCGGCATCAATAACATGCCTGTTTTACTAACAACTGCAACGGACATAAACTGCCCTCCTTTTTAAAATATCTCCGGCATAGCCGGAAGGCTTACGCCTTCTGCATCAATCGTTACCAAGTATCCGAAGATACCTGATAACAATCCATACAGGTTCTCTTCCTTTCGGTACTGGCAAGCCAGAACCTACTCAGAATGGTTGTCCTCATCGCCAATGTTAATCGGTAGTTTAGCGTATACAACACTTCTCCTACCCTCAGAGATGTTTAATTGTATACCGCAGAACCTGGGACTTGAGGAGTATCCACAGGGTGCCTATTTTACCGGTAACGTAGCGTACTAGAAGTATCCCTGACTGCGCAAGGCAGCCGGTTCCGCTGCACACTAAGGCTAATCAATCACGACCTTGCGGTTAACGCCTCCGACAAATCTAAACAGGGCTAATAAAAAATACAGAATAAAAATATGTATGTTTTTACAAGCCCCGTCCGAGATTTATCTCGGGCGCGGGTTATTGACTTCTGCTCTCCTTTCAGTTGGTGAACTACCTGCATCTAAAGAAGCAGGCTTCCGAAGAAGACAGCCCAAAGACACAGGCTTTGAACCAGCAGGTTCTCTTTTTTCCTGTCTATCCGGGTGACATATTATGCCACGTCTGTAAGCGTGACTCCGTAGCTCGGCAGGCTACTCCGGTGTTCCACCGGTAAGGTTATCGGGTTACCAAAAGACTGCATGTCTGATATGGCACTTTTAGCAATCGTATTCAGTTTGTTATATGTAATACAAGATTTTGCGAAATCAACCTGTATGGATTTTTTCTTTGCCATATCAAAATCTCCTGCTTTTTTCTTACATAGTCAATATGCCGAAAAAATCTAAAACGGGACGATTTTTTGCGAAAAATTTTTGCAGAAAATAAAAATTTCTCTACGCCGAAGCATAGAGAAATCAATAAATCGCAAGCGATATTTTTGTTTATTTGTATATCTAGGCGTTTCCATCTCGGCAATACAATAACCGAGAATTCCCACTTATTTCTTAATTGTTTCCGTTGCCACTTCCGGCTTATCCGTTTCTTTTGTCTCTTCTTTTTCCTCTATTTTCACATCCTCTTTTCTGCACTCAGAGCACTGACACTGACATTCAGCAAACAGTACCATGACAGAAAGGACGATAGGCAGAAGCAGAAGGATTGTAACGCAAAGCATCTGCAATCCGGAAAGCTGTGCAGAAACGATAAAGCCAAGAAAAGTTACGCCGAAAACGGCAATCTTCATCCACGCATCGGCCTTAAAGAATCCTCTGCGGAGTAGCATATAAGAAATTGCCGTTACCGCGATGTAAATGATACATATGATGATAAAGAACATCATGACCGCGGCAACCGCAACCCAAGCCAGACCACCAAGGCCTGCGAACATACCACCAATTGCAGCACCCGGCAAAGCATAGTCATAGCATCCGCCAGAGGTAATCCCGCCTGAAGCGATATCTACTCCGGAATTAACCATATGTGCCACAAAATTACAGATAGAGAACATCCCGACTTCCGCCAGCACCATGAAAATAGTATAGATTGTAAGTAGAATGGTAGAGGTCGCAGAAAGCGTTTTTGCCTTTTTATTTTCCATTATTTTTTTCACCTCCTTTTTTTGTATAGATACAATATGCAAAATAAACACAAAAAAGTGCTGCATTTCTGCAGCACAGATAAGATTGCTAACTCAGGTTCGCGTTTTCGGTGTCTGCTCAAAATTAACCACCGTAATAAATTTCAGTACAACCATCGTCGGAAAGTTCGATTTCTTTAATCTCCCATCCATTCACGGTAAAATCTCCACGATAAGCATTCCTGTAATGGTCCTTCACAGTTTTTTCCGCTTCTTTTAAGTTTGAGGACATTACAATGCCAATAATTTTTTCATCGCGAAAACTGTCGTACTGGTAATAGCTGAATATTTTTTTGTCAGATATTCCGGACTCGCTTTTATCACGCATTTCTCTTCTCATTTTTTTTTCTCCTTTCTTTGCAATTGATTTTTGTAATCTTAATATGCAATATTTTCAGGCAAGAGAAAAAGCCGGCATTTTCTGCCGGCATATTGTTATCGAGTTATCGATTTGTGGATTTTTCTTTCTCTCTTCCGAAGTAAAAGAACAGCCATCCATATAGTGGACCACTACAAAAATTAGGGTCATATTTAGGAAGCAACCAAGGGTCTTTTAGACTGAACTGCCAATACACGCTGTACATGTCTCCGTTACTGTTTTTGTAAGCAACCATCCAGGTAGCGCGTAAACGTGTTGCACAGATTACCTCCACTCCAAAGAAAAACTCAATTAAAAATGGAAGCAGTTTGCAGTCCTGGATTTTTCTATCAGTACTTGCAAGTTCAGTGGTTTTTGTCTCTTTTCTCATTATTTTTTCCTTTCTCCGGCGGCTTCGCCGCCGGTGTCAATCCAAAATTAACAGATATCCTGAACATTCGCCTGAATGCTGGTCACGCCATTCCACTCATTGAGTGTTGGGTAATACAGCATCTTAAAGTCGTACAGTTTTCCATTCTGATTCAAAAACTGTTCTTTCGTCTCAATATCATGAAAACATACACCGCTCTTGCAGTTTCGGCTGTTGAATGTAATCTTAAGAACATTTTTGTTCTTACCGATAATCTCAGCACGATTTGCTTTCACGCTACTCTGGGCAAATACCGGTTTTTCATTTCCCTTACCAAACGGTTCAAGGATTTCAAGCTGTCTGATGAAATTCTGTGTCAGAAAATCAACCGGAAGAATCACGTCAATCATGACCTTCGGGATAAAGTCCGCATCGGTCAGGCCGCTGCGGACGTTAAGTTCCTGACGGAATTTTTCCAGATTCTCTTCTTTCAAAGATAATCCAGCAGCCATTGGGTGACCGCCAAAACCAAGCATCAGGTCCTTCACTTCCACCAGTTTTTCATACATTGAATATGCTTCAATGGAACGGCCGGAACCTTTCAGGAAATCACCGTCACCTTGTGTAAGAACGAAAGCAGGCTTGCAATACCGCTCTCTTATTTTACCGGCAATGATTCCGGCGATACTTTCATGTGCTTCCGGAAGGTAGACAACCAAAACCTTGTCATCCTGCATTTCTGCATCAATGATTTTGAACGCCTCCTCCATACCTTCTTTCGTAAGGTTCTGACGTTCTACGTTCAGGTCTCGCATCTGCTCTGCACGTTTGATTGCGGTATCATAATCAGTTTCAACCAGCAGGTCAAACGCCTCGTTTGCGGTATCAAGTCTGCCCTCGGCGTTAATGCACGGGCCAATCTTAAAACCATAATCGTAAGAGGTCAGAGCTTTGTCTCTCAGTCCAAGAACTTCAAGCAGTGCCTGCAGGCCAATATTTGAAGTGTTCTGCATTTTTTTAAGCCCTTCTTTAACGATTGCGCGGTTGTCATGCTGTAATTCCATTACATCGCAGACAGTGCCGAGAGAGGCAATTTCCAGAAAGTCCGAATTTTTAAATTCCTGTTCTTTTCCGAATTTCTTATACAGGCAGCCCATAAATTTCCAGGCAACGACTGCGCCACAGATTTCTTTGAAAACACCGTCATCTTCCGGACGTTTCGGGTCAATGACCGCGTCGGCGTCAGGGATGATGTAGTGGCGAGTTCCGGCTTCATCTTCATTACAAGGAGCTTCATGCTGTTCTTCCTCAGACTTAACGTCTTCGTCAGAACAGCATGTGTCCCTTATTTCATAAGGAACTTCATGGTGGTCAGTAACTACCACTGTCATTCCGAGTTCTTTTGCCAGCTTAATTTCATTCGCAGCAGCGATACCATTATCGCAGGTCAGGATAACCTGTACGCCAGCTTCATACGCATCACGAATTGCCGGTTCATGAAGACCATAACCATCTGTAATACGATGCGGTATGAACTTATCGCATTTGGCACCAAGTCCGGTCAGACCTTTGTAGAGGATATATGTACTGGAGACGCCATCCACGTCATAGTCACCCATGATGCGGATATATTTTCCTGCCTGCACTGCGTCGTAGACAATATTAACGCCGCGATGCATATCAGTCAGTTCAGAACCATCAGAAACGGTTGCAATACCTGCTTCCAGATACTCCCTTACAGCATCCTCTCCCTGCACACCACGGTCAGCGAGAATCTTAATGATGGCTGGATGTACACCAAACTTTTCTGCAAGTACGTTGAATTCCGGGCTTTTGAGATTTTTGTAAATCCATTTACTTTTACTCATTTTTTAAGTCTCCTTTTCTTTGTTTTAGTTTTAACTATATTTTTACGGTTTTAATATGCGGGATTTTTAAAATAGCGAAAAACGTAAAAATAAGCCCGGCAATTACTTTTGCCGGGCTGTAAATGTTGTGTATGTGGCTTTGTTGTGTTTTAGAATTCGGTATCTCCACTCATTTTTCTCACCTCCTTTTAGGCAATTTGCGGAATGCCATCGTCAACTACATTTATATTTTTTGATGCCTGAAGGATGACATTGCCGATTTCTTTTTTTGTGTGTTTGATACTAATATGAAGAGAGACGCCCCCTTTGCTCTGTCTGATTTTTTCTTTTGGAAATTTAACATAGTCATTGTCGACAATTATATCATCTGATTTTACAAAAAACGCATTGCTGATTTTAAAACGTGTCGCAGTATCTTTATCTTTTCCTCTTCCATGAATCCACCCAATCACCTTTTTGTTATTTGCTTTAACGCGGCACATACCGTCCTCGATAGCAATATCTTTTTCATTGAGGATTTTGTTTAAATATTGTGGTGTAAATGCATTTGCTAAAGAATTTTTTCCAGTAGTTCGGATTTCACTTCCTGCCACTGTAATCAGCGGAGTATTGTCAGAAAAAGTATAGTCTATCAGTTCTGGCGTTAAGCCAATCAGTTCGTCTTTGTTTGTTGCCGTCATGATTATATCAATATCGGATGAGTCCAAAAAAGATTTAACAAAGCCAATAGCTTTTGTGTCACCATCATCAAAAAGTTTATAATTGCTTCCCATTTTATCAATCATAGATGTCTTACTGTTAAACTCCTGAATATACTTAACGTATCCTGGGTAATTGCTCTTGATTTCGTCAGTGATAATTATCTTTCCGTTTTCATCATAAATAAGGTCTTTGTCCATAAGCAAAGCCGGCATGTCTTTGATTTCAATTTTACATTCCTGTCCATTAATAGCGATACCCATATCACCAGCAGCTGGATTTCCGTATTGAACAACAGCATTGGAGTCGTCTGATTTTTTGTAATAAGCATACCTTGCAGCACATGCCGTATACCTTGATTCTTTTATGTATTTTACAGCTTCTTTTGGTGTCTTTGAGATTGGGGTAGTCTCCAAATCAACATAATTTCTTAGCTCCATTGCTTTCGCGCATGTCTGCGCTACAACACATTCATACAAAACTCCGGGCTGCAATGCTTTTTTAGCTTTCAACTGCTTTCCTATTTCGTCTTTTCCAGATTTTAAGCGGTTCACCAAACATCCAATTTTTTCATTTGAAGCTATAAAGTCGTCAACATTATCAAACTTACTGCTATTCTTTTTATAATATGTTTCTATTTTTTTTATGTCCTTTTTGGACATGATAAGTTTTGTGGATGATTCGAAAATTTTTTTTAAAATTTCTTTTGTAGCTTTCTCTTTTGTATTCATAAGCTGCTGCCTTTCTATTTATCTTGCTCTGAAAATACGGAGTTTGAATGTATTTCGTTAAAAATAGACGAGTTTTTATCTGTTCCGATAGCTTTTAAAAAGATGTCATTTATTTCTGTTCTGTATTTGTCAGGAAACTTGATATTTTCTTGCATGCTTCCCGCATTTTTTTTATATACAAGGTATTTATCTTCTGACTTCTGCATTTCGTCAGTAATCTTAAGAAGTCGTGTTTTATCTTCTGGTTGTAGCAATGCTGGGTCGATAATTGGTAACGATTTTAGCAATGATGCTGTATATGTGATTCCGCCATCAAACAGCCTCCAATACCAATAACAGAAACTAGAATTTAAAAAACAGTACACGATTTTTGATGTGTCGCTATCGCTAAATGCTAAGCGAATCTTTCCGGTCCTATTTAATTCTTTTACGGATGCAACAGTGTAATACCTACAAGTATTTGGAACATATAAATTGAATTCCCCATCAACGCTCAGCAAGGTCTTTAACTCAATGCTGTTTTTTGTCCATTTTTTGTAAATATTCTCAAAGATTGGTCCGCACTTGCAATATTTCGCATGTGTGCTGTCTATAATCTGATACGTAGTTCCGACAAATCTGTTTAAAATGTTTGTTTTTAGAAGCTTTTTTCGCTCTTCGTTTTTAAATCTGATAAGATTTGAACACCTATATCCAGATACGTTGCTACGATTTTCCGTTACTGTAATTGCGGCTCTGACGGAATTAGTTGAATTTGAATTGAAGACTCCGTGTTTCTTACCTGCGAAAATATTTCCAGGCACGTTATCAAAAGCAACAATAAATCCATTATAGAGATTCATTTTTTTTCGTAACGGCAAGAACTTTTCACTGCCGAGAAAGCTGTAAGGCGTAATTACAACAGATGATTCGCTTTCATCTAGAATCTTCTCCATTATTGCTGCATAAAATTCTTTGCTCTTTCTCAATATTTCAGTTTCCTGCCAATTTTTGTCTATTTTTGAAATCTTAAAATATGGCGGGTTGCTGATGACTTTACAGCTTTCCGGTAACGATATGCTCTTATCAAGAAAATCACAAACAATACTATGTATTTGAGGTCCCAAGTCATTTCCATATTTCTTACATATAAGAGCCACACATATCTTTAAAGCCAATGCATCTTTGTCATATAAATACAGGTGACCTTTGGCTATCAAATCACGTGCTGCTGTGTAGCCTATTTTGTTTAAATATGATAAAATTAGATTTCCGGTTCCACAGCAAACGTCGCAAACATTTTCTCCTTTTAATCCATCAAACCAGTCAGACATTACATCTGCAACATCAAACGGTGTAAAGTACTTTCCGCTCTCTTTTTTTTCTTTTTTGTTGATATGAGCGAGTCCAATTTCGTACAATTCTCCTGCATTTTGAACTTCACTTAAACCGTTTTTTATGATGGAATCCCAAACATTTTCAAGCCCATCTTTATCTATTTCTTCTATGTATTTTTCTATCGTCATTTAACCTCTCCTTCGTCTATAGCTGTTATGCGTAAAATTTTCTAATAGCTATTTTTTTTGCGGATTTTTTTTCAGATTTAAAATGACGAATAGGAAAAAATATAAATCGTACAATAAAAAAAGACATGTAAAAGGTCAAAAATAAGACAAAAAAATAAGCCCGGCAAAGTAATTGCCGGGCTGTAAATATTGCATATATTTAGAATTCGGTATCTCCTGTTATATCGATATACCCTCACATGTAGTGAGAGAACAAGATGGCATCCGTGGAGTTCCAGTACTTCATCGATATACCTTCACATGTAGTGATGGAACATATCTGGCATAGGGATTTTTTCGGTTATGTACGATATACTCTCACATACAGTGAGGGAATGACGGCATCATTGAAGTATGAGCACTTCCTGGCGATACACCCTTACATATAGTGAGGAAACCCCGGGCAAACTTTTGAGGACTGCGAACAGGCCGATATACCCTCACATACAGTGAGGGAACGGAGCATTTACACCGAAACACAATGACCGAAATGATATACCCTAATGATATACCCTCACTTGCAGTGAGGGAACTACAATTTGGTAAACTTATTATCGCCCAGGTCGATATACCCTCACTTGCAGTGAAGGAACGACCGGAAGACAGCCAAATGTTGCCATGTTTGCGATATACCCTCACTTGCAGTGAGGGAACCTACAAAGCCGGCCACGTGTGGCTGCCAAAATACGATATACCCTCACTTGCAGTGAGGGAACTATCTAAGTCAGAATTATAAAATAAAATCTGGCGATATACCCTCACTTGCAGTGAGGGAACCCGCCTCGGCCTGCAGCCGTTCTGCCTTTATGCGATATACCCTCACTTGCAGTGAGGGAACGCCCTTTCTTATGATTTTCGCCTGTGGTTCAACGATATACCCTCACTTGCAGTGAGGGAACCAACTATATGCAATCGATTGAAAAAAGCACGTGCGATATACCCTCACTTGCAGTGAGGGAACGTGCTTCAATCTTTTAATATATTCAAAATCTGTCGATATACCCTCACTTGCAGTGAGGGAACAAAATACACCTACCAGGGTAATGGAGAGTGGTCGATATACCCTCACTTGCAGTGAGGGAACATTTTTCTTTTTTTGCTTTCTTTTTCCCGATTCGATATACCCTCACTTGCAGTGAGGGAACGCGATTACAGCCGACATTGAAGAAGTTAAAGGCGATATACCCTCACTTGCAGTGAGGGAACATTCGTTTTTCCTGTGCTGATACGTGTCGCCGCGATATACCCTCACTTGCAGTGAGGGAACGCCTTGTAAATAGTTCTTCAGATATCTGTACATGATATACCCTCACTTGCAGTGAGGGAACACTCAGTGTTTATGCGGCTTTCAGCCGCCTTAAACACCTCGTTGTGCAAATTGCACAAAAGATTTTTTCATCTTTGCTCCACATATTTAATATGCAGAAAAAATACGTAAAGCGAACAAAAATCGTAAAAATTATTGAAAAATATTTTTTAAATTTTTATACATCCAAAATACTGAATCCATATTCGTTATCAATGTTAATCTGTTTATCGCCGTCAGAATTGGTAGCGTCATTTGAGTTGAAAATTTTTACATCTCTAAAAATCCCAACGCCATATTCTTCTCCATCAAATCCGTTCAAATAATGCAATGGAACTGTCACGACACATCTTTTAAATAATTCTATGGCATCAAATTCATCGTTGCCATCCATACCTTTAAATTTTCCTTTTGCCGCCTTCATCTCATCCTCATCCAGAATTGCAATCTGCACAGTCGGCTCTCCGGACTCTCGCACATTAATATATCTATCAGACAATTTTCCAAGCACACATTTTTCATACAGCTCAAAGCCATTTTCAATATTGATATTCCCTGCATCTGATTTCGCATTTTTGATTCTGTCTTCTGTCATAGTTTTGATGTCTGCCGATTCATACACGCGATTGATAATTTCTGGCGTACATGATGGTATCTGTAATACAGGGCGCTCTACTATCACCTGGCGCGTTGCATCCAAATAGCATGGTTTATATACGTGACCAGTCCCGCCATATTCCGCATTATCATCTGTATCAGGAATCAAAACCTGCACAACATTTTTTACATCCATATGTTCACGAATAATCCCCGCATCACCGTGACGATGATATCGCCCGATTCTCTGCAGCAATAGGTCAACCGGACAGATTGCTGTTATCATATAATCAACATCAATATCAATTGACTGCTCTAGTACCTGCGTCCCAACAATAATTGCTCGCTCCGGCCTCTCACTCCTGTTTTTTCCACACCATTTTAAAATTTTTTTAATTTTTTCATCCTTTGTCTTTTCAGGCATGCGTGCATGATACAGGATAAGGTTGTAATTATCATCAGCAATTTTTTTAATACTATCATATACATTGATTGCATCAGCAACAGTGTTCATGATGACACACTCACAGCCTCCGTATTTTACGTTTCTTACAGCCCGCTCTGCAATTGATTCGTAATCATTCAGAATCGGCAATGATTCACACTTAATGTTTTTATCTGGCTCATATGATTCAGACTGGCATTCATAAAATTCATTATCAGTTGTTACGTATGAAATCAGCGGATAGCCACTATGCACATCAATATCTGACTCGTTAATTATTGTTGAAAATAATTTCTTTTTTGTTGATACTGGCAATGTCGCAGATAACAAAATAACTGGGATTCCGAGAACGTTGCAAATCTGTAATAACCGCTCAATGACCGTAATCATATATGCATCATACGCATGAATTTCATCAATAATCAACACCTTGGACGACAGCCCGGCCATTCTGACACTTTCAAATCTCACCAGCCTGGCAGCAGTCATTACCTGGTCAACGGTTCCAACTGCAGATGGAGCCAACAATCTCTGTCGTGAGACATCTGTCCATGACGGTTCAGTATTATTTTCCCTCAATAGCATAGATTTTGAGGTATATAATTTTGTTTTTCGCATCTGTAACTCAGTCAAAAAATCATCAACTCTGCCCTGAATAGCCTCAGCAGAAGCGCCTGTTGGCAGTCCCATATAAATTCCAGACAATCCGTTTTTATTACCCAGGACTGATGCAGCATATAATGCAGCCTCTGTTTTACCAGAACCGCATCCGGATTCAATCAGCATTAGTTTTATATTATTGTTTTGCACCAATTTTGCAACATCATGCTGCACTGGTCGGCCATCCCCGAAATGAAAAATACTGTCAAATGAGCGTACATTTGGGAACGATGAATATGCTAGGCCCTGAGAGAACAGAAATAGTTTTACAATTTCTTTTTTTTCTTTTATATATTCATTTATATCTGAAAAATCACGAATCGTTTTATTGTCCATTACATCGTTATTTGACGCAATCCAGTCAGATGTAATGAGTATACCAAGGATTCCATTTTCTACAGCAAATTTTGTTTTTGGATTTTTAAAAACAGCATCTGGAAATTCAATTTTTTCGCATGGAAAAATCTCTTTGATATAATTGTAAATATATTTTTGAATATTCCCCCAACGTTCAACAATTTTGAACTTTATTTGTGCGAAATCCTTTTCTTTATCTCGCTCTTTTTCTTTTTGGTGATGCAGGCCGATTACTTGACGAATCATCGTTTTGCTACGTATGGCTGCATCAAATCCGAGCAAATCGCTTAGAATCGTTTCTGCATATTCTTCATGTCTAAATATCGACGATATTGTCTCTTGATTTAGTTCATACCCTCTCAACATCTCGTTTGTCTCGGCATCTCGTCCCTGAAAAACCGGGTGTGCTTTGCCGATATCATGTATCGCACAAATAAATATGATTTGAGATTTTAAAATTTCCTCATCAATCCCAGTTAATTCAACGAGTCTATTGACCAGCGGTCTAAAAATTCCATTCATCAGACATCCTGCAACGATTCCTGTCTCTAGCATATGGTCAATTAATGATTTTTTTGGATTTAATTTTGCCCATAATTTTTCTGAAATCATTTTTGTTAATGTATTTTCAGGTTTTACAATTAGCTGTAATCCGTCGTAATCTTCAAATTCGTAAGATGGATAACCAATTTTTTTTACGTTGTATTTTTGTTCATTTTTATCTGTATATATTAAAACGGCCGAGATACCATCAATATTAGTAATATCTTCCCATAATCTGTCACGTGTCCTGGCTGAGGCGTTAGAAACGAATGTGAATGGGGCAATCTCCTGAGAGAATAATGATAATTCACCACGGATGCTGTCTGGCGCGTGCTCTAAATGAAGCACAAACATTTTTCCTTTTCCTCCTGTTTTTCTTGTTTATATTTAATATGCTAAAAAAATAAAAATACCCTCACGTATAGTGAGGGAACTAATTCTTCTGCTATCATTTTCGTCAACGTGTTGATACACCCTCACATATAATGAGGGAACAAGATATTCAATATCCGGGACAACTTGCCCGGCGATACACCCTCACATATAATGAGGGAACAACAACCCAGAAAGCCCCCGCCGGGTCTTTCTCGATACACCCCTACATATAATGAGGGAACATCCGCGCGCTTGGTTCTTTTGTTATGCTTTACGATACACCCTCACGTATAGTGAGGGAACTTCCCGGCGATACGTGGTAGTATGTTGCAAGGCGATACACCCTCACGTATAGTGAGGGAACCGTCAAGTGGGGCATTATTCTCATCTACTACACGATACACCCTCACGTATAGTGAGGGAACAAGTCCAAGTTAGCACAGAATGCGAATAACTGCGATACACCCTCACGTGTAGTGAGGGAACCAGAACGCCGAGCGGCAGACCTGCAGAGCATACGATACACCCTCACGTGTAGTGAGGGAACCAAGCAGTAGACAAGGCGGGTCAAGGGTGACTGCGATACACCCTCACGTGTAGTGAGGAAACAGTTAAGTGAGCCAGAAACGAAACTATATGACCGATACACCCTCACGTGTAGTGAGGGAACAATCCTTCGAACTTTCTCGGGTTCGTGTAAATCGATACACCCTCACGTGTAGTGAGGGAACTGTCATATTATATATGAGGCGTTAAAGACGCGCGATACACCCTCACGTGTAGTGAGGGAACACTCAGTATTTATGCGGATTTCAGCCGCCTCAAGCACCTCGTTGTGTAAATCATACAAAAGCCTTTTCATTCTTTTTTTTACCGTTATTATACATGTTGCACCCCCAATACCAGACACAGCCCGGCGCCATACGGGCGTGAGCGTCCAATTCCATTTTTGAGTATTTCCGTCAGTTTTTCTGAATCCGTCACATTCAGCATACACTCATATCCATAGAATGATGTGTGATGTGATTCGCCACTTGCTTTTGAGACATATATATTAGTTTTAGCCACTTCATTGATAGCCATCAGACTTCCGGCAGGTTCAAATTTTTTCTGCAGCCACTCTGCACGCTCTCCAGGTGTTCTCAACAGCCACATACAGTTTGGATTTTTTACCATTTTTTTATTTCTTTTTTGCGGTTCAAACACGCCATACAATCTAACAATATCGCCGTTTCTTATAGCGTCCATCATATGGCTGCATTCCCTGCTGTTTAATAATTTTAATGAATCATTTGGAATGTTTTTTGGCTGGCTGTTAGACTGCACTATCATATGTACCGGTGCGCTTTCAGCACCATTCTTTTTGGAGTCCATTATCATATACAAAACGCCTTCTTCAGCCCGGTTTCCGTCGAACATTAACATTACCGTTTTATGAACCAAATCCATATTTCTTAACAATCTTACTTTTTTAAACTCGAATGTGCTGATATACACTATTGTCCTCCACTTCTGGCATTTCACATATGCCGCGACATACCGGTTCTGCTGGAATACAACATTTACTACCCAGGTAATAATCCCAGACCGGTTCATTCAATGCTGTCTCAATTTTTCTTAACAATTCTTCTTCCGCTTTCAGATATAATACATATCTGTACCCCACAACATATTCACGCATGATGATTGACGGAGAATGCAACATTCCACCGCCTGCTGTCAACATATCAGGTGCAGATACGGTCTGAAAATCAAACAAGATATCTGGGGTTGTATTATTTCCTCGTCTTATTGGTGCAGACTCCTTATTGTCAATATACAACTCAAAACTGTTTTTCAATTTCTCAATCCTGGAATCGCCACGTGGATATCCCAGGGCGCAGGCAATCATGCCTGCAATCCCAGATTTTGTCGGCATCAGTTCAGTGTATCTGTAATTTGGACCGAGGCCTGTGTTTCTCCACGACTGCAGCATTCCAGAGCATATCAGCTTCAATGCTTTAGAATCGTTCATTCACAATCTCCCCAATCATATTTAACGCATCGCCAAAATTTACGTGCTCCGCGCCGGTAATTTTATCTGCATCTTTTCCGGCATATAATTTTTTTATGTACTGCTGATGCCCTGAAAAATCGTTTGACACAAACTCATGCATTGCAGCAATAAATTTTTCATCTTCAGCTCCACCGTATCTGTTCATTTCCTCAATGCAGCAGGTATCTGCAGTTCTGTTTGTTCCGCAATCCCTGATTGTGATATAAACTCCGACCGGGTCAGGATATGATGCAAATGCATTCTGTCCACCAGATGGGGCAGAGCATGCAATATCACGAACAACACAGCAGATAGCCTTAACCATCATCTCTTTGACTCGTGCCTTGTTACTTTCATCCGTCATATCAATACCTTTGGTCATATTCTCATACAACTGCCGAACGTCAATGCTGGCGTATTCATAGTAAACATGAGTTGCGAAGTCTTTAGAATCCAGATATGCTGAGCCGCTCTGACCGCTGTCCAGTTCATTTTTCATATCAGAGAGATAATTATCTACAACAGTAAAATAGTCATTATCCATAGTAGCCTGTCCTAGCGAATAGCTATGATTTACTGACACTGCACTCTCCACTGACTCCATAACGTCAGATGTTGTCATACGTCCGAACATAGAGCAGTCAACACCATATGACCGTAGAGGCAGCTTCTTCTTAACCGCGCTGATAATCTGCGCTGCATATCCAGAACCGTCATCTTTTTTCTTCTTTCCTTTTTCAGTTTCTTTTTTCAGTTTGTCCCATTCTTCCTGGCCTGTAATAACCTCACAAAAGACATTCATGATGTCTTTAATGTCATATTCTGTAAAAACGAGAATCTGGCTGGTTACATCGATTGCTTTATTTTTCAGGTCACATTTGAGAATATTTTTTACGATATATTCTGCCATCTCCTCAGCATTATCCTGATATAACGGAGATTCCATTGCCGCAAATTTTTTCATCAGGATGTCTTTGATTGCACGGGTTCTGTATACATGTTCCATTTCTCCGAGGCATTCCTCCAGATGCTCACGCCATACCCTCTTTTTTGACTGAGACGAAATCCTGTTGTATCTTGAATTGTCAATCATGACGTCCTTCACCTGTCCTGCACCGTCACAGTTCAGACGGGAAATGCCGTATCGTTTACCTACATGTACCTCAATCACCAGTTTTTTATTCATTTATTTTTTTCTCCATTTTTTCTTCTTTATAGATTCCTGCAATTGTTTTTGTCCATTCATCTTTTGTTTTATATGACCAGTTTAAAACGTCAGATGCTAATTTTATGATATCAATGCTGTTTTCTTTGCTGCACAACTCAACATAACGGGTTACATAGTTGATGAAAATTCGTTTATCACGTTCATCAATCATATATCCAATTTTCTGCCTCGCTGCCGCATTTCCGGAATCATACATTGTTTTTAACACGCATTCAAATGGCTTTCCGGATTCGCAGCCTTGTTTAATGTATATTGCCATCATATCTGATAAAAAATCCATTTTATAAATCGCAATATTATCATTTCCGATGATACTGAATAGTAACGCCTTCTCCGGCATCCGCAGCCGATTAAACGGGATTTTCCAGGCTCTTCTTAATAACATTTTGTCGTTATCATCTAATGTCTTCACTCTTTCAAAAATTGACGTCACGTCAATTTGATTCGCTGCTGTATTGTTCACGTCTCTTCTTCCTTTCTGTTCTGATTTTTTCGTATATTTTTTGTGCTTTAATTGATTTCCCATATGGTACCGGAACCTGATAAATCAACTGCCAGGAATAGCCGGCCATTTTTGAGATATAGTTATTCAGTTTTTCTTTTAGAGTCTCTGTGTAAAAATCATCGTCCTCGTCAATTTTAGCGATTTCAGGAATAAATTCTTTTTTGAATAGTCCCTCGCAATATCGCATAAAACGATTTCCTAGCACCCGCTCAACTGTTTGGATTTCGTGTTTATTATTATCGTTAGCCGGGTCTGACGAGTTTAATGCTTTATCTACGGTTTTAATATCTCTTATTAATTGATATGCTATATTTTCTGCCGCCGTGATAAAGTCTTTGGAAACAATTTTTTTATTTTGGTCGCGCAAAATGCATAATGGCAAATAACATTGGTATTCTCCTTGCACAAGATATTTAGCCTGCTCCATAGCCAGATAATAAGCGGTCATTATTGGGTGCCCGAAGACGTCTTCCACATCAAAGCTGTCGTAACCGCTTGTCAATTTAAAACCAGCTAAACATTTTGGTGCGCCACCATCATACACATCTGCATATGTTTTAATATCCAGCCATGACCGATTGGACTCCGCAAAGCGAGTGCCCGTTTTGAATGTTCGTGAGGCCGTTTTAATCTCTCTCACGCTGACCGACGGTTCTGTCTCTTCAATCCACCGTTCTCTTGCTGCGGCGATTAAATCTGCTTCCCCGATGTCAATATTGATTTTGTAAACTTTTGAAATCGTTTTATTAGTTTCGTCAATAGAACTTAAATCTGGATATAAATACATTACAGGGAAAAACATACCTTCCATTTTGGGAACATTCACAGTATCGGTTTTGCAGGAATTTAAATTTTCCTTTCCTCTCTCATATGTAGCCCATCTCCATAATGGCGCGTCATTTTTTACATTATGTTTACTGTCAAATGCAATGTTCATCAAAATGCTGTGAAATAACGTCTGATTTTTATCCGAATCAATGTGATATAAAATCGGCGGTACTCCGACACACATTAACCCTGAACGATAACCAGCACCTCCCTGCCCGGCGATGCAATGCGCAATTAACAGTAAATTCATATATTCTGCAAATGATACCACTTCGGCGTTTTCTACTGTGTATTTTTTGTTATATACACTGTCATAATATGAATCTCTGCAGTCTTTTGCGGCAGTATTTTCTATATAATTTTTTGTACTGACATTATTGAAAAATACCTTATTGTTTCCGCTTCCCATTCGCGGATTGATTGTCGCCACAGATACAGATTTTTTGCTTTTAAATATTTTTTCAAATGTTTTTTTGTCTGTCTGCATAAATGGTCTATTTTCATCAAATAAATCAAATGAGACACCTGATTCTTTACATTGCTTAATATATGTATCAATTTTTTTAGCATCAAAATATCCAGTGTCCAGTAATGATGTCTCAGTATCAATATTTAATCCAAAAATGTCCATTACAAATGTTTCCGCCAATCTCTGTTGCAAACGTCGAAGAACTGCGAACTGTCTATTTTCAGCACTGCATTTATATAGATGAGCGTTGACCAGATAATCACGTAATCCGACTTGTGTTTCATTTCCGTTCATATCAATGACGCCCATCCATGGTTCATATAAAATGTTAAACATTTTTTTCTCCTTTTTTTAATATTTGATTTTAGTATGCTGGATTTTTTTTATGAAAAAAGATAGAATGTATTTTTTTTGCGGATTTTTTTCTTTCTCGTCGTTCCAGCATATTGATTTCGTAAAAACAACAAAGAAAGGAATGAAAAAAATGATTTATACAAAAAGACAGTTTCAGGAAGGAGTAACGTTTTACACAGACAGCTTTACCGGAAACGTTTACGACATTGATATTGACCAGGATGTTACAGAACTGTACCTGTCAGGTGACAAAGCACAACATTATGTTATTAAGGAAATCCGTATGTATGAAAATAAGAAAAGATTTCCTCAGATAGAACGCATCTATATCGCAGATAGCGTAATGTCAATCCGGATTCCGAATAAAATGTTTCCAAACGTTAAGGAAATCATTTCTGACAGCAAATCCTTTCAATCAGGCAATCTGTTGATTAGGAAAGCGCTAGGGGTATGTCTGTTCAATACGTTTTGCAAAAAAGCCGACGAACTGATTGATTTGAACGGTGTTAAAACAATTGCCGATAACGCATTTGACGGCTGCGAATCTTCGAATATCATTAATGCGGGCGGTATTAAAGAGGTTTATCAGAATGCTTTTTATGGATATGAAAAAATCTCGGAACTTCCAGTCGTGGATGGGGTACGTATGCTTGGTAACATCGTCATGGATTGCCCGCCCGCGCCCTACATTCCGACTTCGTCGTCTGTCAGCCCTAACGGGCTTGATACACGCGAGCGTAGCTCGCTGCATCATGGCCCTATTATTCCAAAACAGGCCAGGCTCTTCAATTATGATATTGATTTCACAGGCAAGCCAGTCACAGTCCAAGACATATCTGTCGTAAAAAAAATGAATCGAAAAAAATTACCCCAGAAAATAATCCTGAATAATAATGGCGTAATTGATATGAACGATGTAGATGATGTGTTGCAGCGAGAGGCTATTTTCGAAATTGAGATTTCACCGGATAATCCATATTTTACATCTCACGACGGAATACTCTACAATTCTGATATGACAGTGTTGGTACGATGTCCAGCGGGTCGGACTGGGAAAATTATTATCCCGGATGGGGTAAAGGTTATCAGTGAATGTGCATTCTATAATTGTTCTATCAGTGAAGTAGTAATTCCAGATTCCGTTACAGATGTTGAACAATGGGCGTTCCGCTGTTGCCATAATCTAGAGAAAATCACATTCAGCAAAAACATGTCATGTATTAAAGCATACACATTTTTCGAATGTATTAGCCTTCATGATATCAACATTCCTGGACACATCAAGGTTATAGGTGAAAGTGCATTTAGAGGGATTAAAGACCCTCATCTTGATTTGTCAGAAGGCGTTGAAGAAATCGAAACAGAGGCATTCCGCTTTACTCCAGGCAACGACTTAACAGTCGCTCTCCCATCAACCATCAAAAAACTTGGTTGTCGATGTTTTGGAAACCTGAAAAATCTGGCCATAGATACAGAAACTGGCATGCTGCCAAATGGATTCTTTAGTTCAATAAGCTGTGTTGGGCATGTAAATATGAATGATATAAAAGAATCGCACAGGATTGTGTCTTATCTGACCGTGAACGGAAAATCATATTTGATTCCATACATTGATGTTCAGTTAGACAAGCTTGACAGATATTTTCGTTTCCTTCCGTTTAACCCAGATGTTATATGGAGACAGTACGAAAAAATTAATACAAACGAAAGGTTGTTTAGATTTTTGATTCTATTGTATCCTACGGTTGAAAATGCAGAAATTAAAAAAGACATAGAAAAGACATTTAAACGCTTACAGCGTGCATCTGTCAACGGTCTTTACAAAAAAGGCGAATTTGAACTGTTGGTAAGGTATTTATCATACAATTTATCAACAAAGAAAATACTTGAAAACCTCGTTGCTGCATCAGAACGTGACAGCAAGCCTGAGATTAAGGCATACGCCCTGATTGCACTTCAGGCGTATGAAACGAAAACTGAAAAAACGTATAAATTATAAAACTAAGCGCCCGGCCTTCGGCCGGACGCTTTTTCTTTTTTCGCCTTTTTCTTTGTTTTATTTTCCGGTTTATTTTTCAATATCAGATTTTGATATGTATCCCAATCATCATTGGCACAACCAAAATCACACTCTGCACAAGCAAAGCGAAAGTCAGCACCCATGCATTACCGTTTTCTTTTGCTTCTTCTTTTTGTATTTTCTGAAAGCAGTTTTCTTCGCAAAAATAGAGATTGACAATCATCATCAGGCCAGTTAACGCCATCAGCACAAATCTTACCTGATGAGGTATACTACCCCTCCCGCTTCCGAATGCGAAATATACCAGCCACGGCTGGAGCAAAACATATACGGTATCAGAAACCAATCTCTTTTTTCTCATTATTTTTTTCTCCTTATTTGCAGCTTTTTTGTATACTTAGTATGCAGGATTTTGCAAAAAAAAGAGCCGAAAAAAAATCGGCTCATGTTTCAGATATTAAATGTTTCTTTATCATTTTTTGCTTTACCAATCGCATCCAAAAGATACGCTTTTACCTGGACGTCTGCATCTACACCATACATTTCATAAGCATTTTTCAGTGTTTCCTGCTTTATCTCGCATACATCTAGCAGATTTTTCAGTGCTTCGGCATCATTTTCAGATACACACCATGAAATCGCAGCAGGGCCGATGGTGTCCAGATATTTTTTTAATACTTTTCCGCTTTTACTTTCTCTTCTTTCCTGGTTCATGTTTTTGTATGTAGTTACAGCAACTATTTTTGACATATCTGTATCATTTACATATTTATATAAGGAATCCAGAAAATTCCAGATTGCCTTTTTTCGTCTTTGCTTGCCATGTACCAGAAATGAGATTTTATCAAACCGTTTTGTAATTTCGACCTTATCTTTTTCTGTTAATCCAAGAGGAATACAGAATATCTGTCCGCAGTATTCCAATGCAAGAATATTTCCGGATGCCGATGGCCGTTTAATTTCTTTGCCAAATGAATCCAAGGAAAACAGACAGGAACTCTTATACATACAGGAATGCTGCCCTGTATATAGTATAAAAATACGAAAAATAGACCTTAACGCCTTTCTATCATCTGTAATCGCAAATACCGGCATCTGTAAATTGCTTGTACATTTTTGTCCATTTTTATCCATCGACGGACGTGGAAATGCAGCCAGGCTTGCCACCAGGGAAGGGGTGCTGAAGGCAGACCGACCCTGGACAATCAGTTGTCCGTCGGTCTTGAGGTAATTGGACGAATGCGTAGGAGTCTGAAACCCCGCCCGCTCAGCATCGCAGACTTTCGTCTGCTTCGCACGCACGTCGTGCTTGTATACGCGAGCGCAGTTCGCGGTATCATAAGACATTACAAATCTCCTTTCTTTATTTTTATTTCGTGAACTACCCGTATCTAAAGAAACAGGCTTCCGAAGAAGACAGTCTAAAGACACAGGCTTCGAACCCGCATGTTCTCTTTTTTCCTGTCTATCCGGGTGACATATTACGCCACGTCTGTAAGCGTGGCCCCGTAGCTCGGCAGGCTACTCCGGTGTTCCACCGGTAAGGTTATCGGGTTACCAAAAGACTGCATGTCTGATATGGCACTTTTAGCAATCGTATTCAGTTTGTTATATGTAATACAAGATTTTGCGAAATCAACCTGTATGGATTTTTTCTTTGCCATATCAAAATCTCCTGCTTTTTTCTTACATAGTCAATATGCCGAAAAAATCTAAAACGGGACGATTTTTTGCGAAAAATTTTTGCAGAAAATAAAAATTTCTCTACGCCGAAGCATGAAGAAATCAATAAATCGTAAGCGATATTTTTGTTTATTTGTATATCTAGGCGTTTCCATCTCGGCAATTAAATATCCGAGAGTTCCCACTTATTTCTTAAAAAAATTGGAATCCATATTTCTCCTCCTTAATAACTCGCGCTTCGCGCTCGTTCCCTGACTTCGAACGGGAATTCCGACCCGCGTGCGAAGTTAGAACAGGAAGATTTAACCCGCGGACGATATTATCGGCCGTGGATTCCCCGCTCTCCGTTCATGCTGTTAATGGATTTAGATGCAGCTCATTATTTTGTTTTTTTAGCATGATACCCTTCTTTCTCTTCCTGCGCTGCTTTCTCTAATGTATCTATCCCTCCAATGATATCATAATGTTCTCCACTTGTCTTTAATTCGTTTAGTAATTCAGATGCAGACTTTTCTACGAACCTCACATTGCTTTTTTCTGGGTGCTCATAGATATCTTTCCTTATTTTGGCCAATAAATCGAAATCGATGTCACATTCTTCATCAAAAAAAATAGAATCCATATCTCTCCTCCTTAATAAATAACTCGCGCTTCGCGCTCGTTCCCTGACTTCGAACGTGGATTCCAACCCTCGTACGAAGTTAAAACCAGAACATTTGATTCGCGGGACTTTTGGTCGGCCGGTGACTCCACGTTTTGCGTTGATAACTCGCCGTTTCGGCTCGTTACCAGATTTTATTGATAACTCCCCGGCTTTGCCGGAGTCGTTACCAGATTTTATTGATACCTCGCCGTTCCGGCTCGTTACCAATTTGCGCAGCAAATGTCAAGCGAAGTCGTAAGGCTGAGTGCAGAGATTGAAATTGAGTATTAAGCGCCCGGCCTTCGGCCGGACGCTCTTTCTTTTTTCTCTTCTTTTCTTTTTTTTTGTTACATCCTTGCAGCCAGGACAAACGGCAATACCAAAACAACAACTTCAATTATTGTAATCTGAAACGTTTTTGCTGTTTTTTGTTCCTGCTTTTTTATCTTAAAAAAGATATATAAAAACATTCCAACCGCCAGTATTGCTGCCACCGCATAGACCACAAATTTGTATTTACCAAGACTGCCACTGGACAGCATAGAAAACGCCAGCACAAATTCAATGACTACATACATGACATTCAGAATCCATGTTGATATCGGTATACCGAGTTCCGGTGCAAATTTATTTCCTTTTTTCTTTTTGTCTTTTTTTGTCAATCTCAATCACCATCCCAAACAATATTTTTCTCAGTCAGATTATCCGTTGCCATAACCATCATCTGTTTCAGTGCCATGATTGCATTTGCTGCCGTTGCCATATAGTAACTGGAAATATCTCCTTCGTTGACTGAATAAGTCACTTCTTCTTTCCGGTCATAATCGTGGTTTAAGATAGCATCCAGGACGTTTCTTTCTTTAATCTCTTTTCCATTTTTGTAATAAACAGTCTTTGTTCTTTCAGTGTCAATCCACTCACCGTTTTCATCTGTGTATTTGGCTTTGATTTTTTCAATCATGTCCATCAGCATCGGGATTGACTCTGCGGGTGTTGTACCATACAGTCCACGGATTCCATATTTGGTCTCAACCGGGCCCTGGGTTCCGTCAGCATAGTATGCAGAGACCTCGCCATGCGCAAACCGAATATCGCCATCTGTCGCCTCATAGTAATAATGGCTGTAGTTATATGTAATGTTGATATGCGCTTCAACCTGCTCGGCCTGCTCTAGTTCTTTTGTTACAGGATTTACTCTTGCTGGAACCGTTCCTCCTCTCACATACTGGGGATGCTTCATCTTTGCTGTTTCGCCTGTGACTTTGTTTATCAATTCAATATCGTAACTCATAAATATTTCCGCCTTTCTTTATGCTTATTTTTACAAATCCAATATGCTGGATTTGATAACATTGATAACATGTGGAAAAAGACTTTCTTTTTTTTGTTATGAAAATAGCTTAATATTTGTAGTTTACGTATCTTAAAGTGTCCATTTCTCTTCCTTTGACGCATTGATGCTGGACTCTTTGCCAATCATTTCCAGAAAATAAGCTTTCACTTCGATACCCATATCCTTTTCCAATTCAGAATATATTGCTTGCAATACATCGGCTGATACAAGATTCAATTTTAAGACAGTGTATACTTCTTCCGGTTCTGCATTTTCAGCATGCCAGCGAATAATTTCAGTAGCGTATTCTTCAAGATATTCTCTCAGTTCTTTTCCATTTTTACTTTTTCTTCTTTTTTCGCTCATGTTCAGATATGTGTTAAGGGCAGCTTCTTTCCCGTCGTCTCCAAACGCATACTTATAGAGCGTTTCCATGGTATTAGTTAATTTTTTTCTACGTGCTGATTTTAATATTTTTTTTGATATTTTTTCTATTTCCTGGCATATTGAAATTGTTCTGTAAGAATTTATCATTATTGGGAGATAGAAGCACATTCCAAAGACGGTTAATTTGAAAATCTTTCTTGGTGCATAATACCTGAAGAAATATGCTTCGCTATCGGTAGAATGGTCATTTATTATGCTAACCAGTTCTTTGTAACAATCTTTTGTTTTTTCATGTGATATACAAATTTCAACTATTTGTTTTGCCAATCAAATCATCCCTCTGCATCAACAATCGAACTTTTTGAAACGTTCGTCGTCATTTTTATTACATGTATTGATTTTTTCCAGTATATATGCTGCTGCTATTTTGTATCCTTTTGCTTGTACTGCCTCCAGCATCTGTATTAATGCATCAGTATTAAAAATATCCATTTTCAATATTGACAATACATACTCTTCTGGAAATTCTATCGCAATATCTTTTGCATTTTTATCTCAAAAACTCATCCAGCAAATCATAAGCATCTTCCTTGTTCTTACAGTCGTAATCTTCATGCCTGCAGCAGAAAAAATATAACCGTTTCAATATCAGCCCATTCATCTCCTGGAACCGCATGGCGTTGTATATCATATTCCGGCCGTTGATATTCAGCAGCACACTTTTTAATGTTGTCAACTGCTCCGTCTGCTCACGTGTCGCGTGGCCTACCAATGCTGTATATTCTTCCATCACCTGTTTCCGGTATTTTTCCTTAGACAGGTCCATCCCATCTGGGCCAAGTGCATATTTGAGTACGAGGCCATCAATCCTTTCTGCATTTTCTTTCGCGTCACGGTATGTTTCCTGGATTCCTTTTGTATAGCAGCACGAGATGTAGTCATGCACAATATAAACTGCATCTGTTCTGTTTTCCAGTTCTCTTTTGATTTCAGAAACATTATTGATGTTCACTACCAGAATATCATCTCCGTCCAAAGCAGGAAGAGATTTTATGTTTTTGCAAAATTTAATATGATGTCCCAACTTTTTTAACTTTTTTACTGTTATCTTTATTGCTTTATCTGGCTTTCCGGCCAGTAGAAAAATTGCTTTTGTTGTCATTGTTCTTCCTCTTGTTTCGATATTTCTTTTAGCATTCATGTGTGTTTTTTAATATGCTGGACTTTTTTTGCGGAAAACAAAAAAAGAACGGGTTTTTCAGTCGCTACACGGAGCACTTATTTCTAAAATTAATTCAGAAAAAGGAAATTTTTTCAAAACCACAAAAAGTCCTCCACTGCCTCTATTGCTTCTTCCACCGTTTTTAACGGCCCTCCCCCACCTCTGTTCACCAGCATGTGCTGCAGCAGATATCCATTTTCTAACTCATATTTCATTGCTAAGCATCTTGTCGGCCGGTGTCTTAGGTTCAGCAGCGCCGCTTTCAGCAGTCCAATCTGTTTTATCTCATTTCCGTACGCATCTTTCAGCAGTGTATCTGTCTCTGCCTTAATCTCTTTTTCGTAGTCTTTTTTGGATAAGACCATCCCATCTTTCCCGCAGCTGCATTTTTTAATTGTTTTTTCGAGATACCCGGAATTCATTCGTGCGCGCTCAAGCAGTTCTCTTCTTGACAGGGTAGTGTCAGATGAAACATACGTCTCTATCGGGACATAATTTGCATCTTTTCGCCGTCCAATCTGCTCTTTCCAGTCATCCATATCTCTCACATCTACAACGATAATATCGTCGCCATCCAATTCCAGACCATCCAGCGTCTTCGGCTGCTTGACGGTATATTTTCTTTTGCGCATTTCTTTTATCACTTTTTTCTGGAGATATTCCGGATATGCTCCAAAAAGGAATATCGTCTTTGTCCTAATTACTGAGTTTGGCATTCTTTGCTCCTTTTTTTATCTTTAATTCCAATATGCAGAAAAATTACAAAAACGTAAAGAGAAACGCAGCCAGGGGAAGCTTCGCTCCCCCTGGCCTTTGGTTTTTGTTGTTTGATTTTTCACCCCTCTTTCACCCTCCCCTTTTTTCAGCATATTAATCTTGAAACACAAAAAAACATAAAGAAAGGAACAAAAAAATATGAAGTTTACAAAAAAGTTATACGAAGGGGCTACACTGTATGGCAACGATATGTACGTTAAGGATATTGACGTCTTACCAGATGCAACCGAATTTAAGTTTCTCGGAGAAGCACCGTATACAGGCATCAAATACTACTATCTGCGGGATATCAACAAATCTTTCCCGAATGTCAGAAGAATCTATATTGACAAAAACGTCCGCGGCATTCAGATGGACAACCAGCTATTTCCGAATGTTGAGGAAATCGTCTCAGACAACGACACATACAGAAATACCGGCGCCGGAATGCTGATGCGTATTACCGGCAAGAATACTGGCACGCTTATCAATACATTCTGCAAAAAACCGGGCGAGCCTATGGACATGAAAAATGTTGTGGCAATTGTGTCTATGGCTTTTGCTGGATGCAAAAGTGCAAATTTCATCAATATGAAGCTTGAAGATATTCTTTACGATGTTGATGCATTTAAAGGATATGAAGGCGTTGGTGACCTGCCTGTTGTGGAAGGCGTTCATATGCTCGGCAATATGGTGATGGAGGTTTGTGACAGGATACCTGACAGTGCCAGGAATATCAGTAAAAGCGTTGACTTTTCAGGCAGGACACTTACCGTGCATGATATATCTATTATTTCCCGGATTTATTCCGAGTATCGTCCAAGCAAAGTCATTATTGACAATGACGGGGTAATCAATCCACAGGATTTGCGTACGGTATTAAGAAATTCTGGAATTGCAAGCATAGAAATCTCTTCCGGCAATCCGTATTATTTAACACATGACGGTATCGTATATAACCGCGACCGTACTTATTTATTCGGATGCCCGTCAGGCAGAACTGGAAAGGTTGTTATCCCCGACGGAGTCAAAGAAATCAACGAATCTGCATTTGATGGCTGTAAAATCACAGACGTTGTAATTCCAGATTCAGTTACGTCAATTGGTGCAAACGCATTTGTATTCAGTCGGGACTGCGATTATGACACTGAGGTTGTACTACCATCGTCACTTAAAAAACTTAACAATCATAGTTTTTACGGTGTAAATCATATCGTGGTTTCAACTGACAATGGTATGCTTCCACAAGGCCTGTTTAATGCCATTGGTGCAGGCAACAATTCAGTCAAAAAGATATCTACAAAGCTGACCGTAGACGGCAAAGACTACCTCATTCCTTTTGCAGGCGGTCGTTTGTCCAAATGGGACGAGTATTTCAAAATGATTCCGTTTGACGAAGACATCATCTGGAATTTTTACCAGGATATTGACGACAGGGAACCAGAGCTTATCAGAAAATTTCTTATAGAGCTCTACCCTACAATTGATAACCCGAAGGTAAAGACAGAAATCGGCAAAAAGCTAAGAAGCTTCCAGCGCAGCATCTTCAAGATGTGTCTTTCCAACACCGACGCTTTCGGCAATAAAATCAATGACAACAGCAATGACCAGTTATTGCTCAAATATCTGTCATATAATTTATGTACAGAGAACGCGCTAAAGACCCTTGCGAATGATGCAAACAAACTCGGCGAGGTTAATATCAATGCGTATGCCTTACAGGCAATAAGTAACCTTAACAACTCCAAGAAAACCTTTTTTAAATTGTAAACGCACAACAGCCCGGCAGCGTCGCTGCCG
>OLQQ01000015.1_pt1 | contig 128540 bp, 123 predicted proteins | sample 1672041 | NCBI WGS metagenome assembly OLQQ01 (sample SAMEA3136639, study PRJEB25190) | human gut metagenome
AATCTCTACGCCGAAACGTAGAGAAATAAAACGTCGTAAACGATATTTTTATGTATTTAAAATAAAAAGCCGTCTAACCCACGACTGAAGTCACGAGAATGCGACGGCTAAATTTTTCAAATATAGCATCACGAACAATTATACATGTACTTTTTTTGTTTTTTATTTCTTTTTTCTCCAATTCTGCGCTTTTTCGTGATTCTTCTGCTTCATGCAAAAATCGCTCCATTTCTTCATCCGGTAGCTGTGTATCCGCTTTTAATAGTATTTCTGTATATTTTTGAGGCGATTTTTTAATTTGTTTAATCAGCGCTCGCTTCCTTCTCACTAATCTTGCACAATAGATAAGAACCAAGGTATTTACGCCACACAAATAAATCTTCAGCAATATTTGGCAATATAGATGCGTAAACAATCCAGAATCTTTGTCGTTGTACTTTTGCTTTAGCCACTTGATAAAGTCGTTGTCTTGGTAATTTTTTCTTTTTAATTTTTTCATTTTCTTTTGCAGGAATGTTAGTCTATCCCCATTTCTCCTTTCTTGTTTTTTTATATCTTTCAGATATAGCATGCCGAATCTATCTAAAAAGAAAAAAGAGAGAAAACGCTTTTGCGCTTTCTCTCAGAGAATTAACAGTCTGTTTTGACTTCTTTCAGTTTTTCATCAATTACTTCTTTCGCATATTCGTCATCTTCGGCTTCCATGTCAAGATAAACAACCTCTCCGGTTTCAGAAATCTTTGCGATTACCTCGCCTTCTTCGTTGTCATCTCCTGTCTTCCAGGCATCCACGAGCCAGTACTTTTCTTCCTCATCAAAGAAATCGCATCGGATTTCAGTCCACCTGCTCTTCCTCCCGGTCCTCTCGTTCAGAAGTTTTCTGATTTCCTTAACCATCCCATGAACTTCAGCAGCCTCTCCTTTCTCGTATTTTTCGTATTCTTTTTCGCTCTGCTCATTCATGTTTGCAAAGTTTAGCCAGCCGATAGTATCAGCATAATAGCAGCCAAGGATGTTTTCGCAAATGTCGTCTGCCCGCAGGTTTTCAAAATGTACCATACCACCAGGCAGGTTTTCATCCAGAATATAGACATCGTAGTCTGAAATTACGAAAAGAAAAGTCCCTTCGCCCTCCCTGTCATACATTACGGCAGCGGCGCCGGTCTGGAGATAAGTCAGGCACATCTGTAAGGTGTCATACATCACATCTGTAAGATAACTTAACGCTGCATTGAACTCCTTCTCTTCGTCTGCAAGATGGAAATTGCACCATCCGTGTTTTGGAGTTGATAAGATATCTTTTTTACTCATTTTTGTCTTCTCCTTTCTGACGTTTTGTAGCCTGCCATTCTTTGAACTCTTCGTAGTCATCTATAATATACTGGTATACTCTTTTGACAAATGGCATAATATAGTCTTTAACAACAAAAAACGGAATCATCAGCAACAAAAAGCTTCCGATTGTGTGACCAATTACATAAATTGTTTCAAAAGTACTCATAGCTTACTCCTTTCTTTACCAGATATCTGGCTTTCGCCCCCATATACTTCCAGCTGTGGTTATATACATTGCCAGAATTGCAGCGAAAGCCTTTTCCAAGTCTTTTTCGCTTTTCTCTTTTTGTTTCTTTTCGTATTCTTCCAGTTTCCGAATCTGTGCCGGGGTTAATGACCGACGCCATTCGTTGTAGTTGTATTCCGAGAACCAGGAAACCGCATCCCATCCAAAGATGCAGTACCATTTTCGGCGATTACATTCAGCTTTCCAGGCCATACTTGCCCCTCCTTACACATCTTTTCCTTCTGCAAACGGCTTAATCATCACTTCTTCCTCAAGCTCGCCGAATGCATTTTGCACAGGAATGCTTTCCGGAAATTCTTTCCATGCGGTATCAGCCAGTTTCTTCAGCCTTTCAAGAGTCGCAATCACCTTAACTTCGTCGAAGGCATCGTCACACATTGCGTGCAATTTAACACTTCTACCTGTCAGTGAAAAGGCATCTTTTCCGTGCCAGTCAGGACGCCGAATCCAGATTGTGTACCCGATTTTTCCATTTCCCCAGCTGTCAGAGCTGATTCTTTCATCGATATCCCACCATCCGGAATCGATAAACTCCTTTTTCAAGTTTAATATTGTCTGCATTTTTTGCTCCTTTCTTCGTGTGTATTTTTTAGTTTTACATATTTAATATGTGTGATTCTTGTGCAAAATAAAAACCCGAAGCGTTTACCTCGGGTTAAAATTTGCAGTATGAAAAAAATTACAACGCGACCTCAACCAAATTATTGTCGTCACTGGTCTTGTCTGTTTTATTCAAACATTTAACATCTACTCCACGATTTTTTATAGCAATATCATAAAGTTTGTCAATAAATCCCATGGCTTGAGTATGCAGCTCGTTTTGCAGAAGTTCACATTTCTCTCTCTCGGAATTATATTTTGCTTCCAATTCATTGGCCTTCTTTTTTAATTCCTCGACTTGACTCTTTAAGTCTTCTACTTCACTTACTTTTTGTGAGTAATTAGCCTTGTTCCCTCTGCCACGCGTATCAAGATACTCTACTGCGCGACTATCAAGGTATGTAGTTCTGCCCAGTTTATGCACATATTTCTCAAACACAGGGTTATTTTTTAACTCTTTATTTACTGTCCTTCTTACGCATTCGTAAGTTACCCCGCACCTCTTTGCATAGTCTCTCATTGTCATTTTGTCCATATCTGTCATTTTTTTTTGCTCCTTCCTTTTTGTTTTTACATATCCAATATGCTGAATTTTCAGGAAAACAGAAAAAGCCGCGCAAAGCGCGGCTCAACAGTCTCAACACTGATTAGAATCAGAAATGCGAATCAGCCATCCTTCTTTGCGGATATCGCGTCCGCATCCCACAAAAGAAATTGCGACTCTTACTGAAACAGCATCTTCTGGCTTCTTTAATGATACAGCCCAGACACTTCCTGCCTCAAGTTCATCCAGGAAATCCTGTTGTTCTTCTGTTAAATCGTTGTAGTCATCAAGGATACAACATTCGGTAAAATACGGAGTGTAACACTCTTTCTGGATTGCGAAATACTTTTCGTACGGCTTTGTCAGGGACATTGACAACAGTTTTTCTTCGCTCTTTTCGAAAATCAGGTCTGTTATCATCGCACAGTACGGCACGCCGTTAATCGTGATATTTCCGTCTTCATTCTCATCATCGATATCAAAATCGCCCATCATTACAAGGACAGCATCTTTTCCGTCCTGCGGAACGCAGTCATCCAAAAAGCTCCACAGCTGGTCTTCTGGAGACATTGTAAGCATTTCTGCAACTTCCGGGTCATTGAGTGGATTGAGGTTTTTGTTGTTTTTCATAGTATTTTTCCTTTCTTTATTTGAAATTTTTATTTACAAAAGTAAGATGTAGAAAAAATGCCATGTAGAAAAATTGCTGTTCAGTTATATCTCGCCTCATACTTTTCCTTATCCAGCGTCAGCCTCCGCAGCCCCTCTGCGAAGTCCTCCATCAAACAATCACATACTACAACCGGCGTCATCTCATCCACCGCATTATCCAGCAGACATCCATTTGAATCAATTAACACATACGAGGCCTTCATATCCGGTTCTACGACAACCTCCCGTTTTGCCGTTTCTATCCCTGTCTCCGCTATCACTCCATCTTCTTTTCCTATTCTGTCTTTATTTCTATCTACAAATTCCTCAAACTCCTCATCCGAAACCTGAATATCTATGTTTGAGAAACTGCCATACTGAAACGGCTTCATCCTCAGTATTTTCCACCGGTCAGCGGCGACTTCGTCAATAAAATCAGACATCACTTCGTCTTTGTTCAACGCTGAAACGACGGTGTTAATCTTAATCCGGCATCCCGGCGCATACTTCCGAATTAGCTCGCAGAGCTCCACAATCCTACCGGCAGGTATTGTTTTTTCGTTTCTGTCGCACCTTCCAATCTTTCTGTTTGTTTCATCGTTAATACTGTCCACTGAAAAGCCGATTGTATCAAACATCCCGGCGTACTTCTTAACCCATTCTTCGTCCATCAGTGAGCCGTTCGTAATAAGTGAAACTTTTACTCCTTTGTCTCGTATGTATTGCACCAGTTCCACCAGCCCCGGATACAGCATCGGCTCGCCACCGGCGATGTTAAATTCAGCTACATTTGCCCCGGCAATACAATTGTCTATGATTTTCTTCCAGCCTTCCACCGGCAGCGGAAGTTGCAGGCCTCCAAAACATGAATGTTGATTTTGTATTTTGTTTCCATTATTTTTACCTCTTTTCTTTGTATATATTTATCGCTTCGGGTTTTTACCGCGGCGAAATCAGGCCGGTAGACACTTGCACATATTCTGCGGCGGGCGGGTAATCGTCTTGCCGCTTTCATATGTAAAGCAGGAAACATCAAGCGGAGTATCGTATTTCTGAACATTTTCAAGCTTCAGCACGTAGTTGTAATAATGCTTCGGGTCTCCAGTCCATCCGATAAGCTTACGGTAAGCTGTAAAATCTCTGTCACTGTACCACCACACGACAGGTGGCTTTTCTTTCTGCCTGCACCAAGTGATATACATCTGCTGCATTTTTTCAACTGAAAGGCCGTCAAGCTGCGGTAAACCTGATTGCAGATATTCGGCATGCAGTGTCACAAACACTTCTTTCACATCTGCCTGACCCACAACCTTTCCGGCTCCCCCGTTCTTCTTTGTCTCGTAGAAATATAAAGTATGGCTTCCGCCTTCCAGCAGCTCGTTTACAACTTTTCTGCGAAACTCTGCTGTTTTCATTCCGGAAAAGATTGCCTTTGTATACTCCGGATATATACTGAGAAGTATTTTTGCCATTATTTTTTATCCTTTCTTTTTTTTGTTGTTTATGTATGCCGGCAAAATCGGCTTAAACCAGCCGGCATGAAAGGCTTAACTTGTAAATCTTACGACCGATATCGTCCTCCGCTTTGCCGGAAATCTCCTCCATGCATTTTTTCGTACAAGCCACACAGCCTTCCGTCAGCCAATAACATTCCTTCCGGCTTGACCCGGCCAGCGCTCTTCCGTCAGCTTTCTTTACAGGGCACAACGCTTTCCGGTTATCAACATCTTCCGTTCCGGCATCAGCCGGCCAGCAATCTCTCGCCTCCCACCTTTCTTTACAGAGCAAACCTCAGCCTTTCGCTTGCGATAACTTTTCATCAAGGCGCCTTTGGCGCCGACCTCAATCTTACGGCTTCCAACCTTTCGCTTTCTTTTTCTATTTTCTTTCTATTTTTTGTTCTTTATTTTTTTTACTTTTTCTTTTCCATTCTCTACCTACCCATTCTTCATCCAATATACCGAATTTTTATTTTTTCCGTATTTTTTTGCGGATTTCTGCACAAAAAACAGCATCCATTACTTGATGCTGTAAGTTTTCTTTTTTTGCGTTTTTTGTACAAAAGATTTTATGCATATTAATATTGAAATAATTAATGCACAACAAAGAAAGGAATGATGAAAATGAAAAAAAATTACAGTTCAATAGGTGAATGGGTAAAAAGAAACAGCGTATCATTTTTAGTAAGCGACGGTGTTTGCATGGATATCAAAGTAGAGCCAAATACGGAAGAGGTAGATTTTGGAGATTTATATGGCATACGTTTAAATTTTGATTGCAATAAAAAATCATTTCCAAGTGTTAAACGTTTAAGGTTTGGTGAAAGCAATGAACTATATATTAAATTTTCAAACACATTGTTTCCAAACGTAAGGGAAATCGTATCTACGAATCTGAAGTATCCTTCCGGAACAATGCTGATAAGAAAATTGAATGACGCAGAAAATCTTTTGCTTAATACCTTCTGTTTGGAAGAAGATGAACCACTGGATTTAAGAGGTATAACAGATATCGATGAAGATGCCTTAATTGGTTGCAAATCAAATCAGGTTATCCATACAGAAGACATAGTAAATGTTTCAGTTAAGGCATTTGAAAAATCTGGCCTGGCATGCATGAAAAAGCCTTTTGTTGACGGAGTAAAAATGGCCGGAACCATCGCATGCGATTTTAATAAAAACGCAGAAAAATATATAATCCCAAATTTCGCAACAGCAATGGCTACGTTTCTTGATTATAATATGGATGCAACTATGATTATAAAATGCAACAAGGCTTTCTTCAGGCGAGACATGTTTTATTCTGTACCAAACAACTTAGTATTTATGGGCACAGACCATATGTCTGAAGCAAATGTAAAATACTTGAAGCGATATAATGCCAAAATTAGTTCAACTAATCCAGAATATACAACTATAAATGATATTGTATATACGAAGGATATGCGTAAAGTAGTCTCCTGCTTTTGCCACAAAATTGATGATGTAACTATAGAAGATGGAGTAGAAGAGATTGGAAATGGTGCATTTATTGATTGTCAAATTACCTCTGTAAAAATTCCTGAATCAGTCAAGAAAATAGGGGATGACGCATTCAGAAACTGCACAAAACTTACCATTATAGAAACTCCTGGCGCGTTAAGCGAACTTAATGATTATGTGTTCTATAATTGCGGAGCATTAGAAACAGTCAAAATAAATGAAGGAACAAAAACAATACACGAAAAGGCATTTATAGGAGCCAGCATAAAAAAACTATTTATTCCAGCTTCTTTTGGAGGATTTGACAAATATGGCTATATTAATGCACAGATAATTGTTTTTGCTTCAGACGATATTCCGGATAATATCGTTGAAAGAACAGCCGCAACAAAAATAATCACACCATCTCGCACGATTTATCTTCCAAACAGAGATTCAATTACCAAGGAAATCAAAGACGAGATAAATTCTTTGCTGAATTCTCAGAAAACAGGGTTCGCAGAACCGCTTTATAAAACATTTGGCAAGAATCCTAATCTCAAACGTATTCTTGCATTTCATGAATATGGGGTCTTACCTAATGAAGAAATAAAGAAATACTTAAAAAGAGTAGGAAAAGCTTTGGCGAAAGAATTCATCGATAAAAACGAAGCCGAAAACCTTGCAAAACTAATACAGTATGACGTCTTACCTACTAGAACATTAGAACAGATACCAAAGGCAATAGACGAAATTGGTTACGTTGATTTGCTTGATGTCAAAAAACTCATTTTTGATAAGATTGGTAAAAGTTAAATTTGACGCTGTAAACTATGGTCGCCTGAAATTTTCAGGCGGCATTTTTTTGTGTGCATTGCAACAAAAAAAACAGCATCCATCACTGGATGCTGTAAGTTTTCTTGTGCAGTTTTTTCTTGGCATATGACAATTGCACTTTTTGCATTGCTCCACTCGTATTCAGGAAGAGCCTTGCAAGTAGCTGTGCATATTCCTTTTTTAATATGCCGTAAAATGAAATGGAGTACTCATCGAAAACAGTCATTACTGGTTTTCCAGCCTTAGAACTTTTTCGGATGTAGTGCTCTCCTGCCCACGGGACGGATAAGGGCTTGGAATTTTCTTTCAGCAGCTTCGTTCTTAAATTCAGAGCCGCAGCATCTGACGCATATGTTATCTTTTTGCTGTATCCCAAATCGCAGCCGTCCACTGTCTCCTCATCTTCAGCCGCAACTTTTTTTCTTGATATTTTTAATTCCTTAGCATTAATTCTGGCATATTCTTCATAGCAAGAATAATCGGATTCGGAAAAATTTGTTGTAACTTTGTATCCGTTTTTCCGCATTTCTTTTTTGATTTCATCAGGGATACAATTCAGAAACTCCTGGACAAATTCGGTAAGAGTGAGTTCTTCTCTATGAGAAATTTCTCTAAGTGGTTTGAATGCCTCATCTCTTTCAGCCTCTAGTTTGGCGATATCTTCTTTTTGTGCTTTAGGACGCAAAGAAAGAAATTTCTTCTGTGCAACATATGCCGTTTTCAGTGCATTTCTGACGTCTTCCGGAACCTCAGATTCATCAATATAAACAACATTCTTATCCCCGTCTTGTCTGCCTTCCACACCGAATTCTCCCGTTGTCACATATTCGTTGATAACTTTCATTGCCGGCTTTAAATCTTTAAATTCCGGAGGGTTTTCACGTTTAATTTCAATTCCGTATTCGTCTACCTTATAGTCATCTTTTAAAATTACAAACTGCATATCCAGTTCTCCTTTCTTCGTATACAAAATTTATATTTACAATTACAATATGCCGGATTCTTCTACGCACGAAAAAACCGGCCGCATCTCTGCAGCCGGCAAATCAGGCATTATTTTGCAAATTTCTTTGCAAGTTCTTCTGCGTATTCTTTTGTCATATCTTCTTCAATAGCAATCTCATACACCCCGGAATACCAAGTTGAGAACTTATCTCCTGTCCACATGTAACTGTTAATAGGCATAGATACCGGGAGCAGTTTTTCGTTCTTTTTGATGTCTTTTTTGTATGCTTCCATCTCTTCGGCCTCGTCACACATCATCCAGTTGCCGTCATACTCTTCATAAGCATACGGAATGTTCTTGTTGTATTTATACACAATCACATTTCTGATGATATAGATATGGTTGTCATCGTATCCAAGATTATACGGAGTGCTTCCAGCAGAATATCCATACCGTTTCATTGCATCTTTCACCCTGTCAGGCAGTGCTTCATAGAAAGCTTCAACAAACTCATTTTTACTGATTACACCTTTTGCATCACGCAGTTCCTTCATTATCGCGCATTCATCTTTCTCAAGTTCATTCAGCTGCTGGCTGATTTCTTTAAGTAGTTTAGCGCGCTTGCCTTCCACCTTTTTTCTTGCTGTGTGGTTTTTTGCAAGGTGTTCTAACGCCGTCCGGAGAGCCGGAGGTACATTTCTGGTGTTTTTGCAGTTCTCCGGAGACGGTGACAAATGCTTTACGCCAAGCTCGTCAATATACAGGTTGCCTTTCACCTGAACCGCATATACAGTTTTTTCATACACATTTAATTTGATTATTTTTGCCATTATTTTTTCTTCCTTTCTTGTTTTGTATTTGCATATACAATATGCCGGATTCTGTCAGCGGCAAAAACAAAAAAAAGAGACGACTTAGTCGTCTCTTTTGGGCTTACTGCAACAATATCTGCTTGCCCTGCAAGTTTTTCAATGCAATATTCGGCAACGTGTACGTATACGAGCCGCTGCTTTCGTTTGGTCGTTTTTGTCATCGCATATATTTTATCGCGAAAATAGTATTTTTCCTCTGGGTTAACGGTGGCACCATCCACGTATTTTTTTATCGTTTCTTTTTCTATTTTGTATTTTTCTGCAAGATGCTGAACGACTGCTTCTATTGCCTCGTTGTTAGATTTAACAAAACCTTCCAATTTGATATATTTTTGCATTTTGTATCTCCTTTCTTTATTCTGGTTTACTACAATATGCAGGATTTTTGCCGGCAAAAAAAATGGCTAACAAAAAAGAAAAACAATAGTTGATTTTTCGTATGATTTGGCATATAATATAAGTCAACAAAGAAAGGTTCATACTTCGAACTTATCTTTAAAATCAGGTGTTCCGCAGCCAAACAAATGGCGGAACTTTAAAATCAGGTGTTCCACTACCAAACAAATGTGGGGCTTTAAATTCAGGTGTTCCGCTACCAATAAATGCGGGGCTTTAAATTCAGGTGTTCTACGACCAAAAATGTAGTGCTGTAAATTCAAAGAGAGGAAAATTCCTCTCTTTTATTTTTTTACAACAAAAAATCCGGCTGCATTTCGCAGCCGGCAAATATCAACTTCCGTACACAAATCTATTAGTTAACTTTGCAACAATCTCTTTTGCATATTCTTTTGTCAGTTTCTTTTCCAGCTTGATTTTGTATGCTGAAACACATTGCAATCCTTCCTCATCGTCGTAATACAACTTAGATACATACTCAGCCTTAATCGGCAATGATTCTGCGTATTCATCAACCATACGATGATATTTCAGGTATTCTTCGGCATTTACATACATCTCCCAGTCTCCATATTCGTCACGATACATGAACGGCAGAGATTCCAGGCCACATTTTCTGAGGTTTTTAACATTTAAGATATATATGGCATTTTCATTCACACTTTCACCAGGAATAACCGTATCACACCAGAATTCTTTGTCTACCATTTCGTTATACAATCCTGCCGGCAACATGTTTCCGACCGCTTCAGCAAAATCAGCGATTGACATTCTCCCCTGCAGTTCTCTGATGACAGATTCTGCTTTTTTAATGTCTTTTTTTGAAGCTGCAATTTTTGCATCAATTGCACGCTTCTTTACATCAATTGCACGCTTCTGCTCTTCCAATTCTGTAATATTGTCATGCAATGACGACATAAATTTGAAAGCATTTTTTTCTTCTTCGGAAATATCATCCGCATCAGAAATAAAGTCAGAATCAATATTTTTGTATGTTACGCCATCTGCATCGGCATACTTATTCTCTCCAATCTCTACTGCTACAACCGATTTTGTCTTTGTTAACTGAATGCTTACGATTCTTTTATCACTCATTATTTTACTTCCTTTCTTGTTTTGAATGTTTTTTTTCTTCATTTGCAATATGCCGGATTTTTTCCGGCAAAAAACGCAAAAACAAAATCAGCCAGATAGCAAACAACCGCATTTTTCAGAACATATATTCTACTTACCGGAATGTTTGCAAAAATTTCGCTTAAAATATATACAAAACAGCAAAAATGTTATATACTTTTTAGCAAAAAGGAGGTTTTAGTAATGCCAAAAGTTAAAGCAATTCGTCCTACAGAAGAAATCGAAAAAGACTTAACAAAGCTTGAGGAAAACATTCAGGCCACAGCCGCATCTATCAAAGAGATGAAAGCAACCAGAAGAGCGTTAAGAAAACAGCTTGAACTTGCACAAGCAAAAGAAGCCGAAGAAAAACAGGCTAAAGCAATCAAAGAACTTGCAGAACTGATGAAAGAAAAGGGTGTCACTGTCGAATATCTGAAAGGCCTTATGCAGTAGAAAAAAATAAGAAATGCCCGGGATAATATTTCTGGCATTTCTTATTTTTAGAAAAATGCTTTCCCGCAGCCGGCTTGCGCCGGCTGCTCCTTTTATCTTTCGTCTACTTCTCCCCATCCTGTAATATCGCATACATTCTTAATCCACTTTTTTGCTTCTGTATCCCTATTTACAAAGCAATCCCATACTTTGGCTGCACATGCTGTATCCTTAGCCGCCAGGTCCAATAAATCCCACATGCCTTCAAATGTAATTGAAAACGGAATCGCAGTATTCTCATCATCAAAATCCGGATAATAAACTTCTACCTCAATTGGGAGCAGCTGCCCCTTATATGCACCTGTGCAATATCCTTTTTCTGTTTTCAGTGTTAAGCCCAATGCGTCACAAGCAACTTCTTTTGGGGTAGTTAATAAGTTGCCCATCGCCCGTCCTACTGGCTTTTCTGCGTCATCAAAATCCAAATTGATTCCGATTTTATCTAATACAGAGTCAACTTCATTAACAGCCTTTACGGTAGAAAGTGCTTTCATAAAAATTCTTTTTCTGATTTTTTTATCGTTTTCCATGTTTAATCCTCCTTGCGTTTCATATCTTAAATATGCTGCTTTTTTGTATTTCTGTGAAAATTTGCGGAAAAACATTTTGCTTTTGTGGTAGCAAATGGAAATTTTCGGTGATTCACTCGCAAACCTTTTTTCTTTTTTTTAAAAATCCTGCATACTAAAATAAACAATCAACTTATTTCAGGAGGAAAATTTATGCAGAACTATCAGATTAGAAAAAAAATCCATCCAAAACAGAGTGTCGCTGTTCTCTTAAAAGAAGACTACGAAAATGGAAATCTTACATACGGAATTGTAGATGAAATTTTAACAAAAACAGAAACACATTACAGGGGAATTAAAGTGAAAATCAAGCCGGAAAATGAGACAGAGGAAGAAAAAGAAATCCGAAAAGAAAATCCAGATTACCGCCTCGTTGGCAGGGTAAAAGCAATTCTTCCAAAACAGAAAGCGAAGTGACCTGGATGGCTGAAGGATATATTTACATAATAATGCAGCGAGCTATGCTCGCTTGCACCAGACGCGGGCGAAAAACCACGCCCGTCGATGACAAACCCATGTCTACATGACATGGTCAAAATCGGCTATGCCTCCGATGTGGAGGCTCGCCGAAAACAGTTAATGCAGAGGAGACACAGTGGAAAGAAGAATGTTTGTCTATCCTGGCCAAGCATCCAGAGCAACAGAAAAGGCGCTTTTGGCGCCTTTTTTTGTTTTTCTTTTGCCTCGTTGTATGATATACTGAATACATCCGCAATTTGTTAACAGATGCTACATTTTGCATATTGAATATACATAGCAAACAAGAAAGGGGAATGCAAAATGCAGGACAAAAAATTTACAGAAAGACTGAAACAGCGCCTCACGATTGAGTTTCAAAACCAGGACCGCAGTGGAGCATATGGCTTTACACAGCGCAGCATGGCTTACAACTCCAATAAGATTGAAGGAAGTACATTGACGGAAAGGCAGACCGCATCATTATTTGATACAGGTACATTTTTCGCAGATGACGAAGACACAATCTTCAGAGCAAAAGACGTGGAAGAAATGAACGGTCATTTTAAGATGTTTAACTACATGATGAAGCACGCAGGCGAACCGCTTACTGCCGATATTATCAAAGGCATGCATAAAAATCTCAAAGAGGGTGTCTTCGAAGATATGGCAAACGGATACGCAGTCGGAGACTGGAAAAAGCGTGCAAACCTTGTAGGGAATATTACCACTGCTCCTCCACAGGAAGTACCGACAATGGTTGAAGCTCTACTTGCCAAGTATACCGACAAAAAGAAAATTGAGCTGCGAGATATTGCAAAATTCCATGCTATCTTTGAAAATATCCACCCGTTCCAGGATGGGAATGGCCGCGTTGGACGCATGATTCTGTTAAAGCAGTGTCTTGACGCAGACATTACACCTGTCGTAATCAGAGACGAAAACAAAATCAAGTATTACCGGTATCTTAGTGCCGCGCAGAACAAGCACGATTATGCGCCGCTTATTGATTTTTTTGAATCAGAACAAAAATGGTATCAAGAAAAAGTAATACCTATGATTTTTGATTATGATGAATTGCAGTAAACAGCAAGAAAGGGGACATATAACATGGCAGGGATATCAGGGAGCTTAAGCGACATTGATGCTATTGAGCGAGAGATGTTTGATGATTATAATGGCGAAGGTCCAAAACACAAAGCTGAGGAAGAATTTTATGGAGAGATGCTTGATGACGAACTCCTGATTGAAGACTATGAACCAGATTTAAGTGATGAAGATGCAAAACCGGCAACGATGAGCGAATGCTCTATGTTTTTGGTGCAGCATATGATTGACGACGAATTATTTTCTTCGTTAATGACACCACAGAGGCTTATCGATTATATCAATATGAACGATTGCCACGGTGAGTCATACGAAATTTTTGACTGTATGTCTGAATTCGGAAAAGTCAAGCCACTCAGATACAAAGGCTGGCAGCCAGGATGTCTGATTGAGGTTGTAGACGAGGCCGGCAAAGTCGTTCTTCGTGGATATGGCGAAGACCACTAACTTTTTATTTTTTCTGTATTTTATCAAGCACAAACAACAGGCCGATTAATCGGCCTGTTCGTTTTGTTTTTCTGTTTATTTTTTCTTTTTATTTTTTTTACTTTTCACTTATTTTTTTGTTCTTTTTTTCAGTCTTTTTACAAATTCCACTCTTGCTTCGCCAGGAATTTTCGTATTCAGAAAAGTGCAATTCCAGATGCCCTCATACGCCTCTTCCTCTGACATAGAATTTATCTCAGCTGGGCATTCCTTCTGATGCTCTCTCCAGCGTTTTTTGTGTTGTTCTATATAGCTGAAACTTCCTGCTTATCTCATGTGCCACATCATCCGGCAGCGGTCTGAACCCAATGCATGTCAGCGTTCTTCCGACACCATCTTCATCCATCTCTTCCGGTTCCAGCTCCGTCAGGCAATTATCCTTAATCAGAAAGAAATCCTTCCCCTCTTCCATCCCAAGCTCTTCCGTCATCTTCTTCGCCTTCAGCAACTGATTCCTGTTTCTTGCTTCACATATCGTTTTTGTAAAAATCCCACAAACCCAATCATTGTAAGTCTCTGCGTCTATCTTTATCTCAAACACATACTCCCCGTTTTCAATTCTTTTTATCCCATTTTTATCGCCTTTCGCATCTCTGAGCGGCGCTGTCAGAAACGCCATGGACGCATGAGATACCTGTGCCGCCAGTTTACCGGCAAACATGTTTAAGTCTTTTCTTACAACTATTAATTGCCACATGTGCTTTTACCTCCTGGCTTGATTATTTTTTTGACTCATTTTAGACAGAAAAATCAAGGTTATCGATGATATTGTCCTTATTGCATTTCTTATACAAATCGCTTGCAGCATTAAGCACAATCATCTTATTAACCAATTTTGAAATCCACTCTTCAGGAATAGCATTAAGGCCGTAAATAATGCCAGCAATTCCGCCTGTTATAGCGCCGACAGTATCTGTATCATCGCCAAGATTCACCGCTGTTAAGACAGCATCCTTATATGTTGTTGTATGGAAAATACACCACAAAACGGCCTCTAATGTATCTATTACATACCCAGATGACTTAACACTTGATGCTGGCATAGAAAGTATCTTTCCTGAGAAAATATTTGCAAACGCAGATTGTATCTTGTCTTCTGTGTAATATTCAGCAAATTCACGACATACGGCATCATATGCAGTTCTAATGCTATTTGTTTTTAGCAGGCGGATTATTAGTTCCACGAGAAAATGACAGGCAACTTTTGAAATAATATTTGCATGCGTTAAGGATGATACCTGATATATCATATTCTTCTTTTCTTCAAAATTATCAACATCAAGCAAGTAAAAAGCAAGTGGATGTATACGCATCAGAGAGCCGTTTCCATTACTGTATTCATTTTTCCCTCCGGCTTCAATCGGAGATACTCCCTTATGCATTCTCCATATAGCCTCTCTTGTCGTATTTCCAACATCAAACACCTTCCCGTTTGCTGTATACTTACCTTTATACAACCAATCCATCATCCTGCGGGCTATACTGTCCACGTTAAACTCTTTATCTCCCAAGGCTTTAATTAATGCAATCGTCAATGACGTATCGTCCGACCATGTTCCAGCTTTCTGATTATGCGTCCCTTTGCCCCTCATGTCTTTAACCGGGTTCTTACTTAATTCTTCTCTTGAAGCAAACTCAACAGGAACTCCTAACGCATCGCCTACTGTAAAACCAACAATTGAAGCCATGACTACATTGTTTAGCATGCAATATTTTTCACATTTAATCCTTCCAATCATGACGCTAACAGGCTTTATCCTTTTATATTTTAAACACCAAGTCTTTCCTGGCATATTATATTGGCAACTTTCGCAGCAAATCTCTTTGACGTCGAACAAATCATTTTGTATATCTCTCATTTTTTTTACCTCTTTTTTCTTTGCTTCCAAGCCTCCCCTCTTCCTTATGGTTCGGCTCCTTTTTTGGCTCCTTTTTGGCTCCTTTTTTTGTTCTTCTTTTAATATGCTGAATTTTGAGATTTTTTTGACTTTCTTTTTATTTTTTGTTTTCTTTATTTTCTTTTAGTGCAGCAAAAATGTACAGCAAAAAGCAGCCGGCTTCGCCGGCTGCGGTGCAGTTAAGAGACCTTTGAAAGCAGGTCAATGTTTTTTGAAGTTTTTGTTGTTAATTCTTTTATGTAGTTCTCCATGTAGTCCCAATCGGGATTACCGGCATTATCGGCAGGGAGAAGAACCATCAGATTCCTTACACGGTCAACACTAAATTTGTAACCGAGCCATCCAAATTCTCCTCTTTTTTGATATATTATAGCACATAAAAATAAGGCGTTATATTCATTAAGTGGAGTACTTGAAAATGGAGTCAGCGTTGAAACAATGTTTGATGTAGAAAACGGTTCTTTTTGATAAAAGGCAGTGCCCATCAAAGCGCCGTCAGAAGCAACAGTAATACAATTACCTTGATGTTCCGCTGTTGTGTAAGCGTCTGTCACTCCATTATTGAAGCCGCTTGTTGTAATATAATTTATATTTCCATTTCCAAGTTCCTTCTTTGGCCTGAATTTTCCGTATTCTACAGAAAAATAATCTCCAATGCGAAACCTTTTCCACCTTCCGCCACCCGAAGCAAAGGTAACTTTTTTATATATATCCTGAAGTTCACTTAACGTTATCCGCGATAACGTATCGCGGCTGTTATCCGCGATACGACACATAAATTTTTCAATTTCCTCCCAATCAGGCTGCCCGTTTTCATTTGCTGGCAAAAAAATCTCCTCTTCTTTTACTTTATCAGCTGAGCATTTTTCTTCATAACTATATTTTCTTGTTAAGATTCCATTTAACATGCACGCTATAAATTCTTTTACTGCATGTGAAAATTCCTGTTTATCAATCAAAACAATCGCGTCACCAGTAATGTTAAAATCATAATCATGATAAAAAGCACTTCCGCAGCCAGCACCATTACAAGAGACGGTAATTTTATCTTTATATACGGCAGACACGTCATAAAAGCCAGCAATACCCTGATTAAAACCAGCGGCAGCAATCACCGGAACCTTTCCTTGTTCTTGCTTCTGTAAGCCTTTTACAGAGCCACGTTCAGCATCAAAGAAATCTCCGACTTTAAATTTCTTCCATTCTTCTTCCGTCTTATTTCCTGCTGTAGTTATATCTATTTTCTTTCTATGTTCTTTTTGCTTAAAAGTTTTGTTTTGGACTTTTTTTTGAATTTCTTTTATGTAGTCTTCCATGAACTGCCAGTCCGGTTCGTTAATGGCTTTGGCTGGAAGCAGAACCTTGATTTTTTTTAATTCAGCAAGTGATGGATAAGTGTATGCATCTTGATACTTTGCAGCGAGCATCTTATTTATGCAAGTTGTGATAAAAAACCTATGAGTTATCAAATCCTCATACTTTGGATATAAGATGAATATATTTTGTGACGCATACCACTCTCTTTCTCTATAAAGGCAACATGTTTGCCCAACCTGAACAACCGAGAAAGTTTTTGCTGGATTTGCATCATATCCGATATTGTTAAGTTTCCCTTGAACACCGTTATTTAACGCAGTTCTACCAACAAAATCATATTTTCCATCATCTGCAAAATTTAACATTAATTTATCTGTACTTTTTGTTGTTTGGACATCAAATAACTCTGATATTTCAAATTCCTTCCAAGAAGAGGTATCAATCCTATTCATATTGATACCCCCCCCCGATACTTCACGCGTTAATGTATCAAAGTCAGGAATATATTTTGTTATTGCAGGCAATATTAGTTCAAGATTTTTTAAGTTGTTACCATTTAACAAATTTGCATACCCATACTTCCCAGCAGATTTCTTAATTACAGAGCAAATAAATAGCGCATTCAATTGGTTTAAGTTATCATTATAGAGCAAAGCTATTGACGCACCAGAGCCACCTCTTCCAAGAAAATCATCTTCCTGCCAGAAAGAAGACCCATCAAGAGGGCTGACTGTAATGCAACGCCCTTTATCTAGGACCTCTCCTTCTTTTGGTTTCAGGCATTTCATAACACCATTATTAAAAGCCCCAGATGATACATAATTGACAGTGCCTTCTTCATAATATTTTTCACTTCTCGCATCCGGCTTTTTTATCATAAAAACATCTTCAATTTTAAACTTCTTCCACCCACTCACATCAATCTTTTTCATCGCTTTCTCCTTTCAGCCGAATCACCGTTTCCCCGTCCTTCTCTTCTACTTCAGAACTATACAGGACACTCCGCAGCAGTTGTTCGTTAAAGGATTTTACGTCAACCCCGCGTTTATACATCTCATAATCCATTACACATTTTACGAAATCTTCTTCAAAGATTTCAAACGGCTTTTCCGGCATCTGATAAGACAAATGCTCTGTCGGATTGATTATCTGCCTTGTGTTATGTTTTGGTTCATTTCCATCTTGGATTGCCTGAATCCAATAATCTTCAATGGCCTCCCATTTGTTTTTTATATCCTGGCGGCCTTTGTTCTTAACTGTTTCAAGCCCATCGTCTTCTATATAGTATCCGATAATATTTCTGCCGTTTTGCGGCTTACCAGCCTCAAAAACGAAGATTGAAGTGGTTACTCCAATTCCGAAAAACAGATTTTCCGGCAGCTTAACAATTGTTTTTAATGTGTGTTTTTTAAGCGCATTTTTAAGTTTTGTTTCTTTTTCCATCTTCTTATCTGGCATGATGAAAGCGCATTCAGTGCCAACCGGCACACTATTCAGAACGTTCAGAACTATATCTGCACATTTATTCTTACGCTCATAAGGCGGGTTCATCAGAACTTTTGTAATACCCTTTTCTTTAATCCATTCGGCAGCTTCTAATGATTTGGCATCCCCGTGAAGCAGATTGGTTTTGCCATCTTTGTGTATCAGAAAATTTGCACAGGCAAGAGCATAAATCTTTCTATACATCTCAATGCCGAAAAGCTGCTTTGATTTAATTTCTTTCGCTTTTTCTGTCATCGGCCCGCCGGCTTCACGAATCATATTTGCCATTGATTTTACAAGAAAAGCACCAGAACCACATGTTGCATCAAGCACTTTATCGTCCATATGAACGTCAATTAACCGATACATGAAAGAAGTTATATGGTCAGGAGTAAAAACCTGTCCGGCATCCGCTTTACCACGATAACGGTTGAACTCGTTAAAAAATATCGACATAACGTCCTCACCGTTCCATTGCTGGCTGTTTATCAAATCTGATATTTCGCATACATTATCAATAAAATCATTGATTGCATCCTGGTCTTCAGTAATTGACATTCTTACAGCAGAATACTCCTCCAGTAAGATATTTAGCTTATCATTCTGTCTTTTGTCTGATTCAATCGCCTTCGCAATAGCGCTGTAAATCCAGTTATGAAATGTACTGTAATCCATATCTTTTAATCTTTGCAGCCCATTTTTTGGATTATATCTCTGGGCCACCAGCGCGCAGGCAGTAAAAATCATTCTGTCCTGTAAATCTGTCATACCAAACTTAAAATGCAGGCTGTTATTGATTCGCTGTGTTACTTCGTAGATGTGGTTTTTATCTAGCTTTTCTTCGGTAAATAACGCTAGGTAATACGTTTTTGGTTCTAACCTTTCTGATGCATTTTCCAAAAGTTCTTTGTTTTTGTATACCTTAACTTCTTTTCCGTTATACAGAATTCCGACAACTTTACTGTACTTATTCAGCACAATGTCAATATTTTTAAACAGTTCTTTTTCATATTTTTCTTTTAGTTCTTCCGCCTCCGATTTCGTTTCCAAAATAATCGCTGGCCGTCCTGCATCATCAGGAAGATACCATCCATCAGGCTTGTCTATAATCCCCTTAAATCCAAGCTGATTGAATGTTGTAATCTGTCCGGTTCCCTGCTGCACTCCATTTTCTATCTCATCAAAACCGAGAATAACTTTAGCTTCATCACGGACTTGGTCTTCAGTTTTGTATGTCATATGCTTTCCCTCTTTTTTTATTTTTTTTACACCTACAAAATGCCGGATTTTTCCCCAACCACGATTATTTTTTCCAATTTTTTTATGCTTTTTTTGTTTATCTCCACGCCGCCACCGCAAAAAAAAGAGCCAAAACCATTTCGGTCTTGACTCTTTACGAATAAAGCAGACAACAAATACTTAATCAAACATAATCTTGATGAAAAAATCAGATTTTTTATCATGAGATTCAATTTCATCAAATCCGAATGTGCGAGCATCAGCATTCTCAGCATTCCAGTTGAATACACTTTTCACGATATTGCCTTCTTTGTTTTCGAAATTATACGCCATACGAACATAGCAGAACTTTGGAATACCATTAACATACTTGAAATTTACAATAATTCGTGAGTATTCCTTTATTTCATCCAATTCTTTTGTATTTAAAAGCACAAGCTTAGAGATTCCACAGTTTTTATTAAGTGTTTTACATGCATTAAATCTGCTCCAGATTTCATCGGCGTTTTCCACAACAAAATCTTTAAACTCATCAACGCGGTTATTATTTGCATAATATGCAGTGTTTGACGCGATTTCATCTGACTCGTTGATTTGACACAGCAAATCAATAATCTGCATTTGATTAGCATTTAGATTATCAACTTGAAGCATCTCTCCAATCATTTTTCCAAGTGTTTTTTTTAGTTGTTTTTTCCATGTTTTTTCCTTTCTTGGCTATTGATTATTTTTTTAACAAATGTAATATGCTTAAATTTTTCCCAACAAAAAAAAGCGGCCTTCCGCCGCCATGCTGTCTCGAATTCTAGTTATTGTCTCTTATTTCAAATTCTTCAAAAATCTTTTCATACTTTCCTGCGTTTTTCTCCTCATCATAAATCGTCAGATTCATCACATGAGAGATATCCAGGCTTAAGATTCCGAGAATAGATTTTGCATCAACGATGTACCGTCTGTCCGGATTGCTTAAATCAGCGTTAACATCAACCTTGCTGATTTCGTTTACAAAATCTTTAACTTTACTAATAGTTTCAATCTTAATTTTTCTTGTAATCATTTTTCTCTCTCCTTTTTTGTTTTCCGGCTTCGCCGGGTGCTTATATTTTCGATTACAAGAATAATATGCTAAAAAATTTTGAAAATGAAACACTTTTTGAACATACAAAATGGCCATATTTTTGCTTTGTTTTTGTGTATTTTTACCAATTTCTTTCTGGTTTTATTAATAAAAAAGGATTTTTTGAGGCTTCTTTTGTGCATTTTTCCTAATCGGCAAAAAAAATGCAGGAAACTGACCAGACACGGCTGGCAGCATACGAGCAGCGGCATGCATACAACTTGCGAACAGCATACACAGACGAGCATTTCAGCCAGCAAAAGGCAGTATTCCTTCAGCTGCCAACTTCTTCCCATTTTGCTTCTTTACAGAGCCCAACATCTTCTGGCCGCCAGATTAATTTCTCCCGGCGCCAGCCGGCAAACATCACGCCGCCGTCCTTCTTTTCTTACCAGCCCTCACAGCTAACAACACCCAACAACGTCAAAGCATCAGCCAGCACCAACAACGCCGGCAGTATCTTTTCTTACAGAGCAAATCTCAGACTCCCGGTCTCCAGCAACCTCACTTTCGCCAACCCCTGTCAACTTTCACCCATTCCGTCCTCCAACCTTCAAACATTCCGCATCCCCTTTCTCCATTAACTTTCCACCAAAAAAAACTGAGCCTTCGGCTCAGTTTTTCCCGTTGTATATAAGTTCTACCTTTCCCGGATTATGCAATCCGCAATTTTCTTCCTGAAATACAAAGCCAAAGTGTTTAAGGATGCCCGTAAAGTCTGGTTCCTTGCTCTTATCAAGCATCATCACCGGCTTTTCATTTTCCAGCCACTCAATGCTTAACTCCATCAGCCTTCTTCCGAGACCATTATGGCGATACTGTTCTGCAACATACACCGTGCATATTTTTGCCTCTTCTTTTGTTGATTTCAGGATTGTGACCCCGGCAATCTCATATTCCTTTTCACAGATTACGATTTCGTACTCCGGCTTTAAGCGCAGGTCGTCAGTAAACAAGCCGCTATACCAAGCAGAAAATTCCGGGTGTTGTATATTTGCTTCCATAAGAAACAGATATATGCAGTTGTAATACATCTGCTGTTCTAATTTTGTCAACTCAGAAAGTTTAAAATACATTTCCATTACAAATTCCTCTCTTTCTTTGCCGATTTTTTGGCAACATTTACATATCCAATATGCAAAAAAAAGAAAGCGAGAAAAAAAACCAAAAAAAGAGAAAGCCACTACGCTTTCTCCTCGTATTTTTTCATCCATTCAGCGAATTCCTGTTTCTTCTGAGTCAGAGACTTAACGCTGTATCCGTAAGGGTACGGTTTACATGCATCGTGCTCGAAGAAATATCAGTCCGGGCCGGAAAATCTATAATTCTGATAGTTATCAAATTTGACAAATCTCTTCTGATTTCCGTCATACCGGCCTGTCTTATACGACATCATTATCACGACGGTCGCCAATGCCTGCTCGCTTTTGCAGTAATACCCGCCATCAACACATCTGACGCCCATTTTCCTGGCCGTCTGCTGCCATTTAAGGTACTCGTCATGCAGGAAAGCTTCGCTCTCCTGAGAGAACCGCTTTCCGTCTTCTGTAATGTAGACAACTCTCGTAGAGAGTCTTCCGCAAATCTCTTCTTTTTCTTTCCGGATTGCCATACGACCACCGCCTATCAGTTAATCTGTACAATCTGCTCATACAGCAACAGGTCTTTTCCTCCAGGTATCATCATATTTTCATGGTAATGCCCAAAGAACCATTTTTTGTATTCTGCTTTCTGTTTTACCTGTTCAAGATACCTGTTTAACTCATCAGGCTCATTCACACGCAGGATGAAATATTTATCAGAAGCCGGACAGTCATGCGAAAAAATGAAATCTACTTTATATTTTTCATCTTCAAGCATGGCCCAGCCGCGTTCCATCTCCATCTGCTCTGGCATTTCCTGTTCCCACCATGAAATATGATTTACACGAAACGTTTTTCCTTCAAGATTCCATCTTTCAGCCTCTTTATTAGCCAGTTTTTTGCTTTCAAATTCTTCTGCTTTAAGGATTCCACCGCTGATGTCATGGCTTCTTGCACCTCCAAAGGCAAAGCACTTGCACCCATCAATATCGAAAACATATCCCCGTTCAAGCATAAGAACAGATGGGCGAATCTCTCTTACAATTCCGCCGTGCCATTCTTTTTGTGGGTATCCATTCAGTATTCTATTTTTCTTTACATCGCTCAGTCCTTTAAAAATCCAGGAGTCTAGCGCTTTTTTGTCATTTATACCAACCAGACGGTCGTAATTTTCATGATTTCCTGGCACAAATAATGTTGTAAAATTACGCGATTCAAGCCAGTCTAGGTTATATTTTTCTTCCGGAGACTCTCCTTTAAAATCCCAGACGCCACCAAAATCTCCACAGATTACTACATAGTCATCTTTCGTCATCATTTTTTGTTCCGGGAAAGAATCTATATTTAATCTGTGCATAAATCCATCAACACTGTAAAATCCATATTGTTTAGCACCGTGAGTATCTCCAGTCACATAAATTGCCATATCAATTCCTCCTCTTTTTTTTGTGGAATTAATATGACGAATTTTCGGCCAAGCTGAAAATATTTGCGAATAATTATTGTTTGTTTGATGTCTGGCGGCTCTTCCACCAATCCGAAATAAGCAGGGGCTTTATCCCCTGCTCCTTCCTATCTCTCCTTCTTCCACTCTCGAGCCTGGAAACTGCTTTCCTTCACATTATCAGAGTCTTTTTCGGCAGCCTTTTCTTTCTAGCTTTCCTCTCTTTTAACCGCCTTTTTAATCCTTTCATCTTTGTACTCCCTTGATTTTAACACAAGACTTCTATAACGTTCATACGACTTAATATTCACATATCTGCAGTTAACTGTATCGAAACATTTCTCTCCTCTGGCCATCTCATATTCATTTGCACTTGCGATGATGTAGATATCTTTATCCGGATAACAATCAAATATAGTATCAAACAGGCCACGTTTCAAGTCCTCAATCGCATCAACACTGAATCCGCTATCCACTCCATCAAGAAAAATCCAAAACTCTTTTTCGTCCGGATATTTTTTCATAAGAGAACCAATTTTCATGGATAGTTTCTGCATATTTAATGCAATCTTCTCTCCTTCGCTTGACATCACACTATCTGCAACAAATGTCATATCTCCGCAAAGTATGGATTCGCTTATTGAAGATGCTCCGCCATGAATATAGTTGTCGTAATTGATAACACACGGATTTTTAAGCTCTTTCTCCACCTGTAACCGAACCTGTCGCATCAATGTGGTTTTTCCGCATCCATTGCATCCAATCAGGACCGTAAGTCCAGGTTCAAACTCTACATGCATTTTTCTATATAAATAGTCCTTCTCATCGTAATAGTCTCTTTCAATTTTAAATTTTCTTCCCATATAATTTTGTAATCTCCTTTTCTAATTTTTTTTGTTATTAGGCGGAAGGCCGCGGTCAATCTCACATTGCCAGTCGGCCCTCAATATGTTTTTGGGGCACTACGTATATTTTTCGCAGTTCCTTCGCTTCGAACTGTTTATTTCTTGACGTAATTAATATGCTTGATTTTTTTATTTTTGTTGTTTTTTTGCGAGCTTTTTTATTTTTTTTGCATTACAAAAGGCCTACCGCTAAAGCAGACCTTAGAACAACTTTCTTATGCATATCATCTTATATCATTTAATGTTATTTCTTCCATTCGATAAAACCGGATAACCGATAAGGCTGAATATATATCAACAACCTTGAACAGACATTCCATGAATACACCTTCATCTTGCATGTTTTCATCGACGGACGGGAAACCGCGGTCAAACTTGTTTGCCCATCGGTCTGAAGGCAATTGGATGCGTACGTGGGAGTCGGAAGCCCCGTTCGCGCTCTGCACTCCGACTTCGTCGTCGTTTGTCAGCCCTTGCGGGCTTGGTGCAAGCGAGCATAAGCTCGCTGCATCATACGATTTGAATTTGTCTTTCAAAATAGCTTCCATCCCTTTTTTAGCCATTTTTTCCATTACACTTCCAATGGAGATGTCTAACTCTTCCCCGTAAGTCGTATAATATTCGTCATATCCATTTTCGCCCTCGCATAAGAAAACTTTTCCTGAAAATTCGTTCAAGAAATCTTTTATTGTAAGATTTTTGCAAATATAACCGTTTTCCAATAAATCACCGTCTCGAACCTTCCTGCTCTGCGAATTTTCTAATATAAAATGTGTTGGCCATGGGTCCAAGCATTTTCTTATTTCATATAAAATGCTTGCCTCTGCTATCGGCCTTCCAAACAGAAGCCAATTTTTCAATCCTTTTAAAACAGTGCTCTCGTTTGCAGCAATGTAATTTTTATACGCTTCGTGTCTGTCGTTCTCTGATGCCATACAAACCGGCCTCCCTTCTCTTTTGTGTAAAAAATTGCTTTTATTCCCATTCTTCTTTTACGTATTTCTTATATCTTCATAATGAAGAATTTTTGTTGATACAAAAACGCAAAACAGCCGCCTTAAGCTGTTTTGCGCTCATGTTTTTTTGTATTTTGTTTTTCAAGCAGGAATCCTGCATCCTCTGATATCCTAGACCCCAGCCTTGTATTTCTATTGACAACAGTGAGGTTCTTAACTGCTCTGGCCACTGCATTTTTCTGTCCAAATAACACGAATACTTTTTTTGCTCGCGTCACGGCTGTGTACAACAGGTTTCTCTGCAGCATGATATAATTTGCGGTTGTAAGCGGCATCACAACGATATCATACTCGCTTCCCTGGCTCTTATGTATCGTTGTTGCATAAGCAAGGATAAAATCCTGCGCTTTGCTTAAATCAAAATGGACTCTGTTTCCATCAAAATCAACAACAAATCCTCTTTTTGCGCTTTCATCGGCATTGTCTTCATCAGCATCGTCTGCTTCATTCTGCGTTAGACAGATTGAAACAATCTTGCCTACATCACCATTGAATATCTTTTTATCGTAATCATTACATGTGTACATTACCTTGTCTCCAACCCTCAGCAGGTGGTCATTACATGGTATAATTTGTTTTGTTGCACTTGGCGGGTTAATCCTGTTCTGGATATAGTCGTTAAGCTCCCAGACACCAGTCGGCCCTTTCTTCATTGGTGCCAGAACCTGTATCTCATCAGCACCCACGTTATAATATCTCGGCAAATTGTCACACACATACGTTACGATATAGTCTCTGATTCGTTCCTGTTCCATTCCGTCGACGTCCATGAAAAAATAATCTCCATTTCTGTTATTTTTGAAACTTGGAACAACACCTTCATTAATCAGATGCGCATTTTTTATAATCTGGCTTTCTGCTGCCTGGCGGAATATGGTCTTCAACCTTACGATTGGAACAACATTAGAATCAATCATTTCATGCAATACGTTTCCACAGCCAACACTTGGCAACTGGTCGATATCACCAACCAAAATCAGTTTCATCCCTTCTGGAATAGCCTTTAATACTGATGCCATCAATTCCATATCAATCATTGAACTTTCGTCAATAATGATGGCATCGCCTTCCAATGGTGTTTTTTCATTTTTTCCAAATTTGAAGCCGTATGCCCCTTCACTTTTTACTTCCAGGGTACGATGTATTGTTTGAGCTTTCTCTCCGGTTGTTTCTTTCATCCTCTTTGAAGCCTTACCTGTCGGTGCTGCACACAAAATCGCATCCATCCCATGTTTTTTCAGCATATGGATGATTCCGTTAACTGTTGTGGTTTTTCCTGTACCAGGTCCCCCTGTCAAGATTAGTACATTTGACCGACATGATTCTATAATAGCCTGTACCTGTTCCGGTGCGTAATCCCTATCCAGTTCTTTTCCCATTGCTTTTACTTCTTTTTTTGTTACATTCACCCTTTTTGTTTTGCTCTGAAGCAATTCTACTATTTTTTTTGCAGCATATGTTTCTGCTTTATACAGAGGAATCAGATAGAGTGCATCGTCTTCGCATATAATTTTCTTTTTCTGAATCAGACTTTTCACTGCGTTTTCTACATAAGAAACATCCAGCTGCAAGAAATCGCGGCAGTCCTTCTCCACTTTTTCTCTATACCCAAACACGTCGCCATCTTCGCTCATCTGCTTTAATACATACATAACAGCACTTTCAACACGGAACGGACTATCCTTTGGCATACCATTCTTCAGCGCAATCTCGTCTGCTTTTAAAAAGCCAATTCCTTTCACTTCGTCAGCCAGTCTATACGGGTTTTCGTTAATCACCTTAATGCTATCAAGACCGTAACGCTTATAAATACGATTTGCATATGCAGGACTGATGCCGAAGCCTTGAATATACATCATGATAGTCTGAATCATGTTCTGTTCTTCGAGCTTTTCCTTTGCACATTTCTTTATCTTCTCAATGCTTTTCTTTCCAATCCCTTTTATCTGCTGTAATAGCTCGGTCTGATATATGAGCACATCAAAAGTATTGTCACCGAATTTATTGACAATAGCCTCCGCCCTTTTTTGTGATATGCCATCAATATTATCTTGTTTTAAATACCACAAGATACTTTTTTTGTCCTGTGGAATAATCTTAACATAAGCATCCATTTTAAAGCCGATTCCATATTTAGGATGTTCATCCCAGTCTCCCGTTGCAAATACTTCATCTCCATCAGTGACATCAAACATCTGACCTTTCATACTGCATTTGCATATTCTTTCCCCTGTCTTCGCATTAAAAGCCACACCGGCAATAATCTTGAAGCCAGTTTCGTTCTCATATATGACGGCTTTTGCCTTGAACTTTATAGATTCTTTTGCTCTTTCTTTTAACATTGTCTTCTATATGCAACTGGCCCTTTGCCAGTGATTACCTCCTGTTTTTCTATATTTAATATGATGAAAAAACATTTTTTTTAACATTTTTAGCGTATTTTTTTGTGAACCTCACATGACTTAAGTCACGTGCTTCAAGCAATGTGTCATGCCCCCTCTACCTTTTTAATCGGTAAAGCGCCCTGTCTCTGAATACGGTTTAAGCTTAGTAAGAGCATCCCGAAGAATGCTAAATCTCTGAATCTGACGAAACAGAGACCCACACAAAAACTAGAACATAGACAGGTGGGCAAATACATCTCTACGCTGCGGAAAGCTCTTTTGCAAGCGCCCGCAGTGTTGATAATGTACAGGAGGTTCTACGCCCAGCGTCAGGAACTTTTGCCTTTACGAGGGACTCTTCCGTCGCCGGAAGAGATTTAAGGAGTCCACGGATAAAATATCTGGCGCCGATATTGTAGCTGGCGTTCAGGTCGCAGTTATATTGCTTGCCTGTCGTGAACGTTGCAAGTGCATGATTATTATTATCTCTGGTAACGCTTCCGCTTCCATCAAAAGCAAGAACGCTTGTCTTCCATGCACAGATTGTTGCAATCCTTATACCGAGGAGATGCGCTTTTTGTTCTACCTTCTCACGGATGATTCCGTGATTCCACATAGACAGTCTCTGCGCTTTACTGCCTCGCTTCTTGCACCCCTTGAAGCCCAGATGTTCCATTACAATAGCGTCTACGGAATGCTGAGATGCAAATTCTACGATTGCCGCTGATATTTTCTTTGCACGGTCTTCATTTAAGCGCTTTACATAAGCCCAAAGGCCTCTGGTGCTTTTTGGACCGTACTTGGACTGTTTACGGCGTGTTCTGTTCATAGCATGAAACATCCGGTCTTTGTCACTTGTAAAATCAATAAACTTTCTTGCAAGGATAGTTCCATCTGCCTTCATTATGCTGCACACTGCATCCGTATTGATTCCAAGGTCTACTGCACAGATAATCTGTTCTGCAATAGGTGTATCGCTTAAAATTACGGTTTCCGTAAAAGAAAATCTCAGATAGTATTTGTTATGTATTTTTTCTAAAGTAGGGGCGCTTTTGTCTTTACAGGCTCCCCAGTATTTATTTATATAATTAATGTCAGTTCTTCTTAACTTAACAGGAGCCCATATCCAGTCCTTATTTTTGTATAGTTTCAGCCATCTGACATTCTCATCATCGGGGCTGATTCCTTTTGGATACTTTGCATTTTTCGGTGCGGTCTCTTTATACATGTTTTTATTATAAAATACCGGCATAGAATGTCTGTCATGCTGCAATATTGGAGCATTACCTTTCTTTCCATCATTTTGCCAGTTTGTGTAATTGCTGCGATAACTGCTTACTGCTCCAATCGCGTCATTGATAGCTGCTCTTCTAAGATAAGATGGAAACTTGTAGTATTCAGACCCTTTGATGTCAAAAGGGTATTTGGGATTTGGATTGGATTTTGTTGGATGGATTAATCTCTCAATATGTCTTTGTCTTTTTTGCTGTGTATCTATTGGAGAGATATTTGTCCATTCTTTATTGCAGACATCTATAAAAAAAGCAAGCGCCTTGCGATAAATCTGTACTGTATTTTTCATATCTGCATTTGTTAAAATTTCTGTCTGATAGCTTGATGTGATTTCCATACAAGGCACCTCCTTTTGTAAAAATTTGTACTTAAATTTCTTACATATTTAATATGCTGAAAAAATTAAAAACGGGACGTTTTCTGCCGAATTTTTTTTGAAAAAATGCAAAAAAATCTCTACACTTTTGTGTAGAGAATTAAAAGGTTGCAGGCAATATTTTTATTTATTAAAGAAGCCGCTTAACTCACGATTGAAGTCACAAGTGTGCAGCGGCTATATCATCAAAAAAAACACCAGCAGATTACTCTGCTGATGCTTATTTGAATTATTTGAATTTAGAGCTGGTATGATTCCATTGCCAACAGGTTATGCTCCCTATCATAGAGATATACATTGTTAGATAATACCTCATCAGGAGCCAGATTCTTTAATGCTTTAATGACATTTTTTAAAACTGTCCCGTTAATTGACGTTGTATCTGATGCCGGGAAAACAGCTACAAATTCCTCGGAAACTGGCATTACCATAAGAGCAGACTCACCCATTTTATCTGCTACATTCTTGAGCACGTCAGCGCCAAGAAAAGCCGCAGCACCATATTTGTACTTTTCTGTTGATAAAATCACAAAATTTACAAATGTATTTGGAATAATATCTTTTGCCTCCCCAACAACAATGCTGTCAACAATGTTATTGATTGCGGCATTGTAGATATCTTCTTCCTTAAGGTCGAGGCTCTCAAGGCAATTTTTCCCTAGCACACGGACACCATCATTCATAACGCTATTATTGTTATCATAAAAACAATACACGATATTCATATCCAGAACTTTTCTAGATAAAGCCTCCGGGTGTGCTGCAATGGTTTCATCGTCCGCCAGCATTGGGTATGCTGTCTGCAACACAAAGTCTCTATCGGTCGAATCAAAACGCTTGCTCTGCGTGTTCTGCGGCTGCAGACCGATTCTCTTCAGAATCTCTCCAAGCTGTGAGCGCAGGTTTTCCGGAAGGTCATCTGTCGGGTCATAGTCATCATTGCCCTGTTTTGCAGGCTCTGGGCGATATGTCCGATTTGGTTTACATCCGTTTCCGCAAGAGCAATCACTACTGCATGGGCTATTACTGTCGGAGACAAATCTGTTGTCTGAACATCCACTTGGTGCAGCCATAGTGTCTGGCAAAGTCCCCATAATATCCTGCAGCATTTTCATTGCCTTCTGTCTTCCTTCTTCAGTATTCGGGAAGAACTCTTTCCTTGCTGCCTTTGGCTGTCCCTGGCTTGGTTCTGCTGAATACTCCGCATGGTTTCTACCCATATTTGCAAAACGGTCAGAAGTCTCTTTTACTTCATGCTTCTTAAATGATGGGGCTGACTGCTGTGCACATCTGTCCGCGTTCATCTTAGCCATTTCAGAGCCTTTATCTAAGCTCTCTTTCATAGCCATAGACACTGCTGCTGCCATCTGATTAAGGTCAGCCCCCTTTTCGTAAGAGTCCCAAAGAGGAGCAACCGGAGCGTAAGCACATGCGTCACCTTTTGACATTGCAACAGCCAGCTGCTTTGCCGGATTGTCGTTATTCAGAAAGCACACTGTGCCCTGCTGATTCATCATTGCCACCAGTACCTCTGCAAATTCTCTTAAATTCATTTTATTCATGTTTTTCTCCTTTTCTTTGTTGGTCAGGAGTATTTGCCTCCTGCCTTATTTTTTGATACAAAATTAATATGCAGAATTTTTGCATGAACAAAAAAAACAGCCGAAAAAAATTCAGCTGTTTTTTTAATCTTTTCTTCCTTACTTTTTGTCAGAGAAATAACGTTTTGCAATGAAGATTCCAATTGGAATAGCTGCGCATACCAGGGCCGCTTTCATAATGCATTTGCACACAAACGCTGTTTCTTCGGCGTCAGTCTCAGCATCATCTTCAGAGTAGGAATATGAATCCATATCATCCGAACAGATGCTTTCCTCTCGCTCGTTATGCTCCTCTTTAGCTGGTTCTGGATTTTCCTCCATCTCTTTTGTAATACTTTTTAGCATTTTATCCGTAATATCTCTTAGGATATCAGATTCAGGTTCTTCCCCTTTGTCCATGCGCTCTTCGTAATCGTGATAGTTCTCATCCATATCGAAAAAATACGCATTACTGTTACAGTCACAAGAATACGTTTCACACATTTTCCCGCTCTTTGTACATGCTTTTATGCTTTCCCTCTCTACCTTGAGAGTCACCTTGACTCCATCATCGAATATTTCGTCAGGCTCTTCTATGATTTCCAGTCTGATTCCATACTCTTTCGTTAAACTCGCCTCCATCAGGGCTTTAACAACATCTGTAAACTGTCTTAATGTTAATTTACTCATATCTTTTCCTCCATTTTTTAAGGCTGACAAACCTCAGCCGTTCTTTTTACTTCTTACTTCATGTACAGTATGCTGAATTTTTATTTCTTTTTGTGTTTTTTCTTTTTTTTCTTAATCCTGCATATTTAATCTGAAACGACATAATAGACAAAGAAAGGAAGAGATATTATGAGTATTATGGATAACTTAAAAGAACTTATGGACATGTCAACTGTCCAGGAAGAAGATAACCCTGTATTTATTTCAAGAACAGGTGAATTCAATCTTTTTTCACCAAAACATAAAATTCGTAAAAATAGGAAATATGGAGACACCGGTGTTGCTTATTCCGAGGATGGAAAGACTCTTGAGGAATGTCCAGCTATCAGGCCCGGGCGTATTCGGATTCATGAGGGCGTTGAGCGCATTGGTGTCAATGCTTTCCGAAACGGAAGATTAAGTGCCATTATAATGCCTGATAGTATAATTGAGCTTGAATATGGCGCATTTATGTGTAGTGATGTTCACGATGTTAAATTCGGAAAAAATATACGAAAAATCGGAGATGAATGTTTTAGTTCGTGTAATAATATTTCCGAAATCACTTTTCCGGATTCCCTGGAAGAGATTGGAGAGCTTGCATTTTCACCATGCATAAATCTCCGCAATATTACGTTCTCTAAAAACTTAAAAGTCATCGGTAGAGGAGCGTTCGGTAGCACTTCACTGAAAGAAGTTACAATTCCATCTGGTTCAATTTCTATAGGGAATCAGGCTTTTTGCTCTGCTGAACATGTTATTATCAGCGATAGCATCCCAAAGAACTTCATTTTTTCAATTGTTTTGGAAGATGATGGGTATTACAATGAAGAACGTGTGCTTTCTGATGACTATGTAAAAGTTACATATAAAGGGAACACAGCGGTGCTTCCACGTGTGATAAAACGGGGAGAATTAAAAAAATTAAATCGTGATTTTGAAAGCATAATTATGGGTCCCAATCGCAAAAGACTATTCTTAAAAGCTGCACATGCCTGCGAGAAACAGGCTGCTGCACTTGCGGAATATCGACTTTCCAGAAACCCTGATGCTTTTTCTTACATGAAAAAGAAATGCAGGGATATGGCAATTCGATATATCGAAGAAAAAACGCAGGAGGAATTCGTAGAATTCCTTAAACTTGGAACAGTATCAAACAAAATCATTCCTGAACTGCTTTCCATCGCCAGCAAAAAAGAAAAGACTATTGTTGTAGCATACCTTATGGAACGTCTTGGCAAATCCAATAATACGCAGGAAGTATTTGACAAAGCAATCGATGATACTTTTGACCTATGACAAAAAAGCCGCTGATTTCTCAGCGGCTTTTTCCGTTTTACGCATTCAACGCTTCTTTTATCTTCCCTTTTGCTTCTTCTTCATTTTCAAACCAATCGACATATATATCCTTCGTTTTTGTCTCTAGGAAACTATCTTCTGGCTTTCTGACCGTTTCTACAACATCTGTAATATCTGAAACTACATGACCGTCATCACAAAACGTCGTCGTTACGGCCCAGAATTTCTTAATTCCTGCCGGAAGAAGTTCATAATCTTCCACTTCCTCATTTGTCAGTTCTCTGTCATAATCGACATATCCCCAAGCCTCACGGCCGATTTCCTCGCAAAACTCTTTCTCGTCATAGTTGTGGACCTTTTGAACTCCCGCTCTAGGGCAGCCACCAGGAACTAGTGGCCTTTGTGTACTGTAATATCGCATACCTATACCTCCTTTGGCTGTATTTTACCATACTTTGAATCAGCCTCCAAATTTTTGCGCCCAAAAAAACGAGGCCGCACTGTGCGACCTCAACCGAAGTGTTATTTTTTGGCTACTCCAAAAATCAACTTAAATTTTTCATAGTTTTCACTTTTTCCTCTGTTCAGTACGGAGAAGTATACATTTTTAAAATGATAATCATATGTACTAAGACATTTTTTGAAATATTTTGCGACCACTGCTGCATCCTGACCAAAAACTCCACAGCCAAAGGCTCCGAGAATCAACGTATCTACATGGTTCTCTTCCGCGATGTCAAGTACAAACTTGATTCTCCGATATAACTCCGCATTGTTTTTGTCCAGTTCAACTCCTGCGTATCTTCCTGCGGCAGAATAATTCGGGGCAGCACACGTAATGACATCAGCCTTCACATGGATTGGGTCCGCTCCATAAACACAGACGCTTTCATCCAGGAAGGTTACGTTTTCAGAATACATGGCGCGGTTTGTATACAAAGCCTTATTATTATGTTTTTTATTCCACTCGTAGTATTTTGGGAATCTTTTTAAAACGTTATACAGGTTAGAGGTATGGCATAAACATTCTTCCTGTGCGGAGGAACCTTCCATAAACTTACCGCCTGGGTTTTTATAACTTGCAAAGTTAAGGACAGCAGTCTTTCCATCTCGATGAGCAAGCATAGACCTGACAGTATCAAGGTTGTCCACGACAACGTTCATTTGCATATCATACTTGTCAAATGCAACAACGTCATCTGTCTCTTTTTTTGCAGTAGACGTTACCGCAATCCCATCACCGCCATAAACCCTTGTGTTTTTTACACACTTGGCAATCTCTTCACCCATACTTGCCTCCATCATTTTATAATGACTTACAGCCTTTTCTTTTAACTCATCTTTTTTATTGAAATAAACACTCATCTTTTTTCTCCTTAGGTTTTAATTTAACTTTTTGTAGTGTTTTCGTCTCTTCACTTACAAATTTAATATGCTTAAAAAAATAATGAGTGGAAAAATTTTGAGGATTTTTTTATGGAAATTTTGTGTTTTTTTGATAACTCAGGCTTACACCTTTGTTACCAAGCCCCACAGAGGCTGACAAGCGAAGCCGTGATACCGCGAGCTATGCTCGCGTGTACCAGACGAGGGCGGGTTTCCCGCCCGTCGATAAGGCTGAGTGCAGTGCTTCGTGTGGGGATTCGAACCCTCGCACGAAGTTAAAAAATAAAGTTATCTTACCAAAAAAGGACAGTAATAGCTACTGTCTTTTTAATATGTATATCATTTTGTGTTAACGACTGAAAGCTTGCCAGAATCATACAAATATGCTGAATCTGTCAGGTAATCTTCGTGCGACTTTGGCATACGATACACTGCTGTATCCTGGCAAAAACTTGTAATGTCTAAGCAGCCATCAAAACTAAGATATCCTGCATCATTGACAAGTTTTTCTGGAAGGATTAATACTCCTCGTGATGACATTGGTAGTATATAAAACTTCTCTCTTATTACATTTTCTATGCCCGCCAACACTCCATCATAGAAACAAGCAGCTGCACCAAATGAACCAAAACCAGAAGAAATACTGATAATTGAATTAGTTACGTCTATTTCGTTTGTCTGTTCATGTCTTGCTGCTGCGATATCGATTTTTGCAGGCTGAAGTTTTACCGTTGATGCTGCAACATGCTTCCACAGTTCCTCTTCAGAAACTCCATAAGATTTCAGGTTCTTGTGACTTAATGGTAACGTTGCAAATGATTCTCCATCATTAAAAGCAAATATCCTCGGTACTAACGCGAGGTCTGTTCCGGGAATATCTTTGTGAATTACAGAGTTTAGGTATTCTACTGCATTTTTATTGCACAATGATAAAAACAGCCGGTTTTTAACAACGCTCCAATCCGATAACCATTTTAAAGAATCAGGCGACGACTGAGATGGATACATAGACAATATATCCATAGCTTCCATTGCGATATCCACCATTTCTGGCACACCTGCTTTTCCATGAATGAATTTATCATATAAATCATCGACATTTACAATTGCTGCGATAGTTTCGCCATCATTATCGGAGACCCTATGGATACCGGTATAACTTCCATGCTCTTTCTTCATTATGAATACGCTTGTCTTAATCCCCTGATTTTCCAACAAACCCATCAGCACTTTCAGAAAATCCTCTTTGCTCATCATCTTCATATTAGTCATATCTTTCATTCCTTTCTTTAAGTGAAATTTTTATTTTTCACATTTAATATGCTGAATATGCTAAAGTACAGAATATGATACCGCGAGCTGCGCTCGCGTGTACCCAAGCCTCGTAGAGGCTGATAAGTGAAGTCGTTAGTCTGAGCTAAGCGTGTTTCTGGCGGAGATTTCTGCCCTTCGTTAACCCAACTTTTCTTCTTTTTCCCGTTCAGACCTCTTCTTCATCTTTTTTACCACCCATTTCGCAACTTTCTCTGGCTCATCAAACCCATGCTCATCTCTGCACATCCAGGTTCTATCAATGACCGGATACTTCCACTTCTTGACCAATTTTTTTAAAGGTGTTTTTACAAATTCTTTTTTCTCTTCTGGTGTTAATAGCTGCCAGAAGTCTTCAAGGCACTGCTCTTTTGTATATTTTAATTTTTCTGAATCACACATGTCGTTAAAAACATGAGTGATGATTTCAAGCGGAATTTTGATTGACTTATCTTCAAGATGCCGGATTTTTAATCCATTCTCTCCATTTTTGTAACCTCCTGTCACTGTAATATATCCCGCCGAACCGGCGTTACTCTTTTCAACTGACTTGATGATACAGTTATGATAATCAATGTAAATATCTTTATCGTCGTACTTTTCAATCGTTGTGAAGTCAATGACATCCCCGGGGATATATACTGAATCAAGATTGTCAGGGTCATCGAAATATACGGTTCTGTATTCATACACCTTGCCGTTTTCAATCTTTAAGGATTTTCTTTCCAATTCAATTCTTTTACGCTCTTTTTTGTTAAAGTCATCAATCGTTTTCTGAATAAAATCATTCATCACATCACGCAGAGCTTCAATCTCAGCACGGTTAAGATATGTAGCAGTTATACACTTCAGTACTTTCGTAAAATTGCAATTATCAAGGCCACTTCCGACTGAGAAAACGAAATGTTCTGACGTATCCTCGCCTTCAATTACCCGTACGACACGTTCAAATTTATAATAATCCTCGTTAGCAAAACTCGACGTATCGTAAGTCTTTGTATACCAGGTGATATTCATATTTCCATTCACGCCTTCCCGCATATCGACCTGCCAGCTCTCGTCAGTAAAATCATCCTCCAAAATGCATTCAATAATCTTTACTGCTGCCAGAAGTGCCGGAAAGTCATATGTGCTTACATCAAACTCCTTTTTCCAGTTACTTTTCACCTTTTTGAATACCTCAACAGTATAATAATAATATAAAATATCTCTTGCACTTTCAGCAAAAACAACGCCTCCGTGTGCCTGTATAGACGGCTCTGCGAATACAATTTTCAACTCGCCATTCTTCCAAACTGATTTAACCTTATTTTTTTTCTTTTCTTTTAGCATTAAATAATCTCTCCTTTTTTCTATGTTCTTATTAGCTCAGAGTATTTTTTCTGCTCTGATTTAATATGCTGAAAAAGTTTTTCTTGGCGTCTGTATCGTATATCTTTTAAACAGGTGGCTCCGATAATGAGCGCTTATCTTGACCAAATTAAAGAAGAACTTCCGGGCTAAAAAAGAATATAGCACCAAAAAAAAACAAGACCTGCGAAAAGTTCGCAGGTCTTTGTGTATTCTAGAACATAATACTATCCAAAACTTCGTCAGCAAATCTTTCTGACAACTCCGGCGGCATCGCAAAGCCGTAATACAAAACCCTCGGTCTTGTCGTCTCTACGATTCTATTTGACCTTGGCTTGCGGTGTATCAACCAGCTATGCTGTCTCCACATGCCATCAGCAGATAATGCATATCCGGTGCAGATTACTGTTTTATCCTTATTCTTCTGCCATACTCTTGCCGAATTTTTGTGGCATTGGCATGCCTCACCTTTCACCATCTCAGCATTATATCCAAGCCAGAACTGGCCATATTCCAAAATATTTTCCAGGTCTTCTTCATGCGGAGGCAGGCAGACTGCCTCACCGGCAAAATCAAGAAGTCGAGCTTTTAACTCAAACAGACGTTCATCCATTCCTGGGAACATTTTTTTCGCCTCAGCGACAGTATCCTGAAACCAGAACGAATTGCTTCGGCATTGTTCTTTCCAATCGTCAGACATCGGCCGCCAGGCAACAGTATTTTTTGCATGCAGATTCTTGCTATCGCTGTACATCAGGCATTTATCGAAAAATGCTTTATCGTCTATCGGAGCGATACATGATTTTCCGTCCAATACAATCCTGCTGCCGCAGGCATTGCGGGTTACGATAAGGTCTTGGATTGTTTTTTCTGTTGTGTTCATATGTATAGATTCCTTTCTTTTTTTATATATTTTATATACTTTTAAGATTCATTTTTAATATGATTGAAAAGTAAAAAAATAAGATTATATGTACAAGTGGTAATATTGAATGATTTTTCACTGCTATTTTTGTATAATTCGCCGAATCTTACAACTTTTGTAAGAACATTGACTTTCGATGCTGAATCATATATACTCCAAACATACAAAAAACAAATGGCAAAAGAACTAAATTAAGGAGGATATATATGGAATTAAGAGCGACAATTTTACGAAATGGAAATGGCAAAAATATCAGATATTTTGACAAAAATGGAGAAGAACTTTTTGAAGGCGACTATATTTTAGATGGCAGCAGGAATGTTAAAAAACTATACAGAACAGAAAACCGAGAACTTGGAACTGATGCAACAAATCCAATTCGTATTGAACGCGGATTGTCCGTACCATGCGAAGCTGGAATCTACCCATTGGAATTCGAAGAAATGTCGATTATCGAAAAATTCAAAGAAAACAAATAGTCGTATGCAAAACCGGCCCTGCAGAAATCCTGCAGGGCTTAAGTTGTCGAGTTAATTTTTAGCCTTTTTTCTTCCCCATCCTTTCCTGCATATTATTTTTGAAATAAAAATTTTGCAACAAAGAAAGGAAAAAGAAAAATGAAAAATAATCAAAATTTAGTTTCGTTTTCTCCTGAGAAAGGCGTATATTTATACTTTGCAGACAGTAAGATGACTGATATTATTGATATCGATGTTGAGCCTGGAATTCGAAGTATCGTTTTGTCCGGACCTAACGCAAATAGAAATAGATTAAGTCGCAATGTCAAATTAAGAAACATCTTTAAGCAGTTTCCTGATGTAGAAGAATTGGTTATTCAGGAAGATATCATGGATATTGATATTTCCAACTTCATGTTTCCGAATGTAAGAAACGTGGACTCCAATAATCCATATTTCCTTAGCTGTCAATATCTCGTTCGGTTGATAGTCGTGAATAAGATATTGAAGAATGTCTTTTGCATTAAGCCGGATGAACAAATTCAGCCATTGTATGACATTAATATAATTGATGATTATGCGTTTGAAGGATGTCAGTTAGCCTCCTTCTTCAATAACGATACTTCTTTTAATGCTATTCATACCATCAACCATCATGCTTTTGATGGTTCATCATTTTTTGGTATTCCGTCAAAAAATGGTCTCAAAAGGGTCGGAAATATTGTCTTTGGTGTAGATGATGATGCTGAAGAAATTGAATTTCCGGAAGACACCAAATGTGTTCTGCCGACAGATATAGATTACAAAAATGTCAAACGGGCAGTCATCAGGAATATCAAAAATGTTAATGAAATCAATAAATTGCCAGAAACAATTGTGGTTGCAGACACTGAATTCTCAAAGAATAATATGTTTGGAATATACAGATATCTTAACACAACAAATGTATCATGTATTGAAGCATCCCCAAGCAGCGGGTTCGTATCAAAAGATGGAATTCTGTACTCCGGAGATATGAGCTTCCTGATTCTATGTCCAATCAAGAAAACCGGAGATATTATCGTTCCTGAAGGTGTAGCTTGTATTAATGATTTTGCATTTTATGGAACAAGAATAGATTCAGTCACATTTCCGTCTTCACTGAAGAGTATTAGAAAAGAGGCATTTCGGCAGTCTAAAATCCGCAAAATAGATTTCGGCCCCGGAATTGAAAAAATCGGAGGTTATGCGAGCAATATTTTTGCCGATTGTCATAATTTAACTCATGTTGAGTTTCCTCCTCAGGTTACAGACATCGGACATAGTGCATTTTTTAACTGCCGTAGCCTTAAATCTGTTACAATGCACGAAGGGATTTCAACCATTGGACGGCGTGCATTTGCCTGGTGTGAAAAACTGAAAAGCGTAACTCTTCCAAAAAGTATCAAATACGCCGGAGAATTAAGTTTTAGTTGCGTACAAGAACTGCATACTCCGCATCTTTTTTCAGGTCTGCCGTATGCATTTCTGTCGGATATAAGCGTATCCCCCGTAAAAAAGCTTATTATTGAAGAGAATGAGTTCTTTGTTCCGGCATCTTTAAGTTCCAAAGCTTTGTATACGTTAAATCAGCAATGCAGTAATGGCTATTTGTGTAAGCCTGATTTGCATGATTTGTATTACGGTGCGATAAGCACCGAATTAAAACAGGACACTGCATATTATATTTACAAACAGAGTCCGGGAGCAGATGCTAAACTTGAAAAGTACTTAAGACGCTGTGCAAAACAGATTGCGCTGCGATATATTAAAGAAAACAAGGATGATGAGTTCGCCGAATTTATCGGCTTTAAGTTGTTATCAAAAGCAGCAATCAAGCAGCTTTTGCAGGCCGCAAATGAGGCAGATAAGCCCTCAATTGTAGCATATTTGCTGACGCAGACGCAGGACAAACCGAGTTCCAAATTCACGCTTTAACGAAACACTTTTTCAACATTGAACCAGCTGTCGCATAGACAGCTGGTTCTTTTTTCTCTTTTTTTTGTTCTTTTTTAAGATTTTTTTTGAGTATTCGTTTTCTCTTTTTTTTTGCATGCTTTTTTCTTTCTCTGATTTTTCTACCACAAAAAAAACAGCCCTGCCTAAAGCAGGGCTGCCAATTAAGCAGCAGGATTATTCTTTTTTTGCAGATTCGAGCCATGAGTAATAAGCCCAATCGATACACTCTCCTTCGGTCTCGCCGTTTCCTTCGCAATATCTGTCATATGCTTTTTCAGCAAGCTCTTCAGCAAGTTCTTCATCAGAGATTTCGCAACGTCCCATCATCTCACTTTTCATGAAATTTGTCACAAATTCTGCACTCGCTGCAGCCAGTTCTTCGGATGTTAACTCATATTCTTTTCCGTCTCGCACAATTTTCATATTATTTTTCCTTTCTGGTTTTATTATTTTTGCGGCATCCTATAGTTTTCACTGCCGCATTATGCAAAGCACGTGTCAAATCGCTACCGGGATATTTTTAATCTGTGGATGTGTCTGATAATTTTCAACAATCAAATCATCAACCGTGAAGTCATAGAAATTCTTCACATCCGGATTCAGTTTCACTACCGGAGCTGGCAGAGGTTCGCGCTTAAGTAATTCCTTAATAATATCAACATGCCGGTCATAAATATGTGCATCAGCAATCATATGCACCAGCTCGCCTGGAATCATATCGCACACCTGGGCAATCATCATTACCAGCAATGCATATTGGCATACATTCCAATTACCGGCAGCAAGGATATCGTTAGAACGCTGATTCAGAATAGCGTTTAAAACCAGCTTGTCGGAATCTTTGTCCTGAGTGACATTAAACGTCATGCTATAAGCACATGGATACAGAGCCATTTCCGTTAAATCTTCAAAATTATATATGCTGGTAATAATACGACGGCTGAATGGAGTATTCCTTAAATCATAAATTACTTTATTTACTTGGTCCATATTCCACATGCCATCAATCTTCATTGCATACCAACGGATGACATCATCGCCATTTTTTGCAATAAACATGTCAGTCCCGGCAAACTCATCTTTCATATATTCTCCATCCGGGAATGCTTTTTTTAAGCCATCCAATGTCACATCTTTATAGGGGTAAAGCTTTCCCAACTGATATCCATAAGCCTTCCCAATGCTTCCATCTTTGTCAGCCCAAGAATCCCAAATGTGGCTGTTTAAGTCTTTGATATTATTCGACTTTTTCTGCCAAATCCAGAGAATTTCATCCATTGCACTCTTTAGCGCTGTTCGTCTCAATGTCAGCGCCGGAAATTCTCTTCGCAGGTCATACCGGTTACATATGCCGAATTTTTTGATTGTGTACGCTGCGGTGCCATCCGGCCAATGCGGTCTAACCGCTTCCCCGCGGGTATCAGTTCCGTTTTCCAGAATATCCTGACACATATTTTTGAATACTAAATCTGCATAACTCATTTTTACCTCTCCTTTTCTTTGTTATTTTTCAGTTTTGCAAGAATAATATGCTGAATTTACTGTAAAAGAAAAAGCCGCCAAATATTTGGCGGCAAGCATCTCAATTGCTTTGATTTTTTGTTTTTATATATCTTTTTTTAATTATTTCTAATGGCGACATACCATCCATCATCCAGTTTTGAGTATTCATCACCATCTTTTGTCATCCATTTGTTGATATGAAGCGCATCTAACGCAGCAAGCAACTCATTACCTTCTAATGACTGCAGATATTCGTATTGTGCTTTGAAATTTTCAAAGCGTGTTAATCCAAGCAAGTAATCAGTGCTGGCACTATACAATTCTGCCAATTTTATCAATGTATCTACTGATGGATTACTCGCGCCAGCCTCCATGTTATAGATAGCCTGTTTGCTAACACCAATTTTTTCGCTGACTTCTTTGGCAGTCATGCTCTTATTTTCTCTACAAATTTTAAGATTGTTTTTCATATTTTCATATTTACTCCAATCACATCACGTTTTCATATCTTTTTCATCTACTGATTATCAGAAATTCACCACTTGGACGATTCTGAACATCAGTTACAAGAAAACGCTGTGCTTCGGCATACCGAAACGCTTGTCCTTTCATATATGGTGAACACCTGTCTTCCAGACAGAATCCGAATATTTGTTTTCCTTTTTCTGCTTCTTCCAGCAGCCATATAACAGTTGAGCCAGTAGTTCCAACTTTTGCCGGATATTCGTACAAAGTTGTCATTTTAATTTTTTTTGTATATGGATTTGTTATTAATCTTCTTATTTTTTTCATTTTTTTCTTAACAGAATCTCCTGTCCTCTTGTTATACCATTCTTCACATCCTGAAAACATGGATGCTGTGGATATATTTTTCTTAATTCTTTATTTCTTTTTATTCCATCTTCTCTTGTACCTGGTGCTCCGATGTAATGATACATCTTGTCAACTATGCCAAAAATACAGCGCTGATGATTCGGCAACTGCTCTTTTTGCAGTATATATTCTGCAATATACTCTCTTGCTTCATCTTTTGTTTTATATATCTTCGTCATAGAATCCAGTTTTGCAAAATCCTCAGATTTCAGAGAAATTGACAAATCTAGTATATGGTCATTAAGTACAACAAAACTGTGATGAATCGGTAACTCATCTTCCATGAATAGCCATCCGACATATTGCTCTGCCGGGTATCCTGCTTTATTTAAAACTACGCAAAGGGTTTCAGCATTTGTAAAGCATCTTCCTACTTCTGGTTTGATTGAATCAAAGATTGCTACAACCCTTTCATCCACAATTTCGCTTGTATTATCAGCATTAAAACACTGAAACGAATCAGACTCAAGTGGATACATTCTGGAAGGAATGCTGATTGTTTCGCCGCTTACCTTATATATTACTCTATTTGCCTTCTTGATGATTTCCATATATTTTTTCCTCTTATCCTGTATATATATAATTATATCTTAAGACATGTCAGAAATCAATATTGCCTCATATGTAATATCACCGTTTAACAACCCGTTATACGTATACAAACCGCCAAGAATACATGAAGCACCGTCCTGTTTAACTTCTTCGCGAACGTCCGGACTGCCATATGGAAGAAACCAAGAATCTTCAGTCACATATTTGTCACCGTCTTCATGATACCGCGAGCTATGCTCGCGCGTACCAGCACGGCGTGCGTGCGAAGCAGACGAAAGTGTGCGATGCTGAGTGGACTGGGTTTCATGCTCCCACATACGCATCCAACTACCTTGAGACAGACTGGCAACTATTGAAATCTGGTACCGAGCCGATACGGCGAGGTGTCAAAGTTGGCCGCAGCTTTCCCGCCAATCGATAAGCAAATTTTAGCAAAAAGTCCTTCGTTTCATCAACAGTTCCATTATACCGAAAACACCTTTTCTCTCCAGTCCATTCGTTGACAATGTTGATTTTCCAATTGTGTTTTTGCATATTTTTTTCTCCTTGTGTTTTATCCCCTCTAACGAGGGTCTGACTTTTTAATATTTTTATCTGTCAGCTCATTCTGCGATTCATCCCCTCTTGCGAGGGGCAGACTAGCCGGCCAATGTCTGTTTTTTGACATCCTGCGATTCATCTCCTCCTACGAGAGGCAGACATCCATAAAAATTTTTGTCGCAATCCGTTTATCGATTCATCCCCTCTTGCGAGGGGCAGACATTCAATGTTTATGCGGCTTTCAGACGCCTTAAACACCTCGTTGTGCAATTTGCACAAATGCCATTTTCAACTCGTCGCACATCATTTCCTCTGCATATAATATGCCTAAAAAATATTTTCTTTGTCTTTTTTATAAATATTTTTTAAACTTTCTTAATCCTCATTCCGTATTCATCATCTACGACAATTTCTTTGCCTCCACTCACACAGTCGTCTTTTGTGTATATCTGCACATCTTTGAAAATTCCTGTTTCAGGCTTGCAGAAATGCTTGAAATTTTTAATCTTTGATTCCATAACAGATACTACACGACATTTAAATAACTCTATGTCTGTCTCACTGCTCTGTCCTAACGTTTCAATTTCCGCATCATTCAATATCGCAATTTGAGCCATCACCTCATCGGTATTTGACAAACGGACATTCAGGTTTTTATCTGTCAGGTCGTTTTTTCTTGTGTATATTTCAAACCCGTTTTCAATTTTGATATTTCCGTTATCTGAATTTGCCTCGTCTATAATTTGACGAACGCGCACATCAATTGAAGCATGGCTGTATACATAATTAATCATGTCAGGCATACCTGACGGTATCAATAGATGACCATTATGTTCATTAATTGCGTCAATTGTCGCGTCAAGATAACATTTTTCATAAATATACTCAGTTCCGCCATAGTTGTATAAAGTTGCCGGAATCAACACCTGGACAGTATTCGCAACAACTACACGCTCCCTGATAGTCCCAGCATCGCCATGCCTGTGATATCGTCCTATTCTCTGGAATAACAAGTCAATCGGGCAGATTGCAGTTATCATATAATCAACATCAATATCAAGGGATTGCTCTAAAACCTGCGTTCCCACAATAATGACACGTTCAGGTCTTTTAGTTCTATTTTTACCACACATTGCCAAAATCTTCCGACTCGTCTCATCTCGTGCATTTATAGTCATTCTGGAATGATATAGAATTATTTTACAGTCATTCTTTTTGTTTTTTTTGATTTTGTCATATACACAGATTGCATCTGCGACTGTATTCATAATCACGCATTCACACCCTCCATCTTTGACAGCATCAACTGCATATCGTGCAATTTTATCATTGTCGTTTAATATCGGCAGCAGCTCGCACGAGATTTTTTTATCAGGCATATATTGGTGTGATACGTGTTCATGTACCATTCCATCTTTTGTAACATACGATATCATCGGGTATCCGTTATGCAATTCTATATCTCCATTGCCAAGCGCGCCCAGCAAATCTTTTTTTGTAGATATTGGTAATGTAGCCGACAACATAATGACTGGAACACCGAGTCCTTCACATATCTTCATCAAATCTTTTATCACGGCAAGCATATATGCGTCATACGCATGAATTTCATCAATAATCAGTATCTTTGACGCCAAACCATTCATCCGGACACTCTCAAACCTTACCAGCCTGGCAGCAGTCATGACCTGGTCAACCGTACCAACAGCAGATGACGCCAATAATCTCTGACGAGACATATCTGTCCATACAGGCTTTTTATCTGGCTCTCTTAACAGCATTGATTTTGATGTATACAGCTTCGTGTTTCGCATACCGTGTGAAGTTAAAAATTCATCCACACGGTCTTGAATCGCCTCTGCAGAAACGCCGGTAGGCAGTCCCATATATATTCCAGATAACCCAGAACGATTACCAAGAACGGCGGCCGCATACAATGCTGCTTCGGTTTTCCCAGAACCACAATCGGATTCAATCAGCATACATTTAATGTCATTTTTATGTACAATTTTTTCAACATCATTTTGCACCGGTCTTCCATTGAATCCAAATGCACTCCTGAAATCCTGCATCACTGGAATTTGCTGGAGTATCAGACCCTCATTGCTTAAAAATTTCAGAGCCTGAATCTTTCTTGATTTTAAAAAGTCATCTATATTCTCACACGGTTGATTGTCAAATACATAATTATTTGACGCTATCCAATCCGAGGTAATCATTATACCTAAGATTGCATTTTGTACTACAAACAGCTCTGACTTGCTGATATTTTTGTTTATCAAATTTAAATTGTCAAATTGAAAAACATTCTTTATATAATCATAAATCTCATTCTGGATATGCATCCATTTTTTTGCCTTTTCTTTATCATCAATTTTTATAATATCAATATCAGAATTTTTTTTCTGTTCTTTTTGGTGATGCATCCTGATAATTTGAGATATAATATCTGAATTTTTTATATCAACATCTTCAGCGCTCAATTTGTCAAAGATATTCGCACCATACTGCTCATGTCTAAACCGAGTGTCAAATGACACCTGATTTAAGCCCTCATGTTTTAATATTTCCAGCGTTTCCTCATCACGGCCTTGAAATGTCGGGTGTATTTTTCCTATGTCGTGAATGGCACAAATAAACACGATTTTTGTTAACAACGTATCGCTACCACAACAAGTTATTTCCGACAGTCGGTTCAACACTGGATGGTAAATGCCGTTCGTATCAGTCAGGCACTCTGCGACTATTCCAGTCTCCAGCATGTGATTGATTAAAGATTTTTTGGGGGCTGTTTTTGCCCATATTTTTGTTATGTCCATTATGTTCCTCCGAAAAATAATGTTATATCCCCTCCGGAGAGGGGCAGACTACAGGAAAGATGCATGCCTGACTATGCGCGATGATTCATCCCCTCCTACGAGGGGCAGACAAAAGGGAGAGGATACGATTTCAGAGATTCACCGATTCATCCCCTCTTGCGAGGGGCAGACCCAGATAATCCTGCATGCGCCTTGCTCTTTTACGATTCATCCCCTCATACGAGGGGGGCAGACCGTGCGCTGTCTAACTGTGCAGCCGCTGCTGCCGATTCATCCCCTCTTGCGATGGGCAGACAAGAGTTCTTCATCTGAAAACTTCTGCCCGTCCGATTCATCCCCTCTTGCAAGGGGCAGACAATACAGCTGCAATTCGGAGAGTTATAGGGCATGATTCATCCCCTCTTGCGAGGGGCAGACCTTGCACTTGCCTTGTAATCAAGAGAGATGCCCGATTCATCCCCTCTTGCAAGGGGCAGACACATATAGCAACAATCCAGATTCTCCGGTATATGATTCATCCCCTCTTGCAAGGGGCAGACGCTCTATCATTAGAGATGTTACAGCATTAGGACGATTCATCCCCTCTTGCGAGGGGCAGACGTTTATTGAACTCCGGCAGAATCCTATGTTTGAGATTCATCCCCTCTTGCGAGGGGCAGACATATATCTGGCGACCATATTATCAGATATAGGCGATTCATCCCCTCTTGTGAGGGGCAGACACTCAATGTTTATGCGGCTTTCAGCCGTCTCAAACACTTCGTTGTGCAATTTGCACAAATGTTGTTCTTTCCTCATCCACATCTTCAATATGCCGAAAAATCTGCCACATTTTCAATTTTTAAATGTTTTTTGTTTTTCAATTCCCATCACAAGAGACATTCCGGCTCCGTATGATTTAGACCGGCCAACTCCATTTTTAATCAGGTTCCGTAATGCGTTTGCATCGCTGACACGCAGCAGGAATTCGTATCCAAATACGCTTACCGGATGAGAATCACCGCAACTTTTGGTAACCTGGTGCTTATTTTTTGACAATTCATTAATAGCAATCACATTGCCGGCATTTATAAATTTTCTTTTTACCCATTCTTTTCTGTCGTTTTCATCTGCAATCAGGATATTTGATGACCGCTTTCCAATTCTAGCCTGTTTTTTTGTTGGTTCATACATAGCGAAAATTTTAACAACATCACCGGCATTAATGTTAGTAGCCATACCATCACAGTTCCTTGAATTCATTAATCGTAATGAGTCTGGGATTTCATACGGTTCAATGTCTGACTGTATTATCAGATTTTTTCCAATTACCATATACAGGACATTATGGTATGCACGGTTACAGTGAAACATTGACTGAATAACTTTATGCGTGATATCTGAATTCTGTACAAAGCTTTTACACTCGAATGTGCTGATAATCATTAATTTCGCCCTCCTTAATCTCTGAAATTCCCTGGCTGACAGGCTCTGCCGGAATGCAGCATTTGCTTCCGAGATAATACTGCCATACAGGAGCCTTTAATGCCGACTGGATTTTATTTAGTGTTTCCTCATCGGAAATCAGATATAGAACAAACCTGCGACAGACAAGATATTCTTTATCAATCAGCGTTGCTGAATATAAACGACCGCCATTTGCCGTTGGCATTCCATTTTCTTTATCCATTACTGTCTGGTAATCAACCAGCGTATCAATTGAATTAATGGTTGTCGATTCCAGCATTGACCCGGAATTTTTAATATCAAGATATAATTCTGTGGAATTTGTCAAGACATCAATCCTTTTATCGTCCCTCTCGTATCCTAATGCACAGGCAATCATTCCTATGATGCCGCTTTTCGTGGGAGCCAGCTCAGTATATCTCTGAGATGGCCCAAGGCTTCTGATTCGCCATGACTGGAGCATGGCGGAACAGACCAGCTTTAATTTTTTAGAATTTTTCATCAATGATATCCCCTACTTTTTTAACAGCTTCTTTCCATGACATATGCTCAGCACCATTCAGCATTTCCGGAGATTCTCCGGTGTAAATTCTTGCAAGGTAATCCGAGTCATCTGCAAAGTCTCCGCTTGTAAATTCGTTCATGGCATTCAGGAACTTATCAGCTTCAGTCTTAGCAGCTGCACTTCCCTTTTTAACCATTTCTTTAATGCAGTATGTATCAGCCGTACGTCCTTCTCCGTCTTCCTTGATTGTGATATATACACCAACCGGGTCAGGACGTGACGCAAACGAATTCTGGCCGCCACGCGGAGCAGATGTGGCAATATCATTAACCACACACTTGACAGTCTCAATAATCACAGTCTTAATACGCTGTATATTCTTTTCGTCTGACATGTCTACACCTTTAATCAGGTTGTCATAAAATTTTCCTACATCAATACTTGCGTATTCATAATACACATGATTGGAAAATTCTTTTTCATCCAGGTATCCGGCACCGCTCTGTCCACTTTCAGTTTCGCTTGCCATTGCTGACAGATAGTTATCAACAACGATATAGTAATCGCTGTCCAGTGTGGCTTTCCCTAATGAATAACTATGATTAACACACATAGCGCTTTCAACAGTCTCCATTACACCAGATGTCGCCATTCTGCCAAACAATGAACATTCAACACCATATTTCCTTAATGGCAGCTTTGCTTTCAATGCTGAAATGATTCTCTGGGAGGCCAAATTCTTCGCACTGTTTTTTGCCTTACTGCCTTTTTTCTTATCATTTTCTTTTTCCTTTTCTGCTGCCTCTTTCTTGGCCTGTTCCCAGTCCTCGGGTGTCTTGATGACATTACAGAACACTTCAACGATATCTTCAACGTCATACTTTGTGACAATCAAAACCTGATTTGTAACATCAAATCCATTTTTTGTCTCCAGAGCGCAGGACAAAATGCTTTTGACAATATATTCAGCCATAGCATCAGCATTTTCAGTGTACAAATCTGCTTCTTTTTTTAAGAATTCTTTTTTAAAGATATCTTTCATTGCTCTGGTTCTGTATACATGCTCCATGCTGTCGCCATTTAATCGTTCCAGGCGTTTCTCTAAATTTTCACGCCACACTTTTTTCTTTGACTGTGACGAAATTCTGTTGTATCTTTCATTATCAATAATTACGTCTTTCACCTGTCCTGCTCCATCACAGTTTAAACGTGAAATGCCATATCTTTTTCCTACGTGTACTTCAATCAACATTCTTTTGCTCATTATTTTTTCTCCTTTTTCTTATCATTTTTTTTAACACCGGCAATTACATCAATCCACTCATTTCTTATGTTGTAATATGGCCAGCACAGAATATCCGTCATCAGTTTTGCTGTGTCAATTTTAGTGCCCTTTTTACACATTTTTATATATCTTTTTATGTATCTTATTAAGATTGCTTTCTCATCCTCATCAATGAGATAACCGATTTTTTGCTGTACTGCCGCAGAACCATCATCATATATTTCATGCAGGCAATATTCAAACGGGTCTCCTTCTTTGCATTCCTGCTGCACATATATGCCGCACATATCAACGATAAAATCCCTCATATATCCGGCATAACACCATGGGGTATCTTTCAGGATATTTTTAATCGTTATCTGCTGGAATCCTCGCAATTCGTCAAAACTGATATTATATGCTCGGCGCAGCTGTATCTTTTTTGCATTATCCAATGCCTTTACACGTTCCAGAATCATATCAACCTGTTCGCGGGTTTCTTCATAATTCATTTTTTACCTCCGTTCTTTGCTAATGCTTTTCTCACAGCAATGCTCTTGCCTTTCGGAATCGGAATGCTGTATATTAACCTGTTTGCATATCCTGATGCATTATCAACATACTTACCTACTATGATTCTTAATGCTTCCATGTATTCCTCTTGGTTACAGTATGCTGACTTTTTTATACCATCGATATCCGGAATGAAGAAATTTTTAAATAGATTTTCGCAATATCTCCAATACCTGTTCATCGTAGTATTCCGGACGGTCACCAGGTCAAATTTATTCTTCGTAAAGAGCTGTTCTCCAATTGAAGACAAAGCAGTTTCAATATCACCAATTCTCTGCTGCAAGCGTTTTGCAATACCTGCTTTATTCTTATTACTTCCATATGGTACATACTCCATACCTATCATATCTATAAACATATCCGTAGCCTGTTTTTTTAACTGGTCATCCAAAATACACTCCGGAAGCATACACGGATATTTCCCCTGTGATAGAAACAAGCCCCTATCCTTAGAAACATAGTATGCCGTCATTTCAGTCTTTACAGTCTCATCTCCATCGGCTTCTCCCCTTCTGACTTTCAGCCTTAAGTCTGCTGCAAATAATGCATCATACAATGAACTCCTTAGCACTCGCGGAGCAGAATGGTTACCAAAGATATTTGCATATGCCTTAATCCCCATCCATACTTCATTTGAATTTGTAAACTCCATACCGGTCATCACGTCTTTGTTTTTTGACTTAGGAATAACCGTAACCGATGGCTCTTTATTTATCAGCCAGGACTGTCTTGCTGTTTTCATCATATCGGAACCATCTGGTGCTTTGAACAGCATGATTGATTTATAAATTCTCTTGATAGTCTTCTTTTCCATATCAATAGAACTGTAATCAGGACGCAGATAAGTTACCGGGAAAAACATACCTTCAAGTAGGGGGACCTGATACTTCTTTTGCAGCATTGAATTTACCGCATAGTTATATGAATCCCACTTCCAAACTGGCATACCGTCATCACATCCGGAATCATCATTAGCGATGTTTAATAAAATACTTGAAAATAAGCTTTTATCTTCCGCCGCATCAAAATGATACATGACAGGAGGACTTGGAATACAAATAAGTCCTGTAACATATGACTGACCTCTCATCCCAGCAATGCAGCTCTCCATTAAAATTAAATTCATATATTCGCCGAATGTTACACTATTTGCAAATTCAATATGTCTCCCGTCAATTTGCGCTTCATCATAATATGAATCTCTGTTATCTACTCCTCCAAAATTTTCAATGTAATTATTAGCATCCACATGCTGAAAAAATACTTTATTATTTCCCCCACATTGCTTTGCATTAATTGAAGAAACTGATGTAATACTATTTTCCTTGAATACACTTTCTGCAGTTTTTGCATCAACCTGCATGAATGGCTTTTCTTCATCAAACAGGTCAAATGATGTTCCATTTTTTATACACTCATCAAAATATGCATCAATTTTGTCAGCATCAAACCGGCCATTATTGAAGACAGACATTAGCTCATCGTTTACGGCTCTTCCATAAATATCAATAACAACTGCTTCAGCTAATCTCTGTTGTAGTCTTCTGATAATAGCAAAGTCTTTGCTTTCAGCACTGCATTTATACATATGAGCGTTGACGATATAATCTCTCAATCCAACTTTAAGCACCTCTCCTGTTTCTTTATCAATCACTCCCATCCATGGTTCTGTTAGCACATCAAATATCATCTTTTTTTCTCCTTTCTGATGTTCTGTATTTAATATGATTGAATTTTTGATAAGTAGAGAATTTTTTGCGTTTTTTTTACAAGTTCCTATAGATATGGACATATCACGCATAATATGCTATACTATATATGTTATATGAGGCCGGAAATGGTTCCCAACACACTCCATTTGGAGTATCTGAGATGCTGGATACACCGCCCAGCCATATAATTTAAAAAAAAAGTTCTTTGCTACAGCAGAGAACTTTTTTTGTACACACAAAAAAACAGCCTCTCTACCGAGAGACTGCAATTTTTAAATCCCAAATTTTTTTCTCAGATACTTCCGCTTTTTAGCATACGCGCCATTGTAATCCACCTCAAATACGATATATGACTTTAAATATTTTTGTGCCTCTTCTTTCGTCTTTATCTTTGTTACATTACCGCCGAATTCTTCTGACTTAATGTCATGCCATTCCGAAATCATCTGCTCAATTTGCCATTTTGGTGTGTCATATTCTCTTCCGCTAATATGTTTGAAATCATTGATTGTGTTGCCCATCATATATTCCGGAATGTAATCATCTGTTTCAGATTCATTAACACCTGAAATATCGTATGGAATACCGTTCTCGTCCACCCAAACGATATGACCGAACGGAGCCGCCCAGCATATTTCTCCACGGTTAAATGCTGCTTTCAGCATGCATGCGAAATAATAGCAGTATCCACTTGCGAACTGCTGATATAATACTTCTTCTGCTTCTCCGCATCCCTGTTTTGTTGAAAAATCATAGATAAAACGCAGCACCTCTTCATCTGCCCTTGGGTGTACTTTTTGAATTTTCTTTAGCCATTCTGAAAATTTGTCTTTCATTTTTTCTCCTGCCTTTCTGGTTGTTATATGATTGATAACTCAGGCTTACGCCTTCGTTACCAGAATAAATGTAGCCAAGCGGCTTTTGCCGCTGTCAAACGAAGCCGCAAGGCTGAGTTATCATTATCCGCAATATGCCAAATTTTTCAGCAGCCGATGTATTTTTGCGGATTTTTGCATGACGGTTTGCAGGCAGCAGCCGGCAAAAAAACGGCATCCGGTTTATTTTGCAGCTATATTTTTTCAGCATTCTATATATATACAACCAACACGAAAGGAGATATTTCTATATGGGAAAACTTGTTGAAGGACTTTGGGATTGTCCATTCTGTGATAACAAACGAATCAGGGCTGGGCAAAAGACCTGCCCGAGCTGTGGACACCCGCAGGACGAAAACACAAAATTTTACATGCCGGATGAAATCAAATATGTTTCAGATGAAGAAGCGGCAAAAATCAGCCGCAACCCCGATTGGCAGTGTTCTTTCTGCGGCAGCCTTAACAGCGATAACTTAGATTCATGCAAAAACTGCGGTGCTACAAAAGAGGAATCTGAACGAAACTATTTTGAAATGCGACAGCAGGAAGAGGAAAAGAAGCGTAAAAAAGAAGAGCAAAAAGCACCTTCTCAAAGAAGCGAGTCAGAAGAACCAAGAAAATCTTTTCTGAAAAGCATATTGCTTCTTATCGGAACCTTTGCAGCAATCGCATTTGTTATTTTTGGATTGGTATCCTGTTTTTCGCCAAAGGTCAGAAACGTTACGATTGATGATTTTGAATGGCAAAGAACGATTGACGTTGAAGAAATCGTCACTTATGACGAAAGCGGATGGACGCTTCCAGATGGTGCGCGGCTGCAATATACCCGAAATGAAGTCAAAACATACAAAAACGTTTTGGACCATTACAAAACCGTAACAGAGACCCGAACTAGAAGAGTAATAGACCACTACGAAAAACACAGCTCTTACAAAAACCTTGGCAACGGATATTTTGAAGAGCATACCAAAAATGTTCCTGTATACACGACGGAAACGTACACCGAGAATGTACAAAAACCCGTCTACCGACAGGAACCCGTGTATGCTACGAAATACTATTACGAGATTGACCGGTGGACTGTCACAGATACCGCAAAAAGTTCTGGACATGGTCAGAATCCATCCTGGCCGAAACCAAAACTTAAAGACGGCCAGCGGACCGGTGATAAAAACGAGCATTATTTTGTAACAGCCACATATCAGAAAAAGAAAGACGAAACAGAAACGGAAAAATACGAGATGGCTTTTTCTGAATGGAATGAATTGAAAAAAGGCGAAGAAATAAAGCTTAAGATTGATGTGGGCGGATTTGCGGAGATAAACAAGGATTAAAGAACACGATACATAAGTACACCCGGAAGATTAATTCTTCCGGGTGGTTTTTTTATGTTTTTTTTGCATATGCTAACTGCCTGCTTTTTAGAATTTTTCCAAAACCTGCATATTATAGCCGACAAAACAAAAAGGACGGTGAAAAAATTGATTAAAGAAAAATTCTTAAATCTCGTTAATGCATGCAAAAATGACCGCGATATGCTGGATATCATAGAAAGCGACATGAGAGCTCTTGGCGAATATGTGTATGCAGTGCACATGATGGAAACAGCTCTCCCAATCATTCGCATTAACTACGAAGGTCAGGAACTGCGTGACCGAATTGAAAAGCTTGACCACAACCGCAGGGCGCACCACGAACGCGTAATAATTGGCGTTAAGCGCCTGAACCGTTTTGCAGAAATGGAAGGTGTTGAAAAAATCTTTTCCGGAGATATCAACAACCGATATGCGATTGCTGACTTTTGCAGAGATGTTACTGTTGAAATGTTTGATGACCGTACAGGCCGCAACCTTTCGATGGTACATCACAAGCAAACTGTTGATGATGAACCGGAAATAGATTAAAATGCAGACAGAAAGAGAGGACAAAAACATGTCAAACAACATCAAATTTGTTACAGAAAAGAAAAACAAGTTTCTGACGACAAAAGAATATTACGGATATGGCCAACTCCTTAAAATTTCAGACGATGGAATTGAAAAACACATCGTAGTAAAACCAAAAGACCCGGTCTTTGGAATTACCATTAAATTTTTGGAAACCGGCAATCCGCAGTTTTTAATTCCTGCCGTTTCTATTGAGGATATAGCAATCATGCTGAAGAATCTTGAAGAAGCTAAAGCGTTTTATAAAGAATTCTATAAACGACGAGATGAATTTATTTAGGATACCAAGTTTGGGTATCCTTTTTTATTTTTTCAGCATATTAAAAACAGAAAGTCAAAACACTTTCCGGAAAAGCGACCTGAGCGTTTTTTCAATCTACATACTGTCTTGGTCAGACAAACGTATGTTAGTATCCGGGGTTCTGCATTCGTCCACACTTTGACAAACAAAATGCAAAAATTTAGAGCCTGCGTAAGCGGACCCTATGTTTCTTGCTTTATTTTTCTTTTTAGTATTGTCAGCGTTATCACCAACGCAGACGCAATTATGGCCGGGATAATTAGCGTCATGAAGCAAACTTTTTTCTCTTGCTTTGTAAAGTTAATAATCACATCTGGATTATCAGCATCAATTACAATATCTATTATGTCGCCCTTTTTGCAACCACCATCTATTGATGCTTCTTTTTTATACTCTTTCCCTTCGTATAAATACTGACACAACACTACAGCATTTGTTATCCTCGTAGTCTTAATTTGCGTAAAATCTGTCTCCAAAATTTCAATGATTTCAGCCGTAGTCGTTACCTCATTTGTATCCCAACTTTGTTTTAATGAATACCCAATAAGAGCAGTAAGTATTAAATACGACAAAGCAACCATAAATATTGCAAAAAACGAAACAAATCTTTTCATCGCTCAACATCTCCTTTCACTTTAGAACCACTCATCCCCCCAATATCCATACCCACGATTTCTCATAGAATAGCAACTCTCACAAATGCCATACTGATAGTTATACTGCAACGCTCTTCCACAGTCAGGGCACTGTCTTCTCTTCAGCTGCTTTGTTTTCAGCATCTTTGTCAGCGCATCTGAAACTTCTTTTTTCTTGTCAATTCTTTTTGTTCTTCTCTTGTATTTGGCATACCAAAAAATCTTATAAAGTTGTGGATGAGGTCGTACTTCTGATACAGTCCTTCCAATCCCTGGATTCTTTTGTTGACATCTGAAATACTTATCGCTCGGCGTTTTTCTATGTCAAGAATCTCAATTTCACCTGTCAGGTCAACCGTGCGCTCTTCCGCCACTCGTTTAGCAAGAGCCTGCCATAAGAACACCATATCATCGTTCTTTTCGTTGAATGGTATATTAATATCCTCTCATATACAAATTATTTTAGGTTTCTTTTTGTTTTTTCTATATCTAATATGCCGGAATTTCTATATAAGAGAGAATTTTTGCGAGTATTCTTCAGATATTTTTGCAAGAAAAAGCAGCTAGATTTTACTAGCTGTTTAACATAGTGTCCATAGAGAGACTTGAACTCTCACGCCTTTCAGCACATGAGCCTAAATCATGCGCGTCTGCCAATTCCGCCATATGGACATAAATCGCAGTGACAAGATTTGAACTTGCACGCTTTTTCAGCAATTGATTTTGAGTCAACCTCGTCTTCCGAATTCCGACACACTGCGAAAATGCACCAGGAGAGACTTGAACTCTCACGAAGATAATTAAACTTCTTTGGATTTTAAGTCCAATGCGTCTGCCTATTCCGCCACTGGTGCAAATTTAATTTTTCTTTCCTGCTCCTCGCAGGCAACCTAATCGTTTCATTTGTTTTTACCTCTTTTTTCTTATATTTTTAACAGCCAATACAGGAATTGAACCTATGTTTTCAGAGTCAGAATCTGATGTGCTACCATTACACCAATCGGCTAAAATTCGGACGGAGCGGCTCGAACGCTCGACAATGTGCATATCAGGCACATACTCTACCATCTGAGATACATCCGAGAGCCGACAACTGGGCTTGAACCAGTGACCTACTGATTACGAATCAGTTGCGCTACCAACTGCGCCATGCCGGCATTAAGATGACGGTAAGATTCGGACTTACGATAGCAGAGTTGCAGTCTGCGGCCTTAAACCACTTGGCGACGTCATCATCGGGCGGGAGATTCCCGCACGTGTCTGGCGAAGGTGAACGTAAATTCACCGAGTCATCAATATTGCAAAACGGAGTGTAAAGGATTTGAACCTTTGTGCCGCGATACGCGACGCTGGATTAGCAATCCAGTGCAATTAACCTGCTCTGCCAACACTCCAAAGAGCAGATGCAAAAATTTTCGCAGGAGCTACCCGCTGACGGAATTGAACCGACTGCCAAAGCTATACTGACTAGAACACTGTTTTACATCTGCAACACCGCATCCAGGATTTGAACCCGGGACCTAAAGATTAGAAATCTCTTGTTCTATCCAACTGAACTAATGCGGCAAAACATTCGCAGAGAGATTCGAACTCCCATGATACCGCGAGCTTTGCTCGCGTGTACCAGACGCGGGCGGGGTTTCATGCTCCCACGCACACGTCCAATTACCTTAGTAGCGACGGACAACTAAAGTTGGTCGCGGTTTTCCCGCCAGTCGATAAACCACGGTTCGTAGCCGTGTGCTCTATCCCTTGATAACTCGCTTACGCTCGTTACCAGACTACGGGCGAAAACTTCGCCCTTCGATAAGCTATGCGAATTTAAACGCCGTCTGAGGGATTCGAACCCCCATGTCCTTTCGGGCCACGGTTTTCAAGACCGCTGCAATACCATTCTGCACCAAGACGGCAAAATAAAATTTATTAAAAAAACAGTAAAGAAACTGGGCTGGTCAGATTCGAACTGACGTGATGCAGCAGTCAAAGTGCTGTGCCTTACCGCTTGGCGACAGCCCAATATATTTTCCGGCAATGCCCTTTTTCGCCCTGTGAAATCACAGATTTGCAGGTTTAAACGCTATCCCATGCTCTCGCGTACATTGCCAAACAGACACGGAGTGAGTCGAACACCCATCTTCGGTTTTGGAGACCGACATGCTACCATTAACACTACGCGCCTACATATTTTTAACTATTTTTTTCAATTCTTTAATCAGCTCGCTTATCTGTGATTTAGTATATACCACAGGGCTACCTTCTTCTGACGATAGAATTTCAATGTTGTCTGAATCTTTATGCTGGCTGACCATCAGCCAGGCTTCTCTGCCATACTCATCGCAGCCGCAAACTTTTGCATATTTTTTGTTAGATTTTTTTATCACTATTTTTCTTCTTTCTTTCAACATTTAAGAATGTTAAAATAATTGCCCACCCCTATACCCATAATTTTCCAATTTTTAAGCATCCTGCCGGAGTCGAACCGGCGCCGCCGGTTTGGAAGACCGGGGTCATATCCGTTAGACCAAGGATGCATATATATCAGCACTGCTATACCGTCAACCGCCATACAGACGGCTTATACTAAAAATTCGTATACCGATATAGTCTTACGTGCTGCCGCTTTCTGCGCCCACATCCGACGACGTCAGATGCGTCACATACTTGCATTTTTGCAGGTAACCTTCGCAGAAACCTGCTGCCTCGCCGGTAACTGTATTGGTCTCGTATATCCTTACGCTGAACCAATTTCTCCCCGCTCGGGCTACCGTAGAATCCCACAGGATTCATAGTGGATATTTTTGACGAAGGTTTTGTGCATTTTTTTTGCTTTTCAGCAAGAGCTGACAATTGGAATCGAACCGATAACCTCATCATTACAAGTGATGCGCACTGCCAATTGTGCTATGCCAGCGAAGTGACGGCTGCGGGACTTGAACCCTGATGCATTACTGCCGTGAAAGGGCAGTGTCATAACCTTTAGACCAAGCCGCCAAAATGTCAGATGCAGGACTTGAACCTGCGACTTCCGATTTGTAAGAACGGCACTCTCCCAGCTGAGTTAATCTGACAAAGAATTGCGGGAGACGGACTTGAACCGACGACACCGGGGGTATGAACCCCGTGAGCTATCCAACTGCTCTATCCCGCAGTACCGGATACGAGAATCGAACTCACGGCCTCCTGGTCCCAAACCAGGCGCTCTACCAAACTGAGCTAATCCGGTATATGCAACAGACACGCTGCCGCAATATTGCAGATGACGAATCTGCAAGAAAAGCGAATGTTGTCATCATACGCTGTGACCTTGTCGGTCAAACGACCCCACCGGGGCTTGAACCCGGAATCTCAGCCGTGACAGGGCTGCGGAATAACCAGTTATCCTATGAGGCCATTATATATGCCAGCTTGCGCTTCAAGTATATATCCGCAAATATATACCCGCATTCTTTTTGCAATAAAGCGTAAGCCGAATGGGCAGGGTGAGATTCGAACTCACAATGTTTCTAGTGTGACGGTTTTACAGACCGCTTGCTTCAGCCATTTTGCATACCTACCCTAAATATGTATCAACTTTGTATTGCAATAGTGATAATCAACTTCCATTATTACTTCATCTCCTTTTTTTTCTTTCACATATTTAATATGCTAGATTTTTTCTCAATCGGACGAAAAATCCAAAATATTTTTTAAAATATTTTTCCAATCCATTTTCAGCTAATCGTTTCCCAGACCAGCCTCATCAAATTTTTGTTGTACCCTCTCGAACAAGAATCTTCGGTTACTTTTGCATGTCTGACTTTTCTATTGTATTCCTTCCGTCTTGACCGCATATTCACTTTGCATTCTCTTCTATACCAAGACCGGTTATATACTTTTTCTCTGTTTTTTGTCATCATATGCTTCACCTCACTTTTGTCCTAATGTACACTGCCTGCACAGAGATTTGAACTCTGGACCTTGAAATTAAGAGTTTCCTGCTCTACCAGACTAAGCTATACAGGCGATTTTCAGGATTTATCCTGCAATGCGCCTGACGTGATTCGAACACGCGATATACGGGTTAAAAGCCCGCTGCCATACCGCTTGGCTACAGACGCAAATCAATATTCTGTTTTCGGCATTTCGCCTTCTGTTTTCGTTTTGTTTTTCTCATTATTTTCAATCCTCCTGTTTATCTTTCTTTTTTGTTGTATGTCCCCGACATTTATGTCGGGAACATCAGCTGGCGCGGCGGGACTTGAACCCGCGACATCTTGGTTAACGGCCAAGCGCTCTACCTACTGAGCTACACGTCAATATTTCTTTGCGGGCAAAACCTTCACCCGTCAATCACATACAGCCAAGGCCATATGCTAAATGGAGTATACGGGGATTGAACCCGCCATCTCCTGCTTGCAAAACAGGCGGTCACCCCATTGCGACTTATACCCCATATTCGCCGGCAGCATTCCTGCCGGCATATTTAACTTACCTGCTATACATCTTTTCAACCCCGTCTTCAAACTTAACGGTAATCTTATCCGGATATCCGGACTGGTCAGATGTATATGGAAGATGTCTCATCTTAACAATCTTTCCATTTTTCTTATGCCCAGTTTCACACTTCTCACATTTCTTTTTATCCCTGTATTCTGTCCCGCAAATATCGCATTTCCAAAGTGTAACGTCTTTCATTTTTTCTTCTCCTTTTCTCTTTTTCAGGAAAAATATTCCAAAATATCTTCACACCGAATGACCTTCTCACTGCTTCCAAATGCCTCAATCCATGGCATCTGATTCTGAGTAAGAATAGTCAAATCAGTCGCAGAAAAATCAGCAAACCTGTTAACTACTTCTTCAATCATTTTTCTGTCTTCTTTTTCAAATCCCTTTTGTATCTCTTCCAGACTCCGGCATCTAACGTGAATATCAGCGCTGCCAAACTGTTTATATTTTCTGTATACTTCCGGAACCACCGGTCCAAAATCCCATGCTTCTATTTCTTCTGAAAAGCATGGCTTTTCTGTCTGTATCAGAAAATACGCCTGAATCAGATAAAGGCTTTTCTGAAGCTTCAGATTAGAAATTCCGTAATCTTTGACTTCGCTGTATGTAATTACATATTCTGCCACATCCTGCACGTCGTACATTTTCTGCTCCTTTTTTGTGTTTTTTCTTTACACTTACAGTATGCCAGAATTTTTAAAAATGCGATTTTTTTTGCGGATTATTTTTTTGGCCTCTGCATTCAACCAAGAATCAGATAAAACCAATCATTATATATCTATGTCAACAAAAAACAAGTGGACGGTAGAGGAATCGAACCTCCGACGCGCAGGGCTTCAACCTGCCGCTCTTCCGTCTGAGCTAACCGTCCAAATTAGACGGTGTAAAATCGCGTTTTCATATTTTTCTCCTTTTTTTCTTTTTTCAGCATCCGGGTGCCTGTTCCGTCAGCATCAGTAAGAAAAATTCTTACCAGGCTGCGGCTTAAACATCACCCCGGGTGCCTGTTCCGGAATAAAAGAAAAACCGCCTGCCTGGATATATTTCCAGCAAACGGTCTAAGTATTGTAAAATCCATCATATATAACACAATCCCTGCGTATAATCAAAATTTCAACACTTCAACCGTCGCTTACTCCACGCGTATTTTTGTTCTCCACAATCATTAAAACTATAGACTGACCCTGTAAAATCGCATACTGACCAAGGCATGCCTGTTGTGGCATACTGCTTAGATTCATTATTTGATTTCGCATTATAAAGTCTCTGTTTTAACATAGCGGTTATTCTCTCCTTATTTTTTAGATTTTTTGTTATATTCAATATGCAGAATTTTTCAAAAAAATATAACATTTTTTAAAAAGCAAAGTGTCCATCGCTTATTTGACGAAAGCGCATGCTTGCGATATTCAACATATCGTCTGATAGCACGCGTACACAGCTTGGTTTTCGCTGTTACTTCATCAAATAAGAGACAGGCACTTCTCTTATCTATGTTATGTATTATAGCACAGTTATAACAATGTGTCAAGCATTTTTTTAAATTTATTTTTTTGACCTGACAAAAATGCCATAGCCAATTAGCGCGACAACGAACGCAAATGTAAGCTGTGCTGCAACATCAATAATTGACACGTGATACCATTTTTTTTCTTTCGTTTCTTTCTCTTCCTCAGTTGGCACAGCCGCGCTTTCCTTTACAGATGACACGTCATCAGCGGAATCAGCGGAGGAATCGTCGGAACTAGACTGGGTGTCTTCACTTTCATTAACTGAACCTGAAGTAATATCTTCAGCCGTAGTACTGTCTTTGAATTCTTCGCCTGCATTTTCGTCTGCGTTAGCAGGGGAATCCGCTTTTTTAGTCCTTTTTTCATTTTCTTTATCTGTAGAATTCACTTCTTTAACCGTTTCTGTGACAGTTTCCGCTGTGACCATATGAACCGGCATAAGCCCTGGTGCCAAGGCAAGCGCCAAGGCCCCAGTTGTTAAAACTTTTGTAATTTGAATCACACTTTTCTTTTTTTTCATATTTTTCCCCTTATACTCTGTTTTCCGGAATGTCATCTTTATCCTTATCTGTGGTTTTTACATCTTTCAGTTTAGACTTTTCCGCATTTCCAATTCTGGCATTCTTTCTCGCTTCAATCTTTGCAGATTCCCTTTCGCTTCCATAAGAAGCCCTGACGCCATCCATGGCATCCTGTCTCTTCTCATCTTCTGTTCTTAATCCAAAGTCCGGAGTGAACATCTCTTTCATCATTTCATTATTAGAATCATCAATTTCCTCATCCGCTGCTTCCATTGATTCTGCGGTAACCTGTGCAGCAACAAGCTCATTCATCTCTCTTTCGATGTCAGCTTCAACTTTTGCAAAGTCAACCTCAAACGGACTGAATCCGACATTCTCTGTAGCATAAATCATCTGAAGCAATGTAGAGCCTTTACCACTTTCAGAGTATCCTCTCACGCATACTAAAGGGTTCATAAGCGACAAAATATGAGACGCGTTTCTGTCTAACGATGTGATACTGGAAAGCATCAGCAAATTTTCGCCATTAATGTCAGAGTGGAATTGTTCTACAATCTTCATTACCTGATTAATTAATAATACGTCTGCATTCCTGAAATCCAGCTCCAGCATCGTAAATGGCCCCATGAATGATACATATGTAACGATAGCCTCAACTGCCACCAGATACTTATATGGAGCGCCAATAGTCTTATCTTCATTGATTGGATATAAGCCAAAATCTATTACCGATTTTGCCATGTCATCATCATCTGTTCCGACTAAAAAATCAAGTATATCATTAAGTTTAACTTCTTTTCCGTTTTTGTCTGTAATCATTTTTCCTCCTTTTTTTTAACGAGTTCAGTTATCGATAGTCGGGGATTTCCCGCTCCATATTAATATGCAAAAAAAACGCGTAAAAGCTACGCGTTTTTTCAAATTAATTAAACATCCTCATGCTGATTTCTCTGCTTTTAAACAGCATAAACAGAGCAGCAAGCATAATTCCTACTCCCGTAAACAGATTCGAAGGTGTAGTCAGTGAATTTACGAATTTTTCGATATCACTTTTTGGGTATGCTTCTTTCATATTTACAAGTGTTCCGGTTTGTTCCTCCTGGGACTTGACCTCTTCATCCTTTCTTCCGGTCTCTGTCACTTTATTAATTTTTGTCACTTTTCCATTTTCATCTGTCTCCATATCGACGTTAAGGCTTCTTATCTCAATCTCTCGTTTTCCCGTAGTCGTATGTTCCAGGTAAGTTGCTGGGTTTTCAACTTTTCCGCTCGTGCTATTTGAAATCCTTCCGTCAACGATAATTGAGTTATGGATAAAAGTTACGCTTGCACTAATCACCAGAATCACGACTATCTGAAACATGATTCCCATTGAACGCTTTATGTATCTGACAATATCTGTATTTGCTCCTTTCCCGAAAAATGAGACGCCTGCAACCAATGGTGCCGCTGAAATACGAATGACCAATTCCATAATTCTCGATGTCGCAAAGAAATAAAGAATACTGTAAAAAACGACAGAGACGAAATATGGTACCACTATTGACATCAACATCCCAACCCTTGACGTCAAGCCAAACGCCGCCAAGCCATTTTGCAGCTTATCCTTATCCACACCTTTTATTTCGTTAGCAATGATGGAACCAGTAAGTTCTTTATTCATATCATTAAATACTGCCGATGTAAAATCTAACATCAATTGGAAGATAGTCGAAATGTTCATTAATATAACGTAAAGCATAAAAAACTTCAAAAAGTGTACAAAGAAATTATGCAGTGTAAAATCTCCGGCTGATGCCTTGTCTCCAAGGGAGACTAAGAATCCAACTGTTAATAGTCCAACGCCAAGGATAGACATCGCGGAACACATTGTTGAAAACCAGTCTTGTTGATATAAAACGTTGACATACGAATTATAATCGTTAAATATCTTCGCGATGTCACTTGGTTTATAAAGAAATCTGTATACTTGTACTAAAAATGTGGCCAACAAACTATTCACATTATCACCCCCTACATTATACACCGACTATCGTATTACATAACGACATTGACTGCTTTATCAGGCCTATCTTTATCATACAAAGCAATAAGAAATAAATAAGCTTAGGCCCTCCTATTAGCGTGTCCATAAAGGCTATGGTTTTATCTTTTTCAAATGTTTTATATTCATTTGCGATTTTTGCATATCCTTTTTTGCTGTATTTATAAGAGGCGTTCGCTTTATTACTTGTCCTTGCGAACACTTGTATTCCTAAGGTCTTTTCATAATTTTTGTACTCTTCTTCCATATCTTTTGTCACTCTATGTGGATTTGACAATTTTCTTTTGGCTGTAGAAATATCTGACTTTAGTGTCAAGCCATTCGCCGACTGCACATTGTCAAATGCACTATATCCAAGCTTATCAACCGCTGCAGCTACATCCTTTTTAAGCTTTGATTTGTTCCTTTTTTGGGAATTAATCATATCCTTCTTCGCATCTTCTATGGTCTGACTGGTCTGCCCGGCATCACTATAAACATCTCCTGATGTCATATACCCTGCGATATTAGTTACAGCCAATACTATCAGCATGATAACGGAGCATTGAAGAGACATTGCAAATGTCTTCTTCAAAAACCTTGCAGCGTCAGACCTGCGAGAGCCTTCAAAGCAGTTTGCAATAGCGATTGGAGACGCTGCAGCGCATACGCATATCCTAAGCACACGGGTTACAACCACATATATAATTGCGACATCAGTAGCCAAACAGGCAACATATGGAATTAAACCGTTAAACATATACTGTATTTCTTTAATAAGCCCTATATCGTCAATACTTTCCTCAAATGCTGTTGTATAGCTTGATAGTGACGCAACAGTCGCTGTATTCTTTATCAGCAGCGAAGTCATAGAATCACCAAGCCAAAACAAAAGCCTGACTATTTCAAACGAATACATAGCGAGCACAAAGCCTACAAAATATTGAATGAGTGTTTTAAAAATAACCTTTGGAGAGGTCTCCATTCCTGCCATACGCGTTCCAAAAGAAATAACGAAATAGACAGCCAGCATCCCAAGCGCGATTACTCTCAGCTGCACATATACGGAATGCATTGGGCCTCCGTCTGCTAACGTATCTGAAATCGCATCGCTGTATGTTGTTAAAATCTTCTGTATTCCATCAAGTGAATACATGCTATTGTAAATAAGCAGATACATACTTGCTATAAAATGGTCCACTACTCAACACCCCCTTTATATATTTGTATTTGTAATGTAGCTGCAGAGTTTGGCCGATGAATGTATCATTAAAACCTTCGTTATGAGCAAAATGACAAATAAAACCATCTTTCCACCGTCTGCGCCTATACACCACTTGAAGAATCGCTCTGTAGACTCAATGGTCATTCTGTATTTTTTATTTTTTAAAATCTCTTTTGCCTTATCTTTTGCCTCATTTTTTACAGCGCCAATATCTCGACCTGTATTTTTTATTATTCCATCTGCACCAACCAATTTATATTTTTCGCTGTCTTTTAGCTTTTCTTTTTTATTTTCGGAGTCAATCTTCACGTCATCGCCTTTTACGACTGCTCCAACGGCTTTTAACGCGCTTTTGATATCATTAGCGCCCTCCCATACAACTTCAACGATACTGGCCTTATGGTCTGTATATTCAAAGTTGTTTATTGGATATAAGACAGCCTTGTTATTTTTAATCATTGCTGCTGCATAATTATCTTCTATACTGACGCTGCTTCCATCAACCTTTAAAGTTGAGTCTCCCTGGTCGACAAAATATCCCGTATTTATTGTAGTCAAAATCATTGGGTATACTTGGCAGATAATTGTTACCACTACCAGTTGCAGCATGATTGCAAGCATAGTTTTTATGTACCTAAAGCCGCTACTTTGGAAGTTAATCGTTCCTCCAATGTCATTTTCAAAAATATCTGCTACTCCAATTGGAGCAAAAACATAGTACACAAATAATTGGATAATCCTTGTTACCGCAAAATATGTGACATACAACCTTGTTGCAAGACTTGCCAAAACAAGCAACAATGCTGACAACGTATACCCTATAATAGCGCCAATGGAAAAATGGTCGTATACACATCGGCTTAACAGAACCTGCACCACTTCGTTTCCAAGGATTTTGCTTACCGCCGTTGAGCCGTTTTGCAAATTGATAAATTCACCATTTAGTGTTTCAACAAATGTCAGCATAAATATAAAAATCTGTTTGCTGTAAAAAATCACAAATACCGTACCTAATGCTGTGCAGAATGACTTTCCAACCTGTAATGTTGATAGCTGATTGGCCATAGCCTTTGCGGACAAGTCAGAAAAAAAATAATACAGCATCATAACAAGGCCTATCGCAATAATAATATTTGTAAAAGCGCTTGCCACCGGGTTATCATTAATCATATGCTTCAAGTATCCGTTAAACTTCTCTATGATGTCTGCATATGTTGTGTCCGCTCCGTAAACATTTGTGTAAATGTCAATGTACCAGTTGACGAGAAATGACGACGAGATATACATAAGAGGATATTTCATTCCTGCAGCTGCCGCTATTAATGGAAAAGCCCACATCTTTTATCACCTCCATATTTAGCAAAAGGGCATGTTCTACATGCCCTTTTGCCCCAAATTACGCTCGCGTTTCGCCTTCACCGACTTTTGTCGTCATAGCATTGTACAACTTAGTATCCTTCGGGAAGCTATCAATAAACGGTATAATATCGGTTCCATTGTAGATAAGGCCATGCCCGGAACCTGCGCTTGTGATATATTCCATCTCAGCATCTGTTAAATTATACATCTGCTGCATCTGAGCACGTCCATATGCATTCATAGACAGCATCATTACGAACTCAGAGTTACCCACAATTGCTCGGCCTTCTTCGGTCTTCATCATATCTTCAACCTGCTGTGTGATTCCAGTCGGAATTCCATTCCATTTTCTTGCACGTCTCCAAATTTGCTGCGTATATTTTGCAGATACTTCCGTCTGTGCGAGCAAGTGGAACTCATCACAGTACAACCATGTCCTTTTGCCCTTTTTGTAGTTGCTAATCATCTTATTCCAGATATTATCAAGACATACCTGAAGGCCAATGGCCTTCATGCCATCTCCAATATCTTTAATGTTATATACGGTAAATCGGTTGTTGATTTCTACGTTTGTCCGGAAAGCAAATGAATTTTGTGTACCTTTTACAAAACGTTCCAGCGCAAGCGCAAGGTTATGAGCTTCCGGTTCTGGCTGCATTTCAATCTCATTGTAAAAGTCTACCAATGTAGGTGCTATTGTTAAGTCCTCTCTTTTTCCTTCAGCCATAAGAGTATCGATATACTGTTTGCACACATTTTTTACACATCTGTCAATTACTGAACGCTGAATCGGAGTCAGCGGATATCTGGAACCAGCTGCAGCTTCACAAAATGAAGCGATGAAATCAGCTTTTAATGTTACCGGGTCGCCTCCATCTTCTGATGCATAATCAAGGCCCATATCCATTGGATTGATATGTACACCGGAGCCAGGCGCAATCCTTATTGAACTACCAAAAAACAACTTAGCCAGAGGAGCGTACTCATTCTCAGGGTCGATAACAAATACATCGTCATCAGTATGCAGCAGGATATTTACGATTTCTCTTTTTGCAGAAAATGACTTACCAGAACCAGGCACACCAAAGATGCATCCGTTTCCATTCACCGCGCTTGTTCTGTTGTAAAGAATCATCTGTCTTGAAACCCCATTTAATCCATAATACATGCCATCATCCTGCCATAATTCTTTAACTGCAAATGGAAGGAATATCGCTGCCGCTCTGGTATTTAAAAGTCGTTCAACTTTCAACTTATTTACACCTAATGGCAGGCATGAGTTGAGCCCTGCTTCCTGCTGTGTCGCAAGCGTCTTCGCCTGGCAGATAAAACGTTCTGCCGTAGCCTGAAATAGCTTTGTGCTCTCATCAAGTTCATCCTTGTCTTTTCCAAAAAGAACGGCAGATACTGTTGTGTAAAATAATTTCTGGTTATCCTGTGTCAGGTCTCCCATCAGGCTTTCAACTTCCTGCGATGCCTGCTTGATTTCAGGGGAAATAACATCAACAGAATATCCGTTTCTTGATGCTTTTTTCTGAAGAGTTACCACATTTGCGTTTACATCTACTAATTTATTTTTCAGCAGCGTAATAGATTTGCTCTGTGGAAGTGCACGATAATGTACACTCATCAGCATGTTACACGGCATATTGGAAAGCTCCGTCAGGACGTCTCCCCTTAGGAATGTAGGCAGGTCTGTAATCATCATTGCTCTCGCATAAGTCTCACCAATAATCATGTAATCTCGCTCAAAAGTCAGAGCAGTCGGGCCGATAACGTCTTTTGATGTTAATCCCATTTTTTGAATATGCCTCATATTAAAAGACTCCATCACCTTATCACTTTTCATTTTTGTTCTGCGATAAAATGGAACATTGGAATCCATATTGTAAATATCATACAAAGTAGAAAGCCTTTCAACTAATGTTAAAGGGGCCGCATTTGCCTTCTCACCAGCGACTCTCTGAAAACCTCTTTCGATTTCATCATCCAGCCGGCTGAAGGTATTTTTTGCAGAAGTAATGTCATCTGCTTCTACCGTTGCAATAAAATATTTTTCATGAATGATGTTATTTCTTGCTTTTGACATCTTATCAATCAGCATTTCATTCATTTCTTCACGATATTCATTAAGCCTATCGTTTTTCATTGGAATCAGCACTTTTCTCTCTAGTTCCGCATGCTTAATGGTCTTATTAAAAATCACCTGCTGAATATGTACTTCTGGTCCAAATGAACCCAGAAGTTCCATAAAGTTGCCAAATGTTTCCTTCTGCTTTTCTGTATCTTCAATAAGAAAATTCATATCTGGAATTACATACGCTTTTGAATATGAATTTTCATCTACCTGAATGATTCCATTTTCGTATACGCCCATATATGGAATGCTATCCTGAGCTGTCTTTGGTACTTCCAGTGGGCTTTTCTTTTTGGTATTCTTTTTATTCTTTCCAGCGGTTTTGCTGGTTGAACTGAATAATCCCATTAGCTATAAATCCTCCTCATATAATTTGTATTTGACATGTATTACGCATACATAATGTCCTGTTTATTTCTTGCCTTTTTGTTTTTATTTGTTTTTTTCTTTGGTTTCTGTCCATTTTTATTTTTAGTATTGCTTCCATTCTTCTGTTCGTTTTCCTGCTCAATATGTTCAATGATATCCAGCATTGTTTCATATGTAGGCTTTGTTACATAAGGTCTATCCTTAGGTGCCAATAATGAAGGGATGAAGTAATAATATATGTATGTTTCTGGCCTCATCCCATAAGGCTTGCCGATTGCCATATATAAAATAGGTACAGCAAATACCATTCCAAGACATACGATTGTATTCATCGTTAGGTTCAACTTTAATGTGCTTATAACCAAATAATAAATATATTCAACTGCAGCAGCGGCTGCTACGCATACAGCCTGCCTTGCTGTCAATGGTCCAATCAAAGGTGATTCATATGTTGAAACGTCCTTTGGAACCTGTACTTCAATCATCGTGTATTCCTCCTCTTTTTTTTACTTCGCTCCCGTTATCTCTTCACATAACGGCATTGAATTCCAAATAAGACCAAGACGCGCAAGGAGAACTCCAATTACTTTTACAAGAGAATCCTGCCCCGTCAATGTCTTCATAAAAGTTCTTACGCTATCTACTGTAAACTTTGCCGAACCATTAGCCAACGCAACATTCTTTGACTCTGAATATTCTGCTTCTACGAGAATATCCGTTATTGTCTGTCCAATGGTAACATTTGAACCTTTGTTGATAATTGCAAAAATAATAGCCTGAGTCGCTGCATTTATTAAAATGATAACAATAACCTGAAGACTAAGTGCTAAGACCCTCTTCATGTATTGGACTCCTGGACTTGCGGTTCCCTCTCGGTATATGTCTGAAATAGAAAGCGGAGCGAAAGTTACCATAACAACTAATTCCAGAATCCTGCTTATCAGAACAATCTGTAATATGACTTCTCCTATCATAGAGAATAACCATGGAATAATTGATGAAATGACGAAGCCTAATGTTTCAATCGCTTTCATATCTTTTATTCCATTAATTAGCAGTGTTTTATTGTCCGGGTCATCTGTAAAAAAAGCGAATCCACTATCCTTTACGGTATCAATTGTAATTCCTGTACCTGCTTCAATCAGATAATTAGTGATTACATCTGAATATAAAATAAAGAAATAAGACACCACAAACCGAAGTGTTGCTTTAAAAAACTGCTCGATACTGAAATTCTTTTCGGTCACCTTACCTGCCAAGTCAATGAGATACAGTAAAACGGTAATACCTACCGCCAGGCCTTTCACAGTTGAGACCATAGCGGCAAACCCTCCAACCTGCATCACATCGGTCGCTATCTTATTATACCGAGTTATAAGTTCCAGCACTGCACTTGCCCCGTACATCTGGTTGTAGATAGTTATGGCCATGATAGCTAATAGATTACTAAGCATTTGCCATTAACTCCTCCTGTTCCTATTTGTCATTTTGAACAATGATTCGGTGATAACTCAGGCTTAACGCCTTCGTTCTCAGTATAAATCGATAACTCCCCGACCAAAATCCGGAGTCGTAACCAGACTAACGGAAAACGGGAAGTCTCCCGTTTTCCGTTAGTCTGGTTACGAGCGCGAAGTGCGAGCTATCAAAAATGAACTTACGTTCACCTTCGCCAGACGTGGACGGGATTTCTGACTCCCCGTACACGTCCAGCAACCTCCGAACCAACGGACAGCCTAGCTGTTCAGGGTCGGGCTGCTTACGGCAGTCCTCCCCTGATGGCAAACCTGGCTGCGGTCCCTCGTCCATCGATGACATAAAATAAAGTTTTAGTTACGGAAATCATCATCTACAGATGCGTGATTGCTTCTTCTTTTGACGATGTTTTCGTCTCATATCAATATGACAAATAAATATATTTTTTTGTCGTTTTTCTTTCACGAAACATTTTTAATCCTTAAATATGCCTCCACTCCTTTCATAGTCACCTCTTCGTCCTGCGTATACATTAGAACCATTTTTTCAAAAGCCTTCATTTTTGTCTCTGGGGTAGCCGGAAAGATTTTCATTCCTTCCACTTCGTTTGCCGCCATGATTACACATGCAATATCTTCTTCATCCAAGTCCGGTTCTATCGCTTTTATATTGAGGATTTCTTCCTGTAATTTTGACATTGTCTTTTTTTTAAATTTTGCAGACTCTTCAACCTTCTTTAAAAACTCCCTATTTTCGAGTTTCATGATTTCGTCTTCGTTTTTGCAGGTCTTTACTATTTTCCATTTTGTTTTATTTATTCTGATTGTCTTTTCTATGGATTCGCAATATTTCGGACTTTTGCCAATAATATAACAATGACATGGGCCAGCATCCTTCCCTTTTAACTCTCGCACGCTACTCAAACCGGCCGCATTGTTAAGTATATACATTTTGATGCCAATTCCCTGCATCTTTCCAGGTTCGTATTTGTTTGCTCCTTTCTCAGCAATGATTATGATTTTTGTTTTTGCCATTTGTATTCACCTTAATTATCATCAATATCATCCATATAATCATCAGCATCAATATTGTCACCAGGTGGAACCGTCTGGAATCCATTTGATACATTTACATGTCCGCGTATCTGGTCATTTGATAAACGAATACCGTTTGATGTGCTGCCATAAATATAGTTTTTATAATCAGTAGAAACCCCGTTATCTTTAATGGCAAAAGACATAAAAGAAACCACACCAAGTGTTTTACAAAGGTCGTTTAACTCTTCTGCCTTTTTTTGAATATGCTTTTTAAATACATCCTGTCTGTTGTACATATAATCATCTCCTTAATATTGTTCTGTCATTTCGTCAAGGAACTCGTCGAAATCATCCTCATCGCTATAGGATTGAACGCTATTCGCTATATTTGGATGTGCGTCAGTGTGTGCGGTTGTCATGGTTTTATTGTTTGACAATTCGAATGAATCTTCTTTTATCTTGTTGTTATTATCTTTGGAGCCAGGCTCAATACTCTTTGCCTTATCATTTATCAGGGCCTTGTGCTCAGTATTTTTTACAATATCTGCTGGTTCTGCTTCATGCTTTTCTGTAGGCAGCTCAACATACCTGGATTCATTCTCATCTTTTACATTGTCCCATAAACTCCGTTCATCAGTGTCAACCGTGTCATCTGTTATTCCTTTTTTTTGTTTTTCTTTTAGTTTAGCTCCTCTGCTTGCTGTTTTTGTCAACTCGCCGGCTCTGCCGGATTCGTTACCAGATTCTATTGATAACTCGCCGACAAAGTCGGACTCGCTACCAGATTCTATTAAAGTTCTCGTCGTCACATCAGGGCTTTTGAGTTCTGTTTGGGTGCATTTATCTCTTTCTTTTTTTGTCTGTCTTATTTCTTTCTCATCTCTTCCACCCTGAAATTTTCGTGACATTTCATTGAAAAACGATGTATCCCCATTGACACAGTACTCTTCAAGAAAAACACCGCAAAGATATTGACGTAGTACGACTTTAATGAAATTGTTTCTGTATCCTGGTGTTATTTTATGCAGCAAGGAAATCGCATCAGAGTCTTCCTTTCCATCCAGTACCACATGATAGTGATAATACTTCCGGAAGCTCGTCTTTGGATACTTGGCGAGCCTTTTATCATTCGTGTGTAATAATTTGACTTTATACACTTCGCCACGGGCATAAGAATTTAGTACTTGCCTGGTTGTTTCAGGAAAGGAAACTTTCCCTGTTTTATACAGGCCAACCAGGTCCATGTCATGATAGGAATACAGTTTTACTTCTACCTTCATCATTCACTTTTACCTGTCCTCTCTTTTCTCAATCGTCTATAAGCGGACATATAATATCCCCTTGCGTTTGCGTAATAAATTGGAAGCTCGTTTCCATCGTTTCCAGGAATAATCTTCAAATCTTCCAATCCTGATAACGTCTCCCTGAAATATTGAATCCATGCTGCACCGGTTCCACCAGTCACAACAAGTACATCGTAATCGGTGAAATATTCTGCCATTTCATACAGTTTCTTCGCCGCCTGCGTTGCCACTTCCTTGCACGCCTTTTCAATGTATCCGTCCAACGGGATTTTTTTACTGGTCATCTGCCGGATATCAACCACCTTGAAATATCCGTCTTTCATGTATTTCCTCATTTGTGGAATACGGATATCCATCTGATAATCTTTAAAAATATACTCAGCCGCCGTCTCCAATACTCGTTTCATTCCGAGATTGTTGATAGATTCCTCCAAAACCTTCTTCCTATTGATGATTCCGTATGGGTCAAACGTGCCAAATCCAATATCAGCGATGATGATATTTTCTGCCATCAATTCTTTAGCTTCATCTCGTCGTTCTCCTTCATCATTGAACAGAATGGAATTTAAGGTTCCGGCTGGCTGAGACATGACGCTCACATCACTATTTCTTAAATTGTTTTCAAAACGAATCCATCTACCAGTACCGATTTTTACCTCATAAACACCCTGTGCTGTGAATGCGCTTTTGATTTTCGGCGCATCTGCTTTCAGGTATGCGGCTGGAAGTCCAGTTTGGATAAATGGCTTAATCTGTGGCCCTCCCTCTCTTACTTCATTGCTCATCAATCCGATAGCTACAGCCGTCCTGGCAAGAATGATGAATTCCTTTGTAAAATATCGGTTTCTGTCAAACGTAGAACCTGTATCGTTAGTATCATCGGCTCGGACAAGGTCCTGTGCTTTTGTTCCAATCATATACAGGCCTTCTTCATCCCTATAATAGATATCCTCTTCATCTACCGACATCAGATTGCTTTCAATCTGTTTAACATAAGACGGGAAGCAAAACCTTTTATTCGGAGACATTCCCTTTACTCCTGAAAAACCAATATCAACAGCAATGACCCAGTGTGACACCATTGGGTTTTTACATGCAATAATTTCCTGTGCTGTATTAAATGCTTTTAAATCCATTTTTATCCTCCTCTTTTTTCTGCAGTTGTAATTTCAAAACTAAGCAATATATGCTGTGCATTTCCTGTTCTCTTTTAATATGCAGAAAAAATTGCAGAGTGTTATATGATTTATTTTTTTTATACAAAAAAAAGAGAGCCGTATATTTTTGGCTCTCTTTTCCTTTTTTTAGAATTGTTTTTTATAAATAGAATATGTAACAAGTGCAATGCCTACTGCTAATAATACCATAAACACAAGTTTTATGCGGTTTGCAAGAGAACTTGGTTTTTCGTCTTCCTTCTCTGCTTGCTCCTCTTCTGGCGTTACTGTAATTGTATTATCGTCTTTAGACGTACTCATATCGGAAGCTGCATTACTATCTGTACTTGCATCCGATGATTGTTCGCTGTTCGTACTGTCTGAAACATTTTCAGAGTCTTCTGTCTGACTGTCTTTACTATTTTTTTCAGAAAGTGCCTGTTTCTGGTCATATGTCAAATATGGATTGTCTTCTTCTTTCATTTCTCCATCTTTGATTCTTTGTTGTACAATTTCTTTTGCATTTTTTTCCAACGCTTTCATGTTATCGCCAGTCATATTGTCAATAAAATCCTGAGCCGCTGGTGTCCAGTCGTAATCAGAATCCATATATCCCATGTTATACATTCGCTTGCAGTATTCTTCATACTCGTAAGATGATTGAAATAATGATTTTGGACGATAAAAAGACTGCGTATACTCTTCGTCTTTCGTGTAATCATAATCACCATTCGTCGCACTTGTATCTTCTTCTCCATTATCATCTGTAAACGTCGTAGAGTCTTCTTGTTCCGCAGCAAATGCTGGTACTACCAATGCTGACGCTACTATAGTAGAAAACATGAAAGAAACTATGATTGTTCCGGTTATTAACACTGTCATGTATTTTTTTTTCATTTTTTTACCTCCATCAAGAATTACAACCCAGGATATCTTCCGAAATGAGCAAATCCTGAATAGTTATTTATTTTAATAGCTTTTCCTGGCGCATGGTATATTCCGTCTGTATATCCTCCAGTACAATGAAGCCAATATTTTGTACCATTTACAGTTCCTATATAAATTCCCACATGGTCTTCCCCGCCAGCATTGCCGGGCCAATGCTTTTGTCCGACATCTCCTGGTATAAGTTGACTTTCTGATATCTCTGTAAACGTGCTTGAAATTGATGGAGTTGCCCAATCCGCAGCCGACTGCCCTTCTTTAGCTGCTACTCCAGACCTCCAATAGCACTGACCTACAAATGATGAGCAATCAAGATATTTGGGACTTTCATATGACGGTGAGTTCCTTGCGTTCATATCATACGTCACGCCATACAGCATAACTCCCTGCTGTATAATCTCACGCCTTTCTTTTGTCACTTTACTATCCCATGTCGCCATACACTTTTTCAGTATCTCTTTCATATCATCCGGCAATTGTCCCATGTCCAGGTTTCCAGAACCACCGCCAGAGCATTTATAATTTTCAAATACCTTTTGATAAAACTTCTGGTCCGAATATTTATATTTGCCATTTTCATCATCAGCATTAGCTCTTTCTTCACCATGGGCGATTACTTTTGCATAAGCCTCAATGATAGAGTCATAATCCACCTCTTCTTTTTCTGCGGATTGGTTTTTACTACTTGACGCCTTGTTGTTACAATAGTCCGTAAATGTAACAAACCCGGTTTCTTCATCAAGTTTTAGTGGCGACCTATTATATTGATTTTTTATTGCTTTAGAACTTCCACCAAATTCAAATCCCTGGACAACACATATCAATGAATCAGTATTATAAGGTGATGGATAGACTGCTTCTTCCACTATATTCGCAAAGGCCTTTGCCGCGGCATCTATGGATTCCTGCACTGTGTATTTTCCAGCCTCTTTTTTCTTATTTGCTAGGTTTAGCCTTTCATCTTCTCCATATTCGTCTTTCGGCGAGACATTTGCTTTGCTGCTTACCGGAGTAACGTCTCCGTTGCTTGTATCTGCCAGCCATGAACCATTGATATGAAATAAATCAAACTTATCGCTGCCCTCTCCTTTTATATCTTTTTTCATGGCTTCATACTCATCTTTATGCTCATTAAACCTTGCTTGCGCAATTGCCTTAAATATCTCCTTATACGTTTTAAAACCATTATCTTCCGCCGCTTTGTCCATCAGGTCTTCATACTTTGCAACCTCATCAGACAAAACCGCTTCGCAGCTATTACTCAGCTCAACTGTTTCATACATTCCTTCAAATTCATTCCAATTCGTAGAAGAGTAAAAATCTTTCATTTCTGATTCTGTATCTTCATTTTTCCAAAATATTGGCGTTTTTGTTCCATCAGTATTTAAATCAGATATATTATAAATCCCCTCCGCCAAAGCGAACGGCATGCCTCCGACGGTTAATCCCGCCCATTCGTATGCTTTATAATGAAACGTAGATAATCCTTTCATTATTTTTTCCAATGCTTTTTTTTCTTTTTTTGGCATTGTCGTTGGTGTTGGGGTCGCTTTTTTTTGCCCGGATTTATTTGCTTTTGATTTGACGGTTGAAGTTCCTGTAGTAGAGGCCCCAGCCGCATAAACCGGTACGCGAGACGCGGCAATACTTGTGAGTATAAGTGCTAAAACAAGGATTATGGCCACGACTCCCGCAATTAAGCGTTCTCTATGTTTATTTTGTTTTTGTTTTTTTCTCAATTTTATCATCCTCCTACCGCTTACAAACACAGCTTGCGGTTTCCTTGCCTGACGCAATGACGGGCGGAGTACTCCGCCCGTACCACAATCACGCGTCGAACATACACAATATTACGACTGTAGCATTGCCTGAATAGTAGCGATATCTGAATCCATCTCGGCTAAACGCTGCGCTTTATATTGTGCACCAGGCCTTTCGTAATTCGTAATGAAGAATTCGCCTGCTTCTCTTGCAGTCGTACATGCATAGAATCCTTCTATTCCGCTCGGGGACCAGTCACTCGTATCTTCCGTAAATTCGCATTCCAAACGTTTTAGCTGGCCTTCAAGCGTATTGTACTGATATCCATTTGCGTTACACCATTGAACAAGTTTTGTTCTGCGTCCAAACGACCATTGAGTTAAGCCATATCCAGTACCGCCAGTTTCTTCTTCTGTATAATTGAATGAGCATTCTCTATAGATATTTACCAATACTCCCATTGCCTGTTCAGAGGTTAATTTTCTCGACATTTTTGTTGTCAGGAATTCATATACCTCTTTAGCAACTTTTGCTTGGTCTCCATCCCACGTTCCAGGATTGAAACTGTCTGTGGTAGAATTTTCTCCTTCTGAGCATGTTCCACTCAGACTCTTATAATAATCCGGCTTTTTAATATACTGGATTGTTCGTTTTAGCGTATTCTCTTTAGCTCTATATGTATCTGCACTTGCGTCACTGCTTTCATAGTTAGGGTTTTCCTTATCAAAATCATCTACTCCATAGATGTTTTTCTCCCACCAGTCATCAAGATTTAACAGACTATCAAAATGCAGGGTAATAACTGCTCCACTGTACTTTGTATGGCCCGGACACGGTGCATACTTTGTTTCATAAACGATGTTTCCATCCGAGTCCGTTTTATATCCGGTGTAGTATTCGATTTGGATATCTCCGTGCTCGTTTCTGACTTGTCTTGTCTTCGTTTCCATAACCGGTACTTGATAAGACATACCATCGGTATTATTTTGACCAACAATCCTTCCATCATCGTTATATACTGGATTGATTGTTCCGTCTGGGCCTGCATGGTACTGCTTAACGGCTGTTCCCGTGATAATATGTGAAGCATTAAAAAGACCAATCAAAGCCGAATATCTCAAATCATCATAGCCGCCTGCTTTGTAATTTGTCAGGTCTAAGCCTTTTTCATTCAGGTATTCTATCAGCTTCCATTTATCATCAACTTCTTTATCCGTCATACCTTTTTGATATGTGTCGTTTGTTTTTGCCTCGTCAAAGCCGGAAGCATCTTTTTTGCTAATGATTGTGCTTTTTGTTGAAGTACTAGAACTTGCCTCAAAATCAAACATAGCCATTACCATAGAAATCAGCTCTTGATTATTATTATAGAATCCATACACTTCACCTTTTGCATCTGCTTTTACATATCCTTCCGGAGTAGGTGTTGGGGTAATACCATCTGGTACTTTTTGCTCTTCCGGAAAAGTGTAGTATATGTTTTTATCTCTGTTTAAAATGTCGCGATAAACATCCTGGTCTATTTCCTGACGATACAGGATATCGGCATTTACGCTTACCGACGAAGCAGCTGAACCAGTTCCTATCGTTGATGAATCAAATGTTCCATCCAAAATACTTCCCATATTTGTTGCAGTAGTAGGAATCAATCCATTTCCATTCAATCCTGCAGGTTTAGAGCCATAACCAATAAATTCTGCAAAATCTCGGTGGCTTCCTAAGTGATGTCCATATATTCCTTCTTGCTCTGCTGGATAACCAGTATCTTTCCAAGCCTTTTCATCCGCAATAATAATGTACATAGTATTGGATGCTGGTTGGCTGCCTATTGTGAACTCGTTATTAAATTCCACTTTAAGGACATCTCCTACTTTTCCCCAATACGAGCCAAAAGCCGCCATATACATCTTTGTTCCGTTCTGGTCGACGACAGCGTAATTTCCATTGCCTTCAACTGTTACCTTGTTATCCAACGCCTGTTGCCGTGTTCCGGAAGCCCAATTACCATGAATATATTGGTATGTAAACTCATAATTCCACCAGGTCCCCTCAGTCACATCATATAACCCCTGAACCTTAGAACTATCACCCTTTTGTAGCTGTGGTGCATTCATCGTTGAGCCATCTGTACCAGACGCCGAGCCTGTGCTTGACGTTCCACCAAAATGATTCGATAATTCACTTCTGAACGAATTGTGGCACAAGGTTAAGACGTCAACCATTTCTTGTAAAACTTCAGTAGTGTCTTCATCGCCTGCATCATAATAGACTTCATTTCCTGCGTTCTTCACATATGAAATAATGCAAAGGATGATTGCCAATACAATAATCAATGCTATGATTATAGGTCCTAATGCTGCTACTAATGCTGAAATCAATGTCTGTATCAACTTTATCGCAGCCTGGATTGCTTTAATCGCGGCCTTTTGCGCTACTTTGGCGACTTTTAAAACGCCTTTTCTGACAACTTTCGTGCCTTTCATCCGTAATTTTTTTACACCTTTTTTTAGCGTTTTTTTAAGTCCGTTTTTCCTAAGATACTGGAAACCTTTTCTCGCCGCTCTTCCGCCCATATGAACTGCATGAATACCTGCTTTTGCACCTCTATATCCTGCGACCGCAGCATTTCCTATTGACTTTCCAAGCCTGATTGAGGAATTTAGCAACCTTCCAGCGTTCTCTCTCATCCATTTTATTTTTCTTGATGTGCGATACGCTTTCATAGCAGAGCCAACAATGATTGACTCCATCATGAGGAGTCCTCGCATCGTATAATCATCGCCCATATATCTATTAGCCAATGATTTTATTTTTCGGTATCCATTTTTAACCGCTTTGACAGCACCTTTGGCATATGCCGTTAATGTTGTTTCTGTCAAATTAAGCAAAAACATCCTTCTTTGCAGTTTAAATACATTTCTTATCAACTCTTTCGTTTCTTTTGAAGTTGTTCCTGCTTTTAATAATTTTTTTAGCGCCTTTTTATCTGACGGAAGTCCCCTTGCCTGAAGCACATATGGCAGCGCGGCAGCATAAAACGCTCTTTCTACTTTGAAATCGCCTATGCTCTGGTCCCCGAGCACACCTTTTCGTATAATTTTTTCTCTTGTATTTTCATATACATTCAGATAATCCGTTATTGCACTTGCTGCTTCTGGAGACAATCCGCCGCCAGCCAGAAGTTCTTTTAATGTATCTGTATTCTCAGTAAGACCAAGGTGCTTAAGTTTTGCCTTTGCGTCAAACAGATATTGACGTTCAATATCGCTCAAATAGCGTGTTTCCAAAAACACATTCATTTGATAAAACTGTTTGCTGTTTCCACTGATTGATGTCAATATTTTATCGTAATTTGCAACCAGCGTATTTAGGTCTAATTTCAAATCAATCGACTTCATATTAGCTGCTGCGCCTGCAAGCAGCTGTGCTCGGAAGACGGAATGCATTGCCATTTTTTGTTTAAAAATAAGCTGAGAGACCTTGCCTTTGTTTAATGCTTTCTGGTATAAAAGTCCACTATACGATTCTGTTACTTTGTTTGATATAAACTTATCTCCAACTTTCACAAAATCTGCGTCTGTAATAGGCTGGTTTAATGCTGGGGCTATTGTCATCGCCATTGTCATTTGTTTTGCATTGACCTTAACATCTCTTTTAATATGGAATTCCAGGCCAGCCAACGTTTTGGTCGTTCCTATGCTTCCATCCGTACTTATATCAAGGACAGTGCCTGTAGCCGTATAAATCTTGCCGCCATATACAGCCGCGTTTTTCCAACCAACAAAAGCTCTGTCTTTGTCTACTGAATATACGTCCAATACAATTCCATCTATTCTGATAGTCCCGTCAGAACGGACTGTGTATCTTTTTGATTTTCCATTTCTGGATATAGTTACCTGATTTCCTTCTTTTAGGACAAACATTCCAACGTCTGTGAAATTTGAGTTCTTTACGGCGCCTGGAATTCCCAGTGTATGTATAGACGGTCTCGTTATATTAAAATTCTGTGTTGCGCCAGATGAGGTTGGTCCCACTGGGCCAGATGTAACGCCTGGAACGTTCAAGCCGGAGCGAGTCCCCGCTGCTATCTCTCTCGCATTCGCAAGAGCCTGCTCTACATTTATCTTTATCGTTTCTGCATCAGCCTGACCTGCCAAAGCATAGGAATCGGCGATTTGTTTTCCGCTTATCTGCGTTGCTGCCTGCGCACTGTTCACTGCACTGGCATATGCAGCAAGTTCGCTGGCCGACATGATTGATGCATCTTTCAGCATCACCATACCTTCCGCTTTGTCCGTAGCAGTCTTTGCGGCATCAGAGGTGGCCTTTGCAGCTTCTCTTGCCGCTAACGCGGCTGCTACTGCAGTTACAGCTGCAGCTCCGGACACAGTACCTCGTACAGTATGTGTCTGACCTGAGCCTGACGGTACTGTGATTTCAATAACTTTCGTTTCGTCCTTTTTTTTGATAGATTGAAGGCCATTTTTACTTTCACTCGCAACCGAAGAACCTCTCTTTTGTGGATACACCACATCAGTTTTATCAGACTTTAAGACACGGTTTTCGGTGACTTTTCTGTCAGCCTGTCCATCCTTTCTGCCAACGTAGCTATAGGTCTCTCCTGGACCGTATGGTTCTTTCCTCTTCTCATCTACTGGAGCCTGTCCCGAAGATTCATATGAATCCCTGCTATATGTCTGCTTTCGTTCATTGATGCCGCCAGACGCCCTATCCGCATCTTGATTTTCTTGATTAGCAGCCCTATTCCTGAGAACCTCTTCAATAGCACTCGCTCCAGGCTTTTCATCCCGATGGTTTCCTACATCTTGCCGCTGGTCATGCGTCATTGTTTTTGCTTCGGAAGGCTGGTGACTGTCCCCATCTAATCCTGGATATTGATTCGAGGCAGTATGTGAAGCTGGCATCTGAGAGATTGGTCTTCGGACAATGTTATCGGCCTGGAACCTTTCACTTTTAGATAAATCATCTACTGCAGATTGACGCCTAGATGTCACCTCTGATGCACTATGTTCTCTTGTACTACTCTTTTCATATTTTCTTTCTACTTCTCCAATTCCGTCAGAGAATGGTGGCTGCACACTTCCTGTATGCTTATCCGCAAGCCCCTGTCTTTCCAGATTTTCATAACCACGGTCTTTATGCTCGGCTTCTCTCTGTCCAGCCATTTCATATGAACTGCTTACATATCTTTTTGCATTTTCTGAAGCCGGTTCAGCAGACGGACGTTTATCTGCGCCAAAGTTTAAGACAGAGTGTGAATCTCCATTTTCTTTTCTTGCGATGCTGTCCGTACTATTCGCTGTGGCATCATAGGCTCTTCTTTCATTCCGTGCTACGAATGTCGAAGATTGGTCTTCATTCTTAGTAGCATCATATGCCTTGGGTTTAAACGATGCGTACGTATCCTCACCGGTATCCTTGTGAGATTGAATATCAGCAGATTCCCGTTGCCCAGCCTGCTCATATGAATCATTAATGTATTTTTTACTTTCTGATGCTTCTCTTTTATATTGTGCGGTTCCATTTGACGCGTTTCCTGAGTCTGGATTGCTGATGGCATTCCCGTCATATACTGATTCCTTTTCATGCTGAGGAATGCTGCTCGCTTTATACGGTTCGCTGCTATTCGGCTTATCGAATCCCTGTGTGCTTCTATAACCTTCTGTATCATGCTCTCTGCGTTTTTCTACAATAGAGCCATCTGACTCCGCGTGTTTGTTTATACCGGCATCCTTCTTGTATATAAAACCTTCGTTATATTCACTGCCTTGATTTGGTCCAACCCTTTCAGTATTGCGATTTGTGTGGTTATTCTCAGCTTCATATAAACGGTTTTCCTTATCAGTACCACCATAACCTCCGTCATATTGATGGCGCTTATAAGTTTCACCAGTATCTCTTTGTCCAGACTTCTCATACGAATCAGATATATATTTGTTTTCCGATTCAGTCCTTCTTGTATTATCTACTGCCGCTTCTGAGCCTGCCTCTGAATGATATTGAGACGTATCCTCAGCCTTCTTTCGGTCAAGTACGCCAGCACCCACCGAATCCTCACGGCTTCCCCGCGATGACTGGTACCTTGATTCGTTATGAACGTTTGCACGATTTCTTTCATCCCTTACCTCGGGTCTGTCCTGTCCAAAAAAATCAGAATAAGTATCTCCTTTTACAACATGACTTACATCCTGAGCGCTTTTCGTGTTAAGTTCTTCATGACCAGATATTTGTTCTACATTTTCCCGCTTTGGTTCAAATACTTGAGGACCAGTTCTATTTATGTCTTCTGTAATATGGGAATCTTTTTCCGCATAGTCATTTGTGATACGAGAAGAATACTCATTTGTCGCAGACCTGTTATTATCTTTCTTTTCAGGCTCCGGCCTTTCATCTCTCTTATCATTCTTATGCGACCTGTCTTGTGCATCTGATAATGTGTCATTGTCCTTGGTCTGCATCTGCTGATACAAATCAGACGACTTTCGAGCTTCGCGCTCGTACCCAGACGCTGAACGTGGATTCAAACCCTCGTGCGACGTTAAAATTGAAGTATTTGCCTCATGAGCGGATTCTTGCCGGTCATGGATTTCCCGTTCTTCGTTAAACGTATCTGGTTCATAATACTGAGTTTTACTCTCATTGTGTTTTGTCAATTCGTCCGAAATATTACCTTTCACCACATTTGTAACATCATCTGCACTTTTACTCTTATCGTGTATACTTGTGATATTAACAGTTGTTTCAGGTCTCTCAGCCAGTTCCTTTTGCCTTAAAGCTTCTCTTTGCCGTTGCTGTTCTTCAGCCCTGGCCATGGCCTCTCCACGTTCGTCTTCAAGTTTGGATTCCAGAGACATACGATGCTCATTATCATATCGCTCCTGTTCCGCAGCACGAGACAATGCTTCACGGCGTTCTTCGTCAAGATGAGCCCGCATCTCGTCACCTTTTCGGTATTTTTCACTGTCCCTCTGGTTTCCGGTATGTTCTCCACCTACGATATTCTTTAAAACTTGGTCTTTCGTTGAAAGCCCCTGTGGTTCTTCCGGTCCTGGCTCCTCTTCGCCCTCTTCTACCTCTTCATCTGCAGAGGCATCTTCAATGGTTCTTTCACCATGTCCATCTTCTTGTCTCTCAAGCTGAAGTTCTCGCAGATATTCATAAAATTCCGGATACTTATCTGGAATTTCTAAAATTTCCGCATTATCAAAAAGTTCATCCAGGTCGACTCTGCTTAAAGCCTCATCTGCCGCTTTAAAGCTAATCCTTTCCTCGTCTGATATATCTGGGGAATCCTGTTTTCCGTCTATATCTATCATATCCAGACATAAACCTCTCTGAAACAGATTGGCCAATAAGCTTATATATTCTTCTTTTGGCAACATCCTTTTCACCTCCCTTAATCTGAATTTTTTGCTGCTGCAATAATCTCCGACAGCCTTAGTGTATGGATATTACGAACTTTAAACATCTCGTATTTTCTCGGGTCATCCAAAATCACATCAATTTTATTTGTCATTGCATAAAGTATTGCATATGCTTCATCTTCCGATAATATTTCATCATTTCCGATAATACTTCGGAGAACTATCTTACTCGTTTTAAGCTCTGCTCTTTTGATTTCGCTCCTGAATATCTTTAGACTGTCTAAATCCAGGTTCTTCGCAAAATAGTCGTATATCTCCGAAGTCGTGTAGACCTCATCGTATAGATTCAAAATCAGGTATTCATAGCCTGAACGAAATAAAGTCTGTATAATTTCTTTATCAGCAATGAGTGCAGATTTTGCTTCTGGCAAATCACTGTATTTTGTCAATTTCCTTTCCTCCTTGCCTTTGCTTTTTCTTTTTTTTGCATTTTGTGGTTGTCACCTGTTGCTATTTCAGAAACAGGAATTAATTACCGCTTATTCTAATATGCTAAATTTTTTAAAAAACGAATGCATTTTGTACACAAAAAAAAGAGAGGTAAGGTTTTGTCCTCATCTCTCTCCTTCCCTATTTTTTTTTCGTTTTTTGCTATCTTGATAGCTCACGCTTCGCGCTCGTGATACCTTGCCGTATCGGCTCGGTACCAATTTGCGCAGCAAATGTCAAACGAAGCCGTAAGGCTGAGTGGTTCGGCGAACTTGCGTTCGTCATCACCAGACGTTGACTGCCGTCCAGCAATGAAGCGTGTTTCGAATGGGGATTCAGACCCGCGTGCGAAGTTAAGACCTGAACCTTTGACCCGCGGACGACTTTTTGTCAGCCGGGGGTTTTCGCCCTTCGTAAATACTTTGTTTCATTGCTGTATCTAGCGCTATAGCCCATATCACTCCAAAGCACATTGCGCTTAGCATAAAAATACTTGCGCCCATATTCACGAACAGTCCTGAAATGCAAGCAACAGCAGAAACTAAAGCATTTGCCCAATTTCTTTTCAATAGAAAGATAAGCAACACAATTAGCATCCCTGCAATTGGAAAATACGCCAACCACCCTTGCTGCAATGGGCTTAACATTAAATGACAGTCTCCTACATGTAAAATTTCAAAAATGGCTTTTTTTACTTTTTCGAAATACCATGCACCTTCTCCTGCATTATTAAAGACAGAATCCCACTGCTTATCGTTTAAATACAGCGCCATTTTAAACAATGATTTTTTATTTTGTACATTGTCTGGCAAATTTAATGCAAATAAAAACGCATGGCGGTTTGTTTTAAATGACAGCACGTATTCAAAATTCGACATCACGCGCTGTAGCTTACTGTTCCATGTATACGCTGTATTAACAAGATAATTTATAAAATACGTGATTAACAACATGATTCCAATATACACCGGAAAGAATAAATTTACTTTTGTTGTTTCCGTCTTTTTTTTATTCTTTTTTATCCCTATTACCCAAAATAGTCCCTTCACCGTTGACCCGATAATCACTGCCGAACAAAAAGCGACAAAAATAACAGACCATGCGATTGACGTTGCACCAAAATATTTTTCAAAGAAATAAGAAGACTCAGCAAGCAACGATTTTAATATTCTCAACACATCCCTGCCCTCCTTATGTCTTCGAAAATCTTACAAATTGACTCCCTGCATTTTGAACTTGGATGCAGTGTGTCCAGATTTGAAAAATAGAATTTCGACAATTCAATTATCATAAGTTCAACATATCTTTGTTCCTTTTCTGTCATCTCCCCTCTTTCACTTATATCTTTAAACCATACAGCCGCATCCATATATTGTTTTACTTTTTCCTCCGCTACAGCATTGACTTTTTGTTCTACCTGTGCAGTTCCTTTTTCTGATTTTTTTCTTTCTTTTTCTTTCTTATCTTCGTCACTCCAGAGGTCGTCTTCTGTGGATTCATCTTCATCAACAATCTCATCATCTCTGTTATCTTTATACATCCACATGCGGTCCGTTTCGTCTTCGCACTTTTTATCAATCTTTGCCTGCGCATGAGATGCAATAAGAGCCTCTCCGCTCTCATTATCAACAAACTCCATGTCTGAATAATCAGCTATATGCTCTACCAATGGATTAATTACTTTTCTGCTTTTTTTTCTTCCTCTGGACATATTATTTCCCCCATGTTTTTTAGTTTTTCTTTTAATCTTGTTATCCTGTTCCTCTTAAAACGATTACTTGCGGCAGTCTGTAAAGCATCATTAACCACTATAAGGACAACGCTCTTGCGCGCCCTGGAAATCGCTGTATTCACCATATTCCTTGTTAACAATGAAACTGGCTTATCCGGGAGCATAATATAAATATCATTATATTCGCTTCCCTGGCTCTTATGGATGGTAATCGCATCTGCGTGTTCCATGTCCACCGCATCATCTTTGTTTATATCTATTACTTTATCTTCACCCTGCATCCTGACTTTAACTGGATTTGTCAGCGTTTCAATAAATCCAATATCACCATTACAATACCCGGAATCGTAATTATTTTTTGTAAAAACAACCTTGTCTCCAATCTTAAAATGGTCTCCGTGAAACCAGATACCGGGTTGTTCCACATCCTCAAATTCTTTATTTAAAGCCATCGTACCGACCACGCCCTTTTTGGTCGTGGATAAAATCTGCGTATTGTGAGGGTCGCCGTGATACCGTGATTTTAAATAGGCCCTGGCTTCCTCTTCCGACTTACATGTTCTTACCACAAATGATTCATTTTCAATGAAATTGCTCTTGCCAGCAAGCACTTTCCCGCAGTTATCAATAACCGCTGAGCCTTCTCCCTGACGCATGATTTTTTTGAGTTTCACCTTTGGTATAACGTCTGAATCAATCATATCTCTTAAAACTGCACCGCATCCAACACTTTCAAGCTGGTCAGGGTCTCCGCTTAGAATCAGTTTTGCACCTGATTTGACAGCTTTCAAAAGATGATATATCAGGTCTGTATCTACCATCGACATTTCATCAACTATAATAAGTTTTTCATTTAATGGGTTCTCCTCATTCTTACCGGCATCATCCGGCATATATGGATTCAACTCAAGCATTATATGTATTGTTGAAGACTCATGCCCTGAATGCTCTTTCAGCACACCTGCTGCACGTGCAGTTGGTGCGCACAGCCGTATCTCTTCATCTGGGTGTCTTTTTTTAAAAAGGTCAATAGCGCCACAGATTGTATGCGTTTTTCCGGTTCCGCCTCGTCCAAGGAGCAAGACAACACTGTTTTTATCAAAACTTTTCAGAAATTCGAGCTGTTCTTTATTGTATTTATCTTTGATAGATTCAAATACCTCTTCCTTTGTTCCCATCTCGGTATTTATCTGCATCAACCTGCTAATCTGGAACGCGATATCGGCCTCCTTATCCATTGTCCGGATAAACCCAAGCATGCCATTTTCACAATACACGCTCTTCATATCTACAAGAGTCGCCAAAAGGTAATATGGAGACACAACATAATCCTTCCATGCTGAATATCGATGAAGCCTCGCACAATTGATATAAAAATCTTTCAATTTGATTGCTGTGTTTCCAGACCGTTCGTTATTTACCAATACCTGATATATCATTGACCTGACCCGTTCTGTAGACAAATATCCAAAGCCGAGGTCCTTTGCAAAATTATCTGCGACCTGAAAATCCAGTTCCATTTTTTGCAAGACAGCATAAGGGTTCTGACACAATTTTTCTTCTGCTTCCAGCCCATACCATGCAGTCAGCATATCTATTTGCGGATACCCGATTCCATACTTTTGATACTTTTTTACGAGATGGTCTTTTTCCATCATCGCTCCCACTGTCTCTTTAAGTTCAGACAAGTAACGCTTTGAGCCCTTCAGTCCTTTCCAGAATTCCTTGTCATTCCACACATCAGAAAGCCTGCTTATGTCACCATCAACAGCATCCAGTATTCGGTTTGCAGTTTTACTTGATATTCCTTTCACCTTCACCAATAGCGTTTTTGCATATTCTTCGTCGTTATAATTAATACACGTATATGCTACCCGGTTCATGTATTTTTCTTTTACATATTTTGTAATCTTTTCAATCTTCAATTCACGAAAATCTATCTTCAAAATCTTGTCCATATTATCTGCTGCAAATTCTGTAGTAATCGGGACACCTGGGACAACATCCGGGATTTTTCCGGCGCACAACGCTTCAAATCGCGGGCAGTCTTTATCGTAATCACTTTTAAATAAAAATTCAGCATACCCGTCACTACAACGGTCTATTAAAAAATCGACAATCCTACCTCTTACTGGAATCATTGATGATATGCTCCTTTCCTGTCCTTTCTGCAAAATCAGTATGCTGAATTTTTTTCGATGATATTATTTTTGCGGTTTCTTTTTTCTCTCTGTGTCTGCGAATTCCATACCTCTTGTAAAATCGTCTTTTAAGGTTATATAGGCATTAAATGTGTTTCCACCTTTACTTTTCAAATCCTTTTTGAGGCCTGTCTTTTTCTTTTCAAGCAAATCCTTCATATCTTTTTCTGTCAATACGACCTTATCGCCTGGAAGCATTCTCCAAATCTGAAAATCGCACTTACCGTCTTTTTTATCTGCGCAGGAGAAAGCCTTGTCTGTTGCAACAATTGGCTTTCCGCATTTCGGACACTTGAGACCGGTATCTTTTGCAATGCTATGTTCCCATTCCAGTTTTCCATCTTTCATTATCAGACTGGCATTAAAGGATGTACCATCTTTTTTCTTAAATCCTTTGATTGTTCCGGTAGACTGCCCAGAAAGTAATTTTTTCACCTGTGTATCTGTCAATGTTTTTCCACAGATTTTCGTCCAGAATATGAAACCGCACTCGTCGTCATCGCATTTATAAGACATAGGAGTCTTAACCAGAGGCTTTCCACACTTTGGACACGTCAAGTCTGTCTTACTTTCAAATGGAGCCCATGTAATTTTATGTTCTTTATTTAGTATTAACGCGGCAGAGAAAGTGCTCCCATCTTTCTTCTTAAAACTCATAACTTTCGTAGCCTTTCCGTTCAGCATATCCGCCATATCCTTATCTGTAAGGTCTGTTCCTGCAACACGTTTAAATACGGAAAAATCACAGTCAGGATAACCGCTGCAGCCGTATCCTTTTGGCAGGGCAACGACAGGTTTTCCGCATTTCGGGCATTTGCCGACCTCTTTTCTGTTTCCTGCAGCCACTTTCTGGATTTCCATTCCTTCCAGTTCTTTTAAAGCCTGATATACATAATCAATGACCTTTTCATAGACTTCATCATATGTCTTGGTGCCTTCACGTATATCATTCATATATACTTCCCACTGTGCAGAAAGTTCAGGGCTTACAATAGAACTGCTGCCAAGATTCTCTATGTAACGTTTACCGGAATCTGTAATATGGAGGCCCTTTCCTTTCCCAGACTTTACGTCATCAATATATCCAGTAGAAACTAGTTCGGAAATGATTGCGGCTCTGGATGACGGCTGGCCAATGCCTCCTGCTTTCTTCAGCGCCTTCTTAAGCTCTGTCTCATCAGCCGCCATATATTTCTGGACATTCTCCATCGCTTTAATAAGTGTTGCCTGTGTAAAGCGCGCAGGCGGCTTGCTTACGATTTCGTGCAAGGATGTTTCTTTTTCTTTTAATTTCTGCCCCTTTTTAAAGTCTGGAAGCGGTGTCTCCTTTGGCTTTGAGGTAAGGACTGTAAAGCCAGGATTCACAACTTTGGAGCCGGTGCAGGAAAACTTAATATTATTGTCAGTCAGCACTGCTTTTGTTTTCTCTTCTTCCAATGGAGGGAAGAATATTGCAAGAAATCTTTTGAAAATCATTTCACAGATATGCATTTCGTCCATTGTTAAATTACCGAGTGCTGCTGTATCGCCTGTCGGGATAAGCGCATCATGCGAGGATTTCTGCACTTCAACATCATTTACAAATCGTTTATTCCCCTGTGCAGCAGCGATTGCTTCCGGGGTAACCGTTTTCACTGCTGCAGAAAGACTCGGCATAGCCTCTACCGCTTTCAGTAATCTGGCAAAGTCTTTTGATTTTTCGGTAGACACATACCTTCCATCAGTTCTTGGATATGAAATAAGCTTATGTCTTTCATACAGAGACTGAATCAGCTCCAGAGTCTTTTCCGGGGTATATCCATACTTAGAACCGGCTTCGACCTGGATGTCGGTTAATTTATATAACTGGTCCGGCTGCGTTTTCTTTGCTGTTTTTTCAAAACTCAGCACCTCCGCTTCACCGCTTAATGTAGTCAGAACTTTCTGGGCTTCATTTTTATCAGCATAAGACACTGCCTTGCCTTCATCGTCAATCATATATGCAGCAACTTCCGGGTTTTCTGTTACGATTGCCGGCTGATATGCCGTCTTAGAGCTAAATCCGTCAATTGCCTTACAGTTGTCATACACGAGTTTTAATGTTGGCGCCTTAACTCGTCCAACCTTCATCAAAAAACCTGATTTCACTGTATATGCGACAGTCATATTAAAACCAATCAGCCAGTCGAACCGGCTTCGGATTCTAAAAGACTGTGTCATTCCTACATCACGTGGATTTGTATGATAATCTGTCAGGTTATTCATTGATTTCATGATTCCAGCCGGCGTCAGGTCAGATTCAAAAAATCGGTAAGTCTTATAATTCTGCAGCCCGAGGTATGTTTCAATCAGGTCATAGATACCGTTACCTTCCACATCACTATCGGTACCGACAATGATTGCATCGTATTTAACTTTTTTTAACTGTTCTTTTAAGTCTTTTACTTTGTTATCTGTCAAAATTCCAACCCTAAACGGGTTCGGAATCATTGGCAGCTTTCGGTCTGCCCATTTTACATCCCAGTCTTCATATTCTTTTGGTTCACATAAACGGCAGATATGTCCGGCGAGAGCGAAAAAATCAATATCGCCGAGCGGCTTATTGCTTGCATTATAAGCAGCCTTCACCGATTTCATAGCAGATGGCTTCTCCGCCAGATATAAATATCTCATTTTTTATTCCCTCCTTATAAAATCTTGATTGTTTGATTAGTTATCTTTGTAATTTTTTTTAAAATCTTTTTTTCTTCCTCTGTCTGAGGCTTTGGCTTATGTTCGCTGTACCAAAGCAAATACAGGTAATATCTTTCTGGATTTTTTTCAATATAATCAAAAACGTCTTCCTCTGACGGAATATATCCATCGTTTTCCATTTCAATCTTTTCCAGTTTATCCATTAAGGCATCAAAGTCATGCTCTGTTATTTCAATATGTTGCATATCTTTCTCTCCTTTTTTTTATTTTTGCGGTTTGCCTTCAATATGCCGAATTTTTCATTTTTCGAACGGAGTAAAAATGTTTTTTTTGCAAAAAGAAAGGGCACCGCGTATTTTATACGCGGTGCCCTTTCTAACCAACAATGTCAATCATTATCATCATCATAATCATCAAAATCTACATCGTTATTTTTTTGTGAAGCCATACAATGAGCACCATTTTTACATCCTTTTTTTAATTCTTCAAATTTATCTTCTGACAGGATATCATTAACTTTATATAAATCCTGTCTGGATATGTTTCCTCGTTTTTTCTTGGATATTGACAACTGTAATCGTTCTGCTACTTTAACGATATTACATTGGTCATTCTTTGCGCCGAACCAGCACACATGTCCATCACTGATTCCGTTGCAGGCAACGGCTAAATCCTCAAATTCCCCGTCGTGTTGCTCAAAAGCCCTGTTTATCAGACCTTTTGCAAGAGCAATATCCATATTTTTTCCGTCAAACAATATCGTTGTTTCGTCGTTACCCATAGACATCTGGATTGTGTCTTCCAGTAATTCACTGTACTTTGTAATCATTGAATTCCTTGTTTTGTTATTATCTGCATCCTTAATCAGATAATATCCATCTTCTTCCGGATAGTTGACCAGAATTCCGTCCAGCACTTCTTCCAGTGTTTTAGGCTGGTACTTTTCGCTTACTGTATCATTATTTTCTTCCTGCTCGGCTATCTCCTCATATTCTACTGACTTATCAACGCACGAAAACTCTTCGTCCTGCTCCAGGAAATAAAAGTTTTTTTCATCCCCATCACCTGTTTTCATAAACTGTGGATGCTTTTCCAGTGGATATTTACTATCATAAAATGGGTCGATTCCTCGCATCATGACAATACATTTGTCAAACGGCATGGTCATTATCTCATCTGGAAGCATCAATTCACGTCCTGTTTGGTTAAACGATAAATTGCCTCCGCTCTTGCCCACGGGCGTGGATTTACTTCTCGACGTGATGGTACCTTTTCCAAGTTTTTTACTGAAATAATCTGCCGTAGTCTGCTCATTTGTACCAAGACAGATTGCGGTGTCACAGTTACCGATGATTGTCTCATAGTCATCCTTATACAGCATTTTTATCTGTGCAATAGACTGCAGGACAATTGTTGTTGATATATTATATTTTCGGCAAGTGGAAATCTTCTGTGGGAATTCCGGAATCTTGCCGATGTTGGCGAACTCATCGAGCAGGAACCTTACATGATATGGAAGCCGGCTATTCGGTATTGTGGCACCCTTATAATATAAAGATTCAAACATCTGAGAGAACAGCATGGAAATCAAGAAGTTAAATGTGCTGTTCGTCTGCGGAATGATTGCAAAAAAGCACGTCAATTCATCACCCACCTTCTCCAGTTCCACGTTATCATCATCTGTCAGATTCTGGATTGCCGGAATACTAAATGGGTTCAGTCTAACAGCAGCTGAAATCAAAATGGATTTCAACGTTTTTGTTCCACCAAGTTTGAACGTCTTATAGTTGGTGAGGCAAAGTGAAGTTTCTATTTTATCACGCAGCCTTCCAATTTCTTTTTGGTCCGTAACCTCCACAGCATCCAGCACCGTCTGTTTCTTTCCTGTCTTTTTATCTGTAATTGTTTTTTTACCGATTTTTTTTGTTCCATCAAACAATTCATCAAGTGGCATATCTATAGAGAAGCCAAATTCAGACGATGGCTTCTGCCCTGGCCGGCCGTTTTCATCCATCTGTGCCAACTGTACCATCCACAAAATGGTTGAGAACTTCCTAAACTCTGCATCAGCAATATCAACAAGATAAAATACCAGCGCTGAGAGCAAAGCCTTTTCCGATTTATCCCAGAACGGGTCGCCGCTTTTTTGGTCCGGACCTGTTGTGTTTGAAATAAAACAGTCCACCAGAATACTGACATCTGTTTCGCTCCTGACGTATCGGAATGGATTGTACTTATTTGAATGAGACATATCGACCAAGTTAAATACTTTTATCTTATACCCATTCTCAACCAATACGTTATGCATTGATTTCAGAAGCTCTCCGGAAGGGTCTGTTACTATGTAAGAGCAGTTCATCTGTAATACGTTTGGCTTTATAAAAAATCGTGATTTACCAGTACCAGCACCACCGACAATAAAAACATTGTTATTCAAATGTGTTTTCATATCAGCTGTTGACAGCCTTACCAATTCCGATTCTATCATGTTAGGGTTTCCTGGTACTGGTGGTGTCTTTTTATTGTTCAGGTTTTCCCCACCCATTTTTTTTGTCAGACCAGGCTCGTCACTAAAAGTCTTTTCACCAAACGGCTCCGAATGTCCTTGGTTAAATTCTTCAACTTTCTTATTCCAATGAGCCGAGCCGGCCTCTTTACCGGCCGCATCATGTTTCCATTTTTGCTCATATATCATGAAAAGCGCTACACCAATCCAATATATAAACGTCCATCTCAAGCATGTACCCCAGCTTACCGGATTTAACCAATAGAAGATACCAAAATGGGATACCGCTTCCACTGCTGAAAAAATACTTGCTCCATCCTGTGTATGCTTCTGATAGCCAAATGCACCAGCTATCATCAGGCCAATAAACCACAAGATGCCATACAAGACAAAGGCAAGCTTTTTCTGTTCAAGTTCTTTATCATCTTTCATCTACCAGCCCCTCCCTGTCTTGTCTATATCCTTTCGCAAATTGTTTTATATGTTGTTCATGCATCTGTTTATAATCCTGCTTATCCTGCTTAGACATCTTGTACGCTTGGATATCTTCTATCTTGTAATCCCGACATACCCGCATCCGCATCAAAGAATAAATCGCTTTTCTTTCGCGGTCTCCATAGTCCTCAAGATTGTTTACCATCTTTCCAATTTCATCAACAGAAGGGATGTCGCTTAAATTTAGTATATCCAATGCTTCTCTTTTTTTTAGCATTAGAGGGGATTCCCGTAAACTTTTACGCGTCATATCCTTGCTCATCACATCGGCGAGTTCTCCATAAAAAACTTTCACAGGAAATTCTTTTCCATTCATCGTATTCAGAATTTCACTCAATACTTTACGCTCATAATCCGGGTCATTTTTTGGAATAAAACGTCCTTTTTTTAATGGATTCATACTGATTGCTCCATTTTTGTCAACTCTTATTCCACGCGTCCCTGCTTCGCTCCCTAAAAATACAACGCCATCATGATTTAGCGCCTTTGAAGCCTGGTTGATGGCATAGCGCCAATACAAATTCTGTGATACGAAATGTTTTTTGCCAACTTCCGTGGTTTCTTCTTGCTTTATTGTATCCATCGCGTTTTTAAATATATATTCTTTATTTTCTGCAAGCAAAAAGCTAATCCTTCCATCCTCTCCGATGGACTGCTTATAATCCACTCCTGCTTCCTTAAGAAAATCTATCATACCTTTTGCTTCGCTGTGCGAAAATCCTCCATACTGCACCAGTTTTTCTCCAAGCACCAAATGTGGCTGAATTTCCATGTATTTTTCTCTTTGTTCTCGTGGATATATTAAAACCAAGTTTCCAGCAATATCCAACAGCCATGAGTCAAAAGCATCATTTATATCTGTTTCTTTTAATATTTTTTGAGCCAGTCCTTTATCTTTCATATCAAGGACCACTGCATCAACTCCGCGATTGTAATGGATGCATTGAGCAAGAGTTTCTGCATGTCCGTTTTCATTTACTTCCTGTCTGGCTTTAAAATATCTGTACAAAATATCTGTTGTCGCCATATATTTTTCCTCCTTTATCTTTATCTCCAATATGCAAAATAAAAAAAATATCGGCACGGCTAGGTTAAAAAGGGATTCATTTCGCATATTAAAAGAAAGAAATAAAAAATATCGGAAAAAGGAGTTAAAATACAATGGGAATATTAAACGATTATGAAGATGTCCTGCTTGGAAACCGGCAGCGCATACCGACAAGCTATTTTTTGTTTGACAAAAAGGGAAACGAGAGGATTGCACTTTCTGTAATCCGATATGCGATAGAGAATTTATTAGGATGGGATATCCACAATGCAATAAAGCTATTTAATAAAAATTACATTTCATTTATGAAACTTGACCAGATGGTAAAATACATTGCGTTTCCATCTGATGTTACCAAGGATGATACAGAATATATACTTTATCTTCTTTATCCTCGCTATGTGGATTACGACGTAAAAAGGTATACACTTCGTGTATATGATAAGGTAATGGCAGGAGAGGGGCGATACCCAAAGGACTATATGTACGGATACTTAGGTATGCTTCGCGCCAAAATATGTCTTCAATACGTAATCAACAAAACATGTATGTTCAAATCAGAAGATGAACTATACAGGTTCTTTTCTTCAAAAGAGTGTATTAAATATTTAAAACAAAATAAATTATATCAATTATATATCAGTTTTTACGCAACACCGCTGGAATACATGCACGACAGCATGCCGTCTGCAGTGAAAAATGATTTTCTTTTTCATAACTATATGTTCATGTCAAAATATGAACAATTAGAGGATATAAAGCGGGAATCCTCGGCAATTAAATTACCGAGATGAAAGCGCGAAATAAATAAAAGTATCGTTTACGATTTTTATCTTCGTGTCCAGATATGGATGCGAAGATTTTTTACTTCCATACAGAAATTTTTCGCAAAAAACGACCGGTCTGTAAATTTTTCGGCATATTAAATATGTAATGAAAAGGCAAGGAGGTGAGACGAATGGCAAAGGCGAGAAGACGCAAAGATACGCAGTTTGAAACTTCTATGACGAAAAGTGTATTTCTGTATGGCAGCCCGAATAAAGACAAATCTAAAATCATCCGGGATATGCAGAATGAATTTACAAAGATGGTAAATGGATATATCAGACTCCTTGCGGGTAATGATAAATTTACACTTCAAATCGTAAAAAATGATAAGAAGAGCAGTGACATCCGCAAGTTTGAAAAATCCATCCGTCCGAAAAATGCAAATTCTGCATTCTCTCAGAATGCCTTTGACATGGCGGTGACCCATCTTTCTAACCGTATGGATAGCATCCGGCAGGATATGTATACAGAAGAACAGTCAGTCTTTACATCATCAAAAGTCCTGTTTGCAATGTCCATTGATTCCAAGACGAAGTCTGAGATGCTGAGCACTATGAAACAGATTGCGTCTAAAACAAAGAAAGACAAGGCTTTCTATGAAGACTGTATCAGTATCCTGAATGAAATGTCAGACGACGAGTTTACATTTAAACAGGTGGAATTCATGGATATGTATATCAGTTTATCAATGGAATACCGTGTCCCAGAATTAAGACGGGCGCATATGCCTCTTGACAGCAGGCTGATGAAGATTGAAGTATCAACAGATACCGTCATGCCATATGTGATTAAGATAAGCGACGCTTTACATAAAAACGCAGAAAGAATCGTAATACCGATTAACACAAGCAGACATCCTGCCAATAAAATCAAATCACATAAAATGGCCGGTACGGTCATGGCGTCAATTGATGAAAACGGAATCCTGCAGGTCGGATGGAGTTATGAGTCAAAAATGAAACAGCCAAAGACTTCAAATGTGGTAGGCGTTGATGTCGGTATCTCTGACACACTGCATACATCTGAAGATAAAGCAATCGGCAGCATGAAGCCGGTGATTGCTTTTTACCACGATACAGTGGAAAAGTCATTCGCTTCGCTGTCTGACATGAGAAATAAAAAACGCAGTATCAGCCATTACCTGCGAAGACATAAGGCCCTTCCGGAAGATGTGAGACGTTCTCTCATCAAAAAGATGGACCGGCTTGACCAGATGATTCAAAAGGCTGATGCCCCATACCGCAAGAAGCGCTGCTATTATGAAACACTTGACCATGAGATTAAATCAAGCATAGACAGATATATAGAATCAATCTCACATGATACCCTGACAGTCCTAGAAAAACTGGATATCAGGGAATTTAACAAAAGCCGTAAGTCTAACGGTATGATGTCAACATTTGCGAGAGGGAAGCTGCAGAAGAAGCTCATGGAGACTTTAAACTGGTATGGCTATGATTTCAAGGAAATTATACCGGATTACACCAGCCAGACATGTCCGGTATGCAGCCATCTTGAAAAAGACAACCGCAATGGCAAGTCTTTTAAATGCAAGTGCTGCGGATATGAAGCGGATGCGGATTATGTTGGAAGCCTGAACATCAAGGCAAGAATCGACGACCAGGAAATACAGGAGATATGCGAAAAGTATAAGTATAAACATAATGAGTTACAGAAGAATCTTAAGATGATATACAAATCACGTAACGACCAATACAAAGCAGCGGCCTGAAACGAGTATGCAGAAAAGAAATAGTCTCTGACTATTACACCTTCTGTCGAAAGCTTCAGGCCCATAGGAGCCTCGTCGTGTCCTGCTGTAGCATGTCTGCAGCCGGGCCTCTGTCCAGGGATAGTTCTGGTGCATATGCTTGCATATGTGTCGGTTGTATTTCTCGCAGGTAAAAGTAATTGTTTTACCTGGTGTCTTCGGATACTCGGTAATTCATATTTATTCTGGTAACGACTCCGGCAAAGCCGGGGAGTTATCAATTTCCGAGAGGTTCACAAAGCGTGCAAGATTAAAAAAAGCAAGAGGGCTGCCCTCTTGCTTTTTTATTATGTTAACTTTTCTATTTTTATCTTATTCGCGTTTTCTTGGAAGCACACAGTAAACATATTCGTTACTGTCCCCACAGCACATCCAGATTGGCGCTTTCGGTCCAATCACTCCGATTGTAATTTTGTCCTTAGGATAAATGCTTGCTGCTTCTTTCAGAAAATCCGGGTTAAAATAAGCAGGCTCTGGAACTTCTCCGACTGTCTCAGCCTCAATCTTTTCTCCATACTGAGAAAGACCGATTCCTCCAATCTCGAGTTCTTTTTCTTTGAATTTCAGCATCGCTGATGAGTTCACTCCAGATGCCCCGGTCTCCTGAAGTACATACTGAACACAGGAGATGGATTCAATAAAGTCTCTCTTGTCAATTGTGATAGAGAATTTGCAAGCGTCTTTTCCGATTTCTCCGTCAATCATTCGCTGTACGGCCGGATATTTTTTATCCAGGACCGGAATGCACACATGCTTTTTACTGTAATCCATATATAATTTTCCGCTATCGATAGTAATATCGATATTAGCATCATCATCTGATGCATCTACAATGTCAATCATTGTCTTAAACTGCTCAGGCGGAACAATCACAGTTCCGGTGTAGTCTCCATTCTTGACAGCATATGCAGTTCGCTGAGCCACGCGTAAGCCATCAAGGCATGTAATCGTAAGAGCCAGCAGCCCGTCCTCATCTTCACGGATATTCAGATGTACGCCATACCCTGCATTTGTCTCCTCACGGCTTGCAGCAAAAATTGTTTCTGCAACCATTTTCTTTAATGTTGCAAACGGAAGCGCAACCTTCGGTGTATCTTTTTCAGGCTTTGCTACGTCATTAAATACAACATCAACTCTTGTGAGTACAGTCTTGGCATTTCCGTCTCTGTACATCATGGTCATAGCGTTGCCATCATCACTTGATGATGCAGAGATTTTTCCGGTGCACTTTCTAAGACTAAAGATGTTAAGTTCTGAAAATGACACGACAAACTCTCCATCTTCTCCATCTGTCAATTCAACCTGGACGATGCATCCAATATTACCATTTGTAGATAATTCCAGGATATTTCCTTTTACCTCCATCTTAACAACGGCCATTTCGTTGATACCGTTTTTCTTTACAGCTTTTCCAATTGTTGCGATTGCTCCTCTAAATGTCTCATAGTCTGTTTTGAATTTCATAATATTTTTTCCTTTCTTTTTTTAGCTATTTTAGCTATATTTTGTTTAGCATCTTTAATATGCCAAATTTGATTGTCGCTAAAAAACACCAGAGCAGCATCTCCAGCCTGAGACTTCTGTCCTTTGTTACTGACTTCCCGGATTTGCCGGACTCATTTCCAGATATCAGACTGCCATTCTTTTTTCTCTTTCTTCTGCTTTTTCTTTGAGCAGGTTTTTAAGCTCCATCATGCTATTCACTCTATATTTATCCATCAATTGTTTTTTTACATCAAAAGTATCAACACTTTCGATACGCAGCCCATTTTCTTTTTCCTCTTTTTTTGTAATCCCCCATTTCTCAGTCAACGTGTCATAATAAATCTTCCCAATCGAAGTATCGCAAAAAATCCATTCTGCATAGTTTCGATACGAACTCTGCCAAAAATATGCATAGTTTACAACGCAGGCTTTTTTATTTTGTTCCATCTTTTTCATCCTGCGGTAACTTCCGGTGCAGTCTATAAACGTTTCTTTTAGATTTTCCAGGCTGTTCTTATCTGTAAAATTTTCACCGCACTTTTTAGCCATTCTTTTTATATCAAAATATGAATTATCAATAGATTTATACTTGGATTCAATGATATTATTATTCAGCATCGAAATAATAGAATATGGTTTGCAAGAAACTATAATCCCGTCATATTTTATAAAATAATCAGACACAGCTCTTGCCATTTCCTTCTTTTCCATACCATTTCTTAATTCTTCAAGCGTTACTCCAACTTTTCTTAATGTTTCCGGTCTTCTCTTTCTTTCATCTTTACAAACGATGTTCAATTTGGCACAAGGGTCAGAGTTTGCAATGAATTTTCCGATTATATTAATAACATCGCCATTCTCAAGAACATCTTCCACATAATAGGTTTCTGCTTCGATACGCAGGATTTCTTTACCTACGCTAAATATATTCAAAAAAGTAATATTACGAGAGCCTCTAATCATATTTTCCACATTTTTTGTTTCATATTTTGCCGTTTCTGTCATAAATGCCATACCTTATTCCTCCATACCTTCTTATGCGTTTATCTTGATACCCCACCAGCTCTGCCGGATTCGTTACCAATTTGCGCAGCAAATGACAAGCGAAGCCGTAAGACTGAGTGCAGAGATTAAAATTAGTATGCCAAAAAAAGAAACCGGAGATATCTCCCCGGTCTTATATTTTTTGAAAGCATTATCTTATCAGAGCGCGCCCTAACTCCAACTCATAGCGACGCTTTCCGCCGTCATATCCGCTGCTTGTATGCTTTTTGTTTTTTATATTAAATATCCCTGTCTTTATTACATCTGAAGCCATAGCGATTGGCGTATCAGTGTTAATAGATGACATATAAGTTACAAACCTCTCTTCTGCTTTTTTTGGAACAAGTCCTTTTTGCAGCACGTTTTTAATGATATCATTTGCTGTAATATTTAGATTTAAATCTGCCGTATAACATACTTCGAATCGTTTAATGATGTTATCGGCAATCTCGTCTCCGGACATCTTAGTACGATGGTTAACTTCCATGCTGTCAAGGATATACAGCCTGTTGTCAATCTTTACCGCAAAATCGACGCGCATGCTCTTTCTCCCAGATAATGTATCCTGGAACAAAATACATACCGGGATTCCGTCGGAACGCAACCGGGCAGGTTTGCATCTAAAAGTAAAGCTTAATGCTGGCTGTCTTTTTATCTGCTCTAGGTATGCAGACTCAAACAGCATACTCCTTCCGTATTTATTATATAGACATCTAGCAATCTCTACCGCAGAAATCTGATTCTCACCATTCATAGATTTTAGCCCAACAAGCCGTGCATATACTTTTTTTCTGGCACGGACCGGTTTATAATGAATACCGATAAGCTCATCTGTCCGCCTTAATCTCCCGGCCAGTGTTTTCAATGTGTCCGGTGATGAGAAATGATTTACCGTTATAGGAGGTTCTTTTGTTTTTCCTTTGTTCATACAGTCATCAACAATATTCTTGCGGCTGTAATCGTTCAGCGTTCTGCTGTTTACTTCACGGCTTGGGATATAGCGTATTCCGTCAATCTCATAAAAGCACTCGGATTTATTGATGATATAGCACATTTTATCAGGCAATTGTTCAAAAATCGTCTCCTGTTTTCCAGTACTTACGGATGTGACCAGCATTTCCAGCCCTCCTGTTTTTATTTCCTTTGCCTGATAGATTTTTGCTTTTTTAAAATCAATCTTTGTCGATTTTATTGCAGAAGAATAGTCTTCCCATAAATCTTTCAGGCCTTCCATATTAAATGTTCTCAAATTAATTTCCCCTTTCTTATTTGTTTTTATTTCACATTTAATATGAATGTTTTTCGTTTCATCAAAAAAGCAGCGGAGTTTTTTCGTTTCATCAAAAAAGCAGCGGAGTTTATGCCGCTGCCTCATATAGTTACTCTGAATCTTCGTTCTCATCATCGTCTTCTTCGTCATCCGGAGCCAGGTTCGGAAGTCTAAGATATTCTGTATCGTATGAAAGGACTTCCAGTGTCCTTCCCCTTACGTCATACTCTTCGCCGCATACTCCACAGGTATACTGTTCTTTAAATTTTCTTGCCTGCAGGGCGCCATCTACAAATACGAGGGCACCTTTTTCAAGATTCTGGTAATCTTCGATAGATTTGTCGCCATAAGAATACACCCACGGATAGTCTGTCCTTTCGTACATTTCATTTCCGCCCTTTGGGCAATACTTACGGTTGATAGCCAGCTGGAATCTTGTATACGGCTTTCGTCCTCCCTGCAGCTCCCCGTGGATAGGAGAGTTTGTTAAATTACCAAGCACAAACACACGGTTTGCATCCTCTTCGTTTGCATGCAGATACTCGTACGCTGCCTGCTCTGTTTCAAACTTCTCCTCTACTCTTAGCGTAATTGGATATACAAAAATCTCATTACCACCGGATTTTGGCTTTCCGTTTCTTACGCATGCATCAACTCTTCGGTTGACCGCATTGCAAAACGGACACTCCGCTTTTTTATCTTTTTCTCTTGTTGCTAAAAATCCTGTCATTTTTACAACATCCCATAACTGCAATGTATCCATCACATCAAGAATTTCTTTTTCCTGTGTTCTGGCACAAAAAGAAACACTGTTTAATTGATAACCGCTTGTAGCCTTGTCGTACTCTCTTCCACTCATAATCGTTGTAAGACCAACGATTCCGGCTCTTCCGTCAACTGTGTCTTTGAATTTTGGTTCCTTTCGTACCAGCGCAAGAACACTCACATAATTATGTCTTGCCATATTTTTTCCTCCTCTTTTTTTTCTATAGTTTTCTTTCTTTTAGAGAGTCTTTTTTTTCTTTTCTCTATTCTCCAATATGCAAAATAAAATAAAAAAGGTACATCGTAGCATTTCGCGATGTACCTTTTTCTTATTTTTTTTGTCTATTGCAGCGCCTGTCAGTCAGTTTCGTCCTTATGCATATCATGGACCATTCCCGCATTAGTCATCGCCGACTGCATACTTACTTTCGTCCTTGGTGCTTTCATGCAGGCATCCTCAGACACCGTCTTTTTGACGCATCTTTCTTTTCGGATTTTTTCCGCTTCGGCATTTGAGAATTCCTTTTTAGGTTCCTTTGTTGCTCCCCAAAAAGCCTCGCCGGCAATCGCTGCAGGCCCGACACCTTCTGCCAGATTATTTGGGATAAAGATTTTTGTAGCCCGGCCATCGGCTACATCCTTCATCGCCTCAATAGATTTTAAACGTAAAATATTTTCATTTACGCCTGACTCCGCAAGCCTTCTAAGTCCTTCTGCTTCTGCTTCATATACAAGCCTGATAGCCTCCGCCTGGCCTTTCGCAAGAGCAATTTTTGCGTCTCTCTCAGCTTCTGCGTCAAGCAGTTTCGCCTGCTTATCACCTTCTGCCCTGGATACTACAGATTCTTTATGTGCCTGTGCTTCCAATACGGTCTGGCGTCTTTCTCTTTCAGCCCTCATCTGCTTTGTCATGACCTCTTCAATCTCTTTCGGTGGCTTGATATTTTTGACCTCCACGCGTGATACCTTAATACCCCATTCATCAGTTGCTTCATCAAGCACATCCTGCATCTGGCGGTTGATATCTGCTCTCGAAGACAGTGTCTGGTCTAATTCCATGGCGCCAATAATACTTCTGAGAGTCGTGGCTGTCAAATTCTGTAAACCAGTGATAGGTTTCTCAATCCCATATGTATACAATTTTGGGTCGAAAACACTTGCATACACGACAGAATCGATACTAATTGTGACGTTATCTTTTGTGATAACATCCTGTGGCGGAAAATCGTACACCTGTTCCTTGATGGAGATTTTCTTTACAATCTTATCAATGACTGGAACTTTCACATGCAGGCCAGCCTCCCACGTTGTGCTGTATTTTCCAAGGCGTTCAATAATGTAGCATGCCTGCTGAGGGACGATACGTATCTGGTTCGCCAGGAATACAATGATTATTACTAGAATAACTATAACAAAAAACATATTTTATCCTCCTGTGTGTTTTGTTGCCGATAACCGAAACAGGAATTTGAAGTGTTGATACAATGGCCAGTTGTTGCAAGCACGTTGTTTGTGTCCCGGTTCTCTATGTACAATATGATAAATATTTGGAAGAACAGTGTATTTGTATATGAAAAACGTATATAAAAAAAACATGGAGGTCATCCTAATCGGCAAGCCGATTACTCTGACCTCGAGACAAGACATGTACACTGCAAAATCGCGGAAGATTCTATCCGCTCCGATACTGGATATCCTATAAGTTTTCTTAAAATTCATATATATCGTGATATCCAGTATCTTCGCGTTCCAGATATATGAAGATTTTGCAGTGTACATGTCTTGTCTCGGCTTTTTTTTCGTTAGTGCGGGCGTGATTCATATATTCTAAAAGTTTTTACATGTTGAGTGTTATTACGATGCGTGATGTCGCTTTACCGGATAAATCACACCCTTCGTTAATGGGCTGCATTCCCAGTTGCCATCTCAACGTTACACTTTGAAAAAAGTAAATTTATATTTCGTAACCTTACGTTTTGAAAGGCGGCCAAAGGCCGCCATGCAGCCCAGAGGAGGAGGGAGCTGAGCAGATTGACATAGTTTCTCCTTGCTAAAAAGCGCAGACTCTCTCTGTAACGGTATGCGTCTGCGCGGAAGAAGGATAACGCTATGCCATTCTGCTCAGATTTTATGTAGCCCGTCGGAATCGGTCGCTTCACATCATGACGGTCTTAGATAGCAGTCGCACTCATCGAAAAACTTATCGAAGAGCTTATCGGAGAGCGCAACCCTGCAGTTCAAATCAGCCGTGCTGATTTTGGCGTAGTCTAAATTATACATTTCTTCTGTACAATCTATGGCACATCCCACACGCCATGATGTTTCCATCATCCTACAGGTCCTGGCAGCCCGCAAGCTGTCTGTGCATCTGTGCTTCACTTCCTCCTGTTGCGGTTTTATTACATCAACTGTATATGCAGTTTGTCTTTATTCCCGCGGATTCCGTTATCCACAAACTCCCCCGCGTCCTACTCTTAACCAGGCTTTCACCCGTGCTTTCGCATCTTACGCATACAACTACGTATTAGGCAAAGGGCTTGCAACGCACTACACCCCCTTAGGTCATCGGATAGTCTAAGACCAAACTATTTTCTCCGCTCCCTGCTCGACTTTTGCCGCTCGGCAACACTTAACGTTGTTTTAGTAACCAGATTGGTCCTTGCTCTGCATTACTGCAGCATATGTCTCGTTCTCATCACGTTTTTTTATCATTTTTTGCTGATTTTGTTTTTTCTCTCTTTATCTTTATGCAAGAAAAACAATAATTAACGTCCTCTTTGTAGAGGTGACACCTCAATATTCAATTTGACCGCGTGATATTTCCACGAATTTCCTGCCTCCTTTTATTTCTTTTTTTTCGTTTCTTTGTACAATATCAGTAAGGTCCTTCAGGACTTTTTGTAAAATTCCTGGCTGTCATCTGTATCATCAGAATCAATATGCAGAATAATTTGTGAACCGGACGGATTTTTTTATTTTTTTTAAAAACCATCGACGGGAGGAAAGCCCTCGTCCGACTTTGATACCTCCCCGGCTTTGCCGGAGTCGGTACCAGAGCACGCATGATGCCTTGCCGCATCGGCTCGCTACCAAGCCTCGCAGAGGCTGACAAGCGAGCATAGCTGAGCATAGCTCGCGGTATCATGAGCCTGTATGACAGGCTACTTATTTTTTTTCGTTCTTTTCCATCCTTCCGACATGTCCATGTCATCGAACTCCTCATACATGTCGTCATCTTCATTCCCATCATCACCCATGACTGGTATGTAATTATCCTCCAATGCTTTTTCCTGTGCGATAATATAAGGGTACAATTGTGCAAACTGTTTATTATTTTTTAGCTTTGTGGTAATGCGTGATATTTTACGTTTTACTTTTGGAATATTACTGCCTGGAATCTGTTCTGCAATCTCGCGATAACTGGAGTGCTTTTTACTTGAATTCTCAGGATTTAATAACAGTTCTAAGAGATTAAGCTCTTCGTCCGTCAATACATCCTTAAGGATTGTTTTTAAGTTTTCCTCTGATTCTGATTCAATAACAGATTCTTCCGGTCCTTTAATTGATGCTGTATAGTCTGCGCCCGCATCAATTAATGCTTCGTATGAGACGCTGTCTTTTTTTGACATTAAATCAAGAGTATTCTTTACGGTCGCTTCTGACAGCCCTGTCAGGCTCATGATTGTCTCAATGTCATCTGCATTTAATCCATATTGTTTACAGTAATTCTGCGCGCCATTGATTTTTTTCATGGCATTCGCATAATATACAGAGGTTTTTCTGAAATTTTTGCTTGCATAATCGCTTACCACATGGCGAATCCATGGCGCTATGAACGTAGTGATAGCACCTTTGTCAGGGTCGTAATTTTTTAATTCCGAAAAAATCTTAATCCACACATCTTGAACAATGTCTTCCTGGTGATATCTGTTCTGCATAAGTGTGCGATAGTTATCCCAAAGTGTTTTATAAACGTAATTTTTGATAAAATAGTATATCTGCGTAAATGCGTCCTGTACCGTTGCGTTGTCGCCCGCTTCAAGTGCCATATGGTATACTTTGACCAGTTTATTAATCTCCTGTGGGTCGTATTTTCCATTTGAACTGTAGACTACCTTCTTTTCTTCTAATAGTTGAGCATTATCGGCAGCATTCATCTTTGTCACTGACGTGTCCATCAAAAAACTCCTCCTTGTTGATTTCTGGCTTTAACATCTTTTTTATAGTTTCACGATAGCTCCTCTCCGGCACCGATTTGATGTCACTCTTATCTATCTGACATAAACTTTCTCCCATCTTTTTTAATTCTTTAGTGGTTTCTTCTAATGGTTTATATTTGGAACCCCATTCTTTCCAGATAGTTTCAAAGTCATAACTTTCGTTCCCGGCAATATATTCTGCTAGATTTTTCATTGCTGAATACATTGTTTTTCGCATATTTTTCGGCCTCCTTTTCAGGTTTTCGTGCTCTATGTTAATATGCCGAAAACAATATGAAGGATTACGTTTTTTTTGCAAAAAAAAAGAGCAGAAATATAAATCTCTGCTCTTCGTGTTACTCAGAATCATTCGATTGAATTATCGTCCTCAGTGTTGTCATTTTCAGCAGCATCAGAGCTGCTTGTTGAACTTTCCTGACTGTTAATTTGAACTTTTTTATAAATGCTGGTGACAACATCCTCCTCAAATAAAAGGTACTTTTTTCTTTCAATTTCATATTTCGAAAGTCCTTCTTTTTCCGATTTGTCTAGCTTTTCATACCTTTTTTCCAGGTCCGTTTTTGTCGCAACGCCATCATTCTTTATAACCGATGCGATAAAGAAAATTTTATAAAGACTATGCTTTGCCTGTTCATATGTTGCGTTTGGGTCATCTTTCTGGAGGACTTCCAGCTCTCTTTGGATAAGGCTTTCCGGAAGCTGAATGAATGTAGTCTGTTCCATCATCGTATCAATCAGTGAATTTATCGTATGTTCTCTTGCAATTTCCTTAGCCTCTCCGCTTGCATCGTTTTTTAATGCGGAGCACATATCATGCACACTGTCGTATTCTGTGTTGTTCTGAATGTAATCGTCGGTAACTGGATATGGCATATTCAAAATATCAGATATCGTTATGTCTACCGATGCATCTTCGACACCATTAAAAGTTGTATCCGTTACTCTTACAGTGTCTCCTTTTTTAGCATTATTCAATGCAGTATAGACATCGTCATTGTATATCTTCGAGTTGTCGCTGTATGCCATTTTAAAATTACTTTTAACTTCTTTTACTTTGCCTTTTTGCGTTACTGTATAATCCACAATAAGGGTGATATTATCGTTACTGTCTAATTGCACTGAACCTAACCGGTCTGCAGTTTTATCGAGCTGTTCATACATAACATCTTGCACATTATCATCTGTGACCTCAATATTGTCCAAGTCTTCTGTAATGTCAATGTCTGAAAATGATTCTGGAAGCGAAACATATGATGTCATGTCGATTTCTGATAACAGTTCTGGACTTTTCACCTTTGAAACTGTTTCCTCTGTCTTTTGCGGCTCAAGTCCAGCATTCTGCCTGTTTATGTATAAACCGGCAGAGATAAAGCATGTGGCTCCAGCAAAAAAACATAAAAACACAACTATTTTTTTTACCATTTTTATTGACTCTCCTTCTCTCTGTTTAATCTTTCGTTCTGTTTTGACGCTGCTTCAGGGTCAGCCATCACGATATTACTGTTTGAAGCATTTTTTTGTATTGCAAGAAGATTACCGCAGTTTCCTGATATACTTAATTTGTCACCGTTTGTTGTTGCCCCCATCAGTACACCTTCAAATGAATCCGAGTCTGAATTGATTTCCAACTTGCCATTTAAGGACTCGCAGCCATTGTAACAATCAGTAAAATTTATTACGGATTCTGGAATCGTTGCTCCCGTCAGCAATCCGGTACATCCTGCATATGCTGCGCTGATTTCTTCTATACTTTTCGGGAATTTTACCGCTTCTTTAATATTGATACAGTCTTTATATGTTTCGTTCATGTAGATAACACTATCAGGTATTGTCGTTGCCTCCCTCAGGTTTGTGCACCCAGAATATAGTCCAGAGACGTTCGTCAGATTACTTGTTTTATCAAGACTGATTGGGCTTTGGAGTGAAATGCAATCGGCATATGTGTATTTCATTGATGACACATTGACCGGGATGATGTCTGCTTCTTTTAATGCAGAGCAGCCAGAGAATGCATAATCCATAATTTTTAAATTCGAGCACTGGAAATAATCAGGAGTCTTCTCTATTGCCGTACATCCTGCGAATGTGCTCTTCATTGTCTTTAACGTTTTTGGCAAATTGTCGCAGTATACCAGATTTTCATTCCCCTCAAACCAGTTGTCCATATTCTCGATTTTTAGTGAATCGTCAATATACACATGGGAATATGTACTTGATGACCACGGAAACGTTGTGAAGTTTGTAATATCCCCCTTTCCTGTGAATTCCAAATCTCCATTTGAATAGCATGTCACTTTTGCGCTTTTCTCATTTGGATATCCGATATTTTCTTCAAGTACCGGCTCTCTTGTGATGTCAACAATGACTGTTGCCGACTGTCCTTGAGCCTCAATATTCACTTCACAAGATGCTCCGTTTTCTGCAGCAGTAGTTGTTTTTGAAGAAAAGTCATTTATCTGCACAACCTTACCCGCCTCAGTGGTTCCAGTCACTTTAAACATGTTTTTAGATAACGACCCTCCCGGTCCTACCTTTCCAACGAATTCAGCCTGCAGTCCGGTTATCTCAGGGTCTTTGTTCATTTCTTTTGATATTTGTGTGTATCCAATCATCCCAACTGCAACAACGGCAACGGCGATGATTGCTTTTATTTTGTTGTCCATCTCCATCCTCTCCTTAGCCAATTTTGAAATCATCTAAGTCGTCATCTTCAAAAGATTCACTTTCGATTTCCTGATTTCTTTCTTTTTTGATAATGTGCGAAGTTAAAACCGGAGCGCTTGACCCGCGGACGACTTTTTGTCGGCCGGGGATTTCCTGTTCTCCATTAATAATCCGCGCTTCCCTCCTGTGGCCAGTTCTTAGACTCGGTGCCTCTTGTTTCTTATCAGTATTAACGTTATCTAAAAGTTCCTGTGTGCTGTTATACTCTTCGTCTTCTTCCTCATCTTCTTCCTCGTCTTCTTCATACTCATCCTCTTCATTCGTCGGCAATTTGTCAGCAAAACTTGATTCGTTATCGAACTCAGGGCGTGAATTTAAGCCTTCATGAAAAGCTGAAACCGCAGGGCCTGGCTCACAGACGATATCATCGGCCGAGTCCCCTTCGCTCTTTGTTGATTTATTGTGACTCTCTCTTGCTTTTTCTCGTTCCGGTTTCTCTTTAACATCTTCATGAGCGTTATTTCTATTTCCAATGTTTAACGCCTTTTTTATCGCGTTATTATGCATCTTCATGATACTTGTATCACTGTCAACATTGATACCCTCCAATGCAGTCTCATAATCACCCTGGTCTTCTTTAAGGAAGTTAAGGGCATTGATAATCAGATTATACATATACTGATTTCCAGTATAAATATCAGCCAGCTGTTCAAGCGTGTCCTCAATGTTTCCAGTGTTTTCAAAACATTCCTGGAAATTTTCTGCATAATCGTCTGCAAGCAGTTTCTTATTTCCTGATGCTTCACTCTCTTCCTGTGAGCCCATTTTTGCCAATTTAACAAACAGAGCGAAACCAATCACGACGCAAGAAACACCGGCTCCGATTAAAATAATCACTGTATTGTCCATTTTTCTACTCCTCCTTTATGCGTGCCCATCAGTAATGAGTAAATTACCGATGGGCTGTACTATTATTTTTTGAAATTTTCAGACAATGATGCTACAATGTCGTCGACATCTTCAGCAGCGGCATTTTTCTTAAAATATGACCTTGCTGCAATCCTGTCATCTTTTGTACTGTAAAATTTGACATCATTGTACTTTGTGTTAAGTTTCCTCAGAATCTGGTCTTTTAGCGCTGCGCTTCTTGATACTTCAACGTAGTTCGTCTCTCCGATACGGATTCTAACTTCAAGAGCCCCGTCATTGTATACAACAAATTCTGCATTTGGGGCATGGAATTTTTTGATTTCAGCATCGGAATACTGCTCATAATAAGAAATCAGGTCCTCCGGCGTCAGGATATGCCCGATTTCGTCCAGCTGCTTCTGGATACTTTCCGCGCGTTCTTCTACTTTTTTAACTTCATCTGCTACCTGGCTTTTGACCATGTCTTCAATATTGCTTTCAATCTTTTTGATTTCACGGTCCTTCTTTCCAATGGAATCAGAGAGTTCTTTGATTTTTGATTCTTTTGTGACAATTTTTTCTGTTAATTTTTTCTCCAAGGCAATCTTCTGTCCTACCAGCTGCTGTACTTTCTGCTTCATTCTGAACACTTCTTCTTCCGCTTCGTTATCAGTTTTTCCCAGGGCATTCTGTCTATCCTGCAATGCAGCCAGCTGCTTTGCGAGCTGCTGCAGATTCAGTATATTTTTTGTATCCCTTTCCTCATATTCTTTGATTTTATTCTGCATCTCCTCTTCATGCTCTTTTACTTTCGCCTCTTCTGACTTGATTTTCTCCTGAAGTGCAGCCCTTTCTTCTTCCAATACAGCAACCTGTTTTTGTAGTTCTGCCTCTTTTTTCTGCATCTCTTTTTCTTTCTGTTCCATTTCATTTTCACGTTCAGCGACAGCCTTCTCTCGCTCAGATACCATTGCTGTCTGTTCTGACAAAATCTGCTGTACATCTGACGCAAAGTCCGCGGAATCTTTCTTTTTTAGCGTTCTTTCATATTCCTTCATGCATGCAACTAGAGCCGTTCTACATAAGTCCAGACGCTCTTTTGTTTCATCCGGTGCGTATTTGTCTGGGCTTGAATACGTTCTTACTTTGAATACTTCATTGTCTGCGTCATAAGCAGCCATCAATTCCGGATAATTTGCATTGATGTAGGAAACATATATCGTGCCGGCATCATTATCTGCCGGAGTAGATACGGAAACCAGAATCTCCGCATCCAGAGGTAAAAAAATACAGTCTGTTGTAATTTTTTCTTTTTCGTCGGTGAGGATAACTTCATTTCCATTTAATGTCCCACCAATTTCAGCTGCTAAATCACGGAAAATTTTTTCCGCAAATTTGCGATGTTCTTCTTCATAGTCCTCTGTATCCTGCATCGTAGTTGATACCGCATGGTATGCATTATCCACGTGTACAAGATTTACGTTTTCTTCCGGGTTATAGTCTTCCTCTTTGGCCTCAACATCTTTTTCAAGAAAGTTTACGCAGTCGTTCTCAAATGTCACCACTGCGTCCTGCATCGCATCGATGATTTCTTCTGTTGTTTTTACTGCTTCTTCTACTGTCTGGTATGAAAAGAACTTTGAAAACGCGAATACCTGGCCGCTTACATATACATTGCATCCGGAATATTTTTCCATCATCTCCTGCTGAAACTCTTCTACGGATTCTTCGGAAATCGGATACTTATACTCCTGTGTACCTTTGATTTTTACTGTATTTGGGGCGCACTCAATCGCAACGTTTATACCTTTAATGCCTGTCTTTAATTCTGCATTAATCGTAATCTTGCTGTCCCCCTCTTCAATACTTGATGTGCCGGGAATATATGATTTGATTTCCTCTGCCATCCCAATTAAATAATTTTCTGCCATTATTTCTTTCTCCTTTCAAACTATCTAAATCAAAATTAATTTTCTCTAAGATAATATGCCAAATAATTTCAAGAATCGTTGCTTTTTTGCGCATTTTTTTTGCCGACAAAAAAAGCCCTCATCTGTGAATAAATGAAGGGCTTTTTCTATCTATTTTTGCTGGCTTCCTGTCGGCTGAGCGCTTTCTGTTTGATACCTCGCCGTATCGGCTCGGCACCAGATTAAAATTAATTTTTCTTTTTCTTTTTATAAATCAGCACTCCTGCGGCAGCACCAAGGCAAACAACAATCAGCACTCCGATTGCGATGATATTGTTCTCATCTCCTGTTTCTACAACATTATTCTGCACTTCTACGTTTCCTACTGCTGTATCAGCGGCTGCCTGTTCAGGCTGTGAATTACCTTCTGCTTCTGTCGTTTCAGGCTGTGCTGTATCGTCTTCCGGTTTTGCCTCTGGGGTAGCGGTTGGCTTCGGCGTTGCAGTCGGTTTTGGAGTTGCCGTTGGGGTTGGCGTTGCAACTTCGTTGACGGTACAGGTATAACCTTCTACTGTCTTCATGTCTCCATCTGCACCAAGAACCGTATAAGAGATGTCGTAAGTTCCAGCCTCTTCATTGTCTACCTCATCGGTATTTAATGTTACGGAACTTACATAATCATCGAATGTACATCCGGATTCTGTAGGCAGTTCATCCCCTTTGTCAATCTCGATATCCTGCATACCCTCCACATGTGATGCCAACTCAGGTTTTACGGTGCATTTTACAGTTGCAGTCCTGTCTGTGCCATGGCTGTCTTTAAAAGTGTATTTAACATCATATTCACCCGGCTCGCTTGTATGTACACCACTGATATCAGGTGTTATAGAATCAATATTGATATTTGATTCGGTACCTTTGAACTCTTCCTCTACGGATGGGAGGTCTTCTTTTTCGTATACCGTGATAGCCGGCAGGCTGGATATCGTTTTTGTCATATCCTGCTCATATTTTTTTTCTGCTACTTTTTTCTGGTATACAGTATAGCCCCCAGCGCCTCCAGCGGCTAAAACTGCAACAAGCACTACAGCAATTAATCCTTTTTTCATTACGTTTTCCTCTTTTCTATGAATTTTTATGTATGAGGCAGCCTGTGCTGCCTCATGTAATGGTTACATCGTTCCGTTCTTATCTTTTAATGAATTTCTTCAGTGAAATAAATGCTGCTGCAAGTGCCGCCGTGATTGCAGCCCCTGCTATTGCAATGATACCCATATTATCGTCGCCGGTTTTTACTCCGCTCGTTGTGGCAACATCGCTTCCCTTCTCTGTTGCTCCTGAACCGGAACCATCAAGAGTCGTAGATGTATTTCCGTTCGGGGCTGGGGTATTATCTGTTACATCAGACGCTCCGTATTTCTTTAATTTGGTCTTGCCTTCTTCCAGGTCATTTTTGATGGCATCTTCTGTTGTGTCTGAGTTAATCTTTTCTACGTAAGAATCAAACACTTTCTGTGCATCTTCTTTCTTGTCTGAAGGGACCGTGTCAAGCATTTTCTGGAGTGTGCTGATTGCGTCTGCCCTTAACTGTGCAAGTTTTGATGCATCTGCCGTGCTGCTCGCATCAACCCCTGCGTCTTTCAGTGCCTGCTGACAGCCGTCAACAAGTTTATTGATATCATCTTCTGACGTTGCTTTGTTGATTTTGTCTGTGTAAGTATCGATAATCTTGTTTGAAGTATCTGTAGGATTTGTTACCATTGCTTTGATTTTTGCTATCGCATCCGTTTTTGCTTGTGCAAGTTTTGCTGCTGCGTCCTGCGCGGTTACAAGCTTCGCAAGGTTGTCTTTAGCAAGGTTGTAACATTTTTCCATTGCTGTTTCATTTTTTGCTTTGTTAATGTTCTCTTTCTGCTTGTTGATTACTTCCTGTGCTTTCTGAGAATATGTATCATCTGTAAATTTGTACTCTGTAAGGAGTGCATCCAGCTTATTGTTAAATACGGACCGCATTGATGTCAGGTATGCATTATTGTAATCCGTTTTTGCCTGGGCGTAAATCTTAGAGCATTCAGATGCAGACTGTGCATTTTCAATGTTTGCTTTCGCAGTGCTGATGATGCTGTTCATATCTGCTGTTACATACTCAGACTTCACCTTTGACTCAAGAACAGACAATTTACTTAATGTGTCTGCTTTCACTGATGCAAGTTCTTTGTTTTTTTTGTAAGCATCTGTAGTTGTCTGTACGTCAGATTTAAATCCCTCTACTATATCTTTTACTTCATCCTCTGTTGTAGCATTCTCTATTTTTTTCAGTGCGGCACCAGCCAGCTGCTGAATTGAGGCCTTCAGTTCTTCGTCAGACTGATTGTCTACAGTATTCTGAATCTCTTTCTTGGCGCTCTCTTTCACTGAACTCAGACCCTCATTATTTGTAATTTCATCTTTCAGGTCCTTGATTTCGCTTTTAGCATCACTGACAATAGTCTCTACTTCTTCTGCAGATGCTGCGGCATCAATTTTTTTAAACACCTCGTCTTTAATCTGACCTTTCTTGTCTGTTACTTCTTTATTGTCACTTGTAATCTCATCAAGTGCTTTCTGGATTTCTGACTTTGCATCTTCTTTTACTTTTGTGAGGTCTGCATCTGGGGTTCCGTTCGTAGCTTTTACGTAAGCGGCATAAGCCTCTGCTTTTGTTTCTCCAGAAATTGTTTCACCGGCGCGTCCGGTAAGATATGCTGTAAACTCATCCACGTCGCTCGTGATAGCCTTATGGATATCTGAAATCTTATCTTCTCCATCAGAAATATCACTTGGTGTGCCGAGTAATATGATTTCGTCAATTGTTTCCGTTGTATCGCTGTCTGGAGCAATGCCCTTAAGGTCTTTATACAGAGCAAACATTGAATCCATGTCGCCTTCAATCGCAGCTTTCACATGGGCAAAAGCGCTGTCTGCGGAATTTGTTACGGAATCAATTTCTTTCGCTGTTGTGCATGTATCGAGTTTGAAGATTAATGAACCGTATACATTCTGCAGTACGGTTGTTTTATCCTTGATTCCATCCATAGCAGCATTGATTTTCTTCTTCGCCTCGCTCTTCAGCGCATCAATAGATGAATCATCCTGCGCAGCGATTTTTTCGATGCTTTCAATTCCTTCATCCATTGCCTGCTTAGCGTCTTCAACTGTTTCGGATTTCTTGATTTTTGCGACTGCGTCTTTTAAGACATCGTTTGCCATGTTTTTCTGCGCATCAGTGACGAATTCCATGGACTCAAATTTACTATACATTTCGCCGACATATCCGTTTTTAGTTACATAAAGCTGCTGGTCATTAAGGATTGATGCGGCTGTTTCTGTCAGTTTATCCAACACTGCCTGCATCTCTTCTTCATTTTTCTTCTTGTTGATTTCTGCTTTTGCTGCTTTTACGGCTTCATCCCATTTGCTTTTGAAATCTTTTTCGGTAAACTTACCTTTTTCAATCTCGCCGGCTTTTTCACACATCTGTTTTCTCAGTTCCTTAAGGACCGGGTCTTCAGATACTGCACACTGTTTATTTACAATCTTAGTGGTACCATCAACTCCTTTGATGATGTAAGAAATCGTATACACTCCGATTGTGTTTTTGTCTACTTTTGAAGTGTCAAGTGATACAGATACGACTTTTGTATCATCATAGGAAACGCGTGGACTCGGAAGGTCATCTCCAAGCTGGATTTCAATATCGTCAAGCCCTTCCACATATTCATCAAGGCTTCTCTTCTCTTCCTCTGCAGAATCTGAATCTGTTGTTACGTCTCCTGGGTTATCCGGGTTTGTTGTATCAGACGGCGTTTCTTCTGTAGTTGAGTCATCTGCTCCGTTCTGGTCTTCGTCTTTAGTAACTGAATCTGTGTCGTTTGGTGAGTCTGTAGCACCTGTCTCATCTGGATTTTCCGGTTGTTCGGATACCGCTTTAAAAAGAGTAGTCGGAATCGCTGTTGTTCCGCCTGCGCTGATGTATACCGTATCAGCCTCTGCAATTGTTCCGCATACAGCAAAATCTTCATCTTTACTGCTATCTGCAATCAGTGCACGTCTGATATCCCGTCCTGGCATAAAAGCGTCCTCTCCATAAACACTTTCAAATGTCAGAGCAACCTGGTATTTTGATGCAGCAATCGCTTCTGCACTTTCATCTTTGGTAAGTTCGGCTACCTTATCTACCATATCCATTTCGCAATTGTAAATAGAACCTGTATCTACCTCGCTGCCATTGATATACTCGTTTAATGAATCCGCATATCTTCCAAATACATCATCAGAAAAAACAATGTTGCTCAGTTTAGGTCCGAAATCGTCTGGTGTATCTGCGACTTTTGCACTCTCGTCTGTTGCATAGTCAATCATTTTCTGGACAGCTGTATCAGTATCCTGTTTATCCTGGCTCTCCTCATCGTTCTGCTCTGCCTCAGACGCTCCTCCTTCTGTTTCTGGGACCTCAGCTGCGGTCTCCTCTACTGCGGTAGACTCGGAACCGTCTTCCGCTGCCATAACTACTGTGCCTGGCACAGCCATTGTTGCTGACATGCCTAAAAGCATGGCTGAAATAACTTTATTTTTCATTTCTTTTATCTCCTATTTTTTTTGCTTTCGCATATTTTTTTGCTGGTTCTTTTAGAACTATCTGCAGGTATCATTTGTCAGCGGCTAAAGCCTACTGCGTTCAGCCTTTACGAGACTTGGGTAGACGCGAGCACAGCTCGCGGTATCATCAATTGATAACTCGCCAGCAGAGCCGGACTTGTTACCTGACTTCGAACGGGGATTCCGACCCGTGTGCGAAGTTAAAACCGGGACATTTTACCCGCGGACGACTTTTGGTCGGCCTGGGGCTTTTCGCTCTCCGTTGATAACAAAAGGGTTTGTTCCGAGTTACCAATCGGCCGTATATGCCATGCCTGCATGTTCTCTATATTCAATATGCAAAATAAATTTTTTTTTGTAACACTTTTTCTTGACAATTTATTTTTGTCAAAAAAAAGATGACCGGACATTATATCCAGTCATCTTTTTGCACTCATTCCGGTTCTACTCTTACGCCCTGTACTACAAATCTTGTTGAAGAATCGCCTGTACATGTTGAAAGTGTAACAATCTTATCAGTTTGTTTAAATTGATAATCTCCTGTATTTATCAGCGATTTTGCCTTCATACTTTCACCATATTCAATAGTCTCTTTTCCCGGGCCCTTAATCAAAGTGTACGTATCGCCATCCACATTTGCCACATACATCGCAAAAATCTTATATTTATATGCTTCTTTTGGCGTGATTACCCAGAAGTATGGACTTTTATCAATGGTCTCCTGCAGCTTATATTGTTTTAATGTTCCGAACATAGAACCATTCTTCATATTGTGCCCATAAACTATGGTATTCTGGTCGGAAAAATCTTTTGTGTTCTTGCAGTCAACAAAAATAGAACCTGCGAAAATAGATTCTTTTTTGTATGTGTGATGTAAATAAAAATCATTATCACTTCCCTGAACAATCGGGTAATTAATGTTTGGTAAAGCCTCCATATAAAGCCAACCTGCTACATCTTGATTAATGCTCTTCAACTCATCAAAATTGATTTCCAACGGTGACGTCCAATGCTTGGTCTCGTGCCCTTTTGCGTCTTTCAGTTTTTTTACTTCCTCTGCGTCCGCATCTCTTTCTTTGACAACCGTGTCTGCAATTTCGTTGTACTCATCGACACCCGCTTTGTATTCCATCATGATAGAATATAATTTATAACCAGAGACAGCGGCGACCGTAATCGCAACGACAAAAATCACAATCAAGACAACGTCGCTGGCTGTCATCTTCTTTTTTTTATTTTTTCTGCTTTCTTTCGCTCCTATCTTTTCCATTCAGGCAGCGTCCTCCTCTCGTCTGTTTTCAGAAAAAAGCAGGCTGAATATATCAGCCCGCGCTGCTTATCTTCCGATAAGACTATTCAGATAATTATACAGTTCAGTGCTTGTTGCCTCGTCATAATCTTGTCCGTCTGTTGTACTAAATCCAGAACTTACAAGATGATTGTAAGCATCAATAAACGGAATGCTCAGGTTCTGATACATGTAGGTATTAAATGTTGAAATCTTCTGGTTTGAAGTGGTGCTTTCAGCAGATACCGGTCCCACTGCTACAAAATAAACAGAGGCTCCCTTGTCCTGCCACTCTTTCGCTTTTGTATTGATGGAAGATGCATAAGCCTGGTAGTTATCAAGGTCGTTAATTCCCATACTGATAAATATTTTTGTTCCATTTCCAATCTTTGTATCTACATCCGGGTATGCCGTGTCTGTCATCCATGAAAAATCACCAGATGCAGAGCACTCCCATAAATCAGACTGCCCGCTAGCGTAGTTTGCCATTGTTCGGAATCTCTCATCACCAAGAAAAATTACCCCTGCCGGCTCTTGTGACTGTAAGTCTGAGTCCGCAACAGTAGTATCACCGGTGTTCTCGGCTTCCGTGCTGTCTGTTTCATTATTTGCATCAACAACATCCGTGTCCTCTTCTGCATTTGGTGTGTCTGTTGGCATTGGAGTAGCAGTTGGTAATGGCTTTGGCGTTGAAGTCGGCATGGCATCGTTTTCATCTGTACTGTCATCTTCATCTTCGTCAGTGGAATCACTGTCTGCATCAGCACTGTCTGCACCGTCGTCGGTCTCCGTACTGTCTCCACCGAAGTCTTCTTCGTAGTCGCTATCTTCACTTGCGCTGTCAGCCTCAGGCGTCGGTGTCTCTGTTATTTCGGCTGCTTGCTGCTCCTGATGCGTTCCTTCATTATTTCCTTTTAATTTCTGGTATGTACATACGCCTGCCGCTGCTACGGCCGCTGCGACAATGATTGCAATGACAATGATTTTCTTCTTTCCGCCGTTTTCTTCTTCATCGTCATCGTCGTCATAATCATAGTCGTCTTCTTCCTCTTCCTCGTCATGGATTATTTCTTTTTTCTCCTTTTTGGTATTTGCTCTTTCAGTGTCCGCTGCTTTGTTGGGCGTAGTCTTTCTTTCAGGTTTTTTATTAACCCGGGCCTCTGCTTCCTCCTCTACCTCCGGTCCTTCCGGTTCTTCATCAAGGTCGTCATCGGTTCCGCCTATCATAAAGTTCTCGCCTTCATCATCTTCTTCGAGATTGTAATTCTTATCTTCTTCTCTCATTATTTATTTTTTCCTCCTGTTCTTTCTCTGATATCGTTTCGATGTATGCAAAACGGCCAGCGCAACAGAAAACTGTCGCGTTGGCCGGAAGGAGTCCTGCATATCGACATCTTTTATTTTAGCATGCCCGTCTAAACCGGGCCCTGCCCATCAGAGAGTCGTTACAGGGTTGTTATTTTGTTACTTTACCACCTTGAACCCCTTCCAATACCTGAAAGAAGCCTTGGCTACTATTTGGTCAGCGGATACATATGGATTATCCCAATACCGTGAATCTGCGGATTCATTCCTGTTGTCTCCCAACATGAAATAGCATCCCTCAGGGACATTGAATTCCATATCGGGTTCTGTCTCCATTTTTTCACGGATAAACGAATCATCGAGTGGAGTGGAACTGTCATTGATGTAGACCTTTCCTTTTTTGATTGTTACTTTTTCCCCCGGTAGACCGATGATTCTTTTAATATAAATCATGCTTGGGTCATCCGGGAAATGAAACATAACAATATCAAATCTTTCCGGGTCGTGTCCAAACTTATAGGCGAGACGGTTGCCGATTACCCTATCGCCAGTCATCAGTGTGTTTTCCATTGATTCGGATGGAATATAAGCATTCATAAGTACCTGTGTATATAATACGACCATTGCAACCATTGTCATAACGGCTATCGTCAGGTATACAACTATAGTATGCCGAATATTTTTTAAATCGTTCGTTTTTTCTTCTTCTTTTTTAACTTTATCTTCTTCCATGAAATTTTCCTCGTCTTTCTATTCTGTTCCTTGTGTAGTCTGTCCCGTGATATTGGAATCATCGTAGACTATAATCGGCCAGTTGTCCTGAAATGTGGTGAATATTGTATTCATAGATGTCTCATCAACAGCAATGCATCCCTGTTTTACACCATTCGATGTTGCCGTTGCTGAAATATCTTCGTTTCCGGAGAAACCAGGCATCGCCGCAGCATCATCAAACTGATAAACAGCACCATCTCCGAAATACATGATATTTTTTGTACCGTCTTCTGCTGCTGCCTCTCTCAGCTTTAATCTATAGAATCCGGATGAGATGTCTGTGCCAAGCCTTGCCTGACATTGAACCACTGGATTTCCATCTACGTATAAGACCACACTTCCATGTGACTTATCGATTTCCAGATAAGAATGGCCGATGTCGTCTGAATTCCTGCTGACTGTACTCTGGCTGTATGTTGGATTCACAACATCAATTGTCTTATCTGTAATCATCTGTTTTAAATCCTGTGCCGTCTTTTTTATATCTATCTGCCACCCATAATCGCCTCCGGAAATGCTGGAAGTCCGATTATCATAGGTAACAAAGCTTCTTTCATTTCCAATTGTATCATATTTTTCCGCTAATGATTTCACATACTCTTCAATCTTTTTCTGGCTCAGTTTAAAATCTTTACTGAGCATATTCTTTCTTATCGTTTCAACATCCACAGTTTCTTTTCTATCCCCAAAGTCATATGTTATGATAACATCTTTGATTGAGTTTAAAAAGTCACACTGCTTTTGCAATTCTTTTTCATCTGTTTTTTCTGCTTCTTTGTAGCATCCTTTGTCTTCAAGGTTTACGCTCTTGTGCCATTGCCTTATGGACGTTTCTATCACCTGTTTTGCTTTCTCCCTGTCGAGTTCAGTCCCTATGACCTGCTGCGCTACCTGGTAAAACCCATCTGTGTCAACGATACGTGCGCTCTCAGGGCTCACCATATTGTGCATACATTTTAATTTCGCGATTGCTTTTTGTATCTTTGCTGAATCTATCGCATAACTTTCCTCATCAAGATTATGTTCCTTTATTTCTGGCATAAACCATAATCTATAATCTTGATTGTTGATGATGTCCACTAGTCCTTCTTTTCCATTGAACGTCATTCCTACATCTTTTGCAGTTAGTTTTTCGACCCCTCCATTCCTCGTATCTATGGCGATTGCGTAACTGCTGACTTCTTTTGATAACAGTGCCTCGGCCTCGTCAACCGTCTTAAACGCACAATGAAAACCGTTGATTGTAGTGCCTATTTTAAAATGTGTCTGAAAATACGCCATTCCCAGAAAATAGGATGTGCCCAGTATAATACATAGCGCGCATAACATTGTAATGATTATCTTTCTTGTTGTCTTCATTTTTTTTCTGCTCCTTTGCATATCGTTTTCTTACAGTATGCAAAAAACAGTCTGTTTTATGATGCGTATTTCTTTAAAATCTCATAATATTCATTAATCTTTTCTGCCTCTTCATTGCTGCCGCCGGCATCCGGATGTGCGGTCTTCATAAACTGTCTTCTACGTTCTTTCAGTTCTTTTTCTGTAAAAGGCATCTGAAGTTTATAAAATTCAAGTGCCATTTCATAATCGCTCTTCGTATTTGCTCTTCCAGAATAGTTATAAGAATAATCTCTCTGACCGGTTCCGGTATTGTTGTAACCATAACCGGCATTTCCGGAATTATATCCGTAACCGCTATAACCATAATATCGACCACCCTGCTGCTGATTTTGGTATCTTTGGTATCCATTTTCAGCGTTACTATATGTGTTATTGCTATCGCTATTATTGTCATGTGTATATGAATAATGGTCTTCTGCATTTGCATCGTTTCCTAATGCATACAAAATCATTCGGCAAATAAATGAAGGGATTATTATCAGAACTGAAAGGACAAGACCAAGAAGAGGATAGATAACCAATACAGAGAACAGTACGATAAAAACGTTCATGCCGTCTTTATTCACAGCAATCCAATGGCCGGTCATAATGATGCACATGACGATAGTGATAATTCGCGCAATATCCGGCGCATGATAGCCGATTACAGTGAGAATCTTTTTTAGGATATTTTTAGCCATCTTCTTTCTCCTTTCTTTCTATTTTCTATTTATATTATACGTCATTTTTGAGATTGCTGCAAATTTTTGCGGGTTAAAAGAAAAAATTACCTAACTCACGATTAAAGTCACGAGAATGCGGAGGCTAATTTTTCAAAATGTCTACACGATGTGTAGACATTTTGAACAGACTAAAACCGTGAACACCCCTCCCGACTACGTTACAAGAAATGGTAGCTTTGTCGGATGAGGTGTTCTGCGCTAAAGTTAAATAAAAAAAACAGGCTCGTTGATTGAGCCTGCCTTTTATTTAATCATCATGATGTTCCATCAAGTCTAGTATCGTTAATCTTGGTAGTATCAATCACTGTGCTATCAAGTCCAAGATTTTTAACAACAGCCGCTACTCCCATAAGTGCAATTCCACAAACTGCTGTTTGTACCGCATCAGCTTTAGAATCCGCATCCGAACGTTTTGTGGCAAGGATAAACTGAATAACAGCCCAGACAAAAATTGCAGCGCCTACAAATTTAAACATGGAACACATTAAGCTAATTAAGTTTGACATAACAGTCTTTGCTGTCACTGCTGCAAATGCCGGCACAATAAACATCATGCTTCCCAGCACCATTATCGCCAGGCACCATGCCACCTTCTTATAGTCAATCTTTCTTTTTGCTTTATTTTGCATTGGCCTTTCCTCCTGTTAGATTTTTTTGCGCTTTCTTTTGCGCATCTATATATTTATTTTGCAAAATCCAGGTGCTTTTAAAAATCGGGCCGGAGGATTACCAATTGAGGCAAAGCCCTGTTTTTTATCCCGCTTTTTTGCATCTCTTTTGCATCCATATACAATATGAAAAATAAAAAAATTTTTGTAACACTTTTTTGACCAACTTTTGAAAAAAAATTTTTTCTTATTTTTCTAGCTGAATCTGAGCGAATGTTTCTCCAATTGGCTCACGGATAACCAAATCTGCATGCATATCACGCGGTGACGGGGTTTTGTTAATCACCACCAGATGATTACCGTAAAAATAGTCAATCAAACTGGCGGCAGGCCAAACAGAAAGTGATGTTCCTCCAATGATTAGCACTTGCGCTTCACGGAGTGCCCTTGCAGCCTTGGCCATAATACCGTCATTGAGATTTTCTCCATATAGTACTACATCAGGTTTAACGATTCCGCCGCATTCACAATGCGGTACTCCATCAGAATCCTTAATGTAATCAAGGCCGTATGCCTTTCCGCATTTCGTACAATGGTTGCGGTATACGCTTCCATGCAGTTCCAGTACATTTTTACTTCCGGCCATCTGATGCAGATTGTCAATGTTCTGCGTAATAATAGCCTTAACTTTTCCAGCTTCTTCCAGCTCAGCTAATTTTAAATGTGCAGCATTTGGCTTTGCTGCATCGCATAACATTTTATCACGGTAAAATTTAAAAAATTCTTCCGGGAATTTTTTAAAGAACTGTTTGCTTAAGATTGTCTCTGGTGAATATTCGTATTCCATATTATACAGCCCGTTTTGGCTCCTGAAATCCGAAATGCCGCTTTCTGTTGAGACCCCTGCGCCTCCAAAAAATACAATGTTATCGTGGTTATCGATTAGTTCCTGCAACTTCTCTACTTCTTTCGTCATTTCTTTTCCTCCTTCTTTTTTATATTTACAATATGCAGAATTTCTTTCCTGAAATACGCACAATTTTCTCTGTATGCAAAATAAGAGGCAGCCGCTATTCTTCGGCTGCCTCTTCACTCTTTTCTTTTTTCTGCTCTTCTTTCTTGCTTAAAAGACTGTATATATTTTTATTTCTATCCAGTGCTATCAGGATAAATGCTGTATCTGTGTCGTTTTTGTACATCTTTGCCATTTTTCTATTGAGTGTAAATTCCTGATAATACACATTTTCCTGTTCATCCTGAATCTTTACAGTTAGTTTGCCAAAATTTGTTCCATAGCCCGGCATCACATGATGCACTTTAACATCTCTTATCGTGTACTTTCTTTCTTTGACTATCTTGTCAAGTTTTTTATCCACAACAGCAAAGCGGTATGTATTTACAATAACAATCATGACAAACACAGCAAGAGTGATAAAGAAATAAATGGTTATTTCTGATTTCGATTTTACATGGATATAAATATATACGATAATAAATGCAATCCCAATTATTGACCATAGAACAGATGCCAAAAGCTCCCTGCTTATTTTTTTATGCATTATATCTTCTATATATTCATGCTCTTCGTCATCTGGGGGATGAAGGCCAGCCACTTTGCTGATTGGCAGTTCACCCCTGCCGGTCATTCTGTTAAAAAAATTATCTTTCTGCAATTTTTCTAATTTCCTCCCCTGTGAGTGTTTCCTTTTTCATAAGTTCTTCTGCAATATCCCGCAGCCTGTCAATGTTTTCTTTCATTAGTATCAGAGACTGCTCCTGAAGCGCCGTTGCGAGTTTGACCGCCTCTTTTGTAATGACTTCCGGCTTTACATCGAGATTATCCAGATTCAGCAGTCCGAACTCATCATTCATGCCATATTCTACAATCATTTTCTTGATGATGTCTGTAGCCTTTTCAATATCATTTGATGCCCCGGTTGTAACTCCTTCCTCTTCGCCGTTGCTCTCTGTCAGCAGTGCTTCAGCGTTTCTTCCTGCATACAGCATGATTACCTGCTCTTTTAATTCTTTGACTGTGAATAATCCAAGTTTCTTTGGAGTGATAAAGGTTGCGCCTCCAGCACCAGATGTTGACGGGATGATGGATGCCTTTGTCAGGTCCTGACCAAGCAGGAGCCCTGCCAGCGCATGTCCTGCTTCGTGCCATGCTACGACTTCAATATTATTTCTTTCACCGTTCCTTCTTAAATGCCCTTCCATTAACTGTTTCATCCATGCTTCATCAAGGATTTTTCTGTCGATGATTCCGTTATTATCTCTTGCTGCAATAATAGCCGCTTCGTTTAATACAGTCTTGATTGTCGCCGGGCTGCTGCCCATGGTTTCTTTTGCAAATGCATCAAAATCAACGTCCTCGGCAAATTTCTTGTTATTCGTATAAAGGTCAATAATAACCCTTCTTTCTTTTGCGCTTTCCGGAAGGCTGACTGCAAAATGGTTATCAAATCTTCCTGGTCTTGTCAGCGCCGGGTCCAGGTCTTCCAGTCTGTTTGTTGCTGCAATCACCACAACACCATTGCTTCCGTCAAATCCGTCCATCTCTGAAAGCAGCGTGTTCAGCGTCTGTCTGTCATAATTATTCTGTTTGGAGTGCCTACGGCCGCCCATGGAGTCAATCTCATCAATAAAGATGATGCATGGTGCATTGTTCTTTGCGTCGTCAAAAAGTTTCCTCATTTTGCTCGCTCCAACACCGACATACTTTTCATCAAAGTCTGAACCGGACGTTGCAATAAACTTTACTCCGGCTTCTCCTGCCACAGCCTTTGCCAGAAGTGTTTTTCCTGTTCCTGGAGGGCCGTAAAGCAGCACACCTTTCGGTATATCTGCGCCTGCTTCTTTATATTTATCCGGATTTTTCAGGAAGTCAACGACCGTCATGAGGTCTTCTTTTACCTCATCCAGGCCGGCAACGTCTTTGAATTTAACATTGCTTTTTTGTTCTTTCTTTCTGGTTGATTTTATGGAACCAATACCCATTATCTTTGTCATTGCATAGAATAAAGCGGCATACATAAGTAACTGAACTGCCATCATAATCGGCGTTTCATATTTCTTGAGCATTCCTGATTCTTTAACTTCTACGCCCTGCTCCAGCATATCTACTTTGAAATCATCGTATTTTGGATTTGACGTTGTATATTCTTTATCTTTTTTGTCATAGGCAGTGATGGTCTCGTCATCTTCATTCCACTTGATTTCCTTAATCTGCCCCGCATCCACCATATCCAGGAATTTTTCATATTTTATTTCTTTTGGCTTTCCTTGCCTTCCAGGACCCGAACCGACATAAAGCCCAGCTCCAGCGGTAACTATCAGAACGGCCAGTATGATATATGAAATAATTTTTACTATCTTATCTTTCCCGGGACCCTTTCCTGCTGTTCCATCGTTCCTGCCGTTATCTCTGTCTGTTACGTTTGACTTCACCGTATCTTTTTTTACGTTGTCTTTTTTTCTCATTTTTCTATTGTTTCCTTTCTGCTATATTTTTTTTCTAACTGTAATATGCAGAATCTTTTGATTTCCGTTCGTTTTTTGCGAACAAAAAACCTGGAGATGATTCTCCAGGTTAGTCTTTGCACATAGCGAGAATTCTTAAGGCTTCAGCAAATATGGCAAAAAAGCTGCCGCGAAGCGGTAGCTTGCAAGAAAGTCAAAATACTTTATGCAAATGTATATGTTTTTGCAGTCTTTTCTCTGCATATCCTTTTTTTCTTTTGATTTTCCTCATTATTTTTCTTCCTTTCTTTTGCTTGCAGGTGCGGGAATCCCTCGACTTTAGTTGTGTGGAGGTGTGAAGAACCCATGACTGAAGTCACGGGCTTCCGACAGTCCGTCAGGCTTTTTCAGTCTTGCGACCCGGTTGCACCTTCCATTCTATCTTCTTTCCTGCTTCATCTGTCCGATGCATTGCCTTCCGGCCGTGTCTTACTCAGACTCTCTGTCAGCGTCCTTACGCTGACAGTCCTACTGCGGTGCAGGCTTTAAAAGTGGACTTTCACCACGGATTCCACGCTTCCCCGAGGTACCGCTGCTTCGTTATCTGGTTATTCCCGTTTCCGGAGTGCTTGTTTATATGTGACCGGTTTTACCTGTTGCTGGGTTAACAGTTATTTCTGAAGAATCAGTTTGCAGGTTTGTTGGTTACAGGGAGGCCGATAATCTGTATCCCTTCGTCCTGGAACAGCTTCGCACCAATTTTATATATATTCTGCTGAGCATTGACATCTCGGTCATGCCAGGTTCCACACTTCGGGCATTTCCATTTTCTGACGCCCAAATCCTTAACATCTGTATTTTTATATCCGCAGCAGCCGCATGTCTGTGATGATGGATACCATCGGCTGATTTTTCTGAAATATTTACCAGCACGCTCCATTTTATACTGTACCATTGTTAAGAACTGGGACCAGCCAACAGATGCGATTGACTTTGATAAATGGTGGTTCTTCATCATATTCTTGACTGCAAGGTCTTCGCATATGAACGCAACGCAGTTATCTGTAATTGCTCTTGAAAGCTTGTGGTGGAAGTCCCTTCTCTGGTCCGCAATCTTACGCTGCTCTTTGGCGACCTTAGCCCTGACTTTTTCCCAGTTCTTTGAACCGGTATGTGTTTTGTAATCATACTGTTTTCTTGAAAGGCTCTACTGGAATCTCCGCAGTCTTTTTGCATGGATTTTAATCCACCTCGGGTTTGGTGTGGGGATTGATTCTTCCAGATTTCCAAAAACGCCAAATTCTTTCAGGCCAAGGTCAACAGAGATTATCTCCCTTGCATTTATAACAGTTGGAAATACAGGCTTATCAATCACGCTCTCCATTCTGAGGGCGATGCGGTATGAGCCATCTGGCTCCTTGTTTACAGTTGCCGCCTTGATTGACACTCCATGCGGTTGGATATCGTTTAATTTTTTTCCCTTTGGAAGGATAAACCTCACATTTCCGATTTTTGGAAGCTTAACATACGGGGTGCCTCCAATCATCTTCAGCTCAATGTTGTTGTTTGTGAAATTTGTTGTAAAGCTGCTTCCGTTTGGTTTTGTTCTGGAAGCATATTTCGGAAATCCAGACAACCCCTTAAAAAATCTGTTGTATGCGTCATCTACATTCCGGCAGGCATTTTCGTAAACAAACTTGTCTGTATCCTTAAGATATTCCTTTTCTTTTTTTAATGCCGGAAGGTATTCTTTTTTATACTGTGAGACCGTTAAAGCCTTTTTGGTCTCCTTATAGTATTCCTCACGTTTAGAAAGGTAGTCATTATGTACTACACGGGCATTCCCAATCTGCTGGTTAATCGCAGTCTGTTTGTCTCCTGGAATCAGCTCTAAAAGGACGCCATAATTATGTATGCATTTTCCGTAAG
>OLQQ01000026.1_pt1 | contig 111025 bp, 107 predicted proteins | sample 1672041 | NCBI WGS metagenome assembly OLQQ01 (sample SAMEA3136639, study PRJEB25190) | human gut metagenome
GAGGTCGCAGATATGGCTTACTCCGTTATCACTGCACCTGATTACCTGACCGGACAGATAATCACTTTTGATGGTGGCTGGATTTAAAATTGTAATTTTAAGTTTTCTATTTTTTTCGTATTTTTTCAGATATTTGTTGCTTTTTATGATTATTGTGTTACAATTTGTTTATGAATAAAATTAATGTCTTTTTACAAGAAAAGCAACTATCAACCATTAGTACAACTGTGCCTAACAGGCTTGATTATCTGATGAGGCTCAACAACTTGACCAACATTGCTCTTTCTGAAATCATGTGCTGTGCAGAATCAACTATTTCAGGCTACAGGACAGGCCGTAGAGTGCCTGACATTTTTGTCATTTGCCATCTAAGTACAATTTTTGGTGTCACACCCAATTATTTTCTTGGATTCACAGACGAAATTTGTCCAACTCACAACTGATTATGTGATATATACAAGGCCTTCCGGTATCACTTCACAACCATCACCGGCTGCTGATGCAAATGTCACATAAAATATATTGAGAAATGAAAGGGGGAAATGTTACAGTCTAAGCCAAAACCGTAACGAAAAACAGCCCGGTGCACATATCACAATGTGTGCCGGGCTGTTTTTACTATATATATGATATGAGGGTCAAAAACTATTTTGCCCCTCATTTATGATTAATCGGTGTAGTACGGGTCACTAATGTATACATCGAATTGCATGCAGGCAACAGATTTTATTGTTACTCTGCCACAAGTATTATCGTGGTTCTCGCAGGAACTCTTATGGTGTTGACACCCAAAAGCTCTGTCTTTTCCGTGAAGTCCTCTCCGTCAAAATACTCTGCATTGGTGTTGGTGTCCACATGCCAGTGTTTTCCGTTCGGAAGCACCGGAAGCTGCATCACAATCGGCTCCCAATATGCGTTCATGCAATAGAATACAATATCATCCTCCGTGTCCTCCTCATTTCTTCCGGCATACATGATGCCGATAAGCTTTGTCTTGTAATCCGTTGAGGCATTGAACGGTGTACCGTTGTGCACACTGATTTCCGGAAACTGGCAGGATGAAGGCTTTGTCATCTTTCTGAGTATAGGATGCTCTTTCCTGAACTGAATCATATGACGCACGAAATCATGGATTTCCTTGAATTCCTCAAGCCTGCTCCAGTCGAGCCATGAAATGATATTGTCCTGACAATACGCATTGTTGTTTCCAAACTGGGTGTTGCAGAACTCATCGCCCGCAAAAAACATCGCCGGGCCACGGCTGCACAAAAGTGCTGCAAATGCATTCTTTATAAGGCGCCTTCTAAGTCCGTTTACATTCGGGTCGTCTGTCTCGCCCTCTGCGCCACAGTTCCAACTATGTCCGTTGTTGTCTCCGTCTGTGTTATTCCAGCCGTTTTTCTCATTGTGCTTTTCATTGTATGAGTAAAGATCATACAGTGTAAAGCCATCATGACAAGTCAGGAAATTGACTGATGCCTTGTGTCCTCTGCTCTCCGGGCTGTAAAGGTCGCGTGAGCCGGTGATACGTGTGATGGCATTTCCCGCCATACCGTCATCGCCCTTTAAAAAGCTTCTCATGTCATCCCTGTATCTGCCGTTCCACTCAGCCCATCTGTTCCATGACGGGAAGCTTCCCACCTGATACAGTCCGCCTGCATCCCAGGCCTCTGCGATGAGCTTCATCTTGCCAAGTACCGGGTCGAATGCCAGCGACTCAAGAATCGGCGGATTGGCCATAGGTGCACCGTTTTGGTCTCTTCCGAGAATGGAAGCCAGGTCAAATCTGAAGCCATCCACTCTGTACTCAATGGCCCAGTGTCTCAGACAGTCTATAATAAAGTTGCGCACAACAGGATGATTACAGTTCATAACGTTTCCACAGCCACTGAAATTGTAGTAGTGTGCATCCGGTGTAAGCATATAGTACACGTTATTGTCTATTCCCTTGAAGGAGAAGCACGGTCCCATCTCATTTCCCTCAGCGGTATGGTTGAACACCACATCAAGAATGACCTCTATGCCATTTTCCTTTAAAGCCTTTATCAGCGATTTCAGCTCGTCTCCCTCGTGGTTGTGCTCCTCGTTGAAGGCATAGCTGGTATTCGGTGCAAAAAATGATACTGTGTTGTAGCCCCAGTAATTGTAAAGCTGCACACCATCGACCACTCTCGAGCTCTCCATCTCATCAAACTCAAAAATCGGCATGAGCTCCACTGCATTTATTCCAAGGTCCTTAAGATACGGAATCTTATCCTTCAATCCGGCAAATGTGCCCGGTGCGCTGACTCCAGAGGACTTATCCTTTGTATAGCCCCTCACATGTATCTCATAAATCACAAGGTCCTCAAACGGCTGCTCAAGCTGCTTTATGTTGCCCCAGTCAAAGCTGCTTTTTACAACTCTGGCTCTGTACTCAAAATCCTTGCCTCCCTCAGGCTTTTCTCCCCATTTTCGCTGTCCAGTGACCGCTCTGGAATATGGGTCTAAAAGGACATTTTCCTCGTTAAACAGAAGTCCCTTTGCCGGCTCATAAGGCCCATCAAAAGAAAATGCATACTCAAATTCATCCGGCTTTATATCATAAACAAGCATGGAGTAGGTATCTCCTATCCTATATGAATCAGGAAACGGAATCCTCGCATACGGCTTTGGTGCCTGTGGCTTGAACAATAAAAGAGTACACCTCGTTGCCCCATGGGAATTGATGGTAAAGCTCACTCCGTTCGATGCCACGCACGCTCCGTACATTCTGAAAAAGCCCGGACGTATCTTAAATCCCTCTACCACATCAAGTGGCAGCAGGCCTGTATTTACTACATCCTCATGCTTTTCTTCTTTACTGCGCTCTCTCCACATATACATATTGCTCTTTGCTCCCTTACTATATTTGTATGATGGTACATGCCATTTGTTGCATGACTGCTTTTTATCTTAATTCGTTAAAAAATCGTAACTGTTCAATACCTTCACAGTTACAAAATCTGCTATTAATTTACATGCAGATTTCCAAGCTCATCAATCTCTATATTACTACAATTTTGTGAATATGTGTTCATTAAATTGCATATCTCCTGAGCTTTTTCGCCCGAAGCCACTGTCGGCCTGAAATCATTGTATGAGCTTACGCTGCTTAAGGTGCATGGAATAATCCGCGCATCTATGCCCGGCTGCAATTCACCATTTATCAGAGTAAATGCCTGCTGATAAATCGCCGTGTTCTTGTCTGCCGGATTTTTATTGCCTCCGAAGCAGAAATTTCCAAGACTGTAGCATATCATTTTGCCGTTATAGACCTCCATCCCCTGCAGCACATGAGGGTGGTTTCCGACTACCAGGTCTGCTCCCCAGTCGATGATACGATGTGCTGCCGCCTGCTGATAGTCATTAGGGTAATGGTCACCCTCTATGCCCCAGTGACAGCATGCAATAACTATCGCCGCTCCCTGTTCACGAAGCTGCGCTATACCGTTTTGGATATATGCCTCGCGGTCGCCGTTTTGTGACAAAAGGCTGACCGACACTATTCCAATCCTAGTCCCATCAGCAGTCTCATAAATACCGGTATGATCATTGAAGCCATACACTATCCCGGCATTGTCGAGCACATTTCTCGTATCGTCAAGTCCCTGCTGTCCATAGTCGTATGTGTGATTGTTTCCAAGACTGCAGGCCTCGATGGAGCTGCCCGTCATAATTCCGATGTAGCTAGGCTTTCCCTTAAGGTTCCAGCGCTTTTCTACGCGCTCCGTCGCATCCGATAGCACACACTCCAGGTTGATGAGTGTCATATCGTCAGCCTCAAAAATATCTCTCACACCGCCAAAAAAGTAGTCCTGTCCCTTTGAGTCATAATAAGAATTAAAGCTGCCGTCATAGCTTTGCTCCTGATTGTTACCGAGTGTACAATCTCCTGTAGCCGTAATCACTATGGTTGACATCTGTGGCTGCTGTGTATCCGCTTCTGTTGCCTCAGCTTTGGCTGCATCAGACTGTGTATTCGCTGTGCCTTCTGCCGTACTGTCAACTGCGTTATCCTCTGCTTTTCCGGCATCCGATGTGTCTCTAACTACATCAACGCCATTCCGGTTAGAGGCTTCCTTTATATTATCTCCAATATATTCTTTTCCTATGAGTGCTCCTGCCATAATGATGCATAAAACCAAAAGCACAGATAATAGAATTTTTAATCCTTTGTTTTCCATAATTTTTCCTCATATTCCTCACACCCTTAGAATATCAACCGTGTGCGCACTTGCTCCCATCAGGTCTGCTCTCTCACATGTTGAAAGATGATACTGTACAAACATATCAAACTCCTCCTCGTCAAGAGCATTCAAAAATGGTCTGATATAATTTGCTGCGCCATCGGCTGCTATTATCTTTTCGCGTGTAAGGGCTGCCTGTGCATTTAATGCCTCTATATCTTCTAATCGGACAAAACTGTACAAATCATTAGCTTTTTCTGTACAATGGAAGCTCTCATCGAGCATTCCGCCCTCTATGCCCTCTTTTATATGCTTCTCCTTTATAGCATAGGTTATCACGCTGTACTCATTCATAATGTATGCTACAAGTATGTAACCACCCGGTTTTGTCACTCTTTTTGCCTCATTCAATGCGGCAAGCTTTTCCTCCGCCGACTTCAGATGATACATAGGTCCGAATACGAGTGTGAGGTCAAATTCATCGTTTCCAAACTTTTTAAGCTTTGTGGCATTGCCCTGGTATGCCTTTACTTTATCGCTCTTTTGCTTCAGTCTGCCGAGGTTATGCTTAACTAACTCGAGTGCTGTCACATCATAGCCTTCCTCGGCAAGAGGCACTGAATATCTGCCCGTTCCCGCACCGACATCCAGTATTTTAATCTGTGAGCGAAGATCAAGCTGCTTCTCATTCATCAAGCTGCCAAGACAATCGTGTATATACTTCATGGAGGTGATAAACTCTACCCTGCCGTGACGGCTGTTCAGGCGCTTTTCCTCGTTGAATTTGTTATAGTATTCTTCTAATTCTGTCACGTATATTCCTCCCTGTATTATTCCTCGATATGCTCACGTCCCTGCGCAATGATTGTGCGCACATGTCCGTCGGCAAGTGAATAAAACACTGATTTGCCCTCACGTCTGCTGTTTACGAGCTTGTTTGCCTTTAATATCCTAAGCTGGTGTGATATGGCGGACTGTGTCATGTTTAGCACCTTTGCAAGGTCGCAGACGCATACCTCCGCTTCAAACAACACAAAGAGGATTCTGATCCGGGTGGAATCGCCAAACACTTTAAAAAGCTCTGCAAGGTCGTAGAGCTCGGTTTCCTCCGGCATTGTATCATTTACTATTTTCAGAAGGTCTTCGTGGATTTCGTTGCAGTCGCAGCATTCTATCTGTTCATTTATTTTTTCGCTCATGGTGTGGTGTCCTTCCTGCGTTATTCTTGCGCTATATTGCGTTATTTTTACTTTATTGGCTATGGGGCTGGTGCTCCACATAAATTGCATGTGCCTTCGCAGTTACACAATAACTTTTTTATACGCGAAAGACAGAGTGCACTTCTTGGGTGCATTCTGTCTGGTATTTTTTATATAGTAGTTTTATGGCATTTTGATATCTGCTCTTTGATATCTGTTCTTTGAGCTCTACCTTTTTAGAGCTTGTGTACGAATAATGCGCGGATTGCATTTAGCACTGCTATCACCATTACTCCTACGTCTGCAAATATTGCGAGCCACATATTGGCTATTCCGACTGCTCCGAGCACGAGGCAGATCAGCTTGATGCCTATTGCGAAGTATGTGTTTTCATATACTATTCGCAGACATTTGCGCGATATTTTTATTGCTTTTGCTATCTTTAGCGGGTCATCATCCATTAGGACGATATCTGCGGCTTCGATTGCTGCATCTGAGCCCATGGCGCCCATTGCAATTCCGATATCTGCTCTTGAGAGCACCGGTGCATCGTTGATTCCGTCTCCGACGAAGGCGAGCTTTTCTTTACTGCCCTTTCTTGCGAGCAGTTCCTCCACCTTTGCTACTTTATCGCCCGGTAAAAGCTCACTGTATACTTCATCGATTCCAAGCTCTGCCGCTACTGAGTCGGCTACTGTCCTTGAATCGCCTGTAAGCATTATTGTACCTTTTATTCCGGCTTTTTTCAATGCTTTTATTGCTGCCGCTGAGGTTGGCTTTATCTTATCTGAGATAAGGATATAGCCCTCATAGCTGCCGTCTATCGCGATATGGACTATGGTGCCGACCTTGTCAGTTTCACTGTAGCTTAAGCCCAGCTTTTTCATAAGCTTGTAGTTTCCTGCCGCTACAGATACGCCATCTACCTTTGCGGTGATTCCGTGGCCGCTGATCTCCTCAACGTCTGTCACACGGGTTCTGTCGATTTCCTTTCCATATGCCTTCTGTAAGCTCCTGCTGATTGGGTGCGATGAGCTGCTCTCTGCGAGTGCTGCGTACTCGAGCACCTTTTCTCTATCGAGCGTATTGTCGTAGACTCCTGCCACCTCGAAAACGCCCTCTGTCATGGTGCCGGTCTTGTCAAATACAACGTATCTGGTCTGTGATAAGGTCTCAAGATAGTTTGAGCCCTTTACAAGAACACCCTCGCGGCTGGCGCCTCCGATTCCTGCAAAAAAGCTGAGCGGAATACTGATGACCAGCGCGCACGGACAACTTATTACAAGGAAGGTAAGTGCCCTGTATATCCAGCTGCCCCACTGTGGTTCAGCTGACATGAAAAGTATTCTGAAAAGCGGTGGCAGTATCGCAAGTGCAAGTGCACTGTAGCAGACTGCCGGAGTGTAATACTTGGCAAATTTTGATATGAAGTTTTCTGATTTTGATTTCTTTGAGCTTGAATTTTCAACGAGGTCAAGTATCTTTGAAACCGTTGATTCGCCAAACTCTTTGGTGGTTTTAATCTTTAAAACACCGGACATATTGATGCATCCGCTGATTATCTCATCACCGCATTTTGCATCCCTTGGCGCGCTCTCACCTGTAAGCGCGCTGGTGTTTAATGTAGATGAGCCCTCAACTATCACACCGTCGATAGGAACCTTTTCACCAGGCTGTACCACGATTACTGAGCCGATAGCAACCTCATCAGGGTCAACCTGGGTGAGCTTTCCGTCCACCTCAATATTAGCATAGTCGGGTCTGATGTCCATGAGCTCGCTGATATTCTTACGGCTCTTTCCGACTGCATAGCTCTGAAACAGCTCTCCTATCTGGTAGAAGAGCATAACTGCTATAGCCTCTGTATAGTCACCATTCTCATAAAGTGCAACCGCTATCGCACCTACAGTGGCAACCGCCATCAGGAAGTTTTCATCAAATACCTGCTTGTTTTTGATTCCCTTAAATGCCTTTTTCAGGATATCGTATCCTATAACCAGATAAGGCACCATGTAAAGCAGGAACCTGATAATTCCCTTAACCGGTATGAAATGTAATATAATCATGAGTACCGCTGCGATTATGATACGCGCAAGTACTTTTTTCTGCTTTTTATTCATACGCCATAGCTCCATTCATTATAATCTCTTGATAATCACCCTTACTATAGCGCAGGCATTGAAATAATATCGTTTGTCATTCCTGCGCCCGGCAATTTATAAGAAAATCTCGCAGTCATCCTCTACCTTTTTACAGTTCTTAAGAACCTCCTGCATAACCGCCTTTGCATCCTGTCCCTCTTCAAACTCAACGCTCATCTTGAGTGTCATGAAATTGACTGTAGCATCCTTTACACCTGCTGTATTCTTTGCGGCATCCTCCATCTTGTTGGCGCAGTTAGCGCAGTCTACATCGATTTTGTAAGTCTTCTTCATAGTGGTGTTCTCCTTATTTTCATGAATTATTTGTTTTACTGTACGTTTTTCATTGAACATATGAATGATTGTTCATATGTTGATTTTATTATAGCACCTTTTGTACTGTTGTCAATACACAATGTGCATCTAAACACAAAATTTATTCACATACTCTAATCACATAATTAATCTCATAGCTTATGATTCAGGCTTCATCTGTGATATTTTCTTTCCAGCTGCTTCCCTCTTCTATCCCATTTGCCGTAAGCCATTCATCCTCAACCTCTACATGACGCTGTCTGCCGTTTTCGTCCTCGAGATAAACCATGCATTTTGCTTTTGCGCCGTCTGCTCTTTCCTCACAGCCAAAATCAGCCTCATATATGTGTGTTACCGTATACATCTGCACTCTACCTTCTTTCATATGATTTTGCATGCCATAAATATATAGAAACTTCCCACATGTACAGGTGGATGTGTCCACTCTAAAATATCATGTGGGAAGCTTTTTTCAACTATATTTATGATTATAATGCTGCTTTAATCGCTGCAAGCAGCTCATCATATGTCTCATATGCAGGAAGCTCAGGGTAGTCCTTCTTTATAGCATCTGTGCTTCTGAAAAGGAAACCTGCCTTGCTGGCCTGTATCATGCCTAAATCGTTGTGGCTGTCACCGCTTGCGATGGTATCATATCCGATAGACTGCAGTGCCTTTACAGTTGTAAGCTTTGACTGCTCACATCTCATTCTAAAGCCTGTAATCTCGCCATCTTCAGCAACCTCAAGCTCGTTACAAAAGATTGTTGGCCAGCCGAGCTTCTTCATGAGCGGGCCAGCAAACTGTGAAAATGTATCACTGATGATGATTACCTGTGTGATTGAACGAAGCTCATCCAAAAACTCCTTTGCGCCAGGCATTGGATCTATCTTTGCGATTGTCTCCTGAATTTCTTTTAATCCGAGTCCGTGCTCCTTTAAAATATTTATTCTATAGTTCATGAGCTTATCATAATCAGGCTCATCTCTTGTTGTCTTCTCAAGCTCAGGAATGCCTGTCTCCTTTGCAAATGCAATCCAGATTTCAGGTACCAATACTCCCTCAAGGTCTAAGCATACAATATTCATTTTGATTCCTCCGTGTGTTTTATTCTGTGGATTCCGATGAAACTCAATATAATTGTCATGTAACTATTTAAGCAGCCTTGAATAGTTACATGATATTTAGTTCACCGATTTAATCCAGTAAAGTATATCATACAAGCCGACGGTCTACAATAGAATTATACGTGATTTTCAAAGGATTTTTCAGTAAATCATTATTACCGTCCATTACGCTCGCTGGCTTTTGCACACGCACCGGCTTCCGCCGAGAATACTCCCTCATCATCTATGATGTTTCCACTCTCAACATGATTTTTCAGTATATTGTTAAACGCATAATCCCAGATTTTCTCTGAGCCAAGTGCTGTGCGCTTATTTCTGCCGAGTATCTGCGACAGCTTTACACTGTGCTCACGCCATGAAAGCCCGCCCGACGCATCGTTTAGGAGCATTGGCTGTATATTGTCCATGGTGCGGGCAAATCTGGCTTCCGGTGTCTGCTGCTCCTCAAATTCCTCCCACAGCTTTAAAAGCGGCTCGCCCTGTTCCTTTGGCAAGAGTCCGTATATACGCTCCGCCGCCTTCTGCTCACGCTCATGCTGTGTGGCCTTGCCTGCCTCATCATAGGCATATGTGTCTCCTGCGTCAATCTCTACTATGTCGTGTATCAAAAGCATTCCTACTGTCTTTAGCACGTCTATCTTCTCATTTGCATACTCGCTCAAGAGCATGGTCATGATAGCCATATGCCAGGCATGCTCCGCATCATTTTCCTTGCGGCTTGCATCAGCTAAATAAGTCTGGCGGAATATTTCCTTTTCCTTGTCGATTTCTCTGATGAAATCAAGCTGTTTTTCTAATCTTTTGTCTTTCTCATTTTCCTGCATTATTGTATCTCCACGTTAATTCTCATCATATTTGCAAATCTGCATCTTTTTACTTTATTATGAATTAACCAATAATTTTGTCAAGCGGTCAATACAAATTACAGTGCATCCTTCATTGCTTTAACATACTCACCGACATACTTTGGTGAAGCCTCACCATACTCATCGATTATCTTTATGATGGCAGAGCCCACAATGGCACCATCCGAGATATCTGCCATCTTCTTTGCCTGCTTGGGTGTTGAAATGCCAAAACCGATAGCACACGGCACATCTGTGTTTTCTCTGATTACCTTGACTATTGAAGCCAGATCTGTCTTAATCTCGCTTCTTGTACCGGTGACTCCGAGGCTTGAAATCACATAGATGAAGCCGGTTGCCTCCTTTGCTATCATCGCAATGCGATCCTTTGATGTAGGTGCGATAAATGAAATAAGGTCCACATCATATTTCTTGCAGAGTGGTAAAAACTCTTCCTTTTCCTCATATGGGATATCCGGCAGAATGAGTCCGTCAATACCGATTTCCTTACATGTACTGATAAACTTTTCTGCACCGTATGAGTAAACCACATTTGCATATGTCATGAAAACCATAGGAATTGTGACATCTTTTCTCAAATCTCTCACAAGGTCAAAAACCTTGTCTGTTGTAACTCCGGCTGCAAGTGCCTTTATGTTGGCACCCTGGATTACAGGTCCCTCTGCTGTAGGATCAGAGAATGGAATTCCAAGCTCTATAAGGTCTGCTCCGTTTGCAACTGCTTCTCTTACGATTTTTGCGGTTGTCTCTAAATTTGGATCACCACAGGTGATAAATGGTATAAATGCCTTGCCGTTTTCAAACGCACTTCTTATCTTACTCATAAATATTCTCCCCTCTGTATCTTGCTATTGCCGCGCAGTCCTTGTCGCCTCTGCCTGAAACAGTAACAACGATTATCTTGTCCTTGTCCATTGTAGGCGCCAGCTTCATGGCATATGCCACTGCATGTGAGGACTCGATTGCAGGGATAATTCCCTCTGTCTTTGCGAGGTATTCAAAAGCATTTACCGCTTCATCATCTGTTACCGGTACATATTTTGCTCTTCCGATATCGTGCAGATATGCGTGCTCCGGTCCGACTCCCGGATAGTCAAGTCCTGCAGAAATTGAATAAACCGGAGCAATCTGTCCGTATTTATCCTGACAGAAATATGACTTCATGCCGTGGAAAATACCAAGACGGCCTGTATTTACTGTAGCTGCAGTCTCAAAGGTATCTATTCCTCTTCCTGCTGCCTCGCAGCCGATGAGCTCTACACCCTCATCCTCTATGAAGTTGTAAAAGCTTCCGATGGCATTTGAGCCGCCGCCCACACATGCGATGACCGCATCAGGCAGTCTGTGCTCCTTTTCAAGCATCTGCTCCTTGATTTCCTTTGAGATGACCGCCTGGAAATCTCTTACGATGGTAGGGAACGGATGTGGTCCCATAACTGAGCCCAGGCAGTAATGTGTGTCCGAAATTCTCTTGGTCCACTCTCTCATTGCCTCCGATACGGCATCCTTTAATGTGGCTGTGCCCGATGTAACCGGGATAACCTCTGCTCCGAGCAGACGCATGCGGTATACATTGAGCGCCTGACGCTTCGTGTCCTCCTCGCCCATGAATACAACACATTCCATACCCATAAGGGCTGCGGCCGTTGCTGTTGCCACACCGTGCTGACCGGCTCCGGTCTCAGCTATCAGGCGGGTTTTGCCCATTTTCTTTGCAAGAAGTGCCTGACCTAATACGTTGTTGATCTTGTGGGCTCCCGTATGGTTTAAATCCTCTCTCTTAAGGTATATTTTTGCTCCGCCGAGATCCTTTGTCATCTTTTCTGCGTAGTACAGTCTCGATGGTCTTCCTGCATAATCGTTGAGAAGCTCTGTGAGCTCTCTGTTAAATTCAGGATCGTTTTTATAATAATTGTATGCTTCTTCTAATTCTTTAACGGCATTCATGAGGGTTTCAGGAATGTACTGGCCTCCGTGAATACCAAATCTTCCGTTTGGATTTGTCATGATGTTTTCCCTTCTGATGTATATTTGTAAATATTTTGTTTTCTGTACTGAATAGTTACAGATATTCTTAAAACCATGAAGATACTTATATATCTCTATTAGCTTAATCGCAATTCATCAAGCTTAGCCTTTTTGTCATCCGCTCTCATCAGCGTCTCTCCGATAAGCACTGCGTCAGCTCCGATTTCACGTATCACCCTGATATCGTCTGTGCTCTTTACACCGCTTTCCGATACAAATATGATGTCATCGGGAATCAGGTCGCGCAGCTTTTTGCTGTTAGCTGTATCAACTGTAAAATCCTTCAGATTGCGGTTGTTGACACCTATTATTCTGGCACCGGCTCTTACCGCCATCCCTGCCTCTTTTTCATCGTGTATCTCCACAAGAGCGCTTATGCCAAGGCTGTCGCAGATTTTTATGTATTCACCAAGCTGCACCTCTGACAGTATGGAGCAGATTAAAAGCACCGCAGCGGCACCGAGTGTCTTTGCCTGATATATCTGATATTCATCGACCGTAAAATCTTTTCGGATGCACGGAATCGAAACCGTTTTTGCAATCTCCTTAAGATACTCATCCGAGCCTAAAAACCACTTTGGCTCTGTCAGTACCGAGATGCAATCCGCACCTGCCGCCTCGTATTCCCTTGCGATTTCAAGATATCTGAAATCCGGCTCTATAAGCCCCTTTGACGGCGAAGCCTTCTTGCACTCGCATATGAAGCTCAAGCCATCCTTTTTGAGTGCTTTTTCAAATGCAAAATCACAAAGCTTTTCGTTTTTCGTCTGAATCGCGATATTTTTCATTTCCTCAAGACTTATTTTTTTCTTGTCCTCTGCCACGCGAAGCCTTGAATATTCTGCAAGCTGGTCTAAAATATTCATCGCTTTTCCTTTCCTGTTTTGTGTGCCTAGCTGTTGCTTACCTCGATGAGCTTATCGAGTGTTTCAAGTGCTTTTCCTGAATCAATGATTTTTGCTGCAAGCTCGATACCCTCTTTCATGCTGTCGGCCTTTCCTCCTATATAAAGTGATGCGCCTGCGTTCATGAGTACTGCATTTCTCTTATGGCCCTTCTGTCCGCCTAAGATATCACGTACGATTTTTGCATTTTCCTCAGGTGTACCGCCTTTTAAATCCTCCTTTGTACAGCGCTCAAAGCCGAAATCCTCCGGTGAGATTACTGTGGTTCTGAACCATCCGTCCTTTATCTCGCATATCTTGGTCGGTGCGCTCATGGAAATCTCATCGAGCTTATCCATGCCATAGACTACCATTCCGCGCTTTACTCCGAGGCTTACAAGCACCTGTGCAAGTGGCTCTACAAGATACTCATCATACACTCCCAGAAGCTGCATGGCCGGTGAACCCGGATTTGTGAGCGGTCCTAAAATATTGAATACGGTTCTAAAACCAAGCTCTTTTCTGATAGGTCCGACATATTTCATTGATGTGTGATATTTCTGTGCAAAGAAGAAGCACATGCCGGCTTTATTTAAAAGCTCCACACATTTCTCAGGGCTCTGGTCTATGTTGACACCGAGCGCCTCAAGACAGTCTGCTGTGCCGCATAATGAAGAGGCTGCCCTGTTTCCGTGCTTTGCCACCTTCATGCCACCTGCTGCCGCAACAAGTGCAGAGGTTGTTGAAATGTTGAAGCTCTGTGCATTGTCTCCGCCTGTTCCTACGATTTCGAACACATCCATACCTGTTTTCACCTGTACCGCATGCTCTCTCATGGCTGCTGCACAGCCTGCGATTTCGTCTGTTGTCTCAGCCTTTGCGCTCTTTGTTGAAAGAGCTGCAAGAAAAGCTGCATTCTGGGTTGATGTTGTCTCACCGCCCATGATCTCATTCATCACTGCATATGCCTCGTCATATGTGAGGTCTTCTTTGTTTACGATTTTTACTATGGCTTCTTTTATCATGATTATGTCCTCCTGTATTCCGGTAATATTTCGTTTATGATTTTGTTCTGCTATTTGTTTTCAATTCAACAACTAATATATAAATTTATTAAACGCTGCAATTTTCAATTAAGCTTTGATAAAATTACTAAGCATCTGCTTTCCGTCCGGTGTCATGATTGACTCCGGATGAAACTGCACTCCGTATATCGGGTATTCCTTGTGCTCTACAGCCATAATCTCACCATCATCTGTAGTGGCTGTAATCTTTAGGCAATCAGGCATCGTATCCGCATCTGCCGCAAGCGAATGGTATCTGGCAACCTTTGCATGCTCCGGGCAACCCTTGAATAAAAGGCTTTTTGTGTCAAACGATACATCCGACTGCTTTCCGTGCATAAGCTGCTTTGCATATGTGACTGTTGCACCGTATGCTGCGCATATCGCCTGATGACCGAGGCACACGCCAAGGATTGGAATTTCCTTTCCAAGCTCCTTTGCCACATCTATTATCACTCCCGCATCCTCAGGTCTTCCCGGTCCCGGGGATAAAATGATGCGGTCAGGCTTTAAAGCCTTAATCTCTTCAACTGTCATCTCATCATTTCTGATTACTCTGATATCAGGCTCTATCTCGCCGATTAGCTGATACAGATTGTAAGAAAAGCTGTCGTAGTTATCAATCAGTAAAATCATTCTTCCACCTCCTGTGAGACTTCCAGTGCCTTAAGAGAAGCCTTTGCCTTGTTTATGCACTCCTGAAATTCCTTCTCAGGGTCTGAATCCGCAACGATTCCCGCTCCGCTTCTCACGAAAACCTTGCCGTTTTTCTTGTAGGCAATACGGATTGCGATACATGTATCCATGTTTCCGGTAAAATCTATATATCCGATCGCACCTCCGTAAATGCCTCGCTTGTTGTCCTCCAGCTCTCCGATGAGCTGGCACGCTCTGATCTTTGGTGCTCCTGAAAGTGTTCCTGCCGGAAGCACGGCCTCTATAGCATCTAGTGCGTCATATTCATCCCTGATCTCGCCTCTTACTGTCGAACCGATATGCATTACATGTGAATATCTCTCGATGGAATGAAGCTTTTCAACTTTTACAGTTCCGAATTTACTTACTTTTCCAAGGTCATTTCTTCCGAGATCGACAAGCATATTGTGCTCTGCGAGCTCCTTTTCGTCTGCAAGAAGTCCTGCCTCAAGTTCTTTATCCTCTTCCTCTGTCGCGCCTCTTGGCCTCGTGCCTGCCAGTGGGAATGTGTGTAGCACTCCGTTTTCAAGCTTTACAAGAGTCTCTGGTGATGCTCCCGCAACCTCCACATCGGTTCCCGAAAAATAAAACATGTACGGCGAAGGATTTATCGTACGAAGCACGCGGTAGGTATCAAAAAGGCTTCCCTCAAACGGTGCACTCAATCTGTTTGATAAAACTATCTGGAAAATATCTCCCTCTTTGATGTGATGCTTTGCCTTCTCGACCATCTCACAATACTGCTCCTTGTCAAAAAGCGGTGTGACCTCGCCCAGCAGCCTGCCACCCATATTCTGCTTTTTCTCTCCGTGCATCAGAAGCTCCATAAGCTGCTTTAGCTCAACAATCGCTTTGTTGTAGCCTGTTTCCGGAGCATCAAGCGGCATATTTGCGATTAGTATTATCTTCTGACACAGATTGTCAAAGGCGATGACCTTGTCAAAAAGCATCAGATCAACATCCTTGAAATCCTCTGTATCCTTTGCTTTTCCTCTGATGCTTTTCTCCTTGTAGCCCAGATAATCATACGAAAAATAACCTACAAGACCACCTGTAAAAGATGGCAGATAATCAAATTTCGGACTCTTGTACTCTGAAAGAATCTGTCTGATGTACTCTGAAGGATTATCCGTCTCCACTGAAAGCTTTCCAAGCTTCATATGACCATCTATGCAGTTAATCTCAAGCTTTGGATCATATCCCAAAAATGTATATCTTCCCCAAGCCTCATTGGCCTGTGCTGATTCAAGCAGATAACAATGTGTTGAAACATTCTGCAGAATCCTCATAGCCTCTATAGGTGTGATAAAGTCTGATAATATCTCACAGCTTACAGGGAGAATGTCATACTTCCCGGTTTTTGCTATTTCTTTAACTTCGGTCAGTGTAGGTGAAATTTTCATATGCTTGCCTCCAAATTTTGTGTGGTAGTGAATAAATGTCCAGTGTTTAACTGTGAACAAAACGTACAACATACAGCTTTGATTTTCTGCTGTGAACAAACGTACAACATACAGCTCGAATTCGCCTCTTCGAGGCTTCTCCGCAGCTTACGCTGCTACAATTCTCGCTTTATGTTGTGCAGTCCAATGTTCGTTCGCAAGCTTGCATGCGAGCATGCAGACTTGCAAACTCCATTGTACCTCTTTGTTCACTAAAAAACGCCCTTGACAGAATATTACTTCTGTCAAGGACGAATAATCTTAACTATCCGCGGTGCCACCTTGAATTCACGATAAAGCTCGTGCGCTTGGCAGGATACCAACATATCCCGGGCAAATGACGTATGCCCACACGTCGCAGAATACTCTGGATGAATGATAAATCCATTTGACTGCGCCCTCAGCGGTCCATTTGACAACTTGTTTCACACCTGATTCTCAGCACCACAGGCTCTCTGTAAAGGCATCATTGCCGTTATCTCCGCTTCAACGGTTTACAATTTATTTAATTGTGCAAACTTTTTATACTGTTTGAATTTCTTTAACGATTTAATACTTTATCTCGCTAAATTTGTTTAAAGTTTATCACTCCTTTTTGTGTTTGTCAACATATTTTCTATTGCCACAAGCAAAAATTATACCTGTCATGCAGGCTTTCTTCTGTTTCTATCTCTACCCTTTCCCATTCTCTGAGACCTGTGTCTGATAATCTCTCATCAATCCGCAGATCCGCCAGAAGCTTGATCACAAGTGCCAGTCCCCAATAGGTAGCGTTCCTGCTTTTCTTTACTTCTGCTTCCGTTCTATGTGCGATCTTCAGCCAGCATTCACAGGAATCCGGTTTGTATTGGTAAGATATAGACTCTTCATTCCTAGAAAGCAATATATAATCCCAAAAAGAACTGTTTCCTTAGCGTTTGCTAAAGAATTTCTTTCAAATATTTACCACAGCTAACTTGAAAAAGTAAATTCCAGTGCAGAAGTAAATTCCACACTCATTTAAAAGTTCTTGATTTTCTAAGAGTTTTATAAGCTCAAAACGCTTATTTCTGTTATAATAGGAGTAACTTCTTGGAAAAAAGCTGATTTGATGGTATGACAAACGGACCACTGGAAGGTAGTGTGCGAGACTAAATTCCACCGGTCATGTGGTGGTGGAATTTAAAATTTCATTTTTGGAATATTTACCACAAAATGGCAATTTTCCCTTTATTTTTTAGAATTTTATGTTAAAATAAGAACCGACAAACAGGAGGTAATAACATGGCAAAAATTTACAAAAAGCCAGTTGTTTCTATAGACACAGGACTTTCGGAAGGTGTTTATACTGCAAGTGGTGCTTCTGCAGGAACTCTGAGCGTAACATATAATGGTGTATGGGATCGTTGGCCTACAGGCGGTAAGGGACTTGTCTTAGCGAGCTGGTCTGGTTTATCAGGAATAATTACATTAAATGTAACATTTAACGATACAATTGATCATGCTGAAACTGAACCCACATCTATCAGTTGTTCCTTGTCTGGTAAAACAGCAACCTTTACATTTAATGCTAATACAACGGGTACACTTACGATTGGAATTCATCTGAATCACGGAACAAGCATTGATGCTTTAAAGATGACAGGATATACATACTCTGTAAAATAGTCTACAAAGAAGGTAATTTTATTCAACCAGAATGTAACTTACGTATCTGGTGGTGCCGGATTAATCTCTGGTGATGGAACAACTACTTTTTCTTCTCATCCATATCCCATTTCCTAAAAATCCCTCACCATCTGATCAATCTCATCCTGTCCAAGCACCTTGCACCGTTTCTGCCGGATTGCATACACACGGTCACAGATATTTAATACCGTTGGTCGATGTGTCGTCACAATACAGGTTCGTGGATAAGTATCCATCATGATATTCTTCAACACCTTACGCTCGGTCGCCACATCCAGCGCCGAAGTTGCTTCATCCAACAGCAGGATCGGGGACTTCCGAAGCAGTGCCCTGGCAATGGACAGACGCTGTGCCTGTCCTTCCGAGAAGCCGCCTCCGCGTTCTTTTACAATACTGTTGATTCCATCCGGAAGCTTCTCTACAAATTCCCATGCACAGGCAAGTTTCAATGCCTCTATGATCTCGCCATCGGTCGCTTCCGGTTTTACATTCCGCAGATTCTCTGCGATCGTACCAGAGAACATCGTATTGCCCTGTGGCACATATGAGAACAGGCGTCTGGTCGACGGCGACATCTCCACTTTCTGATTCCGGTTCTCTCCCGCACAGATCCAGGCTTCTCCTTCCTGCGGACGAAGCAGTGACAGGATCAGCCGCAGCATCGTCGTCTTTCCTTCTCCCGACGGTCCTACTAATGCCACGATCTCATGCGGATAGGCTTCTACCGTTGCATGTTCGAATACATTCGTTCCGTTATGATAGGTATACTCCAGATTCTCCATCTTAAGTCCCACACCCTCTGCACGGTGCTCTTTTTCGAATCCCCGCACTTCTTTGTCCTGGCTGTAGTCTTCCTGCGGCATCTCAACAATATCCATCAGACGCCCCGCAGATATGGTCAGTGATATGGCCGTAGGGATCAGCCCTGTCAGAGAGTTTACAGATGCCGTCAACGTTCCGGATAAGGACAGGAACATCGTCATCGTACCGTAACTGATCGCTCCGCTCCAGACTCTGTAGATTCCCCAGCCGTAGCAGCTGTACGATACCGCAAATCCAACGATCGACATCAGCACAGAAGTCAGGATCGACATTTTCTGGAATTCCAGTCTCATGTTGATATAGTCTTTCTGCAGATTCTTCAGCCGGTCGATATAGAAATGTATCATGTCAAATGCCTTGATCGTCTGTATATTCGAGAATGCTTCCTGGTTGAAACCATAAAGCTTTGCATTCATTGCCGCGCTCCGCTCATTGTTGTTGCGCATCCGTCGTAATAACGGTCTCGACATCAATGCACTGAACGGAATTCCAAGCAGCGCGAAGATTGCAAATGTGGGATCATAATAGACCACAACCCACAACGCACTCACGAACTTTGCCGTATAGATGATCAGGTTCGGGATCCAGTTCAGGATACCGCTCGAGATATTCGATGCATCCGAACTCCACCTGGTGACCAGATCACCCGTGTGGTATGCCGTAAGTGATTCCCAGTCTGTGACCAGCATCTTGGCAAATATGTCGTTTTTTATCTCTGCATCGACTTTCAGATTGATAAATGTCGAAGCATAACCGGATGCCTGTCCTACCAGAATATTGGCCACCGAGAAACCGATCATCGCCGCAAATGTACTCAGAAGCTTTCCTGTCTGGTGTCCGGTAATGATATCAACAAGATCTTTTGAGATCATACTGGAAACCAGTGATACTCCTGTTCCTGCAAGTCCGAGTACCGTATACAGAACCATCGCTTTCCAGTACCTTCTGGCGTATTGATAGATCCAGCGGGTCTGTATCCACATCTTCTGAAGCGTTCCATCTTTCAGATGTTTTTTGATAAGCTGTACTTTATCCTTCATCTTAACCTTCCGTCTCCTTATATTGCCCTCCCTGTATCGTACCGGCCGTGCCATTTTCTTTTCCAAGACGGTCTATCTCTTTCTTCACCGTCTCTACCGCACTGAACTCTTTCGTACAGAACAGATGCAGGACAGGGATCTCTTTCGCCAGCTCTTTCGAGAATTCCAGATTCTTCTCCAGCAGTTCTTCTTTCCATACCGGGGAGATCATCCGCTGCATCACCCTCATGATCTTCTCATACGTACTAAGCGGTTCTACATGATCCTTCGTATCGCGTCCTAACAACACGATACCTCCAAGTTCATGATCCTCTGTGGTATAGATCTCAGATGTCCCGCACCACGGGATTCCACGTACGATCATTTTCCCGTCTTTTCTTCCGATCAGGTTCAGATCTCCATTCAGATATGGGACACCTAACTGCTCATGCCACATCGCCGTATGCGTAGATTTTCCCATTCCGGAATGCCCGGAGAACAGCCATGCCTTTCCTTCATATAGAATCGATGCCGAATGCACTGCATAATAGCCCTTCTTTTGCGCCAGATAAAGATAGAACATGCGGACTGCGTGAAACAGCTGATCCACCTCTTCATCTCCAAAAGGCCGTCTGCAGTAGATTCTCACATAACTCCCGTCTTCTGTCATGTAGGCTTCATATATGCTGCTCATCGATGGAAATGTCAGGATATATCCCTCTTCCCACTCACTGACGATCAGTTCTTTATTCCGGAGCAGAACCTTCCCATTCTGTCTGCTTTCCGGAGGATATTCTGTAAATTCGATGATCTGATCCCAGTTATCGGCTCTATCCTCTTCTCTAATACCATCTGTGCCAGTCTCTTCACCTCCATCTTTTTTCGGAAATTTGGTCATGAAATCATGAAACTTCTCCGGTATCATCTCTTCCGCTCCCAAAAAGCCAACCTCGATTCCGGCAATCTGCATCCCGGCACAACATCTCTCTCCTACAGCCGACAGATGCTCTGTGAAATTTCTCCTCAAGATTCCAAGATTCTGCAGCTGGCTTACGAATTCCAGGATGTCTTTCTTCAACTGCTCTTTTTCTTCACTCTCTGTAATGCCATAGTACTCTGCAACAAGACAGATCAGTTCTTCGTCCGGTCTCGGTGTTTCCAGTGCATTCCACAGAAATACACCGGTCTCATTCATTGTAATTCCTCTCTTCTGGTCCGCTACCTTCTGACCAAATGGAAGCAGATGATAAACTCCCTCTATATTTTTTAACTGATATCCCTCTTGTCTTTTTATCATGCTTTAATTCCTTTCTGAAGATTTCCGGAATTATGGTATTTCCTTATTACAGATGCTATAATATAATGTATCCTGAATTAAATTAATCATTGAACAGCGCAGCACTTCCTGCCGCGCGGATTGGAAGTATATATGAATCATACAAATTCACAACAGTCACATATAACAGACAGAAGTTCTTATCCTGTAGATATCGAGAAACTTCTGCGTGATGGTCATCCCATCCGTCTGAAGCCGCAGGGTTACAGTATGTATCCTCTGTTCATTTCTGGCCGTGATGAAGCTGTCATCGCCCCCTGCAGTACCGATTCTCTGCACCGCGGCGATGTCGTCCTTTACCGGAGAGACCAGAGTATACTGGTTCTGCACCGCATCTGGAAGATCAAAAAAGACGGATTCTATATGGTCGGTGATAATCAGACTGTGATCGAGGGTCCTCTCCGTCCGGACCAGATCCGCGGCCGGCTCATCGCCTGCTGCCGTAACGGACGGGAATTCAGCACGAGGAATCCTTTCTACCGGATGCTCGCAGGCTTCTGGTTAGCTTTTCGCCCCTTCCGTCCACTTGTTCACAAAGCCGCCGGCTTTTTCCGCCATATCAGGAGATGACACATATGAAAAAACACCCGTCACACACGTCTGATCCATCTGCTGCAATTGATCTTGCTGTTACTCTGTATCATTCTCCTTACACTATGTGTAAGGAAGATACGATTCTTAGATTATACACCCAAAGACAGCAGTGAATCAACCGATGCACTTGCGAATCCGCAGATCACTTTCCGCCGTTATTGTTCCGTCAAAATCCTGAAATGCTTTCCAGTAAGAATCCGTATAGGAAGCAAATTTTCACTTAACTTCTCCCATCTGTCATCCTTGTCCTCCGTATATGCCACTTTTGACATATCTGCCAGAATACTGGTGTATCCCAGTGCCGACTCCACACTTTTCACACGGAAATCATCACGGTATGTGTGTTTAAATCCACTGATCACCGACTTCTGTTTTGTCACATTCCTGTTCTGATATCCGATCATATCACTGTCATTATTTCCGTCTTCAACCACGGTTCTGACACTGTCTAACACCGGCTCGTCCAACGCTTTCGTAAATTCTGTATCGCTCATATTTCCTTTGTACAGGGATGCAAACTGATACCCCGGAACCTCTTTCTGGATATACGCATCGTCTGCTTTTAATTTCTGTTTTATCGAAGTATCGGACACCCGGTAACCAGATATTCCGGCTTCTCCATTTTCCTCATTGATCAGTCTCAGATAGTATTCCAGATCACCGGTGGATAATTCTCACTCTTCATCTTTGAATCTTTCGGGATTCCACGCATATAAGCCCTCGTTCCTGTCTCCAGTTTGTACCACGGAATTCCCCATACCATCATGATGATCTGCATCTCATCTTCTGAATAAATGGCATTTGCCATCAGCGGATAATCCGGATTCATATTTTTATTGATGAACACTCTGTCTTCTTTTAATTCATCGTACATCTCTGTCATCGCGCTGTAATGAATGGAATTGCCCATCTTCTTCGTCCTCATGCCTGATAAAATGCAGCTGATCCCGCATGTACCCTACTACCATCCACAGGATAAATATCTGTGCCATCCACACATACGTATTATAATTCAGAAGTACTTTAAATCCGCTCTGCTGATACATCTGTGAGATAACACGGTTGGAAGAGATATTATAAACCATATGCTCCAGTTCATCCGCTTCCAGTATCCGGTAAATATATTCCACTACATCATCCAGATAGATCATTGAAAACTGTTTTCTCTTATTGGCAGAGATCTTTTGATTTTTCGGTATATTCCGGATCCGGATGCTAAAAAAAGCCGAAGAAATATTAGAAGCCAATGGTTTTGTCCTGGATCCTGAGCTCTGTGATCACCATGTAACTTATCTATATACGTTTCCGAAAACCAGACGCACCTACATTCTGGAACTTCATTTCCGGATTGTCGGAGTATATCAATATGATAAGGCGAATCAAATGATAGATTCTGTATTCTCAGCGGATAGAATTACCCCTGAATATCAGACTGTCGGAGACACCACTTACCGGGTACTTCCGCCTACAGAATATACCTTCTATATGCTTCACCATATGTTAAAGCATTACCTTTTCAGTGGATTTGGAATTCAGCTTCTGTGTGATTTTACATTATTTCTTATTTCCAGAAAAAATGATATTGATTTTGATCAATTACATAATTGGTGCAAAGAATCAAAAATCACGCATTTTTATGAAATTATTATAGAATGTCTTCATTCTTACCTTGGGCTTCCGGATTCTATTGAACCTGATATCCACTATCAGGCTGATGTTTGCGAGACCTTCATCTTGAGAATTTTAGAAGAACGTGATATGGGCACATTAACTGACACAACACTTGTCGGAAGTGGCTCTTATGCAAAAGTAAATCTATGGACTTATTTCAAAGAGGGACATGTGCAGATGAAAGTGCGCTTTCCAAAACTTCACAAATGTATCTTATTGTGGCCTGTACTCTGGATTGCTACATTCGTATGCTTTTTGTGGAATACATACTTCTACCGCCGTACAACATTAAAAAATACGCTGGCTGATTTTCGGGAAACAAATTCTAATTCACAATTGATCAGGTTCTATGGAGAGCCTGTGAGGTAATTCCAATAATCGTTTCCATAGCACTCCATGATTTCAGGGTTGTTTTCTCATCAATACCAAGAAATGAGCTGACCAGCCAGAATCCCGCATCATTCACATGACTTAGGGCAGTAGCTCCTCCGCCTGCGATTACTAAAAGAATCATAACGAGCATTCAATTAACTTCAAGATACTCTGCGCCCTTTTCCTAAATACCTCATTTGCCTCTTCTGCGGCTATCCCCGCAATTCGCCTGACCTCATCCTTATACGGCATACAGAACTTAACCGCATCCGTCAAAAGTCGGTCTGACTCCAATGTGCTGTCCAATGCATGATCGAAATCATATAACGGAGCCATACTCACATACTCTCCTGTATCCGTATTTCTAAGCCAGCCAAAATTACCGGCATGCCTGTCGCCATTTCCGATTACCGCGTCTATGATAAGCATCTGTGCTCCAGCTTTTCCAAACAGATCAATAATCGTCTGCTCGTCAAATTCATCGGGATCAAGTCTTCCGAACTGATCAGCCTGCTCAAGCATCAGCATTGGCAAAGTGATATTATAAAATATATTCCATCTGGCGTTCCTTTGTCTTAAGCCCCATCTTCTCATAAAATTTCTCTGCAGATGTGTTTCCACTCCATACATTGAGGGTGACCTCGTAGCAGCCGAGACGCTTTGCCTCACTCTTTACATGTTCAAAAAGCTGCTCTCCGATATGCTGTCCTCTGGTCTTTGCATCTACACACAAATCATCTATGAAAAGTGATGTAAACGGCACCATGTTGTTGGAAAACGGCTGCTGTCTTATCTGACAGAATGCGTATCCTATGCAAATATCATCATCTCCTGCCGCAACATATATCGGCTTTGTATCGTCCTTTATCATATCTGCAAGCTCTTCATTTGTATATTTTGTCGTTCCCGGGATAAAAATATCCGGTCTGATATCGGCATGGATCTGAAGCACCTGCTCTAACAATTCTATAAGTCTTGGTATATCTTTTTCCTGTGCTCTTCTAATATTCATTTTTGAGAATCATCCTTCCTGTTGTGGTTTATATGTTGATCTACAATAAATCAATTCAATGTTATATCTGATTACATTTCAGAATAAATCCAGCATATTATCGAGATAAATATACTCTCTGACATGTATCTGATACTGTGGCTTCGTCATATAGTAAAGCAGAAATTCAAGTATCATGGCACTTCCAAGCCCTCTGCCCTCTATTTTAAAATTGCTAAATCCCATTGACAGATAAGTGTTCTTTATATCGTCTACTCCTATAAATCCCGGATTTTCCATTGCCTTCGAAAATAGATATCCCTGCCCCGAATCAGGTGCCACGCAGTAATGCTCCGGACAATCCTCTCCCATATTTTTGCGACTAACCGTCTCGTAGCATTTCTTCCTGTCTGTGCAGCCAAACCAGCAGCACTCATTGCATAAAAATTCCACTTTATCCTTTTGATGCTGTGATAATGCTTTCAGTTTATCAAATGATTTGTTCAGCCTGAAATCCGGTACCACATAGTGGAACTCCTCTCTGTTTAGCTCATTTTCAAATTCGAGGAAATCCGTCAGAACCTTTGTGGTTGAGGATACAAAATAAAAATCAGGATAGTTTTCTTTTATGTAATCAAGCAAAATATCTGAATAGATGATTATGCCGTTTTTACATTCTTTTACTTTTATGCGCTTGTTTATCCCGCTTATATCCTTATCGTTTCCAAAGCCACTGCTTCGCTCATTATCTCTGCCTATATCAAATATCCTGCACAGCTCGTTACATTTTTTGTCAGGAAGATGCTCCTTAGTAAGCAATGAATTGCTAAAGGTAAGTCTCGCAGATATCCCATATTCCCGCATCAGCTTAAGCACTTCTTTCGGATCGTGCTCACCAAAACCGACGCGGCCTCCGCCCCATACGCAATCTGCCGGTGCTCCGTATATTGAGCCTATTTCGCACCAGTCATAGAAATATTCACGGTGCTTGCGGTACAGTGGGAGAAATTCTTTGTATAATTCATAAAACTCAAACAATCCCGGTAGATGATAATACGCTTTCATTTCGACTCCTTATTTTAATCCGTACCAGACTCTCAACAGACTCTAGTATACTTCTCCCAAATGTAAGTGTAAATGGATTTTGCATATCGGTCTCCCATTTTTACTGTTGTTTACTGTTTTGAATCTGTTTTACTGTCTTTTACTGTTGTTTACTGTTGTTTACTGTTTTAATTTTATTTTACTGTTGTTTACTGTTTATGTCAAAATTGCAGTTAATGATAATTCGTATCATATAAACCATTTATGCTAATTTTCTTTTTTGTAGTAACCAGTTTGTAGTAACCGGTTGCCGTTATACAATAAACCCCGGAGCGTATTGTATGCTTTGATAGCATATCAATATCACGCTCCGGGGTTTCTATTTACGCCTGATTGTAACTATTCAGAACGCCTGATTTAGTTTAAGAAATTCTGTATGATAACTTCCTCTGCCTCTTCCTCTGTAAGTCCGAGTGTACGGAGCTTGAGAAGCTGCTCGTCGTTTATCCTGCCGATTGCTGCCTCATGTATGATAGCCGCATCGATATTTTTTGCCCTGATTTCAGGGATTGAACCGACCTCTGCATGATCCATGATGATAGAATCACACTGGATATGAGCCTGGCATTTGCTGTTGCCGATGGCATTTGGATGGAAGGTCTGGACCGAGTTTCCTTTTCCTACTGATCTGGAAACAATCTGTGCAGAGCTGTCCTCGCCGTTTAACTGTACCTCGATATTTGACTCTGCCTTCTGCTCTCCATCTGTCATGAGACGCTCTGTGACATAGAGCTTTGCGTCCTTTCCAAGCTCCACATTGGTCTCACGGACTGTAGAATCAACACCCTTTATCTGTGCTGTATCAAGAGTGAAAACAGAATTCTCACCCACAAATATATTTGTTACAGGGTTGAGTACTCTCGCACCTGTTCCGTTTCCCTCGCCGTAGTGCTTTTCCTCATATCTGACATTCGCATTTTTGCCTACATGGAAGGTATGAATGCCGTCGTGTCTGCTCTCGTTGCAGCCGCTGTTGTGGATTCCGCAACCTGCCACAATCCTTACATCTGCACCATCCTCTACATAGAAATCATTGTATACAAGGTCTGTCATACCTGATTTACTGAGTACTACAGGGATATAGACAGCCTCTCCATCAGTCTTTCCATCAATATAAATATCAATGCCGGGCTTGTCCGTCTTTTTCTTTATCTTGATATGCTCGCTGTCTCCGTGGCAGATTGATGTGCCGTTTTCACGCAGATTAAAGGCACCTGTCTGACTGAATTTATTATCATTTATGACGTCCAATACGCCCTCTGTTACGTTGTCAAGCTTTACCATATTATGCTCTTCCCTCCAGTCTCTCTACGCATTTGTGACATTTCTGTACACCATTGAGATAAGGCAGCACCTCGTCATTTGTGCCGATTTTCTTGATTTCTCCGCCATCAATTATCATGATGCGGTCTGCCATATTTATTATTTTCTCCTGATGTGAAATCACTATGAGGCTCTGCTTTTTCTCAGTATGGATTTCCTCGAATTTCTGTATGAGCATTGAAAAGCTCCACAGATCGATTCCAGCCTCCGGCTCGTCAAATATACAAAGCGAATGCTCCTTGGCAAGCACTGATGCAATCTCAATTCTCTTCATCTCTCCACCTGAGAGTGTGCCGTCAATCTGGCGGTAAATGTAATCCTTTGCACAGAGTCCTACCGCGGTGAGAAGGTCGCAGCACTCCTTGTCTGAAAGCTCATCCTTTGCGGCGAGCTTGAGCAGCTTCATGACGGTCATTCCCTTAAATCTCGGTGGCTGCTGGAATGCAAAGCCTATTCCCGCATTTGCCCTGTGATTGATGTCGAGCTCTGTGATATCCTGTCCGTCAAGTATAATCTTTCCGCTGTCCGGTGTCTGAATACCTATCAGGGTCTTTGCCAGAGTGGATTTTCCACCTCCGTTTGGTCCGGTGATGACAAGCATTTCTCCGTCCTCTACCTGAAATGATATATTGTTCAGAAGGCATTTCTTTCCGCCCTCATCATCTACGTTTAAAGTTAAATTTTCTGCTTTAAGCACGATTTTCACCTCATTTTTATTTATGATACAGCATAAAATCATTTTCCTGCTGTTCTTATTACTTTTTCCGTTTACCGTTCACATTCACACATTAGTATGCCCGGCAATGATTACAGTATAACATAATAGTAAACGTTTACAAGGTATAAACTCTCTGGTACTCGCTAAAATACATATTGTGGCTTTTTATAAAAAGTTTGCTTATCTACTAATTTCCCTTATCATTGAATACTCATTGCACAAGGTTCCGTCATTTTGTCTGATAGAATTAAATTTGATGCCAGTTATCCTGAAGCCCATCTTCTCATAAAGTGCTCTCGCCCTGCTATTGCCCTCAATAAAATCCAATTCCATCTGCAATATATTCGGATTGCTTTCTGCTATTTTTATCATTTCCCGGAACATTCTCGTTCCGATCCCCTGATTCCAGAATTCGCTCAGCAAACCGATTGCCACATTTGCCCTGTGTCCGGTTTTCGCGCGTTTATTCCACCAGACCATGCAATTTCCGGCAATTTTTCCATCTGCTTCACAAATCAGCAGCGTATGTGTATCCGACAAATTGCAGCTATTTATGAAATCAATCTCCTGCTCGATGGTCCGGGTCTCACATTCTTCCGGTGTCCTCAGTAAGAAATCCGTTTCACCGGTTGACTTTTTCATGTACTCTATAAGAGCTTTGGCATCCTTTTCATTTGCACTTCGCAAAATGGCAGTTCTGCCGTCTTTTAATTTAAATTCGATATCTTTTATTATCATATTTTTATAGTACCAACTTCCTATTGATTTATCTTTGGAAAAATCTTCCGAGAGAACTAATTTAAATGTAAAAAATGTAAAACCGGGCACGATATCCTGCCCGGTTTACACTATCCATAATAACTGTTAAGCATCACACCTTGCATATTCACAAAAAGATCATTGCAGATGTCTTCTCGCTTCTTAGAAAGCTTCATAAAACGCTTTGTCTTAGAAAACTCCGTCTATAAAGCCCTTCATATCGTCCTTAGACACAAGACCAATCTGCTGACCGGCAACCTGACCGCCCTTGATTGCAATAACTGCCGGAATATTCATTATACGATACTCTCTTGCCAGATCAGGATTCTCGTCCACATCAATATTGTAAAACTCCACATCTGTGATTTCATCAGAAAGCTGCTCCATTACAGGCGCAAGCATCTTGCATGGACCACACCACTCTGCCGAAAAATCAACAATGATAGCCTTATTATTTTTAACCTGTTCAAATTCACTGCTATTAATCTTCTTTACCATAGTTGTTCTCCTTCCATCTGTCGAACGAATTATTTTCGTTGCACCTATACAGCAATAAAAAATAACTGCTATACTATAGTACACCGAATAAGAAATAACAATGCATCAGAAACTTATTATTCGATGTACTAGCACTACTATAATACATAAATCAGATTATGTCACATAAAAATATTATAAACCGCAAAATTTATCATTTACCACGATTAAAGCTTTTTGTTCTCTGCCATGTAGGCCTCTATATCCTCTGTGGTTCTGATGATATTCTCCGACAGACACACTGCACCGTCCTCGGTGATAAGCACATCATCCTCAATCCTGATACCGATTTCCCATTCATCTATATACAGTCCCGGCTCGTCACTGATGATTGCCCCCGGACGAAGCCTGCTGTTTGAGTCAACTGTCACGTCATGCACATCAATTCCCAGATGGTGTGACACGCCATGCATGTAATACTTAGAAATCTCTACCGAATTCTTTATCAGTCCAAGCTTCATAAGCCCGTCTGCGAGCACATCCTTACATACTTCATTTAATTCCTTTGTAGTCATTCCAGGCTTTGCAACCTCGACAATCTTTCGGTTTGCGGCGAGCACGATATCATAAACCTGTTTCTGGCGCTCGGTAAACCTGCCATTTACCGGATATGTTCTCGTAATATCCGAATTGTAGCCATCGATTCTGGCTCCAAGGTCAAGAAGCACCAGTGTTCCATCCTCCATCGTCTCACGATTTGTGTCATAGTGAAGCATCGTTCCATTCATTCCGCTTCCGGCAATTGTAGGAAAAGCTGTCCACTCTGCCCCACCGCGTCTTATGATATATTCAAAGTCTGCCTGTGCCTGATATTCTTTCATGCCCGGCTTTAAATTGGCCATTACATTGCAAAGTCCGTCCTTTGTGATAGCGATTGCCTTTTTGGTCAGCTCAATCTCATCCTCATCCTTCTGCATACGCTCCTCTGCCACAAGTGGGAAAAGATTCTTCACAGCAACTCCCGGATAATCTGTCTTAAATTCATTGGCTTTTACCACATTGTAATCCGGCAAATCCACTTTCTGGTGACGATACGTGTCGAAATATGCTGTGTATACATCCTCGCGCGTCATTATCCTGTCCAGCGTGCTCTCAAGCTCATAAATATATTCTACTTCATCAATTCCTGATATTTTCTCGGCTTCCTCCATAGTCACCTTTCTGCCGTACCAGCGCTCCATCGTAGGGTCTGCCTCCTCTATGAAGAGCATCGTCTTAGCAGGCTCTACACATTTATCCAGGACAAGGACCATGTTGTCACGTCTAAGTCCGGTCAGATAGAAGAAATTGCGGTTAGCCTGTGCTGTGAATAAATCATACTCATCTGCACTCACATGGTGCTCGATGCCTGAGTACAATATTGCTATAGAATTGTCCTCCATCTTGTCTAAAATTCTTTGTCTTCTGCTTTCAAAATCCATTTTGCTGCCTCTTATTCATTATTTGTAATGTCTGTCTTCAAAAATCGCTGACGTTCATACGCCCTTACGTTATCACAATATGTGTATTTTTACAAGCCATTTGAACCCGCTAATACAGGAATCAAAGGTTATCTATATTTACATATTTTCTTTTCCCATTTGCATACTCTACATAAGCCTGTTTCTTTTCATTATCATAACCGGCTATAGGTTTTTTACATATTTTCGCTTTATTTATTGCTGCCTTAACAGCTTCAACTGCTCTTTTGTCCATTTCATTATCCGATTCTGTCAATGTACTCTTCTCTTCTTCTCTGGATACAACTTTTATAATTCTACCACTTTTGGTGCTTACAGTTGTCATATAATCACTCCCTCTGTTTTGATTAATATTAAAATATATTATCTCTTATACTTGTTTTCTTTTTATTATAATATTTATTTTATCATAGTTCACACAAAAAAACACCCCAGAACCGAAGTTCTGAGGTGTAATATACTCTTGATATTCTCTTTTCCGAAAAATTATCTCTTTGAAAACTGAGGAGCTCTACGAGCTGCTTTGAGACCGTACTTCTTACGCTCTTTCATACGTGGATCACGTGTTAAGAATCCAGCAGACTTAAGAACCGGTCTGTACTCTGAATCTACCTGAAGGAGTGCACGAGCGATTCCGTGACGGATTGCTCCGGCCTGTCCTGTGTATCCACCACCACGAACGTTAACTAAAACGTCGAACTTGTCAACTGTCTCAGTTGCAACTAATGGCTGGCGAACAACTACCTTTAATGTCTCAAGACCAAGGTACTCATCGATATCTCTTTTATTGATTGTAATCTTTCCTGTTCCAGGTACTAAATATACTCTAGCAACAGATGATTTTCTTCTTCCTGTTCCGTAATACTTTGTAGTAGCCAATTTACTTTACCTCCTATTAAAACTCTAATGTCTCAGGCTTCTGAGCTGCATGTTTGTGATCTGGTCCAGCGTATACGAATAACTTTGTATACATCTGACGTCCAAGAGGTCCCTTTGGAAGCATTCCCTTTACAGCGTACTCGATAACGCGCTCTGGGTGCTTGTTCATCATCTCTCTTAATGTTGTCTCTTTCATACCACCGATATAATCTGAGTGATGATAGTAAATCTTCTGGTCTAATTTCTTACCAGTAACCTTAACCTTGTCAGCATTGACAACGATTACATAATCACCTGTGTCAATGTGTGGTGTAAAGATTGCTTTATTCTTTCCTCTTAATACTTTAGCAACTTCTGATGCTAAACGTCCTAATGTCTTACCTTCAGCGTCTACTACGTACCATTTTCTGTCGATTGTAGCAGGACTAGCCATAAATGTTTTCATCGGTTTTCCTCCTTAAATGATTCGATTACTTTTAATGCCGATGCCTCTTGAAATCGCGTATGTCCGGACGCCACTTCCTTTTTGACATCTTATAGTCCTCTGTTCCATCTCAGATGACTATCATTATCTATACTAAATGGTTGCCGGGGCTTTGGCTTCCATTTATCTACTTTTACAGACCTAGATATTATACTTGCGTAACCGACTGTTGTCAAGTGTTTTTCACCCTTATTTTCGGCTTTTTCTTGAAACTTTTTCTTTATGTTTATACTTTTTCTTTAAAACTGCATATATACAAAATCAGCCGGATTCACTCCCGGTCCATAGTAACCGAATATTATTACTATAAAGATGCCAAGATATATTATCGCCCAGCGAAGCGGCAGCTTTCTTGAAAGTATGAAATCGCGCATGTCGAGCTTTTTATTTTCCTCAACGAAGCTGATAAAGAACCACAGCAGCGTACATATTATAAGTAAAAGTATATCGTACTCGTCCAGTCCGCATGCTCCTAGATTCAAAATGATGTTGTTTATTCCAAGCTCGCTGATATGGAAATCCGTGACTGATTTAAAAAGCATATGAAATGCTGTCGACGCATTTGCAGCTATGTCAAAATAGTAGCCTACCAGTATGAGCATAAAGGTCCAAAGCACTGATACAATCGTTGCAAATATGCCCTTTTCCCTGAGACCGGTCAGCTTAAAAAAGCCGCCTGCCACCTTTTTGTTTACCGGAGCAAAAAGCTCTGCAAGCATGATGACAATGCCGTTCCAGAGTCCGAAATACAGGTATTTCATATTGGCACCGTGCCATACTCCGATGACGATAAATGTGATGACACTCGCGATGCATCCCGGCAGCACCTTGCTGATATGCGCCCCAAATCTCGGCTTTAGCCATTTGCCAAAGTTCAGGAAACGCTTTGAGATTGAAAGCGGATAGAAGATATAGTTTCTGCACCAGTCTCCCAAAGTCATATGCCAGCGGTGCCAGTACTCAGTGAGCGAGCGCGAAAAATACGGATGATTGAAGTTTGTTGACATCGTTATGCCAAACATCTCCGCAATACCACGCACTATATCGATTCCTCCCGAGAAATCCGCATATAGCTGCAGCGCATACACTACTGCCGCAAAAAATACATAGGTGCCCGAAAAATCCATCGGCTTATCCATCACAAAATTGATGATATTTACCGCGCGGTCTGCTATCACAAGCTTTTTCATGACTCCCCAGAGCACCAGAAGCGCACCCTTTTGCAGATTTTCAAGCCTGATGGAATGTCCCTCGTAAAGCTGTCCCGCAAGCTTATCATATATCGCAATCGGTCCCTGTATGATCTGTGGGAAAAATGACACGAACAGTGCTACCTTAAGGAAATCCTTTTCAGGCTCGACAATTTCCCTGTATACATCCATCACATAGCCCATGGACTGGAAGGTGTAGAAGGATATGCCAAGTGGAAGCAAAAGTCCAAGCTCGCCCGCATATGGTATATATTTAAGGAATGCCAGAATGCCGAAATTGCAAAGCAGCGCAAAAAGCATGACTGCCACTCTCTTTTTTCTGCCCTTTTCCTTGTATTCCTTTCTGGTCTGCCTGTCCCAGTCCTCCTTGTGGCTTTTTACGATGGCATTCTGCTTCTTTAACAGCTTGTCAATCCATATTGTTGAGCCATAGGTGGTGCATATTGTGAAAATGATAAAAAGTACATACCACTTACATATAATCACATAGTATGCCATGCTTCCCGCCAGAAGCACATACCAGCGGTATTTCTTCGGAAAGCAATAATATAATACAAGCAATGCTATTACAAATATCGCATATTTTAATGAAATGAGTTCCATTTTATTTACTCCAAATCTATTTTCTAATGTAATACTGCCGCCATACTTTAATTAACAGGCAGTATTTATTTTAAATTCCATACACTATCATGCTATTTTTTAACCGAGGTATTTAACTCCTTGATAGGCTTTGCATCGTTGTTCGTATCTGCTACCTTATTTGTCGCAAGGCTTGACGAAAAATTATAAGGCAGATAAACGGACATCTCAAAATAATGATTGCCAAGACTCAGATCCGTATCCTTTGCGCAGGCACTTATCACCTTGTCAGCGCGCCTTGCGCACTCGCCCCATGCACTCTGAAGCTCCGGTGAGTGGTCTGCATTAAGCCTGTAATTATCAGACAGATATTTTCCCATATATGCAGTGAATTTGCGGCTTCCATTTATATTCAGGTGCTCCGAATTGTAGAAATCATCCCTCTCATTGATTCCGATAAGTTCCTTATCGCCTTCAAAGCTCGCAAAATCATAGCCATAAGACTCCACCAGCTCCTTCACGTCGCAAAGCACCTGCGGATTCTTTACCTCCTTCTCATGAGGGAACCTCGCAAAAAGCACCTTTTCCACACCCTGTGCTTTACAATACTCAAGCAGATCAGTCATATACGCTCTGCTCTTGTCGGTAAAGTAGAGCTTTTTCTGCTTGCCTGATGGACAATCGGAATATTTTGCAATAGATGAAAATCCCTTCATGCATGACGTTTTTACAAAATACATTCCAACTCTTGTGGCAAAGGTGTGTGCACACTTGCCTATATCCTTCCAGTTGCTATGATGCAGCTTTAAAAGATTTGTAAAGTTGTCCTGCTCATTCTTTGGCACAATCTCTTGTATTGTATCAAACCTGTTTTCCTCATTATGGATATTGTCTATCCAGCTATGCAGCTTTACCGTCCTGTCGTAATAGCTGTCATTTTGTAAAAAGCCATTCACTTCAAAAACCACAACCTTCGGATGCTGTCTGGTGAGAGCTTCTCTGAGCATTGATTTGTACAGACTGCCGGGCGCTCCTGATACCCCAAGCGAGTATGATGTGTATCCATAATTCTTCCAGGCCTCGGTTGCACTGTAATCAGCGTATACCTCGCTGGCTCCTATCATCATCACATCAATTGTGTTCTTCGGCTCCTTGTAAAAGCCCTCTATAGTCGCAATATTGACAGCATCCGTCATCTTAAAAAATGTCGAGACAAACGAAAACAGCACGACAAATACCAGGGCAAACGCTCCTATACGGATTACTTTACGGTGTCTGCCTTTTCCTTCGTCTGTGCTGTTTATGGCTTTGTCTTTTTTAATTTTCTCTTTTACTTTTGTAAATCTCATAACCGTCTTCATCTCCAAGCTTCTTTTTAACCGTACCATGTATTAACATTAACGACATTATAGCCTATTATTGAAGCTAAAAACGGATATTCCAAAAATCTTAATACAATATTAAAAATCTAAAGCTGTTACTCGTACTTGAGTCCTATCATTGTAAGCCCATGTGCCGGGGCTGTAGGACCTGCTGCTGCCCTGTCTGTTGCGGCTATTATGCCCTTTATCGCATCTGCCGGCATATCGCTTCCACCTATCTTCACAAGTGTTCCTGCGATTATGCGCACCATATTGTACAAAAAGCCGTTTCCTGTCACACGTATTGTGATTATGTCACCGGCCTTTGACACCGTACAGTCATATATCGTGCGGACTGTGGTCTGTGCCTGCGAGTTTGCCGAGCAGAAGCTTGCAAAATCATGCTCTCCTATGAGATATTTTGCAGCCTCACTCATCTTTTCTGTGTCAAGCGGATAATGATAGAAATATGTGTCAAGCCTGCGTGTCGGATTCCTGAACCTCGCATTTAATATACGGTATTCATAGGTTTTACGGCTCTTTGAGAAGCGTGGATGAAAATCATCGCTTACCTCACAGGAATCGACCACCACTATATCCTCCGGCAGCTTCTGATTCAGTGCATACGATATCTTTTCCGCCGGCATGCGGGTATTGGTATCAAACATACACACATTTCCAAGTGAATGCACTCCCGCATCGGTGCGGCTTGCTCCTGTCACCTTTATATCCTCCTTTAACAGGCGGCTCAGGTGCTCGTTTAATACCTGCTCAATTGTTATGCCGTTTGGCTGTATCTGCCAGCCGCAGTAATTTGTGCCATCGTAGGCTACAATCATTTTTACACGCATATATCTCTCCTGTTTTGCCTGCACTATCTATTTCACTATCTGAAAATAAGATTGCCCAGATTCACCGGCAGAAGGATTCTAAGCACTATCACAACCGCTAAAAACGCAAATATGAAAAGATATGCTATTTTATCATCCTTTTCATATACGAGCGGCTTCATCTTTGTCCTGCCCTCTCCACCATTGTAGCATCTGGCCTCCATGGCCATTGCGAGGTCATCTGCACGCCTGAATGCCGATACGAAAAGCGGCACTAAAAGAGGCACCATGCTCTTTGCTCTTTTTATGATATTTCCATGCTCAAAATCAGCTCCTCTTGCCATCTGTGCTTTCATTATTTTGTCCGTCTCCTCAATAAGGATTGGAATAAAACGAAGCGCTATCGACATCATCATGGCTATCGCATGCACCGGAACATGTATTTTGTTTAAAAAGCCCAGTGATTTCTCAAGACCGTCCGTGAGCTGGTTTGGTGTGGTGGTGAGTGTCATGAGCGAGGTTCCTATAATGAGCAGCACAAGTCGTATCATCATGGTTGCTGCATTTATCAGTCCGGTGTCAGAAATGTGCAGTATCCCGTACTCCCAGATTGTGTACTCTCCCTGTGTGAAAAACACGCTGAAGCATGCTGTAAAAAGCAGCAGTATTATAATGGATTTGAGTCCCTTTACCATGAACTTAAAGGGCACCTTCGAAATTTTTATAACTGCGGCAAGCGCGGCAACTATAAACAGCACACCGGCTATTCCCTTATAGGAAAACAGCGCAATAATATATATAAGTGTTGCGAAAAGCTTTACTCTTGGGTCCAGTTTATGTATTGGCGACTGCGCCGGATAATACTGGCCTATGGTAATATCACGAATCATTTTTGTATTCCTTCCTCATAATTTGTATCAAAATGTCAGCATTGGTGAGCTATTTAAAGGCTTTTAGTATTGAGTCCCTCGCCTCCGCAACTGTCGTCGCCGAAAGGTCAACCGGTATGCCCTTTTCCGCCAGATCATGCATCAGATATGTGACCTGCGGTGCTGCGAGTCCGACTACCTCGAGCTCCTTGTAGTGTGAGAATACCTCCTTCGGCACTCCGTCAAACATCACCTCTCCTGAATTCATAACAATGATGCGATCCACATACTCCGCAACATCCTCCATGCTGTGTGATACGAGTATGATCGTGATACCCAGATCCTTTTTCATCTGTAAAAGCAGTCCCAGTATCTCATCTCTGCCCGCAGGATCCAGTCCCGCTGTCGGCTCATCGAGTATAAGTACGTCAGGGTGCATTGCAAGTACTCCAGCTATGGCTACACGCCTTTTTTGTCCTCCGGACAAATCAAATGGTGGCTGATAGTAGAGATCCTCCGGAAAATGTACATTCTGCAGTGCCTCATAGGCTCTTAGCTCCACTGTTTTCCTATCGAGCCCCTGATTTTTCGGTCCAAAGCATACATCCTCAAAGTTGGTTGTCTCAAAAAGCTGATGCTCCGGATACTGGAACACCATCCCCACCTTGTGACGCAGCTTGCTTAAATCATAATTATTGTCATATATATCCTGTCCATTGTAGTATATATGACCGCTTGTTGCCTTCAAAAGGCCGTTCATATGCTGGATAAGTGTGGATTTTCCCGAACCGGTGTGACCGATTATTCCAATAAACTCTCCAGCATTTATCTCAAGGCTTACATCCTTAAGTGCCTGCACCTTGTAGGCTGAGTCGGCACTGTAGCAATAGTTTATGTGATCTAGAATTATTGACATATTTTCTCCCGCCTATCTGTTTTTCAGCGCAACAAGCGCATTTACAAGTTCTTCTCTCGTCAGGATTCCATCAGGGATATCAAGCCCTGCCTTTTTGAGCTCATCGGCTACCAGTGTCACCTGCGGCACATCAAGCCTGTGCTCCTTCAGCTCGTCCACCCTTGAAAAAATCTCACGCGGTGTGCCGTCCATGACCACCTTGCCCTTTTCCATGACATAGACATGGTCTGCACCGACCACTTCCTCCATGTAATGGGTGATAAGAATGATGGTCACGCCCTTTTTCTTATTGAGCTCATGGGCTGTGGCTATGACCTCCTTGCGGCCGTTTGGGTCAAGCATGGCTGTAGGCTCGTCAAATACTATACATTTTGGCTCCATTGCCACAACTCCCGCGATTGCCACACGCTGCTTCTGTCCTCCGGAGAGCTTGTTCGGTGAATGTGTGCGGTACTTTGTCATACCGACAGCCCTTAGTGCATAGTCCACGCGCTGCCAGATTTCATCTGTCGGCACACCGATATTCTCAGGTCCAAAGCCCACATCCTCCTCCACGACATTGGCGATAATCTGATTGTCGGGATTTTGGAAAACCATACCTGCACTTTTCCTGACAGGTATGACATTCTCTTCCTTTGACACATCCATGCCATCCACCCATATGGTGCCGTCGCTCGGCGCAAGAAGTGCATTGATATGCTTTGCAAGAGTTGATTTTCCTGAACCATTGTGACCGAGGATTGCAATAAACTGTCCCTCTTTTATGTCGAGGTTTACGTTGTCGAGTGCTGTAGTGATTGACTCTACATTGCCTTCCTCGTCTCTTCGTATAAATTCATGTACTAATTTGCTTGTTTTAATTATGCCCATTTCTTTTTCCTAAAAATCTACCGTATTTACAATTATCATAGCTGTTAAAGCCCAAATAGCTGCCAAAAATATGCGCTTTGCCGCTTGATTTAGTCATCCCAGCTCAGGTGATGAAGTTCTCCCTCAAGCCTCATATGATCAAAATTATTCTGTCTCAATGCCTCGTAGAGCACGATAGCTACTGAATTTGACAGATTAAGTGACCTTGTCTCACCTATCATCGGTATCCTGATGCACTCATCCGGATGCTCCTTTAGTATCTCCTCCGGAATGCCTGCGCTTTCCTTGCCAAACATAATATAGCAGTCTGGCTCAAAATGAGCATCAGAGTACACATGTCTGCCCTTTGTTGTCGCATAATATATCTTTGCGCCCGGATTTTTCTCAAGGAAATCCTCCCAGTCCACATATGTGGTGACGTCGAGGTTCTTCCAGTAATCCATTCCAGCTCTCTTTAGTGCCTTCTCTGAAAGTGAGAATCCAAGCGGCTCTATAAGATGAAGCCTCGTGCCTGTCGCGACGCAGGTTCTTCCGATATTTCCTGTATTTGCCGGAATTTCCGGCTCATGTAACACTATGTTCAGCTTTGCCATTTTGTCTCCTGTCAATTTAAACTAATTATTATCCATCCCGGCGCGAAGCTCTGTGACAAACTCCTCAATGCGGCCGAGCGCCTCCTTTAAATCATCAAGCGAATATGCATATGATATACGTAAAAAGCCCTCACCGCACTCTCCGAATGCAGTTCCCGGAACCACGGCAATCTTCTTGCTGTTTAGAAGCTTTGTGGCAAACTCATCGGAGGTCATGCCAAACTCCTTGATGCTTGGGAACGCATAAAAGGCCCCGAAAGGCTCAAAGCACTTAAGCCCCATCTCCTTAAAGCGGTGAAGCACATAGCGTCTGCGGCCGTTGTATTCCTCCCTCATCTGTGCAACATCCTCATCGCCATTTTTCATAGCCTCGACAGCCGCATACTGGCTCGTGGTCGGCGCACACATGATTGCAAACTGATGAATCTTTAGCATCTGCTTTAAAATGGTCTCAGGTGCACACGCATATCCAAGCCTCCAGCCTGTCATGGCATAAGCCTTGGAAAAACCGTTTATAAGCACTGTGCGCTCCTTCATTCCCGGAAACGATGCTATAGACACATGCTTATCCACATATGTAAGCTCCGAATAAATCTCGTCACTTATCACAAACAGATCATGCTCCTTAACCACCCGAACGATTGCTTCAAGGTCTGCTTTTTCCATGATAGCGCCTGTAGGGTTATTAGGAAAAGGCATGATAAGTATCTTTGTCTTTGGAGTGATAACAGCCTCAAGCTCCTCGGCTGTCAGCCTGAAATCATTTTCCTCTTTGAGCTCCACAATCACAGGTGTGCCACCTGCCAAAACAGTACATGGCACATATGAAACATAGCTTGGCTGTGGGATAATCACTTCATCTCCCGCATCGAGCATGGCGCGCAGTGCGATATCTATAGCCTCGCTGCCACCGACAGTTACCATGATCTCTTTGTTGTAATCATATGTCATGCCGTATCTTCTGTCGAGATATCTTGCAATCTCAACCTTTAACTCCTTGAGTCCGGCATTTGAGGTGTAGAAGGTGCGTCCCTTTTCAAGGGAATATATGCCCTCATCCCTGATATGCCACGGTGTATCAAAATCAGGCTCACCTACTCCGAGCGAAATCGCATCCTTCATCTCGCTCACTATATCAAAAAACTTACGGATGCCCGATGGCTGGATAGTCTTTATTGTACTGGATAAAGGGTCTCTCATTATGACATAATTCCCCTTTCATCGGATTTGACAGGTGCCGCCATGATAGTTCCATGGTCCTTGTATTTCTTCAGAATAAAGTTTGTCTTTGTCGAAAGCACCTGATCCAGTGTAGAAAGCTTATCTGTCACAAACTGTGATACCTCGCGCAGAGTCTTGCCCTCGAGTGTGACCATGAGGTCGAAGCCGCCTGAGATAAGGTATACAGACTTCACCTCAGGATAGTTGTATATACGCTCGGCAATCTTGTCGAAGCCCATGCCGCGCTGTGGTGTCACTCTGACCTCTATCATGGCTGTGACCTTCTCAAGGCCTGCCTTGTCCCAGTCAATCAATGTGTGATATCCGCAGATGACATTCTCCTGCTCCATAGCAGCAATCTCGTTTGCCACACTTGCCTCATCCACACCAAGCATGATTGCAAGCTCCTTCAGGTTTATCCTGCTGTTTTTCTCTATAAATGTTAATATCTTTTCTCTCATGATATATATTCTCCTGATTCAAATATATTAGTTGAAAACCTTGTATATCTCGTCAGTCTGGGCAGTCTCCAAAAATCGTCTCTCCTCGCCGGAAATCAGCACTCTGTCATTTGAATCGGTTGTGGCACCGACTATAACAGCATTTTGTCCTGTTTTCTCAAGCTCTCTGAGCACGCGGGTACCATCTGCAGCTATGATTATCAGACTTCCTCCTGACAAAAGCTTATACGGGTTTATGTCAAAAAATTCACTTATTTCAATCGTATCCTGCCTGATAGGGAGCTTCTTTAAATCGATGTCAAGACCAATTCCCGAAGCCTCTGCCATATCCCAGAATGCTCCAAAGATGCCTCCCTGCGAAGCGTCATGGATTGCCGCCACACCGGCGCCAATCGCGGATGCGGCCTCCATTGCGGTGGAAATATGGTCTATATATGCTGCTGATTTATCTATAAATGCCTTGGAAAATCTCGTTTCAAGCTCGGCTCTTTTCTCATTTGCAAGAATTGCGGTGCCCTCAAGCCCCACATAGCCTGTCACTATTATGTCCATGCCGGGTGCTGCTGCCGATGATGGTGTAAGCGCCTGCTCACAGGCCTCACCTATTGCTGTAACTGTCACCACGATATTCTTCACCGCACGGCTCACCTGTGTATGCCCGCCAAGAACCACAATTCCTGCTTCCTCACATACAGCATCAATCGCTCTCACCGTCTCGCGAAGCACGGCTTCGTTTTCTGTGGTAGGTACAAGCAGTGCCAGCTCTATCCCAACAGGACCTGCCCCCATGGCATAAATATTGTTCAATGCATCATAAACTGCGCAGTTAGCACGCACATGCTTATCCGATACATCAAGTGTGAACGTCTGAGTAGCAGTAACTAACTTGGTTTGGTCACCTGCCTGCATGGAAATCACCGCACAGTCCTCACCTACTGCCGGTTTAAAAAGTATTCTGTCGCTTTTGGTATGAAGTTGTTTTAAGACAGAGCGCTTTAAAACCGACTCTGATATTTTACCGTTTTTCATGTGTTTTCCTATTCCTAATAATATGCTGTGTATACTGTTGCAGCCCGGTGCATTGATTGCAAATAACTACATCAGAAACAACTACCTGCGGGCATTTACTGCGTCTGTCCTGCCGGCTGCTGTGTCTGGGTGCCCTGTGCCTGCCCTGCTGCATTCGAGTCTGTCGGCTGCGTCTGCGTGCCCTGTGTCTGCCCTGCCGCATTCGGGTCTGTCGGCTGTGTCTGCCCTGCCGCATTCGGATCCTGTGTCTGAGTCTGTGCTGCCTGTGCCTGAACCGCTGCTGCCGCAGACGCAGCAATAGATTTAACCGAGCCCTCATCATTAGCCGCTGCCGCCGCCTGAAGCTGCGCAACAACCTCCGCTGATGCTCCTGCTGTACCAACCGTCACGATTTTTGGTGATGACTTGTACTTGCTGTTGTTGAATACCTCATCACTCTGCACTGTACCATCGACTGTGACCGTCTTCCAGAGCCTTGCTGTAAGTCCCTTGTGCGCAGACTGCTCAGTGTGGAAATAGCCAACCGGCTGACCTGCATCAAACTTAAACTGCGTAACCGGATCCTCCTCGGAAATCGTCTCACTCCTGAATGAAATTTCCCTGTTTGCCGGTCTCGTCTCCACTCCGTACACATTGAAGGTGATGACTCCACCACTGCAATAGCCCTCTATATACACCGGACTGTCCAGATTATTTTTAAACTTAAGATCCTTGTAGGTACCTGCGATTGCCGCATCGTCAGATGGCTTTACATAGTTTACTATCATGGAATGGTTGTAGCGCTGCACTATCTCAAGCTCAGCCCTTATAACCGCATTGTAGAGTGTGGTAGCAACCTGGCACACGCCTCCGCCTACCGAGTCCACTACCTGACCGTTCTCGTATGCGCCTGCTATCTGATAGCCGTTGTCAGTTGTGATAGGGCTGATAGCCTCGTAAACCGAGAACTGCTCACCCGGATATATGACACTGCCGTTTATCAGGCTGCACGCGTTCTTTACATTGGCTGCACGCCCTGCTGCCGAGCTGCTGAAATCTGTAGAAAAGCCTCCCAGATTATCCTTAATCTTTGAGAGCTCCTCCTTTGAGCCCCTCGGCTGGACCGTATTTGTGACCAGCTCTATCTCATTCGCCGAACCATCCCAGCTATTCTGCAAAAAATCATTTATGGCATAGACAGATTTTACCACATCAACCTCTTTGCCTTCCTGTCCCGGGACAAAATCGAAGCTGTCACCGTTTCTCTGCAGCGAATTGTTAACTGCCTTTATATTGAGCTCGTCGCTCTTGTCATAAATCATATTTGCGGTCTTTTGTTTATCAACCGACAGATACATATTGACGGCAACATTGCCCTTTTTGAGCTCCTCTGACTCCACAAATCTGTCAATCAGGCTGCCCTCATGGCACACTGAAAGAGCCTCGTCCGTCGCTGCATCAGAGTCCGCCGAAACAGACATTTCCTGTGCGGTTGCATCAAATGAACCATTGGCGCCCTTTAATGAAAAGGATGTATCCTTTATGCTGTCAACATAGGCATCAACTGCTTTTTTTGCTTCTTCCTTTGTCATACCGCCTACATCCACACTGCCAATGCACACACCCTCTGTAATTGTCTGTACCTTTGCCTTCTTTGTGCCTGACGAACCGCTTGCATATGCACTTACCATGCCTGATGCTGCCACAAGCACAAATGCCATTGTACCCAGTAATAATGCTTTTTTATTAATCTTCATTTCCGCTTCCTTTTCCTGAGGCTGTTAAAAGCGCCCCTGTCATCGCTTAGCTGAACTGCATTTTATATCATATTATGATATGAGGGTCAAAAGGTATTTTGCCCCTCATTTATGATTAATCAGATTACTACATGCTACGCATTCCCGTAATCTGACTACACCTCGAAATCCGCTAATTTCCTGCGTTCCCGCAGCAAATTGCTACTTTCTCGGTGTAGTGCGGGTCACTAAGGTATACATCGAATTGCATGCAAGCATGCATCGATGATACATTTTGACCCTTTAATCATATTATCATATTTTTTCCATATTTCAAGAAAAGCTATACAAGACTTGACACAAATGTTGTCACAAGCATCGCTGCTATAACCACTATTATCACTATAGCAACCACCTTCTGATTTCTTTTTTTATTAAAATCGTACATACTATTCACCTCTGTTCAAAAATGAGTTATACTATTTTCATATATGAGAAAAGATTTTCCAACATATGATTCCAATTTGTCTAATTTTGTTCATTTTATTTATTGCAGTGATCACTTTTGCCATAAAGAGGGCTGATTCTGCCCAGGCAAATGTCACCGAGGAGTTCTGGGAAAAGGAGCGTAAGGCCAACTCAACCCTCCGCGGAGATACCACTGACCTGTGTTATATTACCATACCGGAAAAGTTTTTTCCATTAAATAATGATAAAATAAATGATTTAAGGGATAAAACCCTTGTCAATCTCACCTGAATGACAAACACTGATTTAATGCTTAAATATGGCATTCTCAATTTTAAAAAGCTGTCTGAATATGATGATAATTTCACGAAATTTGTTTCAATGCTTGAGAGCTTACAGGCTGATGCCGCCTCGGCCGGTAATTACTCACACCTATTAATGTACTTGCTGCGATATTCATCGTACAGCCTTGAGGCCTGACTTCTGGTCAGGTTGTCCCACGATATGACATCTGCTATTCCATACTCAGTCATCAGCTCCTTTAGCTGTCTGACCTGATGTGCTGTGGCAGGTGTCTGTTTTTTTGCCTTGTATACAAGTGGCTTTGACTCCACCGGCTCACCCTTTTCATCCATCAGTGCAAGCAGCTTTTCAAATATCTGCTTTGTCTCTATCGCATCATCGAGCGCCCTGTGCGCATTTTCCCTGCTCACACCAAAATACTCGCACAAATCCTCCAGCTTCTTTGACTGCTCAGCAGGCAGACATTTTCTGGCTATTTTCAGAGTATCATATGCATTCAGTGAGAGGGTTCTCTTGTGATTTACCGCCCACTGCTTTAAAAAGCTGTAATCAAATGTCACATTCTGCCCGAGTATGATGTCATCTCCGATAAAATCAAGCAGGTTATCCACAGCCACGTCCATATCTGCCGCGTTTTCCACATCATTGTCGGTAATTCCCGTTAATTCCTGCACACGTTGTGGAATATGCTGCTTCGGATTTACAAGTGTGGATATCGTATCCACTATCTCGCCGCCCCTCACACGTGCCGCACCTATCTCTATTATCTTGTCATTTTTAGCTGAAAGACCTGTCATTTCAAGGTCAATCACCGTGTAATTTTTTATATTATCTATGTTGCTCATTTTTCTTAGTCTGTAAACCTTTCCGGCTTTTAACACTATAGTCGTATCACATTACTGTTATTTTATACACTTCGCTATAGCCATATCGCTTTACTGTTATTCTATATACTCCACCAGCGCCTGGTGGTCAAGCGGGTCTCTCATGTCGTAGTGGAAAAGCGCCCACACCGGCTCCTTATGATACTTTGGCAGTTCATCCAGCTTGCGCGTGTGCTTGTCCGGAAAAATATAGTGGAATGGCTCCACATGCGACAGCTTTCCATTCTTACAGTATGCATGTGTCATGTGCTTAAAGCTTCCTATATCTGTGGCCCACCTCGGGCGGCTCTTGCAGTTCTCACGATAGTACAAATCAAAGATGAGTGACTCCTGAATCATGCTGTAAACCTGCGCATTTTCATCAAAATCAGTATTATCTCTATATATGGCATTTTCGTCAAAATCAGTATTATCTCTATCTCCGGCAGTTTCGGATAATACCACAGAAGTCATAGCATCGCTGTCACAGCCATGCAGGTATAAAGCCAGAAATTCAAGCAGTATCTCACACCTTCTGATGCGCGAATGGCTCATTCCAAAATAGCCGTTTGCCTCATAAAAATCTCCAAGCTCCTGAAAAAACTCAAACGCACTGTCAAAGATACACTCCATGAGCTTCATCGTAATCTCAAACTGTCCGCTGTTGTAATACACCTCAAGCATATCCTCGACGCGCTTAATCTTTATCACATCATCAAACGAAAGCCATTTTGTGGACATTACCTCATATGGTGGCTTGTCATGGTACACAATACCATATTCCGCGGCATGCTCAAACATGTACGAGCCCTTGAGCACCTTTAAGAACCCAAGCTGCAGCTGGTTTGGCTTAAGCTCATAAATCTCATCAAAGGAACGCCCAAAGCTGTCATAGTCCTCGTATGGCAGCCCTGCAATCAGATCCAGATGCTCATGGATATTGTTGCCGCTTTGAATGAGCTTCACAACCTCCTTAAGCCTCTCAAGCTTCATAGTCCTGTGAATCTCCTTAATCGTGACCTCATTTGTGGACTGCACACCGATTTCAAGCTGTATCAGCCCCGGCCTCATATCAGAAATCAGCTCAAGCTCCTCCTGATTCAGCAGATCCGCTGATATCTCAAAGTGAAAGTTTGTCACACCATTGTCATTCGCCTTTATAAAGCGCCACAGCTCCATGGCATGAGCATGATTGCAGTTGAAGGTTCTGTCCACAAACTTAATCTGAGGCACCTTCTGGTCTATGAAAAACTTAAGCTCCCTTTTGACAATCCGAGTATCCCTGAAACGCAGTGTCTTATCCACCGATGACAGACAGTAGCTGCACGAAAACGGGCATCCTCTGCTGCTCTCGTAGTAGATGATGCGGTTTGAAAAATCATCGAGAGTATCATAGCAGAATGGAATTTCACTCATGTTTTTGATTGGGCGTGGACTTGTGAATACTATTTCACCGGCTTTATTGCCTCCTATGTTGTTCACACTTGTACTATTACCTGTGCTGTTTTTTCTGAAAGCAATGCCTGCAATATCACTCAGCTTTCTTTTATGCGCATAGTAACCGCACAGCTCTCTAAAGGTATCCTCACCCTCGCCAATCATCACACCGTCTATGTATGGATTTTCCCGCAGAAATGCCTCCACCTCGTAAGACACCTCAGGGCCTCCAACCCATATCGGCACTGACGGACAAAGCTTTTTATACTCGCGTGCAATATCAGTCACATAATCAATATTCCATATATAGCACGAAAAACAAAGTACGTCGGGCTTTCTCTTATAAAGCTCCTCAAGAATGTAATCCTTTTGATTGTTTATCGTGTATTCTGCAAGCTCCACAGCATCCCTGTACTCCCCGGCACAGGCGCGCAGTGAGTAAACTGCGAGGTTTGAATGTATGTATTTTGCATTGATTGCTGTCAATAAAATATTCATGGTTTCTCCTTAAAAAATGACCCTTGAATGTAGACTTTATGCCACAGTGAACTACCCATTGTCTTAAGCCAATGGGCTTCCTGCTTCAACGACCTCGTAACCTACTATCTCCACAGGCGTTAATTTGGGCAGTCCCTGCCCTATATATTTCTTTATGCTATTTGTCTTAATCCTTCTGTCAGTATATTTTTTGCGGCATTGATATCCCTGTCATGTCCTGCTCCACATTTCGGACATATCCATGTCCTCACTGACAAATCTTTTGTATCTGGATTCTGATACCCGCAAACAGAACATAATTGACTACTAGCATAAAATGTATCTATTTTGATGTATTTCCTGCCATTCCATTTTGCCTTATACTCTAACTGTCTTGTCAGCTCATACCATGATACATCACTTATGGCTTTTGCCAGATGATGATTTTTTACCATGTTTTTTATCTGTAAATTCTCTGAAACTATCACTTGGTTTTCGCTGATAATCTCATGTGAAACTTTATGTAGATAATCTTTTCTTATGTTCCTTATTTTCTCATGGCATAATGCTATCTTTTTCTTTGTTTTATAATAGTTCTTACTTCTCTTTCCTTTATGTGACAGTTGCCTTTGCAGCTTTACAAGCTGTTTCTCGTATTTTTTTATAATTTTTAGATTCTCATATACCTTCCCATCGGAAGTAATACATAAATCTTTAATTCCTAAATCGATTCCTATGTTATGATTTGTATGTGCCAGTTCCTTATGCTCCGTTTCTACAAGTATGGACACATAGTATTTTCCACTGGAAACCTGCGAAATGGTCGCTGACTTAATCTGCCCACTATATTCCCTGTGTAACCTTGCTTTTACCGCTTTTAATTTTGGCAATTTTATCTTCCCTGTCTCAAAATCTACCGCAATATTTCCATTTGTGAAGTTTGTTGTGTATGATTTATGATTATCGTGTTTACTCTTGAATTTCGGATATCCTGCATGCTCCTTAAAGAATTTTTGATATGCAGCGTCCATGTTATAGATTGCGTTGGTCATAGCAAATTTATCTATTTCTTTTAACCATTCATAGTCTTTCTTTAATTCTCTGTTACAGTAATTATTACAATCCGTTTTACTAACTGACTTTTTCTCTTTCTCGTATATTTCTTTCCGATATGCCAATGTCTGATTGTAAACAAAACGGCAACAGCCAAATGTTTTTGCAATCTGAATTCTCTGTTCGCTATTAGGATATATCCTGTATTTATATGCTTTTAACACCTACTGTCGCCACCTTCCTACCCTTGATTTTCTATATATTTTCTCAACATCTCTTCTGAAACACTTCCTACACTGCGGACAAAATATCCGTCGTCCAAAAAGTATGTTCTTTCCAAAAATGTTTTCGTAGATAATGCGAATATTTTTTCCAAATATGATATGTTGTATAACTCTTCATCAGATTTACTATTTTACTGATAGACATTGTTGGTTCTGTTTCTATCATGTAATAAATATGATCTTTATCTGTCTCCATATATCTGATAATGACTTTATGCTTTTGACATATCTCATAAGAAAACTGCTTTATATCATCTGATATTTGTTTTGACATCAGCAATTTCTTTCTATACTTGCATACGAATATAATATGATACTGTAACAAATATTTGTGTCTGTTTTTTGATTTCCACGTTCCCATAACGCAAGTATAGCACAAACCTCTCCGCTTCCGGCTACCTTACCCCATCGTCTAAAGCCAGTGGGATTGCGGTAGCCCTATTTCAAAAATCCAATAACTCTTCTCCATTGTTCTCACAAAATATTATATGGTATTTTTACCATATTGTTAAATCAGTTACTTTAATTTACATCGACATATTAACAAGCCTGTCGTACATACCGCTTGCAAACAGCACCACCATGCCAATCGTGCAGATGACCGACAGCACAAATCCTATTATCGATGTAATCATACCGGCAGTTGCTATTGCATTGTTATACTGCTTTGCCTTTTTTGACATTTTGGAAGCAAGCATGCCGACAATTCCAAGTCCCACCAGATATCCAAAAAACGAGAAAATAATACTGCAAATGCCAAGCACCAGTGAAACCACTGCAAGCTTAGCGCCCTCTCTCTCGTCATCTATAATAGTCTCATTATTGTAGAGCATCTCAAGACGGATACGCCTTGATTTACGCAGCATAACAAGCATAGGAATACCAAGCACGATAAACGCGACACAGTTCATTGCCGAAAACTCATTAATCCTGTCGGCCACTCCTCCTCCCTCAAATATTCCCGATGATAAAAGTCCTCCCATATCTACAACAGTATGGAAAATGGCAAGAATCCAGAAATTGCGTGTAGACGCGTATATCATGCAAAACAGCACACCCATGAGACCTGCTGAAATAACCTGTATCAGACAACTGCTGAACTTAACCCCTGCGCCCATATTGGAAAAATGCATCAATCCAAACAGTACGCCTCCCAAAACTACGGCTCCTGTGATTCCACCTTTCGTCTTTGGAAAAGCTCTCAGCAGCAGATTGAACACCAGGCCTCTGAACACCAACTCCTCAACGAGCCCTACAAGACAGACCGCAATAAAGAAAAAGATGATGTTGTAAAATGCCTTCACATCACCATGCTCGCTCAAAAAGCACATATAAATACCTGAAACAACAGCATACAGACAATATACTATGAAAAATCCACCTGTATATAAGCTTCTGGTCCATCCTGCTGCATTTTCCTTAAAGATATCCCACAGACCAAATAAATATGTGATGCCAAGAAAAATAACTAAAATAACAGTCTCCACAATAGCCTGCAGCAGATAGTCATCCGCCTTTTCCATGCCCGGAATCAGTCCCAATACTTTTCCGCTCCACTGCAAGGGTGCAATGAAAATAAAAACTGCAAGAATGGCAAATATTATATTTGCCGGTGCCGAAAGATTTCTCAATTTCTGTTTCATAACTTTAAATCTCCTCATTTGCGTTTAATTTGATATAAAAATATTCTATAGCATTTACTTTGACATTGCAAGCGAAGTATTTCATACTGCAATGGGCAGCAAAAAAGCCCTGTCCTTACGAACAGAGCCCTATGCATTATGTTGCACTTACAAGCCTTACTATCACATCAATTCCAGCCGCCCAAAAGAGTATCGCCCCCACGATATATACCTTTGTCTTCTGCTCGAAACCGAAATGATATCCTGTGTAAATGCCTGCCACTATACAGATGACAGTGAGTAGCGCCACCATTATCATAATGGTGAAAAGTCCGGTACCGAGGAATCCGAATGCTATTCCTGCAAGAACCGTATAAAATGCGGTGATTCCTGCTATCCTTAGCACTCTTTTCATATCAAGCTGTGCCTGACAATGCTCCTCAATCCTTTCGTTTCTTATAGCCTTTCCTATAAGCCTGATCCCCAGTCCTATCAGTATTCCGATAGAAATTATCTCTCCTAAAAGTGCTTCATCCTTCACCGAGTATTTCCCATTAAGGAAGCTTGACAGAAAATACCCGATGTACATTGCTAATAACTGGCAAACTGCAACTATGAAGCAAATGGCTGTAAGCTGTTTCTTATTTACTTTCTGGATCAGGGATCCCTGACATTCCATCGCAACGAAAATCTCCAGTGAGCTTCCCGCCACGATTAACAGATATTCTATCCAGCCCATTTTTGCCTCCCCTAATCTTTAAACATCCTTAACTGTTCAGTACCTTCACAGTTGCGGACCGCAAGCGCATTAGAATCTGCTGCGCTGATGGGCGCTTGCTCCTACATAATCTATGTTTTCTTACGAAATATGCGGTACCGCATATTTCTGTACTGAATAGTTACAAACATCTTTTAATAATTAATTATTTGTCGCTATCTGCCTTAGCATCTATTGAAGCTAATTTATATATGAACTTAACGCTGCCCGTCTGTCCATCAGCGATTGCTGAGTATGTCTGATATTCCTCACCTGCGTCAATTACTGCCTGAAGCTTGTCGGTGAATGGCTTTAAGTCACCGTTGTATGCGTCGAGAATCTTGTTGATTCCTTCCTCATTGAACTGTACCATACCGTCTGCTAGTGTGTGTGCACCCTCTGAAAGTGTCTTAGAGCCTGTTGTGAGCTGGTCAACACCTGAGACTATCTGATTTGTTCCATCTGCAAGCTGTGATGCTCCGCTGTTGAGCTGTGCATTGTTTGCTACAAGTGTGTTCGAACCGTCTACAAGCTGCTTGATACCGCTTGTGAGAGTTGGTACTGAGTTCATGAGTGACTGTGTTCCGGCTGAAAGCTGGCTTGCTCCGGCATTGAGTGCTGTTGCTCCGGCATTTAATGTATCGTTGTTTGCAACTAATGTATTTGAGCCATCCACAAGCTGCTTGATTCCACTTGTAAGCGCCGGTACTGAGTTCATGAGTGATTGTGTTCCGGCTGAAAGCTGGCTTGCTCCGGCATTGAGTGCTGTTGCTCCGACATTAAGTGTATCATTGTTTTTAACTAACTCGTTTGAACCATTTACAAGGCTGGTGATTCCTTTTGTCAGCTCTGGTAATTTATCTGCAAGACTTTGTGTGCCTGTCTGAAGCTCTGTAGCTCCTGTTGCAAGCTGTGTAGTTCCTTTTGCTAAATCAGAAGCTCCGCTTGACAACTCAGATGCTCCATCTGACAACTGTCCTAAACCAGCATCTAATGATGACGCACCATCTGATACCTTTGCTGAGCCATCCTTTAAAGCTTGCACTGTGGAAGCACTGTCTGTTACACTTTGGTTCACGGCAGAATATACTGATACAGCACCTTTTCCCTGAGATAGACCAACAAGTATCTGATTATAAGTTGCAGATGGATTCTGATTCTGCATATTAGTCAAAGCATCTATTATATCTCCTGCATTGTTTACTGCTGCATCCGCTGCTGCTGATACATTGTCTGCTGTAATCTTATCTGTATCAATATATCCAAGAGTTTTAAATAATGTTCCGACATTTAATTCATTCAGTGGTTCCAGAGATTTATTTATATTGGTTTTGATTGTTTCAGGCATATCTGATAAAGATTGTGTCAACTGACCAACTCCTTCATCAACCTGCTTTGCTCCTGCTGCAAGAGAATCAGCTCCTGTTTTTGCCGTATCAATACTTGTCTTTAGCTGTGCTGCACCTGCAGATACTCCTGCTGCGCCCTTGTTTGCAGCATTAATACCATCCGAAAGCGTTTTTGCCCCATCATTAAGACTGGTCACACCTGTTGCAAGACTTCCTGTGTTGTCATTAAGCTGGTTCAAGCCTGTATTTAACTGACTTGCTCCATCCGTATATGATTTCAAACCATCCTTAAGTGTTGCACTTCCACTTGCCAGTTGGCCTGCTCCGCTATTAAGCTTATCTGCTCCATCAACTAATGCACCTGTACTGTTTTCAAGTGTATTCAGTCCACCATTGAGTGTGCTTGCTCCATCTGTATACGTCTTAAGTCCATCCTTAAGTGTTGCACTTCCACTTGCAAGCTGACCTGCTCCACTATTAAGCTTATCTGCTCCTGACACAAGGGCACCTGTACTGTTTCCAAGTGTATTCAATCCACCACTTAATGTACTTACACCATCAGTATATGTCTTAAGTCCACTCTGCAGTGTGCCAACTCCTGATGCGAATGTGCCGAGCTTGCTCTGCAATGTTGAAAGTCCGTCAGCAAGTGTGTCAGTACCCTCTGCCAGTGTTTTTGAACCATCCTGAAGCTGTGTTGAGGCATCCTTTAAGTCATTTATCATGTCATCGAGGTCTGATGTGTCAATTCCGTCTGTGCTTACATAATCAGATGCGTTTACCACGAAGGTCATGGCTGCAGGCATTGAGAAATTCTCCACATCTGCTGTCATTTCCATGTATTCAGGGATATTTACATCGCCATCGAGATCTCCGTCCTTGATTCCGAGGCTGTCCTTTAAGCCCGGAAGAGCATAGCCGAGCACTACGCTTGATGAGTTGCTTACCTCAGCCTTGCCGTTTGTCACTTCGATATTCTCGAAGCCATCACCGAGTACAAGTCCTGTTATTGCTGCAAATGGTACGGAAACTGTCTGCTTCTCGCCGTTTACTGTCTCTGTATATGATGTGGTATTTGTGTAGTCAAAACGGATTTTGACCTTTCCTGATTTTCCTGCAAGATCCTCAGGTGAGATTTCTTTTCCATCGAGGTAATATGTAACCTTCTGTGTTACAGGCGGTTCCTCTGTTGCTGTACCCTGGTAGTAAATGTCCTTGCCACCGGCCTGCCAGGTGAGCTTGTCACCGCTTTGTGTGAATTTTTCCTTGCCCTTTACGTTCTCGATATCTGAAAGGTTTGAAGCATCCTCCAAGGTATCCTTTTTGTCTTTATTTTTTAGGTGATCTACTACGATTGTTTTGTTTACGTTGCCGTTTGCATCTGAGATGAGGTATACGCTCTCGTCCTTGTCTGCGTCGTTATCCTTTAATGATACGCTGTCCATGAGCTTATCTGCTATGTCATCAGCATCCTTGCTGCTGTCTGTTGTGCTGTCTGCCTCGGCTGTGACTGCGGTGCTGTTCTTCTCTGCAAAAACTGCTGTTGCTCCGATTCCTGTACCTACAAGTGCTATTGTGAGGACTCCGGCTACAACACGGACAATATATTTACTTTTTAACTTTTCTTTCAATTCTGGTAATTTCATGTCTTATTCCTCCTGATTTTATTTTTGAGGTTATATTTTTATGTTATGAGGGTCAAAAAGTATTTTATCCCTCATTTATGATTAATCAGATTACTAAGCTGTCAGGTTCTTGTTTTTAAAGCCTGCGCTTGTGGCACATATTACTTTGTCAAAAATCATAAACATTGACGGAAGTATAAATACTACTACAAACATACTGATAATTGCGCCTCGTGCAAGCAGTATACAGATAGAACTGATCATATCAATGTTTGAATAAAGTCCTACACCAAAGGTTGCGGCGAAGAAACAGAGTGCACTGACGATAACTGAGTTTGTCGAATCTGCAAGTGCCTTTGTGATTGCCGGCTTTTTGTCCATTCCGGTGTATCTGTTCTTTCTGTACTTTGTGGTCATAAGTATCGCATAGTCAACCGTTGCACCAAGCTGTATGGTTCCGATTACGATGCTCGCGATAAACGGAAGCTTTGTTCCTGTAAATCCCGGAATTCCCATGTTTACAAAGATTGCAAACTCGATGACCGCTACAAGTATGATTGGAAGCGATGCTGATTTGAATACTACGAGGATGATAAGGAATATCAATACGATTGATACTGCACTTACACGCTTAAAGTCTGTATCTGTGATAGTGATAAGATCCTTTGTACAAGGTGCCTCACCGATAAGCATTGCGTCCTCGCTGTAATTCTTTACTATCTTTTTAATCTCTGTAATCTGGTTGTTTACCTCATCAGATGCTGTCGCATATTTTGATGAAACAAGCATCATCTGGTAATCACCGTTTTTGAATATCTCCTTTGCCTCATCCGGCACCATATCATCCGGTATTGTAGGTCCAAGTATTGAGTCAAGTGATACTGCAAGCTTTACTCCATCGACCTTCTTGATATCATCTATCATGCTTATGCTGTCTGCCTTTGACATATCGCTCGGCGCGATGATGATATGTGTGGCACCCATAGCATACTCCTTGTCGAGTCTTTCATTGGCCTGCTTACTGTATGCACTGTCAGGCATGGTTCCTGCAAGGTCATAGTAGACCTGATCATGAGTGTATCCGTATATTGCCGGGATGAGCACTACGATGAAAATCACTGCAAGTATCTTATAATGATTTGTTACCCAGCTTGCAATCCTGGAAACATCAGGCATGAGAATCTTGTGCTTTGTCTTCTCGATTGCCTTATCACATGCAAGAATCAGTGCAGGGAGAATTGTTACACATCCGATAACTCCGAATACAACGCCCTTTGCCATTACGATTCCCAGGTCAAGTCCAAGTGTAAAGCTCATGAAGCAGAGGGCTACGAAGCCTGCGATTGTTGTGATTGAGCTTCCTGTTACTGAGACAATTGTGTGGGAAATGGCATGTGCCATGGCTCGCTTCTTGTCTCCGTCATATCTGTCTATCTGCTCCTGATAGCTGTGCCACAGGAAAATCGAATAATCCATTGTTACGGCGAGCTGCAATACTGCTGTCAGTGCCAGTGTCAGGTATGAAATCTGTCCCTGTATAAAGTTTGTTCCCAGGTTATAGATAATAGCCATTCCTATGCTTAGGAGGAATAACATCGGAACAATTATTGAATCCATTGTAATTCCCATGACAAGCATTGAAAGCAATGCTGCTATGATGACATATATAGGAGCCTGCTGCATAACAAGTGTCTTTGTATCTGCGTTGACCGCTGCCATTCCTGCTACGAAGCAGTGGTTTTTCACCATCTTATCCATCTTGTTGACGGCTTCCATTGTCTCATCCGAACCCATTGTGTCACTGTAGGTGACGAGCATGAGCTGGCTGTTTGCATCCTTGTTGTTAAATGCGTCGTACACCTCATCCGGAATTGCCTCTCTTGGCAATGTGGAATCAGCGATTGTTCCGTACCAGATGACATCCTTAACACCCTCAAGGTCCTCAATGTCATCAGCCAGAGTCTCTATGTCCTGATCCTTCATATCCTCCAAGATCACAAAAGACAACGCTCCGGTTCCAAACTCATCTACCATGATATCCTGACCCTTCATAGTCTCTATCTGGCTTGGCAGATAAGAAAGGATATCAAAGTTGATTCTCGTGTTGATAAAGCTGATGCCCGACGGTATAAGCAATGCAAATGCAACTATCAGTATCAGCACACGATATTTTACGACTCCTTTTCCAAATTTAATCATTAGATTCACCACTCTTTCTTTTTTTCGTATTGAAGTATAAAAAAAAAGACCGAATAAATAAATATTCAATCTCTTCGATTTGTCATGTAAGATATACAAATCCATCAATTTGTATATCCGATATGACACATATATGATATTGTATTTGATTTCTGACACTTTTTCACAGCATTTTTATATTTATATGAACACATGCCTCTTTATGATTCTGCTTTATTAGCTTGCTTAAGCCGTCATTTTCCATGGCAATTGTCCTCTACAGCTCACTTAGTATATCATCCATCGAGCGCGTAATCAGATACATGTATGCCTCAGCCATCTCCTTCGGCTCAATGTCATCCATGCCCTGGGCTATCCAGCCCTCCGTGATAAAGCACAACGACTGCGCATAATATGTAGAAATCACCTCAGGTGTGAGCCAGCGGTATTTTGATTTCTTTCCTGTGCTCTTTTCGCTTATGATATTCATAAACATCTCATAGACGCACTTCATAGCAATCTGATTAAACGTCACTGCACCCTCCAGCTTTAGTGCTTTCTTGTAAAAAACACTGTTTGCCGAGATATTATTGAGCATCAGCACAATCGCTTCAAAAATCATTCCGGCATTGAGCAGCGGCTTGATGGGCTCAAGCAGCTCGGTTTTGATAATCCACTCTATCAGCTCGTACTTGTCCTGAAAATGATTGTAAAACGTGGGGCGGATAACTCCGGCCTTGTCCGTTATCTCTTTAATTGTAATCTTATCGATTGGCTTTTTCGCCGAAAGCTCTATAAGGCTCTCAGCGAGCACCAGATCTATTGCATTCTTACCTTGCTGTGTCATTACTCATCAAACTCCATCGTGACAAAGTAGCCCTTCTCAGTCTCCCTCACATCCACGACATCGCCCTCGCGGCTTTTGAGCCTCTCGCTGACCACGTAGTTTCCCGACATGGCAATCGCATGCTCTATCGTATAATAATATGAAGTCGGAAGCTTGCTCTCTGTTACCTTCAGATGGTCACCGACCTTGGTAAGTCCGGGTCTCTCCATCTTAAACTCCATCCGACGCATTCTGTCGCCTTTCTGTTACTGCTTAATTGTCCTCTTTTCTATCCTCAACAAACGTTGCCTCAAACTCCTTTTGCTTGTTGTAGGCGCTCTCAGCCTTTGTAGCACGGCTTGTAATCCAGATATTTGATACTCCGTTGAAAATCAGTATGATACCGACAACAACAGTGGCTGTCTTCATTACATCAAATGCATTTGTCACGCAGATTATTCCAAAAATCAGACTGATTATTGAAAAAATCAGGCCGACACTCCAACCTCCGTAACCGTATTTTCTGGCATCCACTGCCTCAATAATGCTCCTGATGCTATGAAAAATGAGCACCAGACCAATGACTATAGGTATCAGGCTCACAACAACCTTTGGCTGCACCAGAAACCATATGCCCACTGCCAAAACCACAAGCCCCAGCATCGCTGAAAAACCATTCGTGACTATATTCAAAAAATAGCTGCACATATAGACCACTCCGATGATGATAAGCACTACCGCAAGCACATTGGCCACAATCGTGAGCACCGAAGCCCTCCATATGATAAACACCAGTCCCAGCGCTATACAAAGCACTGATGACAGTAGAAAATCAGCCTTTATTCTGCCTAAAAACTCCTTCATACGCGACCTCCTTTATATATCCCTGCCCTGCATTACTTTTCTAATTCTGTTCCTCTGCACTGTTCTTGACCAGGTCAAGAACAGTCTGAAGCTCAGCCCCCTCAACCGGTGCAGCTCCATATCCAAGACGCTTGTGATCCTCTGTAATCTCAACCAGCTCAGTAGTTTTATCGCCCTTCGCATCAATCACAAAATATCTGCCCTGTGACGCAGCATCATCCCACACGAGATAAGCACGGATTGCGCAGTTTGGAGCCATATCTCTTGTCGGGAAATCAACTCTGGTGACATTAAGCGTATCAGAAATCTGCATAGACATAACAGAGAAATCCTCCTCCATATATGGATACATACGCTTCTGCTGATATGCCTCCTCGTACAGCTCATCTATTAGCTTTTCCTTCTCATCGGCTAGTCGGTCCATGAACTCTTTTCCACCCTCAAACATCTTCGCCGGCAGGAAAATATGCTCATACTGCATACGCTCAAAGATGACATACTGCTCTGCTGTCATCTGTACAGTCTTGCCCTTTGTCGGTGATGTAGGATGTCCCTCTCTTCTGGCCTTTTCCACTGCCTCAATCTTTTCTACAAGAGGCTTTTTGAAAATCAGATTGTGAGTGAACGGGTTGAATGCGATACCATTAATCTTTGACTCTTTATTTGCCACCATGTTGTTGACTGCAAGAAACGGCATATTTACAATGCATGGTGACGGATGATCCTTAGAAAGCTGTGCCTTTGAGGTATAAAGCGGCATGAAAGCCTCTCCCTCACCGTTTTTAATAAATAGCGGAATCGGCTTGTTGTTCTCTCCGACATTTGCAGGTACCAGGAATCTGCTCTTAGTGCATTTTTCAATGAGCTTATTGAGCGTCTCCGCCTTTTTGTCGCTTGAATACTGTGTCATCAGCGCCTCAACCTCCGGGTTTTGCACCTCAAGAGTGAAGGCCGGATCATTCTTTAATTTATTTTTGATTTTATTTTTATCCATTTATACTGCTTCTCCTTATATTAAATGCCCGGATTTACATCCAGGCATTATTTTAACACATTTCTTTTATCAACTCAACAATCTTAGTGTCTCTTGCTATCCATTCTTTATCAAGAAAGGCGCTGTTGGCCTTTATTATCTCATCCGGCGTAGCCCATGACAGATGATACTCAAGCCTTATCTCGCTGTCTGTCATCTGTGCGGCTACATGCTCGTCCTTCACATCACAGAAATACACGTAGGTGTGACAGTAATATATCTTGTCAGCCTCAAATATATCGCGTCTCTTTTCTATGACCTTGCCGCACTCCCTGATGCTTTCCGGCACGACAAGAAGCCCTGCCTCCTCGCGTACCTCCCGTGCCAGCGCAACCTCGTTGGTCTCGCCTGCATCGATGCCGCCGCCCAGTATCTTGTAGTAGCCCTCACCGGCCTGCTGCATGGCAAGCTTGCCGTCTCTGATAATAACCGCGCGCACCGCGAAGCGCTCAAATACCTCCATATCATCGGAATAATTGTGTTTGTCAAATGTATATAGCGTTCTCATATTTATCCTCCGTATATGGGCTGTAATCATTCATTAGTATACATGGAAAGTAGTTTTTATTCTACACCATTTGATAGCGAATTGGAATACTATTATCGTCCATTTACCTGCAAAGTAGCACCACTGTCTCTATGTGCTCTGTAAACGGAAAACAGTCATATGGTGTTGCGCGTTTCACTGCATACCCGTGCTTTGTGAGATACTTTAAATCTCTCGCCAGTGTTTCCGGGCCACATGACACATACACCACTCTCTCCGGCGCCAGCTTGACAACCGATGATAAAAACGCCTCGTCGCTGCCGGTTCTTGGAGGATCCATTATGACAACATCAGCTTTCTCACCCTTTTGTGCCATCTCGACCATGAATTCTCCGGCATCATCATTGTAGAAGCGGATATTTCTGATGTCGTTTCGCTTTGCATTGATGACTGCATCACGGATTGCATCACGGTTTAGCTCGACACCGATGACTTCACCTGCATTTTTCGCTGCTATGATGCCTATGGTTCCGGTGCCGCAGTATGCATCGATTACGCGCTCCTTGCCGGTGAGGTGTGCCTCATGAATGGCTTTTTCGTATAAAAGCTCCGTCTGTACCGGATTCACCTGATAAAACGAGCCTGGTGAGATGCGGAAGGTACAGCCGCACAGCTTATCCTCTATGAAGCCCTTGCCATAAAGCGTGATGTTTCTGTCTCCGAGCACCATGCTTGTTCTTTTATCATTCACGTTGAGCACCACTGTCGTGATATTGGGATGCTTCTTCCTGAGTGCTTTTACGAAATTGTTCTTCGATGGAAGTATCGGCGATGCCAGGACAAGCACTACCATTATCTGCCCTGTTGCATAACCCTTTCTTACAAGCACATGTCTGAGAAGGCCATAGCCGGTGTCCTCATCATAGGTCTTTATCCTGAATGAGCGGAGCATATCCTTTATGTCCCTTATTATCTCATCTGACTCCTGCTCCTCTATCATGCAGCTTTCGATATCCACCACATCATGTGTGTTTTTCCTGTAGGCTCCCGCCACAATCTGACCGCGCCTCGTACAGTCAAAGGCTGCATGAACCTTGTGACGATAATAGAGCGGATTTTTCATGCCGACAATCGGCTCCACAAAGCAAAAAGGCTTTAGCAGCTTTTTCATGTATGCCTGCTTGGTTTTTAACTGTTCCTTATATTCTACGCCCTGATAGTCGCAGCCGCCACATTTCTTCGCATACGGACATACGTTATCGCTTTTTGCCCGGCTGCTTTTTTCCCTTACCCTCTCCTGTCCTGCAGGGTTTTTGTATTTTTTCTCATTGTGCATGTTATGCGTGGTCTTTTTTCTGGAATTGCCTTGATTTCCCGCCATATCTGTACCCCTTAAAATCAGCTTTGCTGACTACTTGCCGTATGTATTATATAAATACACATGATTATCTATACAGTGCCATCCGCTTGAAGCGCCTGCTGTCACACATATATATGTCTTTCCGCTTGCTGCCTTCTCGTAGCTGACCGCACAGTTACCAGACTGATTTACAAAGCCTGTCTTTGCACCGATTACCTCGCCACTTGTCATCTTGTCCTCTATTCGGCGCAGGAACAGATTTGATATGTTCAGGTTCTCCGGATGCTGCGGTGTTGCAGCCGTGCTATATGTATGATTTGAAAGTACTGTTTTACAAATGTCGTCCTGCATCGCTGCCTGCATGATGACCGCCATATCATAGGCTGTGCTGTAATTGTTCTCATCATATATGCCGACAGGGTTTGCAAAATGTGTGGTCTGGCCTATACCAAGCTCTGCTGCCTTCTGGTTCATCATATCGACAAATGCTTCCATGGAGCCTGCTGTATAAACCGCAAGCTGATATGCCGATTCTCCACCCGATGGCAGGATGGTTCCGTTAAACACATCGCGAAGAGGCACCTGCTCACCGTCTAAAAAGCCTGTTGTACTGCAATCATGCACATATGAATAATCTGTGGCTTCTCTTGTAATTGTAACAACCTCGTTGAGCTTGTTTTCTATCACCGCCTGCCTGTCTATTTCGGTGTTTTCATTCTCCGCTGCAGCAATTGCATTTTTCTCAGCCTGCTCTGCTGCTACAAGCACTGTCATAACCTTTGTCATGGAAGCCGGATACATTTTCTCATGAGCATTTTTCCCCGCAACAACTGTGCCGTCCTGCTCATCAATCACTACGGCATAAGAGCTCTCAAGCTCATCTCCGATTGCTGCTGTAGCATCAGACTCCTTTGGTGCAAAGAGCTCCTTTGCTTCCTCTGTCTCACTTACCTGCTCAGTCACACCGGTCACATTTTCTGTGGCCGTTCCTGTGTCTTTTGCCTTATTACTGTCTTTTTTTGTTTTATTAAAGCACGATATAACTATTATAATCGCTATAACGACTATCACAGCCACTATTCCTACAAGCTTAATCTGTGAAGCTCTTGTATTTTGTCTGCGGCGTCTGTAATTTTTTCTACTATTATTTCTCATATCCAATCCCTATCTCGTTGTAACTATTCATCCCACGCACATTCGCAAAACCACACTTGAATAATCACATTTCATTTTATACTGTAACCTATTTAGTATACTCCCTATCCGGAAGCTGTGCAATAATTATCGCAATAAACATGAGCACACATCCAAAAATTTCTCTGCCACCCAGCATCTGGTCCAGCAGAATCCATCCTGCAATCACAGAAACCACCGACTCAAGACTCATCGCCACCGATGCCACCGCCGGATTTAAGCCCTTTTGTCCGACAATCTGCAGCGTATAGCCCACTCCGCTTGAGAAAATACCGGCATAGAGAATCGGAATCCATGCATCCCAGGTGCAAAGCGACTGTGCCCACTGCGCTATACCGCCGGCAGACGGTCCCATATCAGTAAAAATCATCACTATACATGAGCCAAGTCCGGTGACAAAAAACTCAATACATGAGAGTCTGACCGCATCTACCTGTGATACGAAATGGTCAATCACAAGTATCTGTATCGCAAAGCACAATGCCCCTGCCAACAGGAGCAAATCCGAGCCGCTAAGTGAAAATGTCCCATTCATGCACAGAAAATACATGCCTATCAGTGCAATAAATACACCTATCCATATTTTGACTCCGCATTTTCTTTTAAGGAAAATCCCAAGTATCGGCACCATAAGTATATATGTAGCTGTAAGAAATCCTGCCTTGCCGGATTCTGCGCCCATGCTGATTCCAAGCTGCTGCAGGTTGCTCGCAAAGAAAAGTGCTATTCCACAGCAGCTTCCGGCTATCCAAAGCTCTTTCTTTTGCTTTTTGCTTTCAGGTCTGTTTACCGTCAGCTCTTTCATATCAAGTATTTTTATAACCGGCAGAAGACAGAGCGCACCAATAAGGAAGCGGATGCCGTTGAATGAAAATGCTCCAACTGCGTCCCCTCCCTTTGACTGCGCTACAAAGGCTATTCCCCAGACTATATCTGCCAAAAACAAAATAAAGACATGTCTTGTCTTTGAGGCTGTATTCATTATAATAGTTCCTCCGTGTTATTAAAATCAGAGATATTATATCACCGACTGCCTTAAATTGCATACTTAAATATGCTGTTACATTTCGTTTGTATATGAAATTATACAAAAAACAGGCAGCACCCCCTCTTTGGGTATTCGCCGCCTGTCTTTATATCTTATTGCGTAACACTATTATTTACGCTATTCTGCCAGCTTAAAATGCTTTATCTCTCCGTTTCCTGCCACATAGAAATCATTATCCTTGTAAATGCCTCTGTAGCCTTCTGTATTTTTATAGGTCAGTGCCTGCTGCTCCAAAAGACTAAAGCCGTTTTCACTGTCATACGAAAACAGATAGTAGTCATTCGCAGTAAATCCTATCAGATTTTTCTCCGGGTCAGCAAGAATAGCCTTGTAGTTGTATACAAACTCATTACTCCAGCTCTCAGAACTGTCGATAAGTTTCTGGTTCACCTCAACCGGCTTTGTCGGATCACTCACATCAAACATAGTAAGCTTTATCTTACTCTGCTGCGAATCACCATAGCCTATTCCAAGTACGTGCGTATCATCCCACATATGCAGATATTCGGAAAATCCACTCACCTCAAGCTCTCCCAAAAGCTTTGGTGCTGTCGGATTAGATATGTCTGCTACAAAAAGAGGATCCGTCTGCCTGTATGTGATGAAATATACGTATTTTCCAACAAAGCGGGCTGCGTATATACTCTCCCCGCGTGCAATCTCGTTTATCACACCGACCTCATTCATATCCTTATCCAGCACATGAAGCGAATTGACAGGCTGGCTGCCGGTATTTGAGGTTGGAAGCACATACAGATAACCTCCCTGCTCATTTATTGCAAATTTATCGTTAAGATAACCATTCACTGAAGTCGTCTCCCCGGTCTTCATCACTCCATCCTCAAACGAAAGTTTGCTGATTTTGGTAAGCTCACGGCTTGCACTCCAATCAGAATGATACAGATACATAGCATTGCTAGAAACGTATACCTCGCCGCTATTATTCATAATGCATTTTGCATCTATCGTCTTATCAGGTTTATCCACATCAAAGCTCGAAATAACTGTGCCTGAGTATGTATCCTCTCCTATATAGAAGCAGTCATAGCTTATCACTTTGCCATTTACCTGAGGCACCCATTTCTCCAGATTATCCTCCTGCAGCGCCACATTTCTATTCATATCGGAGGTCTTTATATATGTGTCTGAAAAAACATATACCGTATTGCCGATTTTGCGCGATGTATTGTAAAATCCATCCTGACGCGCTTTACCTATAAGCACCGGTTTCGTCGGGTCAGCTATATCATAGCTATAGCATATAGTCTCATCCTTATCGCCTGCATGGTTTGACATAATAAGCATTTTTCCGTCACTGATATAAAGCTCCTCTACAGTATCTGACGGTACCTCAAAATCAGGACGAAACAGCGTCTCTTCCCCAGGCTTTCCCTTTGAAATATCCGTAATGGATATCTGACCATCCTCGACCATGTAAATGTATTTTCCGTCCGTCTTTACCACATCACTCTCATCAACGCCCTCTGTCATCACGTTGGTTGTTGAATACTCTGTTTTGGCTGCCGCCTCCTGTTTATTTGTAGACGATGCATCAGACGTAATTCCTGTTGCATCCGCACTCTCCAGCAAGTCTCCAGATGCAGTATTCCTTATTGAAGCCTCAGCTTTTTTTGCCACATCATACAATTTCCCGTAATCAGAGGCCGCTTCATAATCCCCAAGCTTTGCACCGCTCTTTATTCCTGCATAGACATTATTCTGCGCATTATTCTGTGAAATCACATTTGCAGTTTTTGTCTCCAACTCATCTATACGGTTATTAAGCCGCACAACCTCCGTGCCTAAGACTGCAACAACAAGGACGGCTGCCACTGTGGCAAGCGCTTTTGCTGCCCGTGCAAATTTTTTGTATTTTTTCCTGTTTTTGTCTGCTTTTGAGGTTTCATGATTATTTACATGAATGTCATCACTGTACCCGGCCGATTCTCCGGTCGGCTGCGCTTCTTCAATTATTTGGTCATCGATGTAATTTAAACCATCAAATAAATCCTTTTTCGTCATAGATATACGCCCTCCTCATCCAGATATTTTTTAAGCTCTGCCCTTATCCGAAACAGTGTGGTCTTTACGCTGCTTTTGCTCCTGCCGCTCATATCTGCCAGCTCATCAATCGTCATGCCATACCAGTAGCGTCTCACGAAAAGCACTCTCTTTTCCGTCTCCAGTCCGTTCAGAAAATCCGATAAACACCTTCCAATGTCCGACAGCTCGCCCTCGTATTTTGCATTGCTGTCTGCAAGGCACTCCTCAAGCTCATCAAGCATACAGTTCATGTTGGAATTTCTCTTTGAAGCATTATTCCAGTCAATCCTGTCGCAGACGATATTGCGGCATACCCTGTAAAGCCAGGAAAGGAAACGCATAGGGCGCTCCGGCGGTATCTTGTTCCATGCTGCTATGTATGTGTCATTTACGCATTCCAGCGCATCCTCATGTGCTACCATAGTGTCTGCAAACCGGGTAAGCTTGGCTCCGTACATCTGCGAGGTCGCACTGACAGCCTGCTGGTTGCGATCAAAATACATATCAAGTATCTGTTCCTGTGTGTACATTTTCCGCAAACCTCCCTTCTATATATTATGTAGGATTTTGTTTGGTGGGGGTTACATTTCATCATTAATTCGCAACTGTGAAGATACTGAACAGTTACGATTTTCTATATAATAGCACATAAAAATAAGCCATGTTCTCACCACTGTTGTGGTAACATGGCTTATTAAAGATAAATATATTTTGTTCTCATACATCAAAGAGAATTTCAGTCAAATTATTAATCACGGTATTAATCCGGCTATTTGCAGTAACGATTTATTAGAATGCTGCTCTGTAAATTTCCACAATATCGTCCTTGCTAAGCGGTACAAACGATCCCTTTGAACCCTCGCAAGCCTTCTTTGCCATCACCTCAAAGTTCCTGTCGTCTGTGATTCCCACAGCTCTTAGATTTGCCGGAATGCCCATTGTCTCAAAGAAGAATTTCTTCAACGCATCAATGCCAGCATGTGCAAGTGCATAGTCATCATCACCACAAAGTCCCCAGACATTTTTTGCAAACTCCACAAACATCGGAAGTGTGTCGTCATTTAGTATGTGCTCCATCCACGCCGGTGTGAGTATTGCAAGTCCCTCTCCGTGAGTAATATCATAGAAAGCGCTCAACTCATGTTCCATAGGATGTACGCACCATGCCGGTGAACATCCATCGCCCACAACACCATTGATTGCATGTGTGCCTGCCCACATCAGGTTGGCTCTGGCCTCGTAGTTGTCAGGCTGTGCGAGGGCAACCGGTCCATTTTTAATCATTGTACGCAACAATCCCTCCGCCATAAATTTCTGGCAGTCAGCATTCTCCATAGAAAAATAATTCTCCATTGTATGGCTCATCATATCTGCGGTTCCTGCTGCAGTCTGTTTTTTTGATACTGAAAAAGTATATTCAGGATTTAATATTGACATAGTTGGCACCATATACGGCGATCCTGTTCCCCACTTTTCATTTTTAGACATATCAGAGATAACAGCAAAAGGATCCATCTCTGTTCCTGTTGCGGAAAGAGTAAGCACATCAAATATCGGAAGTGCCGCCTTGACCTTTGAGCCATCAAGCACCAGATCCCATGCATCACCATCATACTTTGCACCTGCTGCAACAACCTTTGAGCAATCAATTGTACTGCCGCCTCCTATTGCAAGCACCATGTCGATACCCTCATTTTTACAGATTTCAACACCCTTTCTGACTGTCTCAATCTTTGGGTTTGGCTCCACTCCGCTAAGCTCAAACACGGTCAGCCCCGCATCCTTAAGGATCTTCATTGCGGTATCGTAGAGACCGTTTTTCTTTATAGAGCCGCCTCCGTACACTAAAAGCACCTTGCTGCCATATGCCTTAAGCTCTGATAAGCTCGAAATGGTATCCTTTCCGAAATGAATTTTTGTTGGAATGTTGAATGTGAAATTGTACATATATAATACCTCCTGCTAAATAATTATATTTTTTAATCTCTCCATATCATCTGCATCGGGATGCGACAAAGCCTTGTCAAAATTTTCAATCAGCGTATCAATATTATCCGGATGCTCCGGGTTTTCTTTCATTTTCACATAGCGCTCCCGCACAGACTGTGGCATTTTGCCCTGACACATATATTCTCCTACAATAGTGTTGCTCGAATCAATGGCGCTTTTAACATTGCCAAGAATCTTTTGAAAATATGCATCACTTCCTCCAAAACCGGCTGTTCCGAACAGAAATATCTTTTTATTTTTCAATTTAGATAAGAAATCTAATATATCGCTATCCGCATTTCCCTTATCCGTCCAAAATCCAATGTATAGCAATTCGGATTCTATCCCCTGCGCATCAGCCGTGCCAAAATAATCACAGCTCTCCTTTGGCAGGATTTCATGAATTTTATCAGCCAGCTTACGTGTGTTGCCTGTCATACTACTGAATATTATAGAATAATTTTCGTTGTACATGCAATATCCTCCTTTAAATTAAACTAATATTTGGGCATTTACACTTTAAATTCATCTTCATGTTTTTTGAAGAAATTATAAAAATATCGTACATTATCCAAATCACTCCATTTTGTAACATCATACTCTTTCGTATCAAGATTGTATATTTTAGCATTTAATGTTCCAAGCATAAATGGTGAATGCGTTGCAATAATAAACTGGCATTCTAACAACCTTGCCATTTTATTAATTTCCTCTGCTAACATAACCTGATTCGCAAGTGAAAGCGAAACTTCCGGTTCATCTAACAAATACAATGCATCTGGTTGTAAATACTCCTCAAAATATTGCATTGATGTCTCTCCGTTAGAATATTTTTCCTGTGCAAATTTTATATATTCTTCCTGCTTACACCCTTCTTTAGATGCTAAAAATTTTTTTGCTTCAAGTAAAGACATACCTCTCTTAACGTAATCATACTCCATGCCATCTGATAATATCTGCTTTTGTTGTATCTTTTTAATCTCATACAATATATCTTCACTTAATATATCGGCTATTTTCCGGTAATTTATTTATTGTATTTCCATAATCGTCTTCCCCCAAAGTATACAAGCATTCTCTGGAAAACGAACCACAGTAATCAACGCTTCCAAATGAATTGCTTGTTGCATATTCTTTCCCTTTTAGTTGTAAGCAATTGGCTATAATATTTAAGAGTGTTGATTTACCTGAGCCATTGTTGCCATAAAGTACAGTGATAGGTCTAAAAACAAATGGTTCAATATACTTATCCCGGAATACATTGTAGGGATAAATATTAGGATTATTCACTTTTCTTTTACTTAATCTAAAACTACTTAAATATATCATATCTTTTCATTATCCCTTTCCTGATAAAGAGCTCCAACACCATTATTTCTCGAATATGTGAAAATGAAGGATTATTCACTAATACATCTGGTTTAGTTATGAATTGGTGAGACACTGTCACACTTTTTCCAAAATCTTGTGCAGTATTTATATAACTAATTTTTAAGTATTTCCTTATTTTCAAATGACAAAAGTATGCTAAATATTATTTCTAGCACTATCATCATTGTTACAAGAAAATAATTTGCAAAATTTAAGCCAACTATTAAAGATAATATTGGAATAATTATTGACAATATCAGATATGAATTTGAATTATATAACCAGCTATAAGGCAACAAATGTCCTCTGAAAATCATAGCAATAACCATATTACTATTGATGCAATAATAAAGTGAATACCTTTCTTTTGCTTTTGGCTACAATCTTCCTTTAATTCTTCTAAATTCATCCTTTTACTTCAACCTTTCCAAACTTCAAATGCCAAACACATTATATTAAAGATTTTGATCAATCCGATTTTCCTATCTATACTCAACGATTTCTTCCAATGGTTTCCTTGGTCTTTTAGCCGGAGCTTCATAGGCAAAGCCAACAGCAACAATTCCTGTCAACTGGCTGGCTGTTCCGATAAAATCCATCAACTCATTGTAGGCAAAGCAAGTATTGGCAATCCATAAGGTACCTAATCCATATCCCGTTGCCGTGAGAATCATATTTTCAATTGCCTCACCTATGGACAGTGAATCACAAATTTCAACGATTCGTTTTTCATTTCATAATTATCACGTATATCAACCAAAAGTCCAAGCACAAAGCCATGATGCATCCGCAATTATCTTCACAACTATAATTTTTTCACTTTCTTTTATTTTCTAATTTCTTCTGTCTAACAAAGCCTCATTTTTAGAGGCAAATCTTATAAAAAAACTGTTTGGCAACTCTGTATTTTTAAAAATCACAATATAAAATATTATAAGAATCAATTTTGTTACGTTTGATGCATTTTTATCCCTAATATCTACCATATCCCCAAACTATTTTTTCTTTTTTGAATCAAATCCAATATACATTTCACCATGTTTTTCACCTTCAGTAAAAAGCCAGCTAGATAAGCCAAAAGCAGTTGACAGTGTTCCATCATAACACATATCCATATATGTGTACCTCCTCTTCTCTTTGTTTTATTTTTGCCATTCCCGTCTCTATGTAAAGCTTTTACATTCTCATCTGCAGAATGCAGCTCATATTTTAATACATTATTTAATTTAAACGTTTTATTTTCATATATTTTTATACTACTCATTTCTATCCTTTTCTACTTTTGTATCTCAAGATTAAGCATAAAATTAACACTATTCCAAATAATGTACACATAATATCAACAATATAATTCTCATAAGGCATTAAAAATAATATTGCCTCCCCTAAGTACATTAACAAAATCACCAATGTATACCATTTTTCTTTATTTTTATGAGAAAAGTAATTTTTAAATTCAATTAAGAATATACAAAATAAAATAAATATAATGTATTTTTCATTAAAAAGTTTTTGCTCACCTAAATATTGAATCATCTTATCCTCCAAAATGTGTAGCTCTCCATATTCACACCTCCAAAAAAATAAACTAGAAGCAGAGCAGGAAAGCTTCTAGTTTATCCCATCTTCCGCCTATATGCTAACTCTTTTCTGCGAACGGTTCATTTTTTCGACGAACGGTTATTTTACAAGCAGATTTTATTGGAGACAGATAGTAATTTAGAATTGTGTTTATTATTTCATTCCCTACTCCATCTGATTAACATTAAGCAAAAAACTATTGAGAATAAATCAATTCCAATTTTAGACTCTTCTGATACTTTGACAATAAATTTTCGACTTCATCATGAATGCTTCACAGCTCATACTTGATGCTGCTGAGATTATCATGGCTGAGGCAGAGGTATAGATCACAGCATAAAAGTGGAATAACTACAACATACAACTAAAGGTGGCAAATTGCCAACAACTTGTTGACGATTTGCCGTCTCTTATTTTCTTACCACTTTATAACACTGTGATACGATATTTTGCGATACTTTACGAGGTTTCTTCCGGGCAGGTCTTTGTATTCTCTTTTTTCAGCAAAGCCGCTATTTCAAACCTGCGGCTATTTCGCCAGGTAATACCCAGTCCTTAGTGGCAAGCCGCCACTAACTGGGCAATGGTTGTACCCTTGTAGCCCACATATAAACCAATTTTTACACTCAAAGCAGAACATTCTTCTCTAAAACTATTTTTCAACAAGACAACTACTAATCAGTTCTTCCAACATATCGTTGCTGGCATTTGCCGATCTGACACTGGCGGCTATCATCTCTTCTTTTGAAACATCGGTAAAATCAATTTCAAATCTACCATTGTTCAAGCATAACTGCTCAATGTATATTCTCTGAGTCCTTCCATTACCTTCTCTAAACGGATGGATCATATTAATCTCACCCAGGTAATAGGCTAGTCTCTCGCTCATTTCTTCCTTATCGGTTATGTCAGCTAAGAAATTTTCCTTTTTCAGCTTACAATACAAATCATCAAACTGGCTTTCGATAAACTGCACCAAACAGAAAACGGTTCCTTTGGAAATATCAACCGTTCTCGTCTTGCCCGCCCAAGAATATACATCACTGAATAAATGCTTATGTATAGAACAAAGATGCTTAAAAGAGAAATCTCCAGTAACGCCTTGACCTACAAGTTCTGCCTGACGCACCGCTGAATAATCTCTTTCAGCCTCATGCAATGTATCTAAATCTCTTATATCCAGTTTATTCTTTAATACATTTGTTCCCGGATAACAGTACTTGGCATCCTGTTCATCCTCATAGAAATAATCATACTCTTGATCCTTCAACCTGCTTCTTGGATACTCTGTATTTCTTATTTAATTCTGAAATTGCATCTGTAGCAGAAACTTTCTTGGTTAAGACATTTCTTACTCTTTGACGACATTCTGCATCAAATGGCATGCTTTCCATTTTGAAGCTGGATTCAATACTGCTTACTCTTCTATCAACTGTCATACACGTATCCTTTCCCCTTTCCCTTTCGCAGAAAGGTATTTGTTCTTCTATAGTATACCACAAAACGCTACATCTATATATACTACAAATTTCCGTATTCACTTTTCTTACCACTTTATACCACTGTGATACGATATTTTGCGATACTTTACAAGGTTTGCAAGCTAATCACTAAAGACCTTCCAGCCCTTGTAAATCAAGCATTTCCGCCACTTTCTGTCATCTACTTCTCATCAACGACCTGGAAAATGAAAAACTTAAGATAATACGACTCCGGTACATTAGCTGAGTTGGCCCACAGTATCGGATGATCCGGTCCCTGTGTGCGGAACTCCACCTGGCGCAGCCTCTTGTGAGTGGCCCTTGCCGCTTCCTTGACCGTTTTTGCAAGCAGCTCCTGCGTCATGAAATGAGAGCATGAGCAGGTAGCCAGAAATCCACCATCCTTAACAAGCTTAAGTCCCTTCATGTTAATCTCGCGGTAGCCCTTTATCGCATTTTTGGTAGCCTCACGCGACTTTGTAAATGCCGGAGGATCCAGAATGACTACATCATATTTTTCACCATCTGCAGCGAGCCGTGGCAGCTCATCCAGCACATTTGCAACGCGAAACTTCACTGTGTCTGAGAGATTATTTCTCTTCGCATTTTCTGTAGCCTGCTTAACCGCATACTCTGATATATCAAGTCCTGTGACCTCACTTGCCCCCGCAATTCCTGCATTGAGGGCAAATGTGCCCATGTGCGTGAAGCAGTCGAGCACTCTTTTCCCCTTGCAGATGCGCTGCATAGCAAGCCTGTTATACTTCTGGTCTAAGAAGAAGCCTGTTTTCTGTCCATTTTCCACATCGACCATATAGTGAACTGCGTTTTCTACTATCTCCACATTTGTGTCAAACTCGGCTCCTATAAAGCCTTTTACCTTAGGAAGACCTTCTTTTTTGCGCTCATTTGCATCACTGCGCTCGTATACTCCACGAATATTTATTCCGTCCGCCGCCAGCACTTCCTTTAACAGTTCAACAATTTTCACCTTAAACTGCTCCATTCCAAGTGCAAGACACTCCACCACAAGCACATCTGCGTATTTGTCCACTGTAATACCCGGCAGGAAATCAGCCTCGCCAAATATCACACGACAGCAGTTTAAATCAGGTCTGCCGGTTGTACCAATGCCTGCCACACATGCCTCACCTGCAGTGTCTGTTTCACCTGCTGCAGACACATTGTCATTGCCTCCTGCCATCACCTGCTTGCGATAATCCCAGGCATTTTGCACTCTCATCCTGAGGAAATTGTCATCAATCAGCTGGTCTGCTTTTCTTGTCATCATTCTGATACGGATTTTTGAATTCTGGTTTATGAAGCCGCGCCCCATCGGATATCCGTCAAAATCGTGTACCACAACAATATCTCCGTTTGTAAAGGTCCCTGTGATTGTGTCTATTTCATTGTCAAAAATCCATGCGCCGCCTGCTTTTATAGTGCGTCCTTCGCCTTTTTTCAGTGTTACAATTGTATGATTTTCCATGTTTGTTCCTCTTCTAAATTACTTCATTATTCCTTGCTAAAATCTGATTATATAGTTTATCTGAAATTCTATAGACTTTAGAAATAAGTTTATTTGTCAACATTCCATTTTAATTATATGAAATCCCGGCAATATTTACAATACACAAATATTTCTGCAAAACATGCCGATATATAAAAGTCTCTACCGGCATTTACCAACTTGTAAAATCCTCTCTAAAGTGATAATATAGAAGTTATAGAGTTTGTTATTTTTTTAACGTAGCATTTTGCTACTATCATTTTAGGTATCTAAGGAGGATTTTATGAGCTTTTTAGAAGAGTACAAGCAGAAACTTGTCTCAGCAGATGAGGCAGTAAAGATTGTCAAATCAGGCGACTGGGTTGACTACGGCTGGTGCACAGGCACACCTGATGCCCTCGACAAGGCACTTGCCAGAAGAACTGATGAACTTAAGGATGTCAATGTACGTGGTGGTATTTTACTTAAGCCACTTGCCATTTTCGAGCGTGAGGATGCCGGCGAGCATTTCACATGGAACTCATGGCACATGGGCGGTTATGAGAGAAAGCTTATCAAGAGAGGCTGTTCTTTCTACTCACCAATCCGTTACTCAGAGCTTCCTCGTTATTATAGAGATTCAACAACACCTGACGATGTCGCTATGTTCCAGGTTGCACCGATGGATTCACACGGATACTTCAACTTTGGTCCTAACGCATCTCACCTCGGTGCTGTATGCGAGACTTCAAAGAAAATCATCGTTGAGGTCAATGAAAACATGCCTCGCTGTCACGGCGGTTCAGAGGCCAATGTACATATTTCACAGGTTTCTTACATTGTTGAGGGTGACAACCCTGCAATCGGAGAGCTTGGTGCCGGTGGTCCTGCAACAGATGTAGACAAGAAGGTTGCAGAGCTCATCGTTGACCAGATTCCAAACGGTGCCTGTCTCCAGCTCGGTATCGGCGGAATGCCAAACGCAGTAGGCTCACTCATCGCTGAGTCAGACCTCAAGGATCTCGGTGTACACACAGAGATGTACGTTGACGCATTCGTTGACATCGCAAAGGCCGGAAAAATCACAGGAGCAAAGAAAAACATCGACCGTTATCGTCAGGCTTACGGCTTCGGTGCCGGAACCAAGAAGATGTACGATTACCTCGATGAGAATCCAGAGCTCATGAGTGCCCCGGTAAGCTACACAAATGATATCAAGAATATTGCCGCACTTGACAATTTCATCTCAATCAATAACTGTGTAGACCTTGACCTCTACGGACAGATCAGCTCAGAGAGCTCAGGCACAAAGCACATCAGTGGTGCCGGCGGACAGCTTGATTTCGTTCTCGGTGCTTATATGTCAAACGGTGGAAAGAGCTTTATCTGCTGCTCTTCAACTTTCACCGACAAGCAGGGCGTAGTTCACTCACGTATCCGTCCTACTCTTGTAGAGGGTTCTGTCGTTACTGACACAAGAGCCAACACTCACTATATCGTTACAGAGTATGGTATGGTAAATGTAAAGGGTCTTTCTACATGGCAGAAGGCAGAGGCAATCATCTCAGTTGCTCATCCTGATTTCCGTGATGAGCTCATCAAAGAGGCCGAGAAGATGCACATTTGGAGAAGATCTAACAAATAATTATCTTTGGATATAATTTTTACAATAAAAGCGGTTTCAGGATGCAATGTCCTGAAACCGCTTTTGTGTTCTTAATCCGTCCCACAAACTATATTTTCAAAAAGTTAAAGCACCTCTTTTAACACTTCCTCAATCTCGCTCTTTGCTGCCTTGACAGAGCCCTGCACCATAACCGGCTTACCACCGCCTCTGGCACCCAGCTTATTTCTCAGTGCTGCGGCAACTGTATTACAGTCTGCATTCTTGCTTCCGATAATAAAGCTATAGCCTGCCTCATCATTTCCTGTAAAAAATGCACTAAAACCACTATATTTCTCCACAAGGCCATTGACGCAATTTCTTGCTGTATTCGTATCAATGCCGTCCTCAAACAATACTGCATTGTCCGTATCAGCAGGAAGCTCTGCTACCTTATAATCCAAAAGCGCTGACTTTGCAGTGCCAAGCTCTGACTTAAGTGACTGGTTTACTGCCTTAAGCTTTGTGACGTTATCCACAATAGCCTCCTGATTTGTGGTAAATATCCCCATGAGCTCTGATATGATGTCGCACTTTTGTCTGAAAGCCTCCAGTGCCCTGAAACCACAAAGGATGCTGATTCTGACGCCTCCTTTATAATTCTGATAATTCATAACCTTAAGCATGCCAATCTCGCCGGTGCGCTTCACATGCGGCGCACAGCATGCACACACATCATACCCCGGCACTGTCACTATTCTGACCTGTCCTTCAATCTCGATTTTGCTTCTGTACTCCAGCTGCGCAAGCTCATCCCTTGACGGATATGTCACCTCTATCGGAATATTTTTTGAAATGGCTACATTTACCTCATGCTCCACCTCTGCTATATCCTCCGGTGAAATCACTCCACTGAAATCCATTGTCACTACAGAATCACTCAGATGAAAGCCAACATTCTCAAAACCAAACCTGCGGTGGACAATTCCCGAAAAAATGTGCTCTCCACTGTGTTGCTGCATATTGTAAAAACGATGCTGCCAGTCTATTTTGCCACGTACGTGGACGCCTGCTGCAAGCTCCACTTTCTCCGGCTCAAATTCATTGCCGGTGATTTGCTTACCAGCTTCCTTTTCTGCCTCACAGCAATCATCTGCAGAAATATCCACCGTATGAGTAATGACTCCATTCTTAATCTGCACATCAACGACCCTGTAGCCTCCAAGTATTCCCATGTCCGGGCTCTGTCCACCCTCCTCCGGGAAAAATAAAGTCTGATTTAATATTATATCAAACTGCTTATCATCTGCCTTGTTCGGTTCGCAGGATATAATATCTGCCTCAAACTCTATGGCATATGCATCCCTGTCGTATAGTTTAATTGTTTCTGTCATACTCATACTGCTTATTCCTCTCGCTCTATATTCTTATGCATCATAGCTATGTCCTATTATAGCGCATTCATAATTCATATGAAACCCCTAAATCTGGTTTCCCACAATCCTGTAGTATGCTCTCGAAGTAATCTTGAAAACAATATAGTATATAGCCACAAACACCAAAAACGTAGCAGACATGCAGATTGCAATTAACTTAATATCCGTAAGATTGAACATGACAAGCAGTCTGCGAAGCAGAGGAAATGCTGCTGCAAGATGACACGCTGCAAGGATAATCGGCAGGAAAAATACCATACGCACCTGTGAAGTAATGGATTTCTTCACCTCGTCATTGCTCATGCCCACCTTCTCCATAATCTCATAGCGTGCTTTGTCATCATAGCCCTCTGAAATCTGCTTATAGAAAATAATCATCACAGTAACCATAAGAAACATCGTTCCAAGGAATATTCCGATAAAGAACAGGCCACCATACAATACATAAATCTGTTCTCTGTTTGCATCACGGCTTTCCTCATAGAAGCCTGACACATCTGATTTTACACTATTTTCCTCAAAATGCTTATCCAGAGCCTTTGCCACAGCAACCTTATCCTCACTGCTGCCGTACAGATTATAATCAATTTCATTGTTGAGCATAGTCGGCACACTATCCTCTCCCAGCGAGCTGTTCAGGTTAAATATCTCTGCAAGTGTTGCCTTGCTGTCTACCACTACATAGTACACACCACTATACATAGAGGACATATAGCTGTCTTTACTTACAGCAGTTTTTTCTGTCGCAGCCACTTTAAATTCTTTGCCCAACAGATTAATTATATCGCCATTAAACTTTTTCGTTCCATATACAGCCACCGAACCGGTATCAAGCTGTGGGATTTTTTTATTCAGACTCTCTTTAAAGCCGGTCTCCATCTCATCAATTTCATCTCCTGTGACAAAATACAACAGGGAAATATCGTTATCGTAACTTAACACCGGCTTAAACTCTGTCCCCTCTCTAAACACTGTCCAGCTAAAATAAGTGTAGCTTTTGCTGTCTTTAACATTACAAGCAGAGTCAGCTATTATTTTATCCGAATCTGCAGCAGCTTCTTTAAGTGCATCATCCAGATTCACATCAGCCGGCACTTCCTTATACCAGCTATATACACTGATATCCGCAGGATATCTCTGCTTAAGCTCGCCCTCCGTGCCCGCATACATGCTCACGGTTGTGGAAACAACCACCAGTACCATGGTGGAAAGCACACATATACTCGCTAGTCCGCCCGCATTCTGCTTCATTCTGTAAATCATTCCTGAAACCGCTGCAAAATGCTTTTTGTTATAGTAGAAGCCTTTATTTTTCCTGAGAGCCTTCAGTATCACGATGCTTCCGGAAATAAACAGAAAGTAGGTTCCTATTATGACCAGAAGTACTGCTACAAAGAACAGGGAAAGCACCTGCAGCGGGTTCTTTGTCGTAATTGCAATATAATATCCCCCTGCCAGACATAACAGACCTATAATAGCGATAAACCATTTGCTCTTTGGCTCTTTCTCACCGACATTGCCCCCGCGAAGCAGCTCTATCGGATTAGCAAGCTTCACCTGCATCAGGTTATAGATGAGAGTGAGAAAATACAGCACTCCAAAAATAAGTATTGTATTCACAACAGCGCTAGTAGATACAGTAAAATTAATTTGTGCTTTAATATTTATAATTCTATAAAGAAACATAATCATCAGCTTGGAAAATAAAATCCCGGCTATGATTCCGGATGCTATTGCTGCGAGTGCTACGGTAAGTGTCTCAATTATCAAAACTCTCGCGATATGACGTTTTTCCATGCCAAGAATATTGTATATTCCTACCTCTTTCTTGCGCCTTTTGATTATAAAGCTGTTTGTATAAAACAGAAATATATATGAAAAAATCGCTATTATTCCGCATCCAAGCCCCATTATATCCACCAATATCTCCGCACCCGGCACCTTGCCAAGTCCCTTTGAGTTGTTTAAAAACATCATCACATAAAACATGGCTATCATGACCATTCCCGATATAATGTAAGGCATATAGAGAGTCTTATTATTTTTTATATTTGTAAATGCCAGCCTGCTATAAATTTTATTCATGCTTCTCACCACCTGTCGTAATCAGCATAAGTGCATCCTGAATCTTCACATAGAGCTCGTCATTTGTAAGATTGCCACGGTAAATCTGATGAAACACCTGACCGTCCTTTATGAAAAGCACCCTGTTGGCATGACTTGCAGCCTTTGTGCTGTGTGTCACCATGAGAATGGTCTGTCCGTCCTCATTTATCCTGTTGAACAGCCTAAGCAGACTGTCTGTTGCCTTTGAATCCAGTGCTCCTGTTGGCTCATCTGCCAAAATTAATTCGGGATTTGTTATTATCGCACGTGCCACTGCTGCCCTTTGCTTCTGTCCTCCTGACACCTCGTATGGATATTTATTAAGCAGCTTTTCAATTCCAAGCAGTGAAGCTATAGGTGCAAGCCTTTTTTCCATATCCCTATAGTCCACACCTGACAGCACAAGCGGTAAAAAGATATTGTCCTTCAGTGAAAAATTGTCAAGCAGATTAAAATCCTGAAATACGAAGCCCAGATGCTCACGTCTGAAGGCAGATATCTCCTTTTCCTTCAATGAGACAAGGTTCTTTCCATTTAAGAGTACCTCTCCCGCTGTCGGCTTATCAAGTGCCGCGAGAATATTTAAGAGTGTCGTCTTTCCCGAGCCGGACTCTCCCATGATTGCCACATACTCACCTTCCTCTACAGAGAAATTGATGTTTTTCAATGCCTGTACCTGGTTGCCACCAAACCTGGTGGTATATATTTTTTTGAGGTTGCTTACTTCCAAGATTGCCATTTCAATGCTCCTTCACGATTATTTCTACAATGTTATTTAAACTTATATTTTGTTACCTTTATTTTTAATATGACGTCATAATCGGCTTCACAACTTACATTGTTGCCGCTTCATATCATTATAATAACAAAAGGCCGGAATGTATGCTATCGAATTAGCTTACATTTCGACCTCGTATCTTACATTTTTGTAAGAAATTAATTTATTGAAGGGATGTCAAAGGTCGGTTTTACACCTGAACAGTCCCTCACAGTATATGAAAAAAGCAGAATGAACTTACTTATCAATTTCATTCCGCTTTTCTCATTTCAATTTTCTGTTTATTTCTATTTTTTAAGCTTCTTTCGCAGCTTCTCTTTTTGCTTTATCTCTTGCTGTCAGCCTTTCTCTGACTGCTTCCATGTATCCCGGTTTATCCAGGTTATATATTGCCAGCGGAATGATACCGATAAAGAATACTAATCCCGGAAGCAGGTTGGCTGCCACATTGATACCAGTCTGAACATGAGGTGTGATTTCTCCGCCACCAACATATCCGAATGCTCCCATAACTACGAGGAACAGAGAGTTTGCGATTGCTGTTGCGATCTTGACCGCTGTTCCCTGGAAAGAGAATGCCATACCATCGTTGCGGTATCCGTATTTGTCATCGAAGTCATCGATTGCATCGATCATCATACCGGCTCCACATGGGCCTGCTACATAACCCAGACCATAGCAAATCAGTACAACAAAATCAAATACGATGTTTTCATAAGGTCCGAAGAACAGAATCATCAATGCACCCCCCTGGATCACCATGGAAATGATTGCTGTTTTCTTCTTTCCGAATTTGTCGATAATCTTTGGTGTAAATGGCATAATCAATGTGCCAACGATCATCTGCATCATCATAAATACAGTAATAAATGTAAAGTTCTGTACACAGTGCATATAGAAGTAAACTGCCACTGAGATACGTCCCAGCATACCAAACATGTTAAAGAAGCAGTACATCATTGCACAAACAAGATTCTTATTTTTGAAAACCAGTTTCAGACCTTCACTGACTTTTCCCTGATCTTCTTTCTTTACTGTGATTCTTTCTTTTGACAGATACGCAACTGCCCAGAACATCGGTAATGCAACCAGTGCAAATACGATTGCTGTTGAATGATATCCTGCAGCCTGATCTCCTTTTCCAAACCAGAGAACCAGTTTCAATACAAACAGGTTTAACACGATCTGTCCGATTGTCATACCCATCATCTGTGCTGCGTTCAGTTTATTTACTTCTTTGGGGTCACGAGTCATAACTGCAGGCAATGCCAGATACGGAACGTTTGTCATTGTATAAGACATTCCCAAGCCAATGTAAGTAATGTAAGCATAAGCAAGTTTTGCAGGTCCTCCAAATCCCGGTACTGTAAATGTCAGTATCGTGAAGATTACAAGGAAAATCGCGCCTACAAAAATGTAAGGTCTGAAACGTCCCCATCTTGTGTGTGTACGCTCCATCAAAGTTCCCATCATAGGATCATTGATTCCGTCCCATACTTTTGCGATCAGCATCAGAAGTGCAACTGCACCAACTCCAAGTCCGAATACATCTGTATAGAAAATAGACAGGTATGTACTTACCATTGTCCAAGACAGCTGAGATGCAAAGTTACCAAGTCCATATACAAAATAATGTTTTCCTGTCAATGGCGTCATGCCATATGCATTTAATTTTTGTTCTTTCATCATGTTCTCCCCAAATTTCTCATTACATATTTGCGATTGTCTCTTCAAAGTTCACGTATTTTTCCATCATCTTCGGCAATGTGTCTTTGTTTGCGACCAGCTTTGGCACACATACTTTGATCATGTTTTGTATTTCATTGTAATGCTCGTAAATTCCGATATTTGTATTTCTGGCACGTGCGATTTCCTTCTCTGACCATTCTACTTTTACCTTTTCTCCATCTACTTTCAAGTCACCCCAGATACCACAGATTGGACACTCTACATGTGTTGTTCCGTTCATGCTTAAGAGCGGATTGTGGCAGACAGGACATACGCCCTCTTCTCCTACCCATGTATCTACTTCGTCATATGGTTTTCCAAGTGACTCTGCAACTGCTTTTCCGAGTTCTGCACATTTTGACATCAATGCCGGATCAAATAACGGATGACCTGTTCTTCCCTGATCATAAGCATCTACGTGACCTACACATTTCATGCAGAATGAGAAACTGAACAGATCCAGCATAGGCAATCCGAGAGATACCCAGTTGTGTGTCTCAGCTCCGCCGACGGAAATGAATCCCGTGTAACGGTCTTTGAAATATCTTGGGTCAAGCTCCGGCTTTCCTTCTGCCTTTCGTTTCTTGTTTTCTTCGATCAAAGCAGCTCTGTCATGAGATGGTCCGAAACGGTCTACAAAATTCTTAAACTGTCCTACGATACCAACTGCGTAAACAGGTGCTCCGATGATGATTCCATCTGCTTCCAGACATGCTTCTTCCAAAATATGGTAGTCATCTTTCATACAGCAGTGAATCTCTGTCTCGCCCTTGTCACGCATACGGCTGCAGTAATCGCAGGCACGGCAGTGGCCGATATCCATGCGGACTGTATTGATAAACTGTACTTCTGCACCTGCTGCCTTTGCTGCAAACAATGCTTCCTTTACCATTACATCACTTCGCTGGTTCCTTCTTCCGAAGGAAATTCCTAATACTTTCATGTTTTACCTCCATCGATTTGTTATGTACACAGTTTATCTTTTTTTTAGATTTCCCGCTTTTCTCTGCAATGCCTGTTTGGCAGAAAATAATTGCTGTATTTTTCCTTGCCATGCGAAGAAAAACAAAAAATATGACATATTTTTTGTCCTGTTTTATTTATTTGATTTCACATGGGTTTTTCTTGCAAAAAAAAGGAATTGTTTCCAGAAAATTCTGTATCACAATTCCTTTTTCTTTTCCTTATTTTAAACTATATCGATACTGGATATCCAGCAATCTGATTCCCTGTGCCATCAACACATTTTCCAATTCCAACACCCCGCCCTCCACATGGACATTTTTCATTTCCATTCTCGGGATTGCACTTTTTTCCAGATACTGCATCTCATCTCTTGCCAGATTCTTGCTGTACTGCAGTCTCTTCCATATATCCTGCACACTTCCGTTTTCTTTGTTCACCATGTGAATCTTCACAAGGTAATCTCCATCCTTCACATTTTCCAGACGAAACTGTAGCTTCAGAGGTTCATCGTTTTCCATATAGTTATCAATTGTTTCTACTGTAATCTTTTCTTCCTCAGAAAATACATACTGAGCCGATAATTTCTTAAAGTTGTGACAGGCGATTACGTACCTGTCTCTTCCATTGGTTGTAATAATGGAATTCTCATCTTTCTTGATGACATTCGGCAAAAGCCGGTTCATAAATACATATGCATAAAAAGATGGTTTCCGGATTCCGTCACGGGAGATCATTCCGGAATCTCCGTTCAGAACGTTATCCGCATCATAATAATCAGAATAACTGTCCAACGCATGCCAGTATGCCATCAAATCGACTTCTCCGTTCATATCAATACAGTTTTTGAGAACATATGCGCCCTGATTGCAGCTGTCATTCAATACATTTCGGTTGGAAATTGTGAAGTTCCATTCACTTATATGTAACTCCGGAACCTGAAATCCGGTCTCTTTTATTACTTCTCTCAATATCTCTGTCTGGTTTCTCATATAATCGATGTCAATTGATTTTCTTCCATATCGCTTGTCATTATCATCAATTGCCACATACTGATATGAATATACCGACAGAAAATCCGGCATTAGATTCTTCTTTTTCCATATCGGAAGAATGCTACGGCATCCCAATGTTCCATATCCAAGAATAAAACCGGCTCCTCCGACCTTGATTGCCGGGGAGATTCCTTTTAGAATCCGATAAATTGTTGCAAAATACTGATAATACAGACCTTCTTCCTCGGTCATACCAGTACTTTCTGTAGCACCTGTATTAGAGAAGTTATAATATTCAAAATACCATGTTTCAATCTCATCAATTCCATAACGATTCACCAGATGCGTACAGAATTCCCGGAAAATATATTCATATACCTGCACCTCATAGTTTTCTATCTCTTCATTCTCTTTGAGGAATTTTTCTGCCGAATAGTTCAGCAATACTTCTTTATGCCCCAGTTCCAGATACGGTTTCATATGGTTTTCCAAAAGGAAGTCCAGTATCTGATCGATTTTACGGAAATTACATCCTTTTTTTTCGTTATAACATTCTTCTCTGGAAAAGATATTCCACATTCTTGCATATTTAATGTCTGCTGCCTTTTGAAGGTCTCTCAGCTGGCTCTGTACATTCGACTGCAGAACGGTATAAGCATCTCCGACACAGATTGCTTTATGACAGTCTGTCAACAACTTTCCTGTCTGCTGCACATCCACCGTACATACTTTCTGATTCTTTACGACCGGCTCATTGTGCTGTTCCTTGAAAATCAGATACTTTTTGATACGCCCGGATTCTTCCTCTGACAGTCCATGCTCCGGATTCTCCGGCTCCTGCTGTTCCCTCATTTTCCTTCGGTATTCACTCGGCGCCTCTCCGTAGATATCCCGGAACGCTTTTGTAAATGCAGCGGAAGTCGGGAATCCATTATCCAAAGCAATGTGAGTCATATTTTTCTTTGTGTACAGCAATTCATCCACCGCATGGAACAACCGGACATTATTCAGATATTCCATGAATGTCAATCCCAGATGTTTTTTCACATATTTTGACAAATAGGCATTCGACAGGTACAACTGATCTGACAGATTATTCAAACTGATCTGACTTTGATAATTTGCCTGGATATAATTCTGGATCCGGCGTACGCGCTGACGATCCTGTGAATCATCCATATTCAGCCTTGTATCATCTGCTTTTACGAGGAAATTACTCGTAAGGATATGTGCCGCCTGAAAATATAACGCCTGCAGATCCAATGCGCTTTTTTCATCCTTCTCAAAATATCTACTCAGAATATGATCAAAGACTTCCCGAAGGTCTGCATATGCCGCATTTTTGTCTGCAACGGAATTACACCAGAACAAAAGCTGCATGGACTCCATATATTCTGCCAACAGATGAAAGTCAATCTCGAATCTTGCCCCAAGCAATTCCTCATTTCCATTCATTGTATGGCGCTTATTTGCATTAATTAGAATGATATCCCCTTGTTTCATCAGAAAAGTGGTTTCGTCAATTTGCACCTTCAGCTCCCCGGTAAGTACGTAAAATACTTCCGGATTCTGATGATAATGCGTGGACACCTCCGCATTTGTAATAAAATGAAACTGTATTAATTTCCTATCGTTTTCCATGATTTCAACACCCCAACACAACTTTATTTTCCATTTTATCTGCTACTAAGTATACCGAAATATCACACAAAAAGAAAGCTCCAAAGCTGATGAATTTTTCCACACCAGCTTTTTTGCTCTATCGACACTTTTTATTGAATTCTAAATCTGCATTGCTGTAAAATATGCCTGATTTACAGCATGATAGATCAGGCCGACTTGCTTGCAGTCCCCTATGATATAAGATTCATCCACTGTTTCACAAAACTCGTCTACTTCTGCATCTGGATCAAATGTGTTCACATACTCCTTGTTCACTTCCGTGTTTAAAATTACTTTCACATCGTATCTGAGCATGATGAAATCTATTTAAGTTTCACTGCCCAGCTACCGTCTCCCGATACTTCCGAGACTTTTGTCTTATTTTGCTGTGGCTATCTGCTGTTTTTTGCATAGCAAGGGGCAGCCCTCTCCGAAGAAGGGACTGCCCCCTTGCCTTTTATCTCTCATTTCTTGAGATATTTACTCTCAGGCGATTCCACAATATTCGGACATTCCAGATTTTCTCTCCACATTACCGGTGCAGCCCATCGAACTGCATTTTCAATCACCTTCAACACATAAGGATTGTGGTAAGACGGATTTGTCTCATGTCCCGGCTGAAAATAGAAGATTTTTCCATAACCGCGCTGCCATGTACAACCGCTTCGGAACACTTCGCCACCTCGATACCAACTCAAAAATACGACATCGTCCGGCTTTGGAATATCAAAAAATTCCCCATACATTTCTTCTTCCTTAAGTTCAAAACTTTCGGGTATTCCCTGTGCAATCGGATGTGTTGGATTTGTATTCCATACTCGGCAAAAATCGCCCTCTCGCCATTTCAAACTACCAGAAGTTCCAAGCAGGGCTTTCATCGGTTTACTTGGGTGCGCAGAATGAAGCGGGATGAATCCCATTCCCTTCAACACACGGTCTTTTATCTTTTCTACCAAACAATCCGGTATACGGTCATGAGCCACATGAGCCCACCAGATTAACACATCTGTATGATTTAATAAATCATCTGGAAGGCCATACTCCGGCATGTTCATTCTCACACTTGTTACTTGCATATCTTCACACGATTCCAAATGCTCTGCCACAGTTCCCATGACACCTTTTGGATAGACTTCTTTTATCTTTGCTGCAACATCTGCCACACGCTTTTTCAATCTAGCCTTCTCTTCTACAGACATGTCTTTTGGGAGGAATTCCTCATTAAATTCGCCTGCTTCCTGTACATATTCATACCATACTGTTACCCTAATCATTTTACAATTCCTCTTTTTGAATCATTATCCTTTTAACTTCTTAGTTCTATCGCTTCTTAAATCTTCCTACTTTCGTTAATCGGTTCGGAAGCTTCGGCACTTTGCCGGATGTTTTTATAATCGCTTCTACTTCACAGACACCCATACATTTTCCACAACCATCACAATCGAATTCGTCGATCATATGAATATAACCGGATTTTCCTTCGATGCAGTCTTTCGGACAAACATCCATACATTCTCCACAGCCGTCGCATAACTTCGGATCAATGTAGATGGTTTCCGTTGAGAAACATACACCTGCAGGACAGTTTTTCTTCTTGATATGTGCCTCATACTCTCCTGCAAATTTTTCGACTGCAGTGAGTGCGATTCTGGAAGAATTCTGTCCCATAGAACATGGTGTGGAATATGTCATTGCCTCACCGATTTCTTTTGTCATATCGATAAATTCTGCTTTGCCTTTTCCATCTTTTACTTCTTTTTGCATATACTGCAGCTGCAACAGACCTTCCCGACAGAACACACATTTTCCGCAGCTCTGTTTTCTGGATGCAGTCAATCTCTTTTCTGTCTCAGTTACGATACAGTCTTTTTCAGACAGGACGCGGATCACTCCGTTTTCTGCACTTGCCACCGTCAGTTCTTCTGCCTCTTCTGCTGTATAATATTCATACCCAATCTGTAATGCCTTTGCGCTGTTGAGATCAGTTAATTCAGCAATTTTTGTATTGCATGCAACTTTTTTCAGTGCTGTTCCATTGATTGACACATAACTTCCTGCTTCATAAGAATCTGCAGGTTCTGAAAATGCCTCTGCAAGATTTGTAACTGTTACAATGTGCACCAATGCACATCCTTCATTTGCTCGGACATCCACAAGATCTGCTGCCAGTTTTACACCGTATTTCTCCGCTGCTGTCTTCACTGCTTCTGATTCAATCAGTTCTGCCGCGTACTCCGGTACATATAGTATCTTGTTCTCTGTCTCAATTGCGTAGGCTGCAATAGCAATTCCTTCCATTACATTTTCCGGTTCTGATTTTAACAGCTCGAGGAGTACACCATCGATATCAGCATTGTTCAATGCGCATACAATACCACTTTCTTTTCCTTCTTCTTTGCTTTCTGCAACTGCTGCTTCCAGACGCTCTGACAATTTCTGAGCACAGAGTCCGTATTCCTGAATATCAAGATCCGCAATCTTCTCTAATACTTGTTCACTGCTTAATTTTTTTGCATTCTCTAAAGCACTCATCTTACTCTGCCTCCTTTTGTTCTACAAAATCGCCCCACAGACTTGGTCTGGAGATCTGTAATCTCAGATCACACTGCAGACAACGTCCGGCTTCTGCACAGATATCTGAATCACAGATACCGTGATCAAACAGGTTAAAGTTATCGGAACGTTTCTCCGGTGCATCCACCTGCGTATGTTTTCTTTCCTGATATCCGAATCCCGGACACTGTCCGATATATGGGTCTGCTTTCTGTACCGGTGCAAGTACTTCGGAAATATCTCCGTCTCCACCCAGATATTTATCAATCTGGCTTGCTGCCTGACGTCCGGATTCGATTGCCATGATCACTGATTTTGTGCCATAAATTGCATCTCCTGCAGCAAAGATTCCTTCTACGGAAGTTGTCTTGTCATTGTCCATATTCTTAACAACAATGCTGTTTCCTCTTCCCAGTTCCAATCCGGCTTCTTCTGTGATATCAGGTCTCTGTCCAACTGCAAAGATTACTGTATCTGCATCGATATGATGCTCGGATCCTTCTTCTTTCTCAATGATTGCGCGACGGTTTTCATCAAATGTAAAGGATTTTACATTCATGAAATCGACACCTGTCACTGCATCTGTACCTGTAATCCGCTCAAATGTCTGTGCAGGATGTACAAAGATTCCTTCTTCCTGTGCCTGTGTGATTTCTTCCTCATCCGCTGTCATTGCATCTCTTGCCTCCAGACAAGCCAGATGGATTTCTTCTGCTCCGAGACGTTTTGCTGTTCTTGCACAGTCAAATGCAACGTTTCCGCCACCAAGAACGATGATTCTCTTGCCGATGCCGGTTTCATTTCCCATACTTGCATTTCTCAGGAAATCTGCATTTAAGATAGTTCCCGGAAGCTCACTTCCTTCCATCGGAAGGCGTACTCCTTTATGTCCACCGATCGTCATAAGCACTGCATCATATTCATTCAGCAATTCTGCCGGTTTCTCTACCTTTGTATTCACTTCAATCTTAACGCCCTGCTCTACGATTACATTCGCCTCGTCTGCAATGATTTCTCTTGGCAGACGATAAGAAGGAATTCCGTAAGCCATCATACCGCCGACTGTCGGAAGTGCTTCTTTCAAAGTCACCTCATGTCCCTGTTTTCTCAGATAATACGCTGCTGTCAGACCAGCCGGTCCTCCACCTACGACACAGACTTTCTTTCCTGTATCTGCCAGCTGTTTTCCTTTTCCCTTCCAGTAAGAGCCTGTATCATGATCCGCTGCATAACGTTTGATATCACGGATGGACATTGCCTCATTGACTTCTTTTCTCTTACATTCCAGTTCACACACATGGGTACAGATATAACCAAGAGCCTTCGGGAATGGTACTTTCTCACGAATGACAGCTACTGCTTCATCATACTCCCCGTTTTTCACGTGACGGATATAGCGAGGAATATCTGTATGTGCCGGACAAGCATGACGGCAAGGTACAATTGCATCTTCTCTCTTCACTTCGGAATTCATCAGCTTATCGCGGATTGTTCCGGTCGGACAAACTTCTGCACATGCTCCGCAGAAACGACAATCTGCATCTTTCAATAACTTGTTATGTACGGTTCCGACGTAAGTCTCCATATCTTTCTTCTGATACTGAAGCACTTTTACTCCACGCAGCTCGTTACATGCACGTACACATCTTCCGCAGAGAACACAACGGTTCATATCGTGAATAATCAGTGGATTATCCTCCTGTGGACGGAATCCCTTTGTACGCATTTTCAGACGTCCTGTCTTCGGTCCGATGTACTGTATCAACATCTGCAATTCACAGTTTCCGTACTTCGGACATGTAGAACAATCTTCCGGATGTCCGGTCAGAAGCAGCTCCAGAGCCAGCATTCTCAGACGCTCCAGCTCCGCTGTCTTTGTTTTGATCACCATTCCGTCTTTTGCCTTCAATGTACAGGAAGTCGTTACTCCCTCCTGTCCTCCCACTTCTACCACACACATACGACAGGAGCCCAGTGGGCTTAAGTCCTTGTGATGGCAGAGATGTGGGATGTAAATTCCATTTTCCAACGCACAATCCAGCACGTTCTTATTCTCTGGAACGTCCAGTTTGATTCCGTCTATTGTAATGACTGCCATTTCTATTTTCCTCCTTTAAAATATGATTTAAAACAATAATCTCACACATCCGTACATTCCGGCATCATTGCCTAATGTAGCAAGTGAAATCTCTGTTTCAGCACATGCATGAAATGCCTTTGCAGCATAATGTTCTTTGATTCCGTCAACTAGGATTGCTCCTGCACGCGAAACACCTCCACCGATTACGAAGATCTCCGGATCTGCAACTGCCGCGATATTCGCCATTGCTGTTCCCAGCATATTACAGAGAACATCTACCAACTCTGATGCAACAGCATCTCCTGCTTTTGCCTCGTCAAACACGTCCTTCGCTGTCAGTTCTTCATACGATGTAAGTGTAGTCTCCCTCGTCTCCTCTTCCAGCTTCTGTTTTGCCATACGCACGATTCCGGTTGCAGATGCATACTGCTCCAGACATCCGTGTCCGCCACATCCGCAGGTTGCTGTCTCGCCATCACGCATTTTAATATGTCCGATCTCACCGCCTGCACCGTGGGAACCTGCTACAATTTTACCATTGATGATAATTCCACCACCGACTCCGGTTCCAAGTGTGATCATTACGACATTATCATGACCTTTTCCGCCGCCCTGCCACATTTCTCCAAGCGCAGCCACATTGGCATCATTTCCTACTTTTACGAAAATTCCTGTTTTCTCACTTAATTCTTTCTCTACATTTAGGACATCCCAGCCAAGATTTACACATTTAAATACAGTTCCGTCAGGTCCTACAGGTCCAGGAACTCCAAGTCCGATTCCCTGTACTTCTTCTTTGCTGATATTTTTTTCATCCAGCTTGCCGAGAACTGCAGCGGCAACATCATCTAAAATTGCTGCTCCGTGATTCTCTGTATTTGTTTTGATTTCCCACTTTTCCAAAATAGTTCCGTTCATGTCAAACAGACCGATCTTGCAAGTAGTTCCTCCGATATCTACTCCAAAGCCATATTGCTTCATTGATTTTTCTCCTTCATTTTTCTTCCTGATATTGTTACAACAATTCCAAACATGAGCATTCCGACAAATGCGATTGTAAATTGATTTACCGGATGATTACCACCCAGCACATATGTTGCAATATTTCCTAATACAATCGGTGCTACCAGGCCACCAATGCCGCCGATGATTGAAAACATTCCGCTCGCCTTTGCCACTGCTTCTTTTTCTACCGAAACGGAAATCAAATAAGAAGTCATCGCCATAAAGCAGCTTAGCGACACACCGCACAGTGCACTTGCTACATACACTCCAGCCATTCCCGGAACAAACAGAATCACGCCGTATCCTGCTGCCGCAGCCAGAATCGAAAATGCAAGGGTGTACTCCTTCAGCACTCCGGAAATCTTGCCGAAGAACATTCCGACCAACAAAGCAAACGCAGAGTTTACTGCTGTCACAACCCCCGTCACAGACGGATTATCTGTGATATTTTGCAAAATATAAATTCCAATATTCGTGTTATACGCATTAATAAATAATGTATGTACAAATGATGCAAGCGAAATCACATATACCATCTTGTTCAGCTTCATATCTGATGAAGTCTCGTCCATGACAGGCGGTGTCTCGATCAACACGATTTTGATGCCGGCTGCTGCCAAAAACGCAATCAAATAAACAAGATAAAAACTGCGGTATCCGATTCCTGCCAATATTCCGCCGATCAGATTCCCAATCATTGTTCCAATTCCCATTCCGACTACATGTAACCCCATATAGGATGCTCTTTCCTCTGGCGGGAAAAATTCTGTAATGATTGCTGTGTTCATCGGACCGACGATACCGAATCCAAATCCAATCAACAATCGGGTCATTACAAGGATCAAAAAATTTTCTAAAAAGAACGGAAGCATACCACAGATTCCGATAACAATCAATCCGGTAATGACGATTTTCTTCTTACTGATTCTTGTTGTCAGCCATCCCACGAGGAGAGATCCCACGATCAACATCAAATATGGCATCGTCTGCAGCTGCTGTACCATTCCTGTTCCATATTGCTGGTATTTTTCATTTAAAATTCCAAGAATCGGAAGAACTCCGGTAATATTCAGTCCAAAGGCGAATGCTGTAATAAACACACTGACTGCAATTCTATTTTTTGTTTTCATATCTGTCCTTTCTCTCTTTTCACTTAGATTTATTCACACGGCTGCAGCACATCCCAGTGTTCTGCAATCATCATCTCCCTATCTAATAATTTTGTAATAATCGGCTTTTCGTTCTATCGGCTCCGGAAATCCATTTGCAGGATAGCCTAGAATACAAGAACCCACTCCGATATATTCTCCTTCATAGCCTGCTTCTTTTAACAATTCTTTTCCTAATTCTGTCTCAAATGTCTCCCTGATCCGGTTGATCCATCTAGAACCAAGACCTAACGCATATGCTGCGTTAAACATGTTACCCAAGCAAAGACTTCCGTCTTCTACCGGATTACCGACTCCCTTTTCTGCCAATACAAGAATAATAGTCGGTGCTCCGTAAAACACATCAAATCCTTCCGGTGCTCCGGCAATCTCAGCATTCAGCTTACATAGTTTTTTAATCCATTCAGGATTCTGTACTGCAATAAAGATCGGTGACTGCTTGTTTCCACCAGACGGTGCGTTCATTCCCGCATTCAGTACGGCCATCAGTTCCTCATCTGTAATCTGCTCCGGTTTATATTCCTTCACACTTCTGCGGTTCTGAATATCGATTACTGTATCTTTCATAGTTTTCACCTTTCTTCAAATAAGAGCGGAGTTTCCTATCCACTCCGCTCCATTCGATTCTGTCATTTTTTCATTACAACTCAGTCTTTGCTGATCTGCACTACTACATTTCTGCTAATAAAGATTAATCTTCATCCTCTACATATTCTGCAGCGCTCATACCAGCAATACGTCCTGTATTCACTGCAAATCCCATGGAGTTACCCGGAAGCAGGAACATATAACTGTCATCGTAAATATTACATGCATCAGCACCTGCTGCATAAAGTCCAGGTACCGGCTCAAACTCTTTATCGCATGCTTCACAATTCTCATTGATACGGATACCACCAACTGTTCCATATCCACCCGGACGGATACGTGCGCCATAGAACGGTGCTTTTGTAATTGGTCTTAAATATCTCTTGTCTTTGAAGAATTCTTCATCTACACTGTCACAGAAGTCATTATACTCTTCCACTGTATCTACCAGATTATCTACATCGATACCAGCCTTCTCTGCAAGTTCTTCAATGCTGTCTGCGATATACAGACCTTCATTTCCGTTCTCTTTTGCCATTTTGATTGCATCTGCAAAATCAGAAACATCTGGATTTGGGCGAACCATTGATACGTTATCCACACCATTTCTCATGTAATATTTTGCGATAGAAGAATCTACGATGCTGATACATACACGACCTTTCTGATGAGAAACAACATTAGAAAGATATGTAGCGTTCTGCATATGATCCTCGTTCATTACACGTTTTCCCTGCAGGTTTACAAGCAGGTTCGGCTGTCCCATAATATTTCCTACACTTCCAGGAAGATCATCTACACCTTCAATCGCTGCTGCCTGTTCAATTCTTACCGGAAGCTTGTCAGCTCCAGACTCCCATGCCATTCTCAGACCGTCGCCCATAATACCAGGAATTGCAAAGTTGAACATATCCTCTCCATGTTTATATCCTGTCTCATCCTTGATCAGTTTCGGATTACATCCGGCTCCACCTGTACAGATAATTGCTGCTTTACATGTGATTTCGATTTCATTTCCATCTTTATCTGTTGCAAGAACTCCTGCCACTTTTCCATCTTCCATTACGATTTTCTTTGCAGGTGTCTCCAGCAATACTTTCACGCCAAGTTCCTGGGCTCTGGAATACAAAGCTTTGTTCATGAATGATGCAGCTCTTGGTCCGATTCCCTGATCTGTTTTTACGATATGCCATGTCGGTTCTGATTTTGGGAAGTAGCGGTATGCGCCTTCGAACTCAACTCCCATGTCCTCCAGCCACTCGATTGTCTCTCCTGACTGCTCGAAATAACGTTTTACAAGACGTGCATCTACGTTGTAATGTGTATATTCCATAAACATGTTAAATGCTTTTTCTACTGTGATATCTTCCATCTGCTGTTTCTGGTATTTTGTACCGATTCCAAGCGGTCCCATTCCCATGTTTGCTGCACCGCCGACTGCAGCTGCTTTCTCAAGAACGATAACCTCTGCTCCGTCCTCTGCTGCCTGAACAGCAGCGGATAATCCAGAAGGACCTGCTGCAATAACAACAATCTGTGTTTCATAATTTGCCATGATCTTTACCTCACTTTTCGAACTTGTTATTTTTTAACTTGTACTCATTTTATTATATTTGCCAAGTTTCATATACCATGTTTTAAACCTAAATCACTTGTATTTTTGTCCTGAAAAACCTGTTTTTTGAATGGAGAACAAAAAAACCATATATCATTTTTGCTCTTTGAGAATAAACAAAAACAGGCAAGTCACAACCATCAATGTAACTTGAAAACGCCCGCAGAATGACTACAAAATCTTTGACTTGAATCTTTGATTTCATAATCCCCATGCGGACGTCTCAAAAGACAGTTAACAACTCATTTTTTACTCTTCAAATGCGATTGCTTTTCCGGTCTTAGCAGACTCTCTGACTGCATCCATTACACAAAGAACACGTCTCACCTGCTCCGGTTTAATAATAATATCTTCTTCTCCGTTAAATGCTTTCAGGAAATGTTCAAAGTAATTTCTGTGATCCACATTTACTTCCGGCAATGGCTCTTCATACAACAGTCCCGGCTCTGGAGGTCCAAAGCTTCTTGTAGGACCTGCTGCAGTCATCGTGATCTTTCCAGGGACATTTTCCAACAGATGCGCTGTGCGGACAATCTTGCCTTCTCCTGCGAATCCATCAATCAATGCAGAACCTTTATTTCCACCGATGAACCATGCACGCTTTGGTGTCAGGTAATATGTTCCAAGCTCAATCTCTGCTGTCACACCGTTTTCAAACTTCATGATTATCTTGAAGTAATCATCTACATTTTCATTGATGACATTCTGAACATCTGCATAGAGAGATACGATTTTGGATTTCACCATATCCAACATCTGATCGATCAGATGTACACCCCAGTCATAGAGCATTCCTCCACCCATCTCCGGGTAGATATGCCAGTCATGCATATTTCCGTTTACTCCGTAAAGCTGGGATTTGATGATGTACATATCTCCTACCATTGATTTGTCGTAAACTTCTTTCATAATACGGTAGTCTTTGTCCCATCTTCTCTGCTGGTGAACCGTAAAGATCACACCATTCTCCTCACATGCAGCAACCATCTCATCATATTCCGCAACACTCATTGCTGCCGGTTTCTCACAGATTACATGTTTTTTTGCTGCTGCGGCCTTTTTAACCATCTCCGGATGACTTGGGTTCGGAGTCGATACCATTACTACATTGATATCTGCATTTGCAAGCATTTCATCAATATTTGCATAAGTCTCCACTCCTTCCGGAGCATCTTTTAACTGTTCCGGATTGGTATCTGCAACTGCTACAAGGTCAATATCATCAAATGTTGCCATCATATCAGCATCGCAGTGTCCCATGAAACCAAATCCGACAATACCTAATTTCATTTTTTCCATATTATCCACCTTCTCTTCAAAGGGGGTCAGCCCCCTTTGCCCTTCGTTTTCGGAATATTTTAAATTTAACCCTCGATTGCTCTTCTCATTGCTTCCTGATGACGGCGTACCTGCTCAATACTGTCTACTTCCATATCCGCACGCAGATGCTCTCCACCTTCATACTCTGAACTTAAATAACCTTTATATCCTGCCTTCTTAAATGCCTCAACAACTTCTGGAATTGCAACTGCTGTCTCTACATAGTCTTCACTTACATTGTAGAATTTTGCATGTGTATGGAAAATATAATCGATGTTATCGATAATATCCTGTGGCTCTGACCAGGAATATGTGAATGAAGATCCTGCATATTCCATATCAGCTGGGCCGCCGCCTGCTGCCTGTACAGCATCCATCATTTCTTTCATTCCGTTTTGCATACGGTATTCCATATTTGCTTTTCCAAGGTCCAGATCATATTTGATCTTTGTAAATCCTTTTGCGATTCTCTGTGCATATGCATCATCGACAATCTTGATACATTCTTCTGATGCACCGTGTCTTCTTGCTTTATCTCTTACCACATCCGGAATGTTCTTACAGAAGATTCCCATGTCAGGAATGAATCCGAAGTATTTTGTTCCGGTGCGGTGAATCATCTCCATATATCCATCTGCCCAACCTGAATTCAAAGAGAACGGAGCATGTACTTCCAGACCGATCTTTACATTCATCTGTTCTGCATACTCAAGGCTACCCTCTATGACGTCCATTGGTGTTGAAACAAGTGTACGGAGGTTCTTAAATCCAAGCAATGATGCCAGACGGATATCACGTTTCATCATGTTAATCTGCTCACTCAGAGTTAACATACGGTTGTCGTAAATATGATTCTCCAAAAATGCGTCATAACAAGATGGCTCAAGATTATATTTCTTCATCCATCCAAACCACTGATCACGGAATTCTTCTGTCTCGATCGGCAGCGGGAATCTACGGATCATCTGCTCAGCAAGAAGCTCAACTCCTGTTGCGCCTGTCTTCGCAGTCTCTCTCAAACAACCTTCCAAATCTAATTTTTTATCATAATACTCATCCTGATAACTGTACAGGGAAACACTTCTTTTAATATCGTAACTCATGCTTCGTTCCTCCTTATTCAATCACAAAATCTGTCTCACATACCGCTTCAATCTGGAATGGCATGTAAGAAGGGTCAATAATCTGTACTGCTTTAATGTGATGGTTTCCTTTTGCAAGTCCGCCTTCTTTCATTACAGAAACTGTTGCATAATCACCGAATTCCCAACGATAATCAGAATCGATCACCGTACGCATCTCTTCCAGTGTAAATGTTTCTCCGTTTACAGTGAAACGTACATTTTCTCTTTCGATATCTTCACCATCAATATTTACTTTGATATCTCTCACAATAGAAAGTGTGATTCCACGATAATACTGTGCTTTGAACTGAAATTCAAAGCCTGTAAGACTTCCATCTTTTTCAATATTTTTAAATCCTTCCGGATTGTATATTTGTCTGCCAGCCATCTTTTTTCCTCCTATTTCAACCTTGACTTTTCTTTGAAAATGGCAGCTCCTATCCATTTCTCACATCGCATGCGATTTATCAGGAGCTGCCATATTGTTTACTGATTAGTCAAAGAATACTTCTTTTCCTGTCTCTGCTGATTTGTAAATTCCTTCCAGAATCTGTGTTACAACGAATGCCTGCTCTGGCTTTACAAGCGGATCTGTATCATTAATGATCGCATTGAGCCACTGCTCCTGCTCGCGAACTGCCTCTGCAGCTGCTCCACCTTCGAAGAAGTCAACAACACCTGCTGGTGAGATTGTTTTTTCCATCAACTGATTGTGCTCAACTGTGTTGTAGATCAGTTCATCCTGTGGATAACTTCCGCCGTGGTGAATCTCAGCTCCACCCTTTGTTCCGCAAAGTGTTGTAGATGCTTCCATAGATTTCAGAATGTTCAGTGCCCATGAAGCCTCAAGGTAGATTGTTGCTCCGTTTTTCATCTTTACAAGACCGAATGCGGAATCTTCTACTTCAAATGTCTTCGGATCCCATGGTCCAAATACGTTTCCTTCCGGACCATCATCCTGACGTCCCAGTTTGTAGAATACCTGTCCTGAAACTGACTCTGGCTCGTAGTTGTTCATCATCCAAAGTGTGATATCCAGTGCGTGTGTTCCGATGTCGATCAGAGGACCGCCACCCTGCAGAGCTTTGTTCGGGAATACGCCCCATGTAGGAACAGCTCTTCTTCTAAGTGCGTGTGCTTTTGCGAAGTAAATTTCTCCAAGTTCTCCGGCCTCACATGATGCATGAAGTGTCTGTGTATCGTCACGAAGTCTGTTCTGGTATCCAATTGTAAATTTCTTTCCGGATTTCTTCCATGCTTCGATCATCTTGCGGGCATCTTCTGTATTGTGAGCCATTGGTTTCTCGCACATAACATGTTTTCCAGCCTCAAATGCTGCAACAGTGATTGGGCAGTGAGCCACGTTTGGTGTACATACATGTACAACATCAATCTCAATGCTTGTATCTGCAAGCATTTCCTTATAATCTGTATAAACTTTTGCACCTTCAACACCATACTCTTTTGCTGCTTTTTCTGCACGCTCCGGAATAATATCGCAGAAAGCTACCATTTCCGCTTTGTCTGCCTGTGTTTTGATAGATGGCATGTGTTTCTGGTTAGCGATTCCACCACATCCTACGATTGCAATTCTTAATTTTCCCATTGTTTTTTCTCCTTTTATATGTGAATTTTATTTTTTAACAAATTAAATAACAAACTGTTTCAAATATCTACGGCTAAGTATCAGGGAATCCTCTACTTTTTCTTTGCTTCCTTCGAATGCTCTATCCTCTACTTCGATACATGTGCATCCGTCGTATCCAATATCTGTCAGTGCTGATACATATTTACTCCAGTCAACATCCCCCAGTCCCGGAAGCTTAGGCGACATAAAATCAAGTGGATAAGCCATGATTCCGCAGTCATTCAAGCGATCCGGATATACTTTGATATCTTTATAATGTACATGGAAGATTTTATCCTTGAATTCATAAATCGGTTTGATATAATCAATCATCTGCCATACAAAATGGGATGGATCATAGTTGATTCCCAAATTGTCGCTTTTCAGAATATCAAATACCTGTCTCCAAATCTTTGGTGTTGTCATCAGATTCTGTCCGCCCGGCCACTGATCCGGTCCGAATAACATCGGGCAGTTCTCAATTGCAACTTTTACATCGTTCTCTTCTGCCAGTTTGATGATAGAAGGCCATACTTCCTTCACCAGTTCCAGATTTTCCTCCACCGTCTTTGTCTGATCTCTTCCGATAAATGTTGATACCATGTTTACGCCAAGCTTATGGCTTGCACGGATTACATTTTTCAAGTGAGCAACTGCTGCTTCACGTTTCTCCTGATTTCCATCCATTGTATTCGGATAGTATGCGAGGGTAGAAATCTCTACATTCTTCTCTTTGCTATAGTCCAGAATATGTTTTGCATATTCCTCATCTTCCAGCACTTTGTCTACATCGATATGAGTGACTCCTGCATATCTTCTCTCAGCCTTTCCCTGTGGCCAGCATGCAACTTCCACACATTCAAAGCCGTGGTCAGATGCGAAATCCATCATCTCTTCATAATTCCATGTGTCAAGAATCGCACTTACAAATCCTAATTTCATTGTTTGTCTCTCCTTTTCTTATTTCTTGTTTCACTTTTATCTTGAATTCATTATAGTCCAGTACATTTTCAAAAACTTTCCGCATATTATCCTAATTTGCTACTGTATTTGGACTCTTTTTTATATCAGTCAAATCAGAGGACAAAAATAGGGCTAATTTTTTTGTCCTCTGCACTATCTCATCTCAAACCAGTCAAATTCTGCCTGTTCTCACTGTCCACACCATTTCCGGTTGCATATATTCCGATGATAGTTTCTGACATGCGCCATTGTCCCAAACGTCTCCTGTTCCCATGATGTATGCCTTTCCGTCACCATCAAAGAAAAGCAATGATTGTATAAGACATCCTCTCTCAGAAAAAAACTAAAGTGATCCACGCAAAAAAATGCTGTATCGCAGTTATTGATACAGCATTTTTTTCGGTGAAAACAGGAACTCATCAGTGTCCATAGTCTCACTTTCTAATATTGATAATGAATATCCAGCGCCTTGATCTCATGTGCCATCAGCTTTGTATCCACTCTCAGCACACCATCCTCCACATGGATTTTACGCATCTCCACCTTTGGCATCGCGCCCCGGCGGATATACTCCACTTCACCTTTGGAAAGATTTTTCAGATAATCCATGTCACCCCAGACATCCTGAACGCTTCCATTCTCAGAATTAACATAGAACACACGCATGATATAATCTCCGTTTTCTACATGGTTAATACAGAATTTCAGATGTACCGCATCTGTATCCTCGTACAGCTCTTCCAAATCTTCGATTCTAATATCCTTCTCTTCCTTCATCGTGTATCGGTAATTAAACCGTTTACAATTGTGACAGACAATCGTATATGTCCCTCTTCCATCCGTAGATAAAACCGCATTCTCTGTCTTGCCCAGCAATTGCGATTGTAGGAAATTCATAAAGTGAAATGCATAAAACGATGGTTTCTTAATCCCATCCCTTGTCAGTAAACCGTTATCCCCGTACAGAACCGCCTCTGTGTCATAGTATTCCGTGTGCAGGTCTGACCCGTGCCAGTACCCCATTTTATCCACATTTCCGATTGACTCAATGCAGGTTTTCATCACGTAAGCCCCATGTGCACAGCTGTCGCTGATACAGTTACGGTTGGAAATGGTATAGTTCCATTCCGTAATATGTAGTTCCTCAGCCATAAACTCTTCTTCCTGAAGTACCTGTTTAAAAATATCCGTCTGGTTTTTCACGAAATTATTATCCAGGGATCGCTTCCCGAAATACATACTGTCCTGCTGGATCAGCAGATAAGAGTAGGAATACATACTGATAAAATCCGGTTTCACCTTCTGTTTTTTCCAATTCTGTATCAATTGATGGTATTGGTATCTGTCATACCCCAGCGCAAATCCGGCCCCTCCGACTTTAATTCTGTCAGAAATGCGCTTCAATGCATGATACCCGATCTCAAAACAATCAAAATACCATCCTTTTTCATCCATCATATTCAATCGATCATCTTTCCACAGTTCAAAATACCAGGATTCCACTTCGTCCATTCCATATCGATTGATAAGATGTGATGCAAAATCATTCATCACTTTATCGTAACTGTCTCGGTCATGGAAAATGATATCATTCTCTTTTTCTGTAAGTGTTGAATACAACGTATAACTAACATGAATCGGTTTAAAAGACAGTTCTATATATGGTTTCAACTGATTCTCCACAAGAAAATCCAATCCTCTGTCTACTCTGCTGAAATTATAATGCCAGCTTCCGTCTTTTTCCTCATACATATCCTGCACGAATATATTCCACACTCTCACATACCTGAATCCCAGTTCCTGCTTCATGATCAGAACCTGCTGCTGCATCTCACTGTCAAGAAGTGCGTCCACCTTCCCGATATTAATAATCGCATTCCAGTTTTTTTTCAGTTCTGTTGTCTCTTTTGCATCTACTGTAAACAAGTCCAGATTTTTTGCTGCCACTTCATCCTGCGGTGCCGTATTCCCGGCCAGATATTTCTTAACTCTCTGCTCGATCTGTTCCTTGGATTCTGTATCCTGCACTTCTTCTTTCGTTTTCTGTCGGACACTTGTCCGATATCCAGACGGCGTCATATTATAAACTTCTTTGAAAACTTTATTAAAAGAAGCCGTCGTCGGAAATCCGTTATCCAACGCAATCCGAGTAATTTTTTTGTCGGTGTACAACATCTCATCCACTGCATGAAAGAGTCGAATGTTATTCACATATTCAAGAAAACTCAATCCAAACCTCTTTTTTATATACTTGGACAGATATGCATTGGACAGATACAATTTCTTCGCCAGGTCATTCAAACTAATCTGCTTCTGATAATTTGCCTGTACATAATTCTGTATCTCAAACACGCGGGAATTATCCGGCGTCACATCGTCCTTCAGACGGCTGTCATCCGCTTTGATTCGAAAATAACTATTCAGAACATACAGTGCTTCATAATAAATACTGTTCAGATACAGTGCACCTTCCCCTTCTTTATCGTAGAATCGGTTCAGCACGCGATCCAATATTTTCCTGAGCTGTTCATACGCCTCATTTTTATCCGCAGTCGTATTACACCAGAACAAGATCTGATTCGTTCCGAGATATTCTGCCAGCATAGAAAAATTAATACGAAAACTAGCTGTCAGGAGTTCTTCTTCTGTCTCCCGGATCGAATGCCGCTTATTTGCATTGATCAGCAGAAAATCACCTTTCCCCAATTCATATTTTTCCGATTCTATCTGGATTTCAAGCCCGCCATCCAGCACATACAGTATCTCCAGATCCTGGTGAAAATGTGTGTTCTGCACTTTCTTTGTATCAAACTCAAAATCCATCATTGTCCGCATAATTTCCATCTTTTATCCCCTGAAATAGATAACTTTTTTACCCTTAAAAGTTTAATTGATATGCTACAGATTTTTAATTACCTCGACTCTTGTGACAACGCCCTGCTTCATACTGTCCACTCTGAGCGCACAATCCTTGTAATACACACAGGCTCCGATTGCCACATTTTTGTCCTCCTCCTGTAATTTTTCACTTATCACATCTCTAAGCAGCTTTGTCTTTTCCTCAGGTATGTTTGTTCCTGAAATAAAATTCGCCCTCGCTACCGTCTGGCTGCCACGGCATATCATGTGGTCCGCCTCATCAAAGCTGCAGAAAAGGAATTTTCTGATGGCAAAAAGCGCTGCTATCGCACCTATTCCGACAAGTGTCTCATATACATTGAGATGCTCCACGATCATCTGTCTGGCTGTCGCAAACAAAAGCACCTCTATGATTGTGCCCGGCTTATGAGTACAGAGCATTTTCACAAACTCCACACCGATTGCAAGCGACATGATATATTCCATGTAATACTCCAGCTCAATTTTATCATGCCATATATCAAAAAAGCTCTGCCCTATAAGCTTTATAATAAGCACCACTATCACAAACACCAGTACTGCCGACAGAAAAAGCTCCACATAGGCTGCAACATTTTTCATTGTTTTTCTCAGGAATTGCTTCATCATCATTTGTTCCTCTCGCTTTTTAATTACCGGCAATAAGTTTTTTATTGCAGTAATTTACTTTTTTATTATACAGGGCATACCCTATATACCGCAACTACTCTTTTAAATTATTTGATTAATTTCATATATATAAAGCTCCCACATAATAGTCAAATTATGTGAGAGCCTTTGCGCGAAAAATTATATTTTTTTATGTTTTCTCCCGCATTCTGCGGGTATATATTTTGCCAGAATACTTTCATGGCAATTGGGTTCTAAATAAATTTGATACCAGGCTCCGGCAACTATTTGATGAATCCTACCTGCTTGCAGATTTCCTCTGTTGCTGCATCTTTTTTCTTGTTGAACTCAACTTTCTGCTGCTCGAACCAGTTGTTACCCTCTGCATCTATAGATACGATAAGTGGGCCAAACTCTTTCACACGGCAGTTCCAGAGTGTCTCAGGCATTCCGAGATCTCTCCACTCTGCGCGGACGATTTCCTCAACCTCTGTTGCGGCTACTACTGCATTTCCTGCCGGGAATACGCAGTGAATGGCACCGAACTCTTTACATGCACGCTCTGTATTCTCTTTCATACCACCTTTTCCGATGATAACACGTACGCCGGTCTCTTTTACGAACTCGTACTCGAATTTCTCCATACGCATACTTGTTGTCGGTCCAACAGATACCATCTCAAATTTGTCATTCTCGAGTGGACGGATGATCGGTCCTGCATGGAAAATAGCATTGTTTCTTACGTCTACCGGAAGTTCTCTTCCCTCCTCAACGAGACGTCGGTGTGCTACGTCACGGCATGTTGTCATGCTTCCATTTAAGTATACAATATCTCCGATTTTTATTCCTTTAAGATCCTCTGCTGAGATTGGTGTTGTTAAAATTGTTTTTCCATTAATTCTCTCTACCATTATAATTCCACCCCCGAATGTGTTGTGATTGTATAGTTAAGGTCCTTATCAAAAACAATGTGTCCGCGTCTGTGGCTCCAGCAGCCTACGTTTACGGCTACACCGATTGTAGATGGATGACGGGCTGTGTTCTCGATATTTACACCCATTACTGAGTATTTTCCGCCCATTCCCTGAGGTCCAAGGCCGATAGCATTGATACCATCCTCGAGATGTTTTTCCATCTTTGCGGCTCTCTCGTTCTCATTGTGAGATCCGATTGGACGCATGAGTGCTTTCTTTGATAAAAGTGCTGCTGTCTCAACAGATGTTGCTACACCTACACCTACCAGGAGAGGTGGGCATGCATTTAAACCATAAGTAGTCATAACATCCATTACGAATTTTGTAACTCCTTCATAGCCCTCTCCAGGCATAAGTACCATAGCTTTTCCCGGAAGTGTACATCCACCTCCTGCCATGTATGTGTAGATCTCGCATTTGTCGCTGTTTGGCACGATATCCCAGAATACTGTAGGTGTTCCTTTTCCAACGTTTTTGCCTGTGTTGTACTCATCGAAAGTCTCAACACTGTTGTGACGAAGAGGAGCCTCAAATGTAGCTTTTACAACTGCCTCTTTTAAAAGTCCCTCAAGCTCATCAATAAGTGGGAATTTTGTTCCACATTTAACCCAGAACTGAAGTACTCCTGTATCCTGGCAGCTTGGGCGGTTAAGTTTTACCGCAAGCTCCTGATTTCTGAACATTGTATCATAGATTGTTTTTGAAAGAGGACTGTCCTCTTTGTCACGGAGTTCTGTCAGTTTTGCAATGACATCATCCGGTAATTTTTTTGCTATATGAGCGATAAAATTTGCCATATAGGTGGTAAGCTGTTCTACCTGTTTCTCGTTTGACATAGTTTTTCCTCCTAATATAAATCTTGTAAATAATTAAATATTAATTTATTGTTTACCCACTCCCATCCGTTCTTATGGGAAGAACGGATAGAAAATCGGCAGTAAGACCATGCTTACAATGGTCGCCACTACTATAAGCGGAATACCGGCCTTTGCATAATCCTTGAAGGTGTATCCTCCGGCTGTAATGACCATTGTGTTGGCAGGCATACCGATAGGTGTGGCGTATGCACATGAACCACCGATAACACATGCCATAAGTACTGCACTCGGGTCAGCTCCAATCTCTGTGGCAATTGATACGCAGATTGGAACCAAAAGTGCTGTGGTGGCGGTATTTGACATAAAGTTCGTAAGTACACAGCAAAGCATGAACACTACGAATGTGAGAACGTATGGTGATGGATTTTTGCCAAGTATACCGATAACCGCTGTTGCGATTTCTTCGCCTGCCCCGGTCTCCTGAAGCGCCGCTGCAAGTGAAAGAGTTCCACCAAATAAGAAAATGGTTTTCAAATCTATTGATTTAAGTGCGTTTTTCTCACTAATAACGCCTGTAATGATAAGGGCAAGTGCTCCGACACAGCCGATGACACAAAGCTTGATGCCAATCTTGTCCTCGAAAATCATTCCCAAAAGTGTAAGGATTAAGATAATCAATGACATCATCTGTTTCCATTTAGGCACATTTGAAAAATCCTTCTGCTCATCATATGAGCTTTCCGTACTGCCCTGCTTTTCAGGCAGGAATTTGTATCCTATAAATGCAAAGTACAGAATACCTGCTATAAGTATCGGAAGTCCTACCTTTGCATACTCGAAAAATCCAAAGCTAAGTCCAATCTCTCCCATAGCTGATTGTGCTATGAGATTTCCCGGTGCACCGATGAGAGATAAATTTCCACCCATGGCTGCTGCAAAAACAAGTGGCATAAGAAGTCTCGATCTCGAGTATCCTGATTTTGCTGCAATTCCGATAACTACCGGAATCAGAACTGCTGCAGTTCCTGTGTTTGAAAGTACTCCGCTCATCAGTCCCACAATCACCATGATTGCTATGATAAGCTGCCTCTCTGTTTTGGCGAAGTGTGTGACCACTCCTCCAATTTTGTTTGCCATACCGGTTTCAAACAATGCTCCTCCGACGATAAACATCGCTACGAAAAGAATCACATTGCTGTCGATAAATCCCGAAAAGGCTGTTTTCCAATCCAGTACTCCTGTGACAACAAGACCGACACATACTATCATGGATGTAACCCCAAGTGGAATCTTTTCCCACACGAACATCACAACGGCAAACAATAAGAATAAAAGTGTTATTGTTGCTGGACTCATATCATTTTCCTCCTCCGCTTAATATTTGATATTTGATATTGTATCCAATTTCTAAGTTTAAGATATAACAAAAAACCGAAATCGTCAATACCTTTTTGACAATTTCGGCAATTTATATATATTCCACCTATTCAATTTGTGCATCTATTACAAGTAATGTGTTAAATTAATAACTTACATCTACACATAATATGTCAGCATATCATCACGACTACGCATGATATGCTCATACATCCTCCGCTGTGCAAGCTGCACATCATGAGCCTTGATTGCTTCGTATATAGCCTCATGCTCCTTTATAGAAATGCCCGCATATTCCTCCTCTGTGACCATGCTGCCCATTGAAAGTCCGTTCCACAGTTCTGCGATCATATTTTGCATCTTTTTGTTGCCGGATGCTGCCCAGATTTCACTATGAAACTCACGGTTTAAATCCGCATATCTGCTATAATCTCCGGAAGCAGTCATCTCCCTTGCATCCAGGTATGACTGCTCTATCTTGCTGATATCGATATCAGGTGAAGCAGCAAAACCTGCACATGCGCCCTCGAGTATGCCTCTAATCTGATAGTGCTCCCTTATGTACGTCTCTGTAATTCCAAGTACTATTGCTCCCTTATTCGGTCTTAGCTTGATAAGTCCGTCATGCGCTAATATCTGAAAAGCCTCACGCACGGGAGTTATAGATACATTAAGCTGCTGCGCTACACTTTCCAGTGTAAGATTTTCTCCCTCTTTTAGCTGTTTTGACAAAATTGCCTTGCGCAGCTCCGATGCTACACGCTCCTTCGCTGACGGAATCTTTATCGGTTTAAGTCCTATCATAATTACTTTTTCCTCTTGTTATCTTTTAATTTTATATGCTTCCGAATCATCTGTCATTATTCAGTATAAAATAAGTCACCAATTACCTGCTGCTTTCTTCCCTCTCTGCTATAACAGCCTCACAAAGACTTCCAAAATATTCTCCCAAAAGTTCTCTGACAATATTTATATCCTTATCCGAATATGCCTCTGCTATTTTCGATAACAGCTCAAGTCTTCGCGCATTTTCCCTGCCTGCTGCCGTCTCTTCAACCGCAAACCTGATATAGCACCAGAGACCATTTTCAAGAATATGTGTAAAATACTCGTTATGACTATTGGATATAATTGTCTCATGAAACTGCAGCTCTGCAGACAATTTTTCATTTATAGCAGATGGCTCATGTACGCAATTGGGCTGCTCACTGTTATCACTGACCACTTTATCCCACAAACATATACCAGACTGCAGCATGCCCTTTAACAGTTTTATCTCCACATCTGAAAGCAGCTCATAGATTTCCGTTATCACCTCGTCCGAAAAATCAGCCACCACCACATGCCTTGTTGCCAGTCGCTTTGCCAATCCCTGCGACTCAAGTATCTGCAATGCCTCCCTGATTGGTATTCTCGAATAACCGAGACTATCCGCAAGCTCTTCCTGTCGCAATGGCACTCCTGATGACATACGTCCTGATAAAATTTCATTCTGAATAGCTTCCGCTATATAATCACATACTCTTTTATTTCTCATAATGTATTATTATATCTGATTTTGGATACAATTTCCAGTCAAACTTATTACACCGATTTATCCTAATCCCTCGTATCTGCATAATCCAGATCAAACCCTATCCACACCTTAGTTCCTTTTCCAATCTCTGACCCCATGTGGATTGTATGCCCCAGCTTGTCTGCCATCTGCCTGCATAGATAAAGCCCAATTCCCGTAGCCTTCTTATCGGCATGACCATTGTAGCCTGTGTAGCCCTTTTCAAAAACGCGTGGCAGATCCTCAGCTTTGATTCCTATTCCGGTATCCTTTATTGTAATAAAAAACCGGTCTTTTTCCTCTGCAGTTTCTATTGTAACAACCCCATGCGGTGTATATTTTATGGCATTTGAAAGTATCTGTTCCAGCATAAATGCAAGCCATTTTCCGTCAGTATATACCTTCTGCCCGGTTCCTGAATAATTTATTCCAATATGCCTTCGTATCATAATTTTTGCATATTTTTTAATGGTATCACGTATGACACCATCCACACTGACTTTTTCAAGCACAAAATCATTTTCGGTGCTGCTCACACGCTGATACTGCAAAGCCATACTGACATATTCCTCTATGCGGAACAATTCGTCCTCAAACGAGTCCATGTTATCTGACAGCTCTGTGAGTACAGCCTGTTGTTTCAAAGCAGCATTTAATCCGGCAGCACCTATATTCCCACCGGTCATATCGCCTATATGGCACTGACTCTGTTCATCATCACATATAAGCTGCCCAAGCTCCTCCCGCTCTGCCTCAAGCAGTAGTTTCATAGCCGATATCGGGGTCTTTATCTGGTGCACCCACATAGAGTAATAATCTCTCATCTGTGATTGTCTGATTGCAGCACTGCTTTCTGACTCACTTCTTGCAATACTTTGATTTTCCAGCAGCCGGTGATAAAGTATCTCCACATCATCTGTTGCTTCCGGAAGCTGTGCCTGTTCCTCAACCGGACGTTTTAAAGCATTGCTTAGAGCTTTTACCTTGCTGCTATATCTGAAAAATCCAACCAAAACTGTTATCAGAAGAAGTATTGCATCAAGCACTGCCGCATACACCAGATCCTGTTTGCGCGCACCAATCAGGTACATGTAAAGCAAATGGATACATGACATTGTGACTATCATCAGAATCCATATATAGTTTTGTTTTATAAAATTTGTCAGATGCGGTTTGTTTTGTATTTTTGCCATGACCTCTCACCCCAGCCTGTACCCAAGTCCCTTTTTTGTGACAATAAAGCTCTCAAGCCCTATAGAATCCAGCTTTTTACGCAGCCTGTTGACATTCACCGAAAGCGTATTCTCGTCCACATACGCATCACTCTCCCACAGCTTTTCCATTAGAAGGCTGCGTGATACAATCCTTTCTTTGTTGTCAAAAAGTGTCTGCAATATTTTGAGCTCATTCTTTGTAAGCTCGAGCCTTTTGTCGTCATAGGTTATGGTGGCATCAGATATATTGAGCATGGCGCCATTATGCTCCAAAACACTGTTGTTTGCGCCAAAATCATAGCAGCGCCTGATGATAGCCTGTATCTTTACGGTCAGCACATCGAGGTCAAACGGCTTTGCTATAAAGTCGTCTGCCCCCATACTGACTGCCATCACTATATTCATATTATCAGCAGCGGATGACAGGAAAACCACAGGAACCTTTGATACCCTTCTGATTTCCGTACACCAGTGATACCCATTGTAAAACGGCAGACCGATATCCATAAGCACAAGATGCGGATCAAATGATGCAAATTCTGACATTACAGCATCAAATTTCTGCACTACATGCACATCATAATCCCATTTTTCCAAATGTCTTCTGACAAGCTTTGCTATGGTCTCGTCATCCTCAACCAAAAATATTCTATACATTATTTTCCGCTTTCTTCCATGATAATCTCAGCCGCATCGATGATGAGCTGTGATGCCTTCATACGAAGTAAATCCGGCTTGAGCTGTGCCTTTGGAATCACCTGCTTTACAACGTCAACAGGCTGACCATACTTCTGTGAAATAAGCTCATACTGCTCATCCATCTCCTCGTCAGATACAGTGATATTTTCCACTCTGATGATTTCATCGAGAACAGCCTCAAGCTTTACCTGCTTCTGTGCTACAGGCTTGAGCTCTTCCTTTAAGCTATCCATAGTCTTGCCTGTCATCTGAAGATACTGCTCCATAGCCACACCCTGCTGTGCAAATGATGCTGCCATCTGCTGAAGCTGCATATTTACCGCTGTCTCTACTGCCTGTGGCGAAACAAGGCATGAGCTGCTTTCAAGAATCTGGTCATAGAGCTTTTCTCTTGCCGCATCAGCCTTTCTTGCCTCTACCTGGTACTCAAGATACTCGTTGATATATTTCTTTAAATCCTCCACTGACTGTACCTCAGGGAAATTGAGAGATGCTGCAAACTCATCGTTCAGCTCTGCTTCCTTCTCATTGTAAATCTCGTGCAGCTTAACCTTGAAAACAACCGCTTTACCTGCAAGCTCCGGCGCATGATACTGCTCAGGGAATGAGAGATTGATGTCTCTGTCCTCACCGATTTCCATGCCTACAAGCTGCTCCTCAAAGCCCGGAATAAAAGAGCCTGAACCGATTCCCAGAGGATATTTCTCAGCCTTTCCGCCCTCAAACGCAACTCCGTCCTTAAAGCCCTCGTAGTCGATTACTGCCGTGTCGCCCATCGCTAACGGGCCTGTTTTCTGCTCTCTGACAGGATTTCCTGAAAGAAGTGTCGCTATCTGTGAATTAACATCCTCCTCTGTATATGCAATATAAGGGATGTTTGCCTTTAATCCTTTGTAATTTCCTAATACGATGTCCATGATTATACCTTTCTTTTATGTGTATTTATATCTGCTTAACGAAGCTGTTATATGCAAATAGTATACACTAGTTACCAAATAAAGCCAATAAAAACTCAACTCTTTCCAGGCTTTTATATATTCTAAATATTTAAGCACCACGTCAGACATTACAATTCAATCAGGAAAAGAAATGCCAGTCCATAATAGGTCACAACTGCCACCAGATCATTCACCGTCGTGATAAGCGGGCCTGACGCAACCGCCGGGTCAATCTTTATCTTGTGGAAAAACATCGGAATCACTGTGCCCACAAGGCTTGAAATTGCCATTGCCACAAGCAGTGAAACTCCTACACAGCCTGATACCGCAAATGCTCCAAGCCATGTGTAGCCCTTGAACAGATGCACATATATTCCCAGAAATACAAGTGCCATTATTCCAAGCAAGCCACCATTTACAAGGCCTATTCTTACCTCTTTTACTACAAGCAAAAGCTTCTGCTTACCGCTTAAATTCTCATCCATAAGTACTCTGATTGTGACAGCTAGTGACTGTGTTCCTACGTTTCCTGCCATGTCAAGCACCAGCGACTGGAAGCAGATGACTATCGGCAAAGCCGCTACCACATTCTCAAATATTCCAACTACGGAAGACACTATCATTCCCAAAAAAAGCAGGATGATAAGCCATGGCATTCTCTTTTTCATGCTCTGCAGCGTGGTTTCCTTCAGATCCTCCTCTGCGGTCAGTCCGGCGAGCTTTGCATAGTCCTCACCCATCTCATTGTCTACCATCTCTACAATATCATCAGATGTGATGACACCGAGTATATGCTTATCCTTTGAGAGCACCGGAATTGAATCCTCAGCGTAGTCCTTGATTGTATCGATACAATCATCGATTTTCTCATGGTCGAGCACATATGGATATGAATGGGCTATAATGCTTTCCAGATTCATGCCCTCCCTGGCTGTGATTAAATCCTTTAAATCAATAGCTCCCGCAAAGCATTCATCTGAATCAACTACATATATAGTCATGATATTATCGTTTTCGCCCGCCTGCCTTACTAGCTGGCTCATCGCCTGCTTCACTGTCAGGCCTCCCGGAATACAGATGTAGTTGGTTGTCATATAGCTGCCTATTTCATCATCGTCATATGACAGAAGCATCATGACATCCTTTTCCGCGTCCTCATCCAGATGCTCTACAATCTCCTTCTTGTCCTCATCCTCCAGATTTTCAAGCAAATCGACAGCATCATCCGAATCCATCAGCGATACTACCCTTGCCGCCTGCTCCACAGACAGCTCATCAAAATAGGCCTGCGGCTCATCAAGATATGCAAAAATCTCCGCTGTCCTCTGTGTTCCAAGGAGCCTGTAAAGACGTTTGCGCTCCTTCTCGTTCATTCCTGCAAGCATATCAGCAATATCATTCTCATGATAGTCTGACAAAACCTCCAGAATTTCCTTATCCGTTTTGTGGCTTCTCAATAGAACAAGAAGCTCTTCATATTTCTTTGTATTCATCTCAATTTCTCTCCTTTCTCATTTCCGATAGCATTTTCCACATAAAATAAACATATGTGGTTCTCCAAAATCCCGTGATTCTGAAGCATAAAAATCATTCCATGATAGAAAGGACGAAACCCGTGCACTCAATAAATTTGCGCACGAAAAAAGCACCTAACGGTGCTCTGATATATAAACAAGTATGCATTTGTGCACAGCAAAACACAGCACAGCGTAAGCCGATATTCCTTAATATGCCTACACTGTACCTCTAAAAACTGTCCGGTGATGAATCCTACCACGGACAGAATCCACTATGCCTGCCAATACAATACTCACTTGTATATCAGCACCGATGTCGTTCTTACTTCGCCCAAGACCATCACTACTGTCCATGAAATTCACCTCCATACTTAGATTCTTAATTTCTACAATTAAAGTATTAAATTCGGTATACATTACCGGCCTGCAGATATCTGTCATGTCCGTAAATCCTACCAAACTCTTAACCGTAGAAATTGTATCATCAATATACACAATTTTCAACCCATTAATTATATGATTAAAGGGTCAAAAGGTATCATCGATGCATGCTTGCATGCAATT